>Ga0208357_1003285_pt1 | contig 10036 bp, 7 predicted proteins | sample NGESurdeep092012_6_FD_184487 | JGI IMG/M metagenome (GOLD analysis project Ga0208357, IMG submission 184487) | Arctic peat soil microbial communities from Barrow, Alaska - NGEE Surface sample F52-2 deep-092012 (SPAdes) | ecosystem: Environmental > Terrestrial > Soil > Wetlands > Peat ... | reverse complement strand
TCCATCGAGCTCCCGCCGCAGCTCGCCGCGCAGGTCATCCCGCAGGGCTCCATCACCATCGACGGCATCAGCCTCACCGTCGCAAAAGTCGAACCGCCCACCGAGGCAAAATTTCTCTGCATCGAAATCGCAGTGATCCCGCATACCTACCGCAGCACCAATCTTCATTCCAAGATGGCCGGCGACCTCGTCAACATCGAGACCGACGTGCTCTCCAAATACGCCGCACGACAGCTCGCCGCGCAGCAACTTGCAACCGCAACCAACGTGTCCACCCCAACTTCGCTCGAACAACTCGAAACCGATTCCGCAACACACTCCGCGCCCGCGCACGAATGGCTCACCGCGGAGTACCTGCTAGCCAACGGTTACTGAGCCTTCCACGCAAAGAAAAAGAGGCGCGGCCAACATGCCGCGCCTCTCCATTCTCTAATCTCTGTTCTCTAAGCCACTACAGCGACGACATATTATTCAGGAACTCCTGATTGTTCCGCGTCTTGCCCAGCTTATCGCTCAACAGCTCCATCGCCTCGACAGGCGACAGCGGGTTCAGCACCTTGCGCAGAATCCACGTCCGCTGCAGGTCGTCCTTCTCAATCAGTAATTCTTCCTTGCGCGTTCCCGAGCGCTGAATATCAATCGCCGGGAAGACGCGCTTGTCGACCAGCTTGCGGTCGAGGATCACTTCCATATTGCCCGTGCCCTTGAACTCCTCGAAGATGACCTCATCCATGCGCGATCCCGTATCGATCAGCGCACTCGCAATAATCGTCAAGCTTCCGCCTTCCTCGATATTTCTCGCCGCGCCGAAGAACCGCTTGGGCCGCTGCAGAGCATTCGAATCGACGCCGCCAGAGAGCACCTTTCCGCTCGGCGGAACGATCGTGTTGTACGCCCGAGCCAGGCGCGTAATCGAATCCAGCAGAATCACGACATCGCGCTTGTGCTCGACCAGCCGCTTGGCCTTCTCGATAACCATCTCGGCCACCTGCACGTGCCGCGCCGCCGGCTCGTCAAACGTCGACGAAATAACCTCGCCCTTCACCGACCGCTGCATGTCCGTAACCTCTTCCGGCCGCTCGTCGATCAGCAGAACGATCAGCACCACCTCGGGATGGTTCGCCGTCACCGAGTTCGCAATCGCCTGCATCAGCACCGTCTTTCCAGTGCGCGGCGGCGCCACGATCAGCCCGCGCTGCCCCTTGCCGATCGGACACAGCAGGTCCATCACGCGTCCACTGATGCCCTCGCGCACGGTCTCCATCTTGATCCGCTCCTCTGGATACAAGGGAGTCAGGTTGTCGAACAGAATCTTGTTGCGCGTCTCTTCCGGCGACTCGAAGTTGATCGCCTCGATCTTCACCAGCGCGAAATACTTCTCGCCCTCATGCGGCGAGCGCACGTTGCCGGAGATCGTATCGCCGGTCTTAAGATCGAACTTGCGAATCTGCGACGGCGAGACATAAATATCGTCCGGCCCTGGGAGATAGTTGTAATCCGGGCTGCGCAAAAAGCCGTAGCCGTCGGGCAGAATCTCCAGCACGCCTTCAGCGAAGATGTGTCCTTCTTTTTCGCTCTGCGCCTGCAATATCTTGAAGATCAAATCCTGTTTGCGAAGGCCGCTGGTGCCTGGGATCTCGAGGCCGCGGGCGAGCTTGCTCAGCTCGGCGATGCTCTTTTCTTTCAACTCGGTAATGGTCATGGGTTCCTGGTTAATTCGGTTGTGGGAGGGATTGGGTGCTGCGGAGGTTTCGTGCGGAATTGGAGCGTCCAGCTCACACGAGAGCGGAATGCATCCAGGGTGCTGAGGGGTGCTGAAGATTGATGCGGGGGAAACTACAAGGGGCACTGCTTGGAAGGACGTCTTCTACGCTATCAGAAATGTTGAAATCGAATATCGGAAATTGCGGACCGGTGCACGCGCAGCCCACTCAAACGGCTGGACCGCCGCGCAGTTTAGGCTGCGCGGCGAACCGTTGCCAGATTCTCTTCCGGTTCTTCAGAAGCCGTGTCCATCGGCATCGCATCCTTGAACCGATCCAATACTTCATTGGTCGTGTCCTGCAGCCGGGTATTGGGCTTGTGAAGCTTGCGTGTCGCCTTCGACGCCAGTTGGCACAGCTGGTAGCGGTTGTTCACGTGAGTCAGAGCTCCAAAGATCAGGTCTGAGCGCATAATTTTCTCTCCTCTGCGAAGGTCTGGTGGCTGCATAAGCTCCACTCTGGTGTAGCTGCATCGGGGGAACCGTGGCCCGCCAGTCGCAGCCCGGCAGACGTTCCCGCATATTAGACGCAACGAATGCGCGACACGATGCATACACAAAATCTCATCGCGCAAATTTTCCTAAGTCAAGTGCCTTTCGATACTTAGTTGCTGAAAGACAACAGAAATCCCGGTCCGGCTGTCAACAAAATCTGCCGGAACAAGGGTCCCAAGACGCTGCCTGGTGTAATCGAGCCCCAACCTCTGCCCCGCATGTATGAGCGCTCTATTCAGCGGTATACCCGTGAATATCTCGTTCACCAAAAGCACCTTACTGTCTCCTGTTCCCAAGGTCAATCCTTTTTTTTGAACAAGAGCCTCCAAAATCTACAAAAATCCGGATATCGAACAGCCCTTCCCGTAACTCATTGAAAACACGTTCAAGCCCAGTAACTCCGGTCCAGCGTCCGATACTGAATTGCCTCTGCGATATGTTTCACCGCGATCCCCTCCGCCGCATCCAGGTCGGCAATCGTCCGCGCCACCTTCAGAATCCGGTCGTGCGCCCGCGCGCTCAATCCCTGCTGCTGCATCGCCCGCTCCAGCATCCGCTCCGCATCGCTCGAAAGCTCGCAATACGTCCGAATCTGCTGCGTCGACATCTGCGCATTCGCAAAGATCGCCCGGCTGGCCGTCCGCGAATTTCCATCCGACCGCGCCCCGCTCTCCAGGAATCGCGCATGCTGCCGCTCACGCGCCTTCAGCACTCGCGCGCGAATCTCAGCCGAACCCTCCGCCGCCGCTCCGCCGCGCAGCTCCTTGTACTGCACCGCCGGCACCTCAATATGAATGTCGATCCGGTCCAGCAGCGGTCCGCTCACCTTGCTCACATAGCGCTGAATCATCGGCGGCGTGCACATGCAATCGCGGCTCTTGTCGTTGAAGTACCCGCACGGACATCCCTGCGTTGCCTTTCTGTCATGCCGAGATTTTGGCTCTCAGACCCATGTCTCCGCAGTATCCCAAGCAAATCAATACTTTAGGCGACCACATCCGCGCACGGCGGTTGGACCGTAAGCTCCTCCAAGGGCAAACTGCCGCCCAAATCGGCGTTCACGAGCAGACAATTACCAACTGGGAACGCAACGCATCCTCTCCAGAGATTCACTACATTCCTGCCATCCTCGAATTCCTTGGGTACGACCCGCTGCCGCACCCTACCTCCCTCTCCGAGCGCCTCGCTGCTGCGCGCAGAGGGCACGGCCTGTCGCAGCGGAAGATGGCCGCGAAGCTGGGCGTTGATCCGGCAACACTGATGGGCTGGGAAGCCGGGCGGCATCAGCCCAGCGGGAAGAGTTTAGAGTTGATCGCGCGAGTTTTTCAGGTTCGGTAGAGGCTGTTATGACCTTTGCACCTTTGTATAGTCTTGGCCGGGGTGTTTATGCTGTCCAGCATGGAGGGATGGGCAAGAGAGTTGGAAGATGGTATCTGACGGATGTATCGGATGAAGAGTGGTCGTTTGTCTTGCCGTATCTTCTGTTGAGTCGGGAGGACAACCGGAGCCGCCAACACAGTCTTCGAGCCTAGTTCAACGGGGTTCGTTACATCGTCACCGACCCACCGCAAGGAGTGTGGAACGGGTCGAACGGTTTCTGAGGTCAATCGTTGAGACGGCAGGGCTATAATCTCGGGCTACGGGAGATTCCAATGTTTCGCTCAACCATGATTGCCTATGCCTCTTGGTTTCCATCGCAGCAGCGAAGGCCCAAAGCATCCCTGCAAGTGAAGCCTCAAAGCACGTTGGCGAGCAGATGACCGTTTGCGGGCAGGTTGTGAGCAAACATACAGCCGACAATGCAAATGGAAAGCCGACGTTTGTGGACCTCGATCATGCCTTCCCGAACCAGAACTTTACTGTCGTCATCTGGGATCGAGACAAGATCAAAGTGGGAGACCTTCCTTCTTCAGGAGATGTTTACGTCACCGGAATAATCACCCGGTACTGTGGGTTTACGCATAAGGCTAAAGTTGGGCAACGCCTAAACCGAGAGGAACTTCTTTAGGGCGGGCTGATTTGCATAGAAAGGCGCATATCTTTATGGGCGCATTAAAGGTCGGTCTTGTTACGGCAAATCGAAGCGAGTTTTTAGACGATGTCCTTGTCCGACCTTGCAATATTTTGCAGCTCAGTTTGATCCCGATCTATATCCCCAAGGTGAGTGTGCTACGAGCGAACTTTTCAGGTGAGATCAATGTCTGTTCCACTCAGTCGAGTCCCAACGCTCGACTATGGAGGCAGTGCCGCCAGATGGAGAGACCCCTCGGTCAGGACTGTCGCGGCTAAAGTAGTTATCGATTCTCCTCTGGCGTTTCCGAAACAGGAGATCCGGAACCAGCAGGGCGGCCCAACCGCTGCGAGGGCCGTCCGATGAGCCAGCCCTTATTAATCCGGCACCCGCCCCCCATCCGACTGAAAGCATCCTTGGGTACGTAGTGCGTCTCACAGAGGCAAACGGATACGCTTCCCCAAGAGACCTCTATCGGTCGGCTGGCATGAGCGGAAGCGAGACCTCGGCGAGCAATTTCAGCTGTTCAAAGTTCGCAGCTATAACGGCCCATCCACCATTATGGCTGGAGCGACTTGCGATCCACGGCAACCTAAACTCAAGCAGTTCCGCGCCATCGCAACCCGGTACGACAGAACAGCACGAAACTTCCTCGCAGCAATTCACCTCGCAGCAGCAGCCATCTGGCTCATTTGATGACACCCCCTAGAGTTGCAGCTGGGAAAAACGCCATTACCTTTCGAATCGTCAGGGGGCAGGATCAACCAGCGAGTTGATGAACCACGTCATAAGAACACCACTAGACGGCGTTTGATTCGCGTATGCCGACATCGGACTGACAAACTGATTACTGCAAGTAGCCGAAGTAAAGCTGTCCCCCCAAGTGCCGCCGGTTTCTGCTACCGTGTCCGTCCCGCAGACCAGTTGTGGATACGCCGTGAGCGTGACTCCCGTTCCTGTGGCGCCAATGAGGTTGACCGTGGGCGCGGACGTGCAGCCGTTCCCAAGTCCCGAATACGAACCCACAGCGCTGGCACCCCAGTTATATACGAGCCCATTCGGAACGCCGCCGCTGGCCGTCATAAAGCCCGATCCCTGGCAGTTCGGTCCTCCACCCGAAAGAGTGAAGGGAGTCCAGTCTGCATACCCCGTTCCTCCGCTATAACCGATCTGCACGCCGCCATAAAAGTAGCTGCTAACTACAGCCTCAACAGCCAGGCAGTCCCAACAAGTGCGTTCGTCAGTGCCCAGTGTTGTGGTCAGTAGGAACATGGGGTCTTTGCTGGGGCGTGTTGATAACACTCCAGGTCCGGCAATCTGGGGTGTTCCTCCAATCCAGTAGATCGGCAGAGCTCCATTGTGGGAGACAACATACTGTCCAGAAGAATAGTCATGTGCAAAATTGCCGCCGATTTCTCCCGCGCAAGGTGTTGTTGCAGGTGGCGTGGACGAGGTACATCCCGCACCACCCTGCGCGTAGATGGCTCCTCCATTGGCTGCGTTCTGTGCCATGAGCTGCAATCCAGTCAGCGGCGAGATGCTGTCAGCAGGGCTTTGCATGAACTCTGCGAGTGCCGTCATCGGGCCGCCCGAAACAATATCGATCGGGGTCGTCGGATACTTCGCAAAGATGGTGCGATACATCGTCACCGCAGATTCCCACGCGGCGTTCGATAGAGGCGTCGATGCGTCATAGGTCTCGACATTCGCGGTTGTGCAAAACCTCCCGCTATTCTCCGCGAAGATCGACGGAACACTCAATGGAACGTCCGCAAGTCCTGCTTGATCTAGCATTTGGCGCCACGTTGCTTCGCAAGTGACCGACTGGTCTGCGATCATGACCCCGGCGAGATTTACATCCCCCTGTTGGTGCAGCGCAATCGCCATCTGCAAAGCGAAAAAGTTGTCCAGATCGCCGCCTGCATCATCGTCGAACACCAACACAGGCACTGGAGAAGGTAGCGATTTAATGAGCCCTTGATAGAACTTTGTCTGGTAAAAAAGGGTCTGCACCTGGGTCTGATTCAGATTGCCGGGGAAGACCGCAAACTCGTCAATGTACGTCGAGTTTTGGGAGTCGGTCGTCCCGGCCACGCCATAATATGTTCCTCCACTCACATAGCCTGGCACCATCAGCGGGTACGTGGTCGAGTTCATCGACGCTCCTCCAAGCGTAGCCGTAATAACCGCGCCTGTCCCAGTCGGAGAGGTAAGAACAATCGTCGGAGTAGATGTACAACCAAAGTTATTGGAGTGAGACGGCGTCCAGTTGCCGTTGTAGGGCACTCCGTTACTTGCCACCATGAAACCAGTCACATTGCAATTTGGGCCGCCTCCAGTCGATGTGAACGCGGTCGAGTTGGCATAACCTGTTCCGCCCGAGACGGACAGGTCTACATAGCCAAAATCACTAATTGAGAATGGGGTCTCGGGAATATAGGGTGAGCCGATACCATTGATAGATAAGCTCAGGGCTGAGGGTTGGCCGCTACCCGTGTCTTCAACCACGATGTCATAATTGAATCCGTTCGGCATGGCGTCGATGTATCCAGTGCACATACCGTTTTGAGCGTGGTGCCTCTTTCCTGGGCCATTTCTCGTAAAGCAGAGCTGAGATCGACTCCCCACCATTCCGAGCGTCAACTCCCACCAACTATTACTCGTGCTCGAAGTATCTCCCTTGCTGGCTAGGACAAGCGTTCCCGTCCTATTCCAATTCAGCCGGTCGACCTGAATCAGCATCGTCCACGGAACATCCCACTCGATAGCGGCCAGCGCGTTGCTCGGGGCCTTATTCCATGCATTCCATGCAAATCCAGCCGAAGTGTTGTTTGGTGTCGTCTTATCGAATCCCGGTTGACGAGGGCTGGCCGTACCACCCCCAACGGAAAAGGTCTCCCCGGAGGACTGGTCAAGAAAATTCGTCGTATCGTCATTGAAGTTTAGGTAGACAGACGGATTTGCCGCCAACAGGGCGATAGGCCACCCGGGTGATTCGACGCCTCCGGAAAGCGCAGCGTTTGCCGATCCTGCGTTTACCTGAAGAGTTGCGGTGGCATTGCTTGCGTTTTGAGGTGAAAATGACACCTGAATCGTACAGGAATCGCCAACCACTAGCGTCGCTGGGCAGTCGTTGGTTGCCGGAAAATCAACCGAGTTGACACCCGATATCACAATACTCGAAATCGGAACTGCAACCGTTCCACCATTGGTCAGCGTAATGCTTTGTTCAGCGGTAGCACTTCCCGGCGCAGTGGCTGGAAAGGTAATGCTTGCGGGACTCAGTTCCAAGAGAGCGGTAGGTGGAACAGGTGGAGATGCTATCGGCGAAATTGAAATCGCGAAATTGGAAGGTTGGCTTGGCGTAACTGGTTGAAACGGTGCGTCAGACCCAATCAATTGATAGAGTGCCCCAGTATTCATATCCGGGCGATCGGCAAGATTCAGCAGCGCCGAAATCGTATTCGATGGCGCACTTAGACCAGGTGGAGTCGTCAAGGCAAAGAGGTTTCCGCAAAGACTGCCGTCGCCAGCGACCCCACCACCAGAGTTGATGCAAGGTGCTACCAAATCTCCAAGCGCATCAATCTGCTCGTTCGGAACAGTATCGCCGCTCGGCACATTCGAACCGGGCGAGACACCCGTATGTGGATTAACCAACTCACTAGCCAACGTGAACGCTACGTCCAAGGATCCACTATTTTCGCTGCTCGACCCAACTTCTGTGGAGGAAGTCATATACGGTGCGAGAGCATATACCGCTGCTACCGTCGTCAATTCGTTCACTACTATCGGTGTCTGCGGGCTAAGAGCAGTGCATGGCCCCAGAGCCGTCATCATCGCGAGGTTTGGATTATATACCCCCGGGGTAGGATCGCCTCCTTCCGCCGTTATAAATACCTCCGTTGCGCCCGAGCATGAGTACAACCCAGCAATGTTGAAGTTTCCGTTTTCATCGGTAACAACCTCTTTTGACAGCAACGGTGTCGCACTCGTGCCAACACCTGTTGTACCGACGCTATACAGCTGGATTGACGCATTCGCTATCGGTCGCTGCCCTCCAGCAACTCGACCACTGCTACCCGCTGTCACGGCGACGGCTGTGCTCACAACAGTCGAGACCCCGCATCCGGTCATCAAGAGAACGAGAAGCATCGCTGTTGCAAACATGATTTGTCGCATGCTGATTATGTCCCACACTTGCATCCCAGCCACCGCTTAGCGATCAGGACGGCAAGTTTCCGTTGTAAATATAGGTTCAAGTTCACAGATACAGTGTCCAGTGATGACCGTACCCGCATGTTGCTGCGCGTCCATGGCTGTCGGCGAAGCGGCACAAGCCGAAAGCTCCCTGCTGAATTGAACCTTCGCTCGAAGCAGCAGGTATCTACCCTGTTGTTATCGGCAAAAACTCTAATTACTTGAGGACTTTTGTAGCGAATGCAATCAACGTCATCCCAGAAATGCTGCGTAGCCACAGGATTTTGACTGGAGGAGGCGGTACGGAAATGGAGATGCCTTGATGAGATGCGTTGATTAGATACGACCAGTGCGGATATCCGGTTCGGTCAAGCCATCACAAAGGCAGAAAATGTGGGAACTGCAGATTCCAGCGTTTACCAGCGAACCGCCAGTCGACGTGCTGCCGAAATGCTAGTGCGTCCCCACTACGCGAAGGCGGGCGAGAGGTGGCGGCCAGTTGGGTTAGCGATCATGCTGCGAACCTACTTCGTGCGGCAGTAGCTCATCCCGTCGGACTCAGGGGTGGAAGAGGCACTGTCCGAGTCTCCAGCGGTGCGGCGGTACGTGGGCGTCGATCTGGGTATCGACCCTGCACCGGACGAGACGACGGTGTTGTGGTTCCGTCACCTGCTGGAGAATGACCTCCACCCTTTTTCTCATCCCTTGATAACTGAAGTTTCTTCGGTTAGGGCCGATAAGTGACTCACGGATATCTAGGGAGTCTGATTGTGCAGCTCTGTTTTTTCTCCAGATTGATCTCAACCGTAACACTGACGCTAATTGTCGCCTGCAGTTCAGGGTGTGGTCCGATAATCGGCACCACTATTGATTCCTCACCATCAGCGAACATGTCATCATCCTCCATAATGTTCGGTTCCGTTTTATCTGGTACATCCAGCTCTGCTCAAACCGTAACATTCTCCAATACAGGCAATGGAGCATTACAAATTTCCAGCATCGTTGTGAGCGGTATCTATGCGAACAGCTTTAACGAGTCCAACAACTGCCCGGCAAGTCTAGCGGCTGGAAGTAGTTGTACAATCACTGCTAATTTAAGCCCTGTTATGGCAGGCTCTTACACCGCGGCAATCACAATCTCTGATAACGCATCCCCATCGGTCCAGACCATCGCCCTTAGCGGGAGTGCGCCACCCGTTGCGGTGAGCGTAAATCCGGCAATCGCAACGCTGAGCAGTGGCCAACCTGCGCAACTGACAGCAACAGTGGCCAATGCCGCCAACAAAGCCGTAACGTGGTCGATTTCTCCGGCTGGAGTAGGCTCAATTAGCCCATCGGGCTTATACATGGCCCCAGCGACCATTACTAACTTGCAAACTGTGACGGTAACCGCCACCAGTCATGCGGACACAACTGCGTATTCATCGACGACAATAACGCTTGTTTCCTCGATTACCGTCATCGTGAATCCGGCTGCCGCAGCACTGAACAGTGGCCAAGCTACCCAACTCGCAGCAGCCGTAACAAATGCATTGAATTCTTCTGTCACTTGGAGTGCGCGTCTTGGC
>Ga0208357_1003284_pt1 | contig 10043 bp, 9 predicted proteins | sample NGESurdeep092012_6_FD_184487 | JGI IMG/M metagenome (GOLD analysis project Ga0208357, IMG submission 184487) | Arctic peat soil microbial communities from Barrow, Alaska - NGEE Surface sample F52-2 deep-092012 (SPAdes) | ecosystem: Environmental > Terrestrial > Soil > Wetlands > Peat ... | reverse complement strand
TCCACGCCGCCACGCCCGCCAGCCGTTGGCAGCCCCCATCCGCGCAGCCACGTCCGCGGCTGCGGCTGCGCGGCCGGATATCGCCTCGGCAACCGTGGACCGGCCCACCTGCGACATCGCCACCCGCATGCGGCTTCTCGTGAGGAGAGACTCCCGCCACGGCATTTGGATCACCACGATCCCATCTGGCTGCCAAAGACTTTGCTACCCGAGAGGACCAGGCGAAACCTCGAGATGACAGGCCGGGTCCGGGGCGGAACCGGGAATCGGCGGTGGCAGACGGTTACTCGCAGGGAACTCGTCTACCGTCCGGCCGCGTAAGCGCAGTTGGCTGAGCTGCGCGAAAGATCTTTTAAGCCAAGGGATTCCCTGGCTGGAGGTGATATCACACGACCGCGGCCAGCTCAGCCTCGGCAACCACACCGCTCAGGTCCGGCCCAGGCAAGTCAGCGCTGCGCGCAGCCAGCAACACAGCCCCGGTCAGCCAGCACCTCCTCCGCCGCCATCCGCCCGCCGGCTAGGCCGCACCCGGCTAAGCCCGCGACAGCACGCCGGCAACCACGGGAAGGACGACGGCCGGCCCGCTCCCGGCCGTCGTCCCGCGCTCAACGGTCAGTGCAATTACTGATGAGCGCTGCGGGGCCGGAGACTCCCCGCCGCGCTCATCAGAACGGCTGGGCAAAAGGGATCTGCGTAATCATCGAGCAAGACTTGGGTAAAGGTTTCGACGCCAGCGCCGCCAGGCCCAACACTAGCCGCCAGACCCACCGCTAGTCGCGTCGCAGGCAGAGCGGCACTACTGCCGCCTCACCTGGCCACCATATTGATTCTCGCGCCGGTCCTGGCTGCCACCGGGCTCGTCCGCCGCCTATACGCGCTGCGCCACGTCGCCCTTTGGCACTGGCTGAACGCGGGTGACCGGCTCGTGCCTGATCACGGCACGCACCGGCAAAGCACGTTCAACCCTGCGGGCTATGCTCAGTCAGCAATATCTGGCAACCGAAAGGACTTGCCATGGCCTTGCGCCTGCTGGGCGGCGACACCGGCGACGGCGGCTCGCCCCGGCTCTACCGGGATGGCGACGATTATCTTGTTCAGGGCTACGCGGTGACCGAACCCCGGCTGCTCGCGGCGCTGAGGCTTCCTGCTGGCGAAGCCGCAGTCCGGGTTCCGGGGTCGCTCTGGAAGTACCTGCCTGCCGGGCCGCGCATGAACCGGCCTCCACGGGGAAGCAGCGGACACATGGCTATTGACTGCGGCCATGACGCATGTCACCTTGCCATACGGCACTGGCACGCTGCGGAAGAGGAAGAGCAGATGGCCGGCTCGCCTACGAGAACGTCTGGTCTGGCCTGGGGAAGGGCGGCCCCCCAGCCCTGGTTTGATCTTGTGCAGGCCGAAACGTACCGGGGGGAAGGCCTCAGCGGGGCCCGGATGGTACCGGAGCAGGGCAGCGAGTCCATGTGGTTCGGCCGGGCCGGGACCGCACTTAGCATCGCGGTCGACGAACAGGAAAGGTGGCTGGCCCGCCGCAGAGCCTCAGCTCTGCTCCCGGCAAGCGACGTCAGGGCCATCGACGAATTCAGGGCGCTCGTCGGTCATTTCACCGGGGACGGAAGCAACAGAGCCGACGGCACGGAGCTGGCTCGCCACAGTGCATCGGCCTTTGCGGCCCTGCGGGCCATATCCGTGCAGCATGCCCGATACGGCCCAGACTGATCGTGACGAACGCAGTTCAGCATGCCCGGGAGAGTCTCGGGTACCGGCTACGGGACATCAGAACAGATGCCCGCATATCCGGGCGGCAGCTCGCTGCTCTGGCGGGCTGGCATTTCACCAAAGTCTCCAAGATCGAGCACGGGCGCTCGACGCCCTCAGTGGCAGACATCGAGAAGTGGTGCTTTCACTGCGGTGCCGAAACCCAGACCCCGGACCTAATCGCCGCTGCCCGCGGGATCGAGAAGATGTATGTCGAGCTGAAGCGCTTGCTGCGCGCGGGAACCGCGTATTACCAGAAGGAATTGCTGGACGAGGAAGCCAGGACCCGCCACTTCCGGCACTTCAATCCCGCCATCATCCCCGGAGCCCTGCAGACGGCGGGCTACGCGACCGCCCGGCTCTCCGAGTTCGCCGACATGGTCGGCATCCCCGCCGACGTCAAGGACACGGTGGCGGTCCGCATGGAACGGGGCAGGGTGCTGCTCTCAGGGGAGCGGCTATTCCACTTCGTCCTGGGCGAGCACGCACTCCATGCGGCCCTGGCCGACCCGGACGTAATGAATGAGCAGCTTCATCATCTCCTCGAAGTATCACGGCTGCCGCGGTTGCGACTCGGCATCCTGCCCACCCGCGTCAGGCATTACATGACATTCGGCGGGTTCTGGATCTTCGATGACCGGGAAGTCCAGATAGAGACCTACTCCGCAGCAGTGCGGATCACCCAGCCGCGCGAGATCGCCCTGTACGCGAAGGTCTTCGAGCATTACTCCCGCCGCGCCGTGTACGGCCAGCAGGCTGCAGACATGATCAGCGAGGCCATCGGAGACCGTGCGAGGGACTTTTCTCAAGCAACTTACGGAAACTTCATTGATCACCGTCGGCTACTTACGTAATGCTGAGAGTAATCGAACTGCGGAACTAGCCACCTGCAACCGAGACGACGAGCTCTGAGCCTGGCGCGCCGACCGGCCATGGGCCCCACTGGGCTCTGAACGAGGGTTCTATCCGTTGCGCCGGGTGATCAGCAGTCTGGCACAGCAGGCGCGTGAACCATGGCTTCATCAGGGCCGCCCGTCCTCAGGCGGAGGTTAATTGTAACTTTTAGTGTATTAAGGGTAACTTTAAGTGCCCACGGGAGCGCACCTGATGCCACGCGAACCAGGCTCGGCGCTGCGTGCCGCGGGCCGGCACCGGCCGCTGAAGCCGTGGTGGCTAGACCTGTCGATCCGGGTGAAGGCCTGATCGTGATCACGGCACCGCTGATCGCCTTGATCGGCACCACCTCGGCAAGCCTGGTCCTCCAGTACAACGAACGCCAGGAACGTAGCGTCGCCCTGGCCGCGAGCGAGCTGGGCAGCGCCGCCGACCGGGTCCTGGCCGATGCGGTGAACGCGGAAGCGAGCATCCGGGGGTACGCCGCGGCGCGCAACCCGCTCTTCCTTCCCCCCTATAACCTCACGCTGACCCGGATTAGCGCAGCGCGAATGTCGTTGCGCGATGCGGCTACCACCGAAGGTGAAACGCGTCTACAGCGGACGGCCGACGTGACTACCGGCAGGGTGCTCGCGGAGCTGGCGGACCTACGCTCTGCGATCAGCAGCGGCGTCTCCCTCAAGGGTCTCCGTCCGGCGCTGGAGAACCAGGAAGCAACCATGGACCTATTGCGCCGCCAGGTGTCTGAACTCGCCGGCGCCCCAGCGGCCTTGCTGGTCGTTCAGCGGAACAAGATCACCAGGCTAGAAGCCTCGATCGACAGGCTCGACATAGCCGGTCTGGTGCTGGGGGTGCTGGGGGTGCTCGCCGTGCTTGCCGGCGCCCTTTTCATCTCGAGCGTCTCCCGTCGGGTCGCCGCGAACGCGGCCAACGCGGACCGCCTGGGAGAAGGGCAGCCTCTGGAGCCGGACATCCCCTCGCGTGACGAGATCGGCTCAGTCGCCGGCTCACTCCTCCGGGCCGCGGAACTGCTCGCCAGCCGGTCCGCGCAACTGACGGCCGTCCGGGATGAGGCGCTGAAGGCCGCTCAGGCCAAGAACGCCTTCCTCTCACACACGAGCCACGAGCCGCGGGTCCCGCTTAACGCCATCCTCGGCTTCACCCAGCTCCTCCAGATCTCCGACCTCAACAGCAAAGACCGTGACAGCGCCCAGCACATCCTCACTGCCGGGCGCCACCTGCTCACACTCATCAACGAGCTCATCGACACCAGCCGCATCGAATCGGGTGATCTCAGCCTCTCCCTCGAGCCGGTCTCAGTCCTCCCGCTCATGGAGGAGGCCAGCCTTCTCTTGGGTCCCCTTGCCGCTGAACGCTCAATAGCAATTGCCCATAAGAGCGCCCACCCCGGCCTAGCGGCCCGGGCCGACCGGCAACGATTCACACAAGTCCTGGTGAACCTGATCTCCAACGCCGTCAAGTACAACCGCCACGGCGGCACCATCACGATCAGCGGCCAGGAAAAGGGCCCCAGCCAGGTCACAGTCGTCGTCTCCGACACCGGACGGGGGAAAGCCCAGGAAGATCTCGAGCGGATTTTCCTCCCTTTTGAACGACTCGGTGCCGGGGAAACCTCGATCGAGGGCACCGGGATCGGGCTGCCGCTGGCCGGAGCCCTCACCCAGGCCATGGGCGGTCAGCTCACCGCCTCCAGCGTCCCCGGCCAAGGATCGGCCTTCGCCGTCACTCTCCCGCGCGCCCCCGACCTGATCCACATCCCACCACGCGCTGCGGACCCGGCGACCCCGGCCAGGGGGGCCACCAGGATCCTCTACATCGAGGACAACCCGGCGAACGTCGAGGTGCTCTCCCAGTTCCTGAAGACCCGGCCGGGACCACAATGCGGTCCGCCGCGTCCGGCCGGGACGGCATCGCCTGCGCCGTCCGGGACGTTCCCGACCTCATCCTTCTCGATCTGCACCTGCCCGACGCCCACGGAGACCACGTCCTCAACGAGCTCAAGGCCGGCCCGGTCACCGCTGGCATCCCTGTGGTGGTCCTGTCCGCGGATGCCACCCCAGGGGTCATCCGCCGGCTCCTCGCTGGCGGAGCCATCTCCTACCTCAGTAAGCCCCTCGACCTCGCCCAGCTCGACGAGGTGCTCGAATCTTTGCCGCCCCTGCTCCAGACCACCACGCCCACAGTGCGACCGGAAGGAAACGAGGATGATGTCCATCTCCAGCGCCCGCGGCTCTCGTTACCTCGCCCCAGCCCCCGAAGGCCGCACCCCGTGAATCGCACCGTGCTGTATATCGAGGACTACGAGGGCGCCGTCCGCCTGGTCGAACGGCTGCTCAAGGCTCGGCGGCCGGACACCGAACTTTACGTCGCCATGAACGCCGGCGAAGGCATCAAGACCGCCACCGACAAACAGCCGGCCCTCATCCTGCTCGACAATCACCTCCCCGACGCCACTGGCATCGAGGTCCTCAGCCGGCTCGCCGCCTCAGAAACCACCGCCGGGATTCCCGTCGTCGTCCTCAGCGGCGACTCAGCCAGTATCGGGGAGGAACTCCTGGCGGCCGGCGCCTCCGAGTTCCTCAGCAAGCCGTTCGACATCTATCAGCTCTTGGCCATCATCGACCGCTACATCCCCTGACCACGGACTCTCAGCCCACAGTCATCCCCGCCGAACGTACGACGCAGCGTCCCGGCCCGCAACGGCCCGAAGCGCCATCCCCCTGAACACACCGCGCCCGCATTCAGGCCGGAACGTCTTGCCGCGGTGATTCCTTCGTCCCGGCTGGCTATGGGAAAGAGATTCCGTAAATGGCAACGATCTTGCCGCCGCGGCTGAAGCGAGGGCGCCCGACCGCCAGAAGGCGGAGCCCGCTTGCCTGGACCAAGGCACCAGTAACCGGCATCGAGCGGATCACTTGCGCTCACTTCGACGTGCGGTCCAGTCTCCGGCGGACGGACCGTTAGAGAACTATTGGTGCAGCAGGTCGCGAACGACGGCCAGGGCGGCCACGCACCGTCCAGGCCGCCCCGGGCCGGTCCGCAGGAAATCCGTTCACGAGAAGGCCGCGGTGTGGTCGGTGGCGAATTGTTCGAATGTGCGCGCGGGCCGGCCGAGGATGGCGGCCACGTCGCCGGTGACCCAATCGGAGTCGCCCTGAGCGAACAGGCTGAGCGCCTGGGCGTTCATCTGGGCGATAGGTTCCGGGACGCCGGCGTTGATCATGGCCTGCCGTTCCTCATCGAAGGTCAGCGGATGGAAGGTGACCAGCCGGCCGAGCACCTTGGACAGGATCGCGGCCGCGTCGGCGTAGGAGAGCCGCTCAGGCCCGGTGGGCCAGTAAGTCTTCCCGGCGTGCTGGGCCGGTGCGACAGCGATCTGCGCGGCCACCTCGGCCACGTCACGTGCGTCGATCATCCCGACCCGGCCCTCGCCCGCCGAGGAGCCGAAGCTGCCCGTCCTGGCGATCGCGGGCGCCAGCATCAGGAAGTTCTGCATGTAGGCGTTGTTCCTCAGCAGCGTGTAACCAAGACCGGAAGCGATCAGCCCGTTCTCTATCGCGACCTGGTCACGCCGCCGGGCTATCGGCGAGTCCGCTGAGGCCTTGCTGGTGATCTTCACGACGTGCCCGGCGCCCGCCCGGACGGCGCTGCCGACCACGTTCAGCTCCTGGGCAGGTATCGCCGGACTGACGAGCACCACGGCCGACACACCGTCCATCGCTGCGTCGATGGTCGACGGAACCTCCAGGTCACCCTCAGCGACTTGCACTCCGGCCTGGGCCAGCGCGGCCGCCTTCTGCGGGTCACGGACCAGCACCCGCACCGGCTCTCCCCGCTCAGCCAGCAGCCGTGCAGCCTCTGAGCCCACCTTGCCTGCAGTAGTGATGAGGATCATGACGATGACTCCTTTAAGCCGAGACGAGGCCGGCCAGCGCCGCGCCCAGGGTCTCCGGGCGGCCGTAGTCGGCCTCACGTACCTGCACCCCGCGATCGGCGAGGTCAGCAGCCTTCCCCCGGGTGCGCACCACGGCGACGACATCGGACGCGGGCACGCCGCGGGCCAGCAGCTCCTGAACCGCGAGGCGCCCAAGGTGGCCTGAGGCTCCGGTGACAGCGTAGGTGGGCACGGCATCCTTCTTCCAGCTTCATTGAGTCAACTCAAATATTAAGGCTTACCCCAATCATCGCACGTTGTGCGCGCGGTTTGGACGCCGGGGGTGGCACGACGCAAGAGGTGCACCGACCGGGCCGGGACGTGCTTACGAGCCGGTGGTGCCTCGTTGGCGGTGGCGGAGAGCAACGGCTGTCGCGAGATAGGGGGCGCCTCTGACTGCCGCGGGCACGAGCTCAGCTCAGATGCGGCTCTCCCGGCGGGCGGCCTGCGTGAGCAGGGCCGCCACGGTCCGCTGGTGGACAGGCACGACCTTCGCCCAGATAAGGCGGGCCAGCGGATTCCGCTCCTGCACGAAGGTGGCCAGCAGCAGTCCCTGGCGCTCACGCTTGAAGAGCAACTCGGCGGGCATCCCGAAACGGGAACGGGCCTCGAGGAGGACGAAATCCGGGCCGTTTCGGTGAATGTGCCAGCCAAGAATGTGGCGGCGCGACCAGGGCCGCGCGAGTTTCAGCCCGAGCAGGGTCCATCCGCGCAGCAGCCTGACGCGCACCCTCCGCGGGGCGCCTTCCAGCACTGTCCGGGCCCACTGCTCACCGGTGCGGTCCCGGTCCGGGACGATGCTGACGAAAAATGCGTCCGCGTAGTCGATCCGGGACAGCATGCTGAGTGCCCGCGCAGCGGGCGGCAGGTCGACCTGGTGCGTCGCGCCCGCCGGGCCGCCCTGGCCTTCGTGTGCCCCGTGGCCAGGGCGGGCTCCTGGGGGGCGCGATGCGGCGTCATCCGGGGCGCCGGCTCTCCACCGCCGCGCCATGTCGAGCATCATCCGTGGGTAGACGATCAGATTCCGAAACGGTCTTATCGCGGCCAGGTAGGCCGTCCCGAGCATGCCGTCCGGCTTCACGAGGACAGCCAGCTGACCGCGGTAGACCCCGGCCCCGTCCTCCTGGACCCAGCCGACGTGCATGACCGCGTGCACGGTCCGGTTGGCGATCTCCGCGGCGAACTCATCGCCGAGGAGATAGAGCGAGGTGAACGGGAGCCCGGCGAAGTCCGGGCCGGGGGCACGACGCAAGTCGTCCGGCAGTTGTTCGCGGAGCGTCCGTACACGAGAGCCTAGGCCCGTGTCCGGGCCGTCCCACCCCAGCATTTCGCCGATCTTCCACCGGAGCGTCCAGAGGGCACGGGAAAGGCGGGACGAGCCCCGTGATGGGTCCGCTGCGGTCAGCTGCGCTACGAGGCGCGGGAAATCGTCGCGGCCGCCGGACACCGGGAGCGCCCACACGTCCTCCAGCCGGAAATCGCTGGTGAGCTCGTGAATCCGCCACGGCCGGGAGGTGTGCTCGATATCAGGAAGCCGCATTCGCGTAGCCTCTTAATCCATACAGTAGTGTATGGATGAAGGCTAACATTACTCACGGCAGCGTCAATACCGGCCCCTGAGCGAAGGACAGGCGATGGCTGCACCGACCCGGACGCCGCGGGGCAGGTGGATCGAGGAGGCCTTGCGCGCGCTGGCGGCCGGCGGCCCGGACGCCGTCCGGATCGAGCCGCTCGCGAAATCGCTTGGCGTCACCCGCGGCGGCTTCTATTGGCACTTCGAGGACCGCGGCGCGCTGCTCGCGGAGATGCTCGACACCTGGGAACGCGCGGCCACCGACGAGGTGATTGAACGCGTCGAGCGCCACGGCGGAAACGCCCGGGGCAAAGTGCGGCGGGCCGGCGCACTCACGTTCAGCGACGACCTGCTCCCGATCGATCTCGCCGTCCGCGCCTGGTCCCGGCACGACCCGGCCGTCGCCGAGCGCCTCCGCCGCGTCGACAACCGGCGGATGGAGTACCTGCGCGAGCTCTTCGGCATCTTCTGCCCCAGCGAGGCCGAGGTCGAGGCCCGGTCCATGCTCGCGTTCTCGCTGCTGATCGGCAATCACTTCATGGCCGCGGATCATGGCACCCGCAGCCGCGCGGAGGTACTCGAACTGGCCGCTAGCTGGCTGCTCGCCTAACTCCCGCCTGGGTACCCGCGGGCGCGCGGAAAGTCATCGCTCGGGCTTCTCGCGCCGGAGCACGCAGTCGCCGCAAACCCCGGCGCCGGGCAGCCGGTAGAGCAGGCAGCAGCTGCGGCGGGCCAGGAACCACTGCGGCCGCGCGGGGTCGGGCTGGACGAACGCCCCGGTCCCCCGCAACCAGCCGGTGGCCAGGATCTGCGCGGTCAGGTGGCCTGCCGCCGCGGCCCGCCGCGGGAAGGCCGCGCCCAGCACGCCGGACGCCCCGGACAGCGCGGACGCGACATTGCCCCGCAGCACCTGCGGGGACAGCCGGAACACCGCGCCGAACGCGGCGGCCAGCGGCCCGGTGAGATCATGCACGCGCTCCGACAACGCCAGTCCGGCCTCGCGGAGCTCGCGGCCCGACTCCAGCGGGCCGACGCCGGTGCCGTCGGCTGGCCGGGCGGCCAGTGGCCACGGACCGCTGTCGGCGGGACGCCACCACAGGTCCGCAACGGCCAGCCAGGGAACGACACCCCCGATGACCGCGGCTCCCAGCAGCGGTGACACCAGCTGCGAGGCTAGCCCCAGGAACACGGTCGAGGCCGCTACCCGCTCTTCCACGTCCCCGGCAGCGATCCCGGCCTGGCTGGCCAGCACGCCGCGGCTGTGACCGACCCGCTCCCAGAGCGCCGCCGGATCCGATATCAGCCTGTCGAGCGGCTGCCACGGCGCCTGCGGGGACCATGGCTGGATCGTGAAATACGGGCCGGCGGCGGACGCCTGCGCGAGCGCAGCCGCCGCACTGACACATGCTGGCGGCCTGGTCATCGTGCCCCAAGTTTAGGTCCGCACGGGGCTGCCCGCCGGAGCGGTGAGCCCCAGCCCGGGCGGGCTGGGGCTCACCGGCTCAACGGTCAGGTCGTTCAGCAGCCGTCGTAGGCAGACCAGGCAGCGCTGCCGGACTGGGCGTACTCCTTGGCGAACGCGGCGTTCTGCTGCGAGACCGGCGCGTTCTCGGGCAGCCCGGAGAACCCGAGCGACGACCAGGTGGACGGCAGGAAGCCGTACAGGCCGCCCGCGCCGCTGGAGCCGTTGACCGCTCCTGCGTTCCCGCCGCTCTCAGCCTGGATCACGCAGCTCTGGAAGCTGCCCGAGCCGCTGTATGTCGCCGTGACCGGCTGCGCGGGCGCGGCGGTGGTGACCGCGTATCCGCTGGCCGGCGCCGTGGCGGGCACCGCCACCGGGGCCGTCGTCGGGATCGCCGCCAG
>Ga0208357_1003283_pt1 | contig 10043 bp, 8 predicted proteins | sample NGESurdeep092012_6_FD_184487 | JGI IMG/M metagenome (GOLD analysis project Ga0208357, IMG submission 184487) | Arctic peat soil microbial communities from Barrow, Alaska - NGEE Surface sample F52-2 deep-092012 (SPAdes) | ecosystem: Environmental > Terrestrial > Soil > Wetlands > Peat ... | reverse complement strand
CGACCCGGTTACCGGCAAACCGTACGAGTATCGCGTGTTGGGTCCGCGCCGGTATCGACTCTGTGCGACGTTCGCGCTGCCCAACGAAGGTCCCGACAGCTCGGCACCGTTCGACAATCACCCAGCAGGCCGCGTCTGCCGAAACTTCCACTTTTAGCAGGCTAGAGTAGACGAGTGGGCGGCTCCCGAAGGTCGGCGCATGCGCGTGGCTATCGACGTTGGCGGAACGTTCACGGATCTCGTCGCCGACGATGGGCGTGGGAATGCGATCGCGCTCAAGGTCGCGAGCACCCCCAGCGCGCCCGAGCGAGGCGTTCTGGACGCCCTGGAAGCATTGGTCGCCCGCGGACACGCGCTTCCCGAGATCGAGCGCATCGTGCACGCCACGACGATCGCCACCAACGCCCTGCTCGGCCAAATGCACTTGGAGCTGCCGCGCGTGGTCTTGGTGACGACCCATGGCTTCCGCGATATCATCGAGATCGGGCGGCAGAACCGCAGCGCGGTCTACGATCTGTTCGTTCGACGCCCGCGTCCGCTGGTAGCGCGTGAAGACCGCATCGGCGTGCGCGAGCGGCTCGATGCCGACGGCGAGATCGTCCTCGCGCTCGATGATGCGGAGATCGCGCGCGTCGTCGCCGCGGTGCGGGAGCGCGAGCCCCAAGCCATCGCCGTCTGCTTCTTGCACGCGTATGCCAATGACGCCCACGAACGACGCATCGCCGACGCGCTGGCCAACGCTTTTCCCAACGTACCGATCGCGCGTTCGTCCGACGTCGATCCCGAATATCGCGAGTACGAGCGCTTCTCCACGACCGTGGTCGACGCCGCGCTGCTGCCGATCGTGCGCCGCTATCTCGACGGCTTGCGCGCGGCGCTGGCGCAGCGGAGCATCACCGCCCCGCTGTTCGTGATGCGCAGCAACGGCGGCATGACCGACGGCCAGACGGCCGCCGCGCGACCCGCGGCATTGTTGGAAAGCGGACCGGCGGGCGGGGCGATCGCCGCCGCGGCGCTCGCGCGGCGGCTGGGTGCCAACGACGTGCTGTCGTTCGACATGGGCGGGACGACCGCCAAGGCCGCGACCATCGTCGGCGGACGCGTGCAGTTTGCGACCGAGTTCGAAGCGGCCGGAACGACGCACAGCGGGCGATCGGTCGTGGGCAGCGGTTATCCGGTGCGGTTTCCGTTTGTCGATTTGGCCGAGATCAGCGCCGGTGGCGGCACGATCGCATGGATCGACGATGCCGGCTCGCTGCGCGTCGGGCCGCTCTCGGCCGGCGCGGATCCCGGCCCCGCATGTTACGGACGCTCGGAGCGCGCGACGGTCACCGACGCCAACGTCGTCTTGGGTCGCCTTCCGCAAACGCACTTGCTCGGTGGAACGTTTCCGATCGACGCGCGCCGCTCGCGCGCCGCCGTCGCCGCGCTGAGCGAACGCTTGAGCCTCACGCTCGAAGCGACCGCGACGGGGATCTTGACGTTGATCGACGCGCAGATGGCCAAGGTGCTGCGCATCGTGACGGTCGAGCGCGGTTTGGATCCACGCGATTTCACGTTGATCGCCTTCGGCGGCAACGGACCGTTGCACGCGTGTTCCCTGGCCGACGATCTGGCGATCGCCCGCATCGTCGTGCCGGCGCGGCCCGGCGTGTTTTCCGCCGAAGGACTGCTCGAGGCCGATCTGCGCGCGACGGCGGTACGCGCGATCTTGCGCGACTGCGACCAACTCGAACGGGCGACGTTTGACGACGTCTTTGCCTCGCTCGAACGAGGATTGCGCGACGAGCTGCGCGGCCAAGGTGCCGACGACGCGGGGATCGTCGTCCTGCGTGAGATCGATGCGCGCTACCGCGGACAGAGCTTCGAGTTGACGATCGACGGCAGCGGCTACGATACCCTCGAGCAAACGTTCCATAGCGCGCACGAACGTCGTTACGGATACGCCGCACCCGACGAGCACGTCCAGATCGTCAACGCGCGCGTTACCGCCTCGGCATCGCTGGGCGCGCGGAGACCCGCCGCGGATGTGGCCGGCGCGGGCGACGATCGCCCCCGTGCAACTCGCACCGTGTGGGTCGGCGGCATCCCCTGCCTCGTGCCGATCTTCGAGCGCACCGGTTTGAGCGCGCGCGCCGAAATCGCCGGGCCGGCGCTGATCGAGCAATACGATGCCGTCACCTACGTCGCGCCCGGATGGCTGGCCCGAGCGAACGCCGGCGACCTGGTGCTGGAACGATGATCGATCCGATCGTCGCGCAGATCGTCGGCGCGTCGCTGGTCTATGCCAGCGAAGAGATGGGCATCGCGGTGCGCAACGCGGCCTACTCGCCCAACATCAAGGAGCGATTGGATCATTCGTGTGCGCTCTTCGATGCGCGGGGCCGCCTGATCGCCCAAGCCGAGCACATCCCCGTGCACCTAGGATCGCTGCCCTGGGGCTTGCGCGCGACGCTCGAGGAGATCGCGCGCGTCTACGGCGCTCCGCAAGCCGGTCAGATGTGGGTGGTCAACGATCCGTATCTTTCGGGAACGCATCTCAACGACGTCACGGTCGTTCGTCCGATCTTCTACCACGGCGAGTTAGTCGGGTTTGCCGCCAACAAGGCCCATCACGCCGACGTCGGCGGCATGGTGCCGGGGTCGATCTCCGTCGATGCGCCGGACTTGTTCGCCGAGGGACTGGTCGTCCCGCCGCTCTTGCTGATGCGCGACGATGCGATCGTGGAACAAACGGTCGAACTCTTTCGGGCGAACTCGCGCACGCCGCAAGCGCGGGCCGGAGACCTGCGCGCGCAGATCGCCGGCAACGTCGTCGGGGAGCGGCGGCTGATCGAGCTCCACGAGCGCTACGACAGCGCGACGGTCGCATCGGCGATCGAGCTCACGCTCGACGCCAGCGAGCGCCGCATGCGCGCCGCGCTTACGGCCTTAGGCGACGGCGTCTTCGACGCGCGCGACGCGCTCGAAGATCGCGATGGTCGCCCCAGCATCACGATCGCGTTGCGACTGACGCTGGGCGGCGGAGAGGCGCACTTCGACTATGCGGGCACGCACGCGCAGCTCGACTACCCGCTCAACGCGGTGTACGGCGTGACGCTTTCCGCGGTGTACTACGCGCTGCGCGCGGTCACCGATCCCACCGTGCCGATGAACGAGGGCTGCTTTCGCCCGATCCGCGTCGACGCGCCGCTCGGGTCGCTGCTCAACCCGCGGCGCCCGGCGCCGGTCGGCGGCGGCAACGTGGAGACCTCGACGCGCAACGCCGACGTCGTGCTGGCCGCGCTGGCGCAGGCCGCGCCCGGACGCGTGCCGGCCAACAGTGGCGGTACGATGAGCAACGTGATGCTGGGCGGCACGCGCGACGATGGTACGCCGTGGGCATTCTACGAAACCAACGGCTGCGGCATGGGCGCGCGCCCCGATGCCGATGGCATCGACGGCATTCAATGTCACATGACCAACACGCTCAACACACCGATCGAAGCGATCGAACGCGACTTCCCGCTACGCGTGACGCGCTACGAGTTCGCCCAACGAACCGGCGGCGGCGGGCGTTTTCGCGGGGGCGACGGATTGATTCGCGCGATGTGTTTGACGGGCGGACGGGCGCACGCGACGCTCTTGGCCGATCGTCACGTCGTCGCACCGGCTGGAGCGCACGGCGGCGACCCGGGCGCTTGCGGCGCCCATCGATTGACGTATGCCGAGGGCAGCACGCACGTTCTGCCCGCCAAGACGACCTTGACGTGGTCCCCCGGCCAGACCATCGAAGTGCAGACGCCCGGCGGCGGCGGCTACGGCCGACCGTGATCGCGCCTCCCGCTCGCTAGCTTTGGGCCCAGCCGGAACCCAGGCGACGGGAATACGCTGGCGGCCTGCCAATAAGGTGGGGCTGATCCAACCCTTTCCAAGGAGAAACCATTGCTACGCACCCTGGGGTACCTCGCAGGCGCCGCCCTGATCTCCGTTTTGTTCGCCGCTTGCGGTAAGCAAACGCTGATCGACGCCAACACGCAAGCCCCGGGTACGACGCCGGCGCCCATCAAGGTGACCAACGAATATGCGACCGGGACCGCTGCCGCTGCCCCGTTGGGCATTACCAGCGCCGGCGATGGCTCGCTGGTCTTCACCGAAAGCGCGGTCAACAAGATCGGCCAGTTGACGACGTCGGCGACGATCAACGAATATCCGATTCCCACCGCTAACTCCGCGCCCACCGATATCGTGCTCGGTCCCGACGGAAATTTCTGGTTTACCGAAAAGTCCGGGAACAAGATCGGTGAAACGACCGCGATCGGGTCGGCCATCACCGAGTACGCATTGCCCACCGCCGCCGCCCAGCCGACTGCGATCGCCAGCGGGCCCGACGGCGCGCTGTGGTTCACCGAGACGGCGTCCAACAAGATCGGCCGCATCCTGCCGGGCCAGAACGGTGCCCTGCCGACGATTACCGAGTACGCGATTCCCACGGCCAATGCCGGCCCGGCCGACATCATCGCCGGATCCGACGGCGCGCTGTGGTTCACCGAGAGCACCGCATCGAAGATCGGGCGCATTTCGGTCGGGGGATCGTTCAGCGAATATGCGACCACAACGCCCGGCGCGGCTCCCAACGCCATCGCTGCGGGATCCGATGGCGCGCTCTGGTTCTTGGAGAACGGCGTTGCCAAACTGGGCCGCATCACGACGACCGGAAGCGTGACCAACGAATACTCGGTCGCCCCGGCCGCACCGTCGGGGGCGCTGGTCCTGGGTGCCGACGGCAATTTCTACTTCTGCGACACGAGTCACAACGCGATCGCGCGATTCGTCAACGGCACGACGCCGACGATCACCGAGTACACGATTCCGACGGCGGCGTCGGGTCCCACCGGCGCGACGCTGGGTACGGATCTGCGCGTGTACTTTACCGAAACCAACGCCAGCAAGATCGGTCAGTTCGACTACACATAGCCTCGAGCCACGCTTGCACGTCGTGCGCGGGAAGCTCGCCTAAGTTGGCGAGCCCTCCCGTACCGGCACCGATGAGCAGGTACCGCGAACCGATCTTCGCGACGTAAATGGCCGCGTTCTGCGCCAACGGCGTCGACTCCAATACGGTTACCAGCCGGCGCTTCGTCGCGTCGATCGATCGCCTCGACGATAACGCCCGCACCAAAGCGTACAGCCCGACGAGCATCAGGCCGACGACGGCCAGCCCCGAAAAGTATGCGATCCAGTTCACCGCCGGCCCACGCCCATACGTCCGTATCAATGCCCGCGAAAGGTGCCGATGCGACCTCGAACCCTTAGCGCGCCAGCCGCAAGAAATTCTCGGCCAGCGCGTCGCCGCGTTCGCTGAGCACCGATTCTGGATGGAACTGCACCGCGTAGACCCGGCGCGTCGCGTGCGCGATGGCTTGGATGACCCCATCGGGACTCCGCGCGACGACCCGCAACGATGCCGGCAACGTGGCCGGATCCAGGCAGAGTGAGTGATAGCGCGTCGCCGTTAGCGGCGACGGCAATCCTTCGAAGATCGTGGAGCCGTCGTGTTCGATCTGCGAGACCTTGCCGTGCATGAGCGCGGGCGCGTGCGTGACCTCCGCGCCAAGCACTTCGCCGATCGCCTGCAGCCCCAGGCACACGCCCAACACGGGCATCGGCCGGTCGATCGCCGCGCGCAAGACCTCGAGCATCGCCGGATACGCCGACGGCGTGCCGGGCCCGGGGCCGACCACCAGCGCGTCGTAGCCGTCCAGCAGTGCGGGCGTCAGATCGGCTCGATCGTTGGGAACCACGTCCACCGTCGCACCCGCGCCGGCCAGCAGGTGAACCACGTTGTAGGCAAACGAATCGATGTTGTCGATAAACAAGAGCTTCACAGCGTCACCCCCAATACTTCGCGCGCGATATTAGTCTTCTGCAACACCTCGTTATATTCCGATTCGGCCTGGCTGTCGGCAACGATGCCGGCCGATGCCTGCCAGTACGCGCGACCGTCTTGAACGTGCAGGCTACGCAGGGTGATGCACGAATCGAAATCGCCGCCGAACGACCAGCGTCCGATCGAGCCGGCGTAGAAGCCGCGCGAAACCGGTTCGAGTTCGTCGATCAACTGCATGGCGCGCACCTTCGGCGTGCCCGTCACCGTCCCGGCAGGAAAACCAGCCGCGAACAGGTCCAGACCATCGCATCCTTCACGCAGCGTTCCCGTAACGTCCGAGACGATGTGCATTACGTGGCTGTAGCGCTCGATCTGCAACAGTTCGCCAACGCAGACCGATCCGTATTCGCAGACCGCACCCAGGTCGTTGCGAGCGAGGTCGACCAGCATGATGTGCTCGGCCCGTTCCTTCTCATCGGCCACCAGCTCGGCGGCAACGCGCGCGTCCTGGGCGTCGTCGACGCCGCGCGAGCGCGTTCCCGCCAGCGGCCGGATGCGCGCCAAGCGTCCTTCCAAACGCACCAAGAACTCGGGCGAAGCACCGAACACCTGGCCGAACGGTCCGTCGACGTAGAACATATATGGTGATGGATTGCGCGAACGCAGCGCGCGATAGATCTCGAACGCGCCGCCCGCGACGTCGACGCCGAAACGAATGCCCAGTTGTAACTGGTACACGTCGCCGTCGTAGATATGTCGTTTGACGCGTTCGACCAAGGCGACGTATTCGTCACGATCCATCGAGCGCGAGACGTGTCCGCGACCCCGAACCGGCCGGGGTAGCTGCGCCCCGCTGGACAACAAGCGCGCGACGTGCGCGTCGATGCGCTCGTCGAGCATCGCTTCGTCAGGGCCGCACGTCCAAATCGTCAAGCGGTCGCTGAAGTGATCGAAGATCAGCCACGTTCCCGGCATGGCGACGTAGCCATCGGGCATCTGCGGTGCCGACGACTCTCGCCGGCCCAGGCGCGCAAACGGGCGGGCGGCATCGTATGAAAAGGCGACCAGCGCGCCCCCGGCCAGCCCGCCTTCTCCCTCGGGCCGAAACGGCTCCACGAACGCGCGCACCTCGTCGAGCATGCCCGGGCCGGCATCGAACGTACGCGTCGCCAAATAGTCCAATCCGATGAACGAGTAGCGCGAGATGCGACCGCCGTGCTCGACCGACTCGAGCAGACACGCTTCGCGCGGGCGCGCCAACGCGAGGTAGGTTCCGATCGGCGTCAGCAGATCCGCAGAGATCGTCCGCGTTTTCACGGATAATCGGGGTTGCATCCTCACCTCTTCTCATGAAAAAAGAACCGCCGGTGGGCGATCCTTCAAAACGACATCGTTCTTTCGAAATGCGCGGCCTACCGGGTACCTCGCCGGGAACCGGTCGGCCACCATCCGCTCGTCAGGACGTTCATCTCCAGGCTACTACCGGTTGACTTCATCGAGCTCCTCTTGCTCCGCCCGCAATTCGCGAGCTTCGTGCTCGCGCCGGCGCCGCGCCTCGAGCCGTTCGAGTGCCCTGGTCTGTGCGGCCGCCGCCAGCACCTCGTCGCGCGCCAGATCGGCTCGCGCGCCCAGCGCGGCGAGCATCCCCGCCTGTGCGTCGCGCGCAACGTTGAGAGATTCCAGAAATCCGCGGTGCAGGCCAAACGCCTGGGCGCTGCGCGCTCGCCGTTCCAGTTCGTCCAGCCGATTCCCCGCCGCCGCGTATTCGTTGAGGGCTACGGCCAGCGCGGCCCGATGCCGCGTTTCAATTCCGCGCCGATGCGCGAGCACCGGTGCAAGCGCAAATGCAAACCTAGCGCGCGGCACGGGTCGTACTAGCGTGCGAGCTGGCTGCGCTCGGGGCCGACGGAAACCATGTCGATGGGAACACGCAGCAACCGCTCCATCCGCGCGACGTAGGCGCGCGCTGCGCGGGGCAGCGCGGAGATCTCGCGAATCCCGTCGATCGCTTCCGACCAGCCGGGCAGCTCTTCGACCTCGACTTCCAATCCCTCATCGCCGGCCGACGCAAAGCCCGCCGGCCGGCCATTCACGCGATAGCCGGTCACCACACCGACACGTTCGAACCCCGAGAGGACGTCGAGCTTGGTGACGGCCGCTGCGGTCAGCCCGTTGAGCTGCACGGCGTAGCGCGCCGCGACCGCGTCGAACCAGCCGCAGCGCCGCGGCCGGCCGGTCACCGTCCCGAACTCCGCGCCCTGGCGGCGCAAGCGTTCGCCGCGCTCGTCGTGCAGTTCGGACGGAAACGGCCCCGCGCCCACGCGCGTGCAATACGCCTTCACCACACCGACCACCGATCCGATCGCCGTCGGGCCGATTCCCAAACCGATGCACGCGCCGCCCGCGATCGTATGCGAGCTAGTCACGTAGGGGTACGTCCCATAACCAACGTCGAGCAGCGAGCCCTGCGCGCCCTCGATCAACACGCGCCCGCGGGCCATCGCATCCTGGATGTAGCTCGCGCCGTCGACGACGTGCGGCAAGATGCGTTCCGCTGCGGCCAACGTGCCGGCGATGAGGTCGCTCTCGCTGGGAAGATCGGCTCCCGGCATCGCGGCACGGCGACGTTCCAGATTGAACGCCACGCGCTGCGCGATGAGGCCGCGATCGTGCAGATCGCCGAACGTGATGCCGCTGCGCGCGACCTTGTCGACATAGGCCGGCCCGATGCCGCGCCCGGTCGTACCGATCGCTTGTGCGCCGCGCGCGGTTTCATCGGCCTTGTCCGTCATCGCATGATACGGGAACACGACGTGCGCACGATCCGAGATCCGCACGCGCGTGATGTCGACCCCCAGCGCCGCCAACGTGTCAAGTTCTCCAAGGGCCGCATCGAGACCGATGACCGTGCCGCCGCCGATGAACAGCTCGACGTGCGGCTGGAGCACGCCCGACGGCACCACGCGCAATGCCAGCGTCTGCTCGCCGACCTTGATCGAATGCCCCGCGTTATCGCCCCCGCCAAACCGCGCGACGACATCGTACTTCTCCGCATAGAGATCGACGATCCGCCCCTTCCCCTCATCGCCCCACTGAATCCCCACGATGATATCCGCTTTATTGCCGCTCATGCGGTTTCAGGACGGTTACAAGCAGCGCGTGGCAGTCGCGCCAGGCGGCATGTCTCATGGTGCAGGCGTAAAAGTGTCATGGAGCGTCGCGCCAAGGTTGTCATGGTGAGCGAAGCGCCAGGGCTGTCATGGTGAGCGTAGCGCCGAAGGCGCGAAGTCGAACCATCGACGCATCAATGCGCGTTCGCCGCACTACGCTCCTTTCGCCTAGCCACCGAGCGACATTTATGCGCAAGTCTCGGGGATTTCCCTACTCCGCGATCTGCAGGTGTTGCCACTGCAGCAGGGCCAGTAGAAGCCCTCCAATACACAATGCGACGAGAATCCCAATATCCATGACGGGGCCAACCTGGCCCGAGAAGCCGTTAGCGCAATACGTACAGGTTTGCGTCTGCCCCGTGACGGCATTGAATGCGCTCATCCAATAGGCCAGAGGATTGAACCAGTCGATAATGCGAAACATCTGGCGCAAAGGCCACCGAGCGTTCGATAGCGCGTAAAGAACGACCGAGGCGATAAAGATGAGCGAACCCACCTGCGGCGATGCCCGCATCCTCAACATGATGGCGCAGGTGAGACCGTAGAACGCGAGCGCCAGTGCGACGGGCAAGGCCCACTGAGCCGCTGAGGGTGCGGCTCCCCAATCGATATGATGTATGCCGTAGACCAGCAGCATTGGAAGATAAAAGGCGAGCAGCCCCAGCGGGACCGATACGATCACGGCCACGAGATCGACGAGCAGCAGTTCCATCGCCGTCTTCCAACGCGCCTGCGGGAATAAGAGCGACACGCGCGCAGTAGTCGACGCCTCCGAACCCAGGCCGGTCGAGTAAACGACTCCAAAAATGGCTGAAAAGAAACACGCCTGAAAAACCAGCGTACTCGCTAGGTGCATCCCAAGGACGTTCGTATCGTGACCGGCAAGATTCGCAATCGCGATTAAGATTCCGCAGCCAAAGCAAGCGATCGCAAAGACCGTCAGGGCACGCCGCATGGCGAGCGATTCTTTGAACAGCATGTCAGGCGACTCTCCCGACGCCGAC
>Ga0208357_1003282_pt1 | contig 10044 bp, 8 predicted proteins | sample NGESurdeep092012_6_FD_184487 | JGI IMG/M metagenome (GOLD analysis project Ga0208357, IMG submission 184487) | Arctic peat soil microbial communities from Barrow, Alaska - NGEE Surface sample F52-2 deep-092012 (SPAdes) | ecosystem: Environmental > Terrestrial > Soil > Wetlands > Peat ... | reverse complement strand
CGCCGGTCTCGTCGATGACGTCGATCGCCTTATCCGGCAGCTTGCGGTCGTGGATATAGCGGGCCGACAGCTCCACCGCCGCCTTCACCGCCTCGGCGGTGTAGCGCAGCTTATGGAATTCCTCAAAATATGGCTTCAAGCCCTTGAGAATTTCCACCGAATCCTCAACGCTCGGTTCCTTCACGTCGATTTTCTGGAAGCGGCGCACGAGCGCCCGGTCCTTCTCGAAATACTGCCGATATTCCTTGTAGGTGGTCGAGCCGATGCAGCGGATGGCGCCGCCGGCCAGCGCCGGCTTCAAGAGGTTCGAGGCATCCATCGCCCCGCCCGAGGTGGCACCGGCGCCGATCACGGTGTGAATCTCGTCGATGAACAGCACCGCCCCGGGGGTCGCCTCGAGCTCGCCCAGCACGGCCTTCAGCCGCTCCTCGAAATCGCCGCGATAGCGCGTGCCGGCCAGCAGCGCGCCCATGTCGAGCGCGAAGATGGTGGCGTTCTGCAACACCTCCGGCACTTCGTGCTGGACGATGCGGCGGGCCAGGCCCTCCGCGATCGCGGTCTTGCCGACGCCGGGATCGCCGACATAAAGCGGGTTGTTCTTCGAGCGCCGGCACAGGATCTGGATGGTGCGATCGACCTCGGCCTCGCGCCCGATCAGCGGGTCGATCTTGCCGTTCTTGGCCTTCTTGTTGAGATTGACACAATAGGCGTCGAGCGCGTCATGACCGCGCTTCGGCCCGCCCTTCTCGTTCGGGCTCGGACGCTCCTCATCGTCATTGCCGCCGCCCTGGGCGCGCCGCTGTTCCGAGCGGCCGGGCGCCTTGGCGATGCCGTGGCTGATGTAATTCACCGCGTCAAACCGGGTCATGTCCTGCTCTTGCAGGAAATAGATGGCGTGGCTCTCGCGCTCGGCGAACATCGCCACCAGCACGTTGGCGCCGGTGACCTCCTCGCGGCCCGACGATTGGACATGGATGGCCGCGCGTTGAAGCACCCGCTGGAACGACGCCGTTGGCTTGGCGTCCTCGGCATGGTTCGAGACCAGATTGCCGAGTTCCGAATCGACGTAAGCGATGAGATCGCGGCGCAGCTTCTCAAGATCGACGGTACAGGCGCGCAGGACCGCGACCGCGTCCTGGTCCTCGGTCAGCGCCAGCAAAAGATGTTCCAGCGTGGCATATTCGTGCCGGCGCTCATTGGCATAGGCGAGCGCCCGGTGCAGTGTCTTTTCCAGATTGCGCGATAACATGTGCGCCTAATCCTTCTCGCTACGTGACAGCTACATTACGAGACCAATCCTGCCGCAACCTTAACGCCGGGATCAGTCTTTCTCCAACGTGCACTGCAGAGGATGTTGGTGCTGACGCGCAAAGTCCATCACCTGCGTCACTTTATTTTCCGCGACCTCATAGGTGTAAACACCGCAAACCCCGACGCCGCGCCGATGGACATGCAGCATGATTTGCGTCGCCTCCTCGCGGTTCTTGCTGAAGAACCGCTCCAGAATGTGAACGACGAACTCCATCGGCGTGTAGTCGTCGTTCAGCATCAAGACCTTATACATGGAGGGCTTCTTGGTCTTCGGCTTGGCCCGCACCACGACCCCGGTGTTGGGGCCGTCGCCATTGCCGCCATTGCGCTTTTCGATATCGCTCATGTTATTGCGCACCGGAGGAGGAGCGGATGCCGCATGCTGGACATGATATTAATTTCGGAGCGGCGGGGGAAGATGTCCATACCGCTCCGCGAATTTCCCTCGATTCGGCCTCGCCTGCCCTCGTCACCATCGCTCGCGACCCCGCTTTTGCCAATTGTACCGATCTGTCCGGACCGCCCCGCAATTTTTGCCCAAATCCCGACCCGCGGCAGGCAAAAAACCTTGGTAAACGTCACGTCCACCACCATAAGGGAAAATTCGCGGCTTGGTGATCCACAGTGGTTAAAAGAAAGCTGGACAAAGAAGCTGGGGATTTTTAAGCTGTTAGCTGGTGTACTTCATCCGTATCCCGAACGTATATGGTGGAACGATGCGAGCTGCTAGAAAAGCGGGTTTTCGGCATAAACATTTCGCCTGGGGGATGATTTTCCCCGCTTTCGCAGCATTAATTACCGTATTTGGGATAATGCCCACCGCCCAGGCGGCGAAACCGGTGACCTATATCGTCCTCGACGCCGGCACCGGCCAGATTCTCAGCGAGCATGACGCCGATTCGCTGAACTATCCGGCGTCGCTGACCAAGATGATGACGCTGTTCCTGACCTTCGATGCGCTGGAGCATCGCCGGATTACGCTCGACAGCCAGTTTACCGTCTCCCGCCATGCCGCGGTGCAAGCCCCGTCGAAGCTGGGCCTCTATCCCGGTAGTACGATCTCGGTTCACGATCTGATCCTAGCGGTGGTCACCCATTCGGCGAATGACGCCGCCGTGGTGCTGGCCGAGGGACTCGCCGGCAGCGAGCCTGAATTCGCCGAGCGCATGAACCGCGAAGCCCGCTTTCTCGGCATGAGCCGCACCAATTTCCGGAATGCGTCCGGCCTGCCCAATCGCTTCCAGTACACCACCGCGCGCGACCTCTCGAAGCTGGCGCTGGCGCTTTACCGCACGTTTCCGCGGGAATATGCGTATTTCTCCACGGAAAGCTTCACCTATCGCGGCGAAACCTACGGCAACCACAACCACCTGATGGAAGCCTTCCAGGGCATGGATGGCATCAAGACCGGCTTCATCAATGCCTCCGGCTTCAACCTGGCGGCCTCGGCGGTGCGCAACAATCGGCGGCTGGTCGGGGTCATCATGGGCGGCCGCACCGCCCAGTCCCGCGACATGAGTATGGCCGAACTGCTCGATGACGCCTTCGCGCGCCGCTCGGCGGTGGCCACCATGGTCGCGTCGAGCGATCCCACGCCGCATCGCGTCATGCCGCTGCGTCACGCGGAGGGTTTTTCGCCGATTTCCACGGCCGAGGCGGCCGTCCCGGTGGCGCGGGTGCATCAGGTCGCGGCGGAGGCGGATGATGAGGAAGCGACGGCGCCGCCCCGGCACTACCGTCATACGCTGCGCATGTCGGCTGTTAGCCGCCATTCGGCGCGGCATCATCATGGTATCAGGACGGCATCAGCGCGGCATCAGCGCCATCACGGGATCATGCTGGCGAGCTATGAGCGCCGCGCCACGCCGTCCCACGCCTCGCGGCATGCCGGCCACCGCGTCCGCCACGCCGCCCGCCATGCCGAGCGGCGCGTGGCCCGCGCGCGTCATCGTCATGTGACGGCGCGGCTCGCCGCTCGCCGGCCGGTGGCGGCGCATCGCGTCGCGCAGTTGCGTCATCCCCATGTTGGTAAGGCCCGGCTGGTCCGCGCCGTGACCACGCACAGCCATGGCATGGCCTGCGGCGGCTGGGCCGGCAGCAACCGCCCCTGCCCGCCGGCGCTGCGCGGCGGCCATCGCGCGACGCTGCGTTCCGCCTCGATCCGGCGCGTCGCCATCGAACCGGCGGGCTGACCTTTACGAACGAGCCGGCAGGGTCACACCGCTGTCGCTTAGCTGGGCGGCGAGCTGGGCCGTCAGGCGATCGAGACCGGCGGCATCGCGCGCCTCGACCCGCGCCACCAGCACCGCCTGGGTGTTGGAGGCCCGCAACAGCCACCAGCCGCCATCGGCGCTGACCCGCACGCCGTCGATATCGGAGACCGTGGCGCCGGCCTGTGTCAGCCGCGCCTTCACCTCGTCGATCACCGCGAATTTACGGGTGTCGGCGCAGGGAATTCGCAATTCCGGCGTGTTTACCACGACCGGCAGTTGGCGGCGCATGTCGGCCAGGCTCTGCTCCGACCGCGCCAGGATATTCAATAGCCGGATAGCGGCATAGAGCGCGTCGTCATAGCCGTAATAGCGATCGGCGTAGAAGATATGGCCGCTCATCTCCCCGGCCAGCGGCGCGCCGGTCTCGGCCATCTTGCTTTTGATCAGCGAGTGGCCGGTGCGCCACATGATCGGCTTCCCGCCGATCCGGGCGATCTCGTCGAACAGGATCTGGCTCGCCTTCACATCCGCGATGATCTGGGCGCCCGGCTTGGCGGCAATCACCTCCTGGGCCAGCACCACCAGCAGCTGGTCGCCCCACAGAATATGCCCGTCGCCATCGACCACGCCGATACGGTCGCCGTCGCCGTCAAAGGCAATTCCCAAATCACATTTATTTTTTGATACAGCCTCTTGAAGTTGCAGCAAATTTTCGGGTTCTGTTGGGTCGGGATGATGCGCCGGAAAAGTTCCGTCGATGGTCTCGTTCAACAGGATATGCCGACCCGGCAGCCGCGCCACGAGACGCTGTAGCACGTCGCCGGTGGCGCCGTTGCCGGCATCCCACGCGACCGTCAACTCCTTGCCGGGGCGGAAATCGGCCAGCAGCCGATTGATATAGGCGTCGCGGACCGGGCGCGATTCCACCTTGCCCGTCCCGGTGACGAAATCGCCCCGCGCCGCGATATGGCCGAGTTGCTTGATGTCGTCGCCATACATCGAGCGCCGGCCGAGCATCAGCTTGAAGCCGTTATGGTTGGCGGGGTTATGCGACCCCGTCACCATCAGCGCGCCATCGACCCCCAGCGTGTGGCCGGCATAATAGAGCATCGGTGTGGGACCGAGCCCGATCCGCGCCACCCCGACGCCGCTCGCCACCAGCCCATCGACCAGCGCGGCTTCCAGCGCCGGCGAGCTCAGTCGCCCGTCGCGGCCAACCGCCACGGTATCGCCCCCGCTGTCGGTCAGGATCTTGGCGTAGGCCCGGCCGAGCGCATAGGCGTCGGCCTCGTGCAGGGTTTCGCCGACGATGCCGCGAATATCGTATTCGCGCAGAATGGTCGGGTCGAAACGATGGCCGGTGTCGGTCATGGTCGGTTCCCCGAAATCAGCAATAGCCGCGCAGAATCTGCTTCACCGCGTCGGCCGTGTCGGGCCGGCTCAGCGCGACCGCGATATTGGCCTCGAGCCACCCGACCTTCTCGCCGCAATCATAACGTTTGCCGTCGAACCGCAGGCCGTGAAACGGCGATCCGCTGTCGATCAGCGGCTTGAACGAATCCGTCAATTGAATCTCATTGCCGGCGCCAAGTCCCTGATTTTCCAGAAAACCAAACACTTCCGGCTGAAGGATATAGCGCCCGACAATGCACAAATTGGACGGCGCGTCCGCCGGCTTGGGCTTCTCCACGACGCCGCGCGCGGAAACCAGCTTGCCGGTCTCCCCGGCGATGTCCAGCACGCCATAGCGGCCGGTCTGGTCCCTCGGCACTTCCATGACCGCGACGAGGCTGCCGCCGACCGTCGCCTGGGCATCGACCATCTGCTTGAGGCAAGCGATGTCGGAGAGAATGAAATCGTCGGCGAGCAGCACGGCGAACGGCTCGTCCCCGACCAGGTCGCGGGCGCACCACACCGCATGGCCCAGGCCCTTGGCGTCGGGCTGGCGGGTATAGGCGATCTGGCCGGGTTTCGGAACCCAGCCATTGACGACGCTGATCTGGCTGTTCTTGCCGCTCTGCTTCAGCCGGTTCTCGACCTCATGCGCGAAGTCGAAATGATCCTCGATCGCGGTCTTGGCCTTGCCGGTGACGAAGATGAAATGGTCGATGCCGGCGGCGATTGCCTCCTCGACCGCATACTGGATCAAGGGCTTATCGACCACCGGCAGCATCTCCTTGGGGATGGCCTTGGTCGCGGGCAGGAACCGCGTCCCCATGCCGGCCACCGGAAAAACCGCCTTGCGCACACGCGTTTTCATGGGATTCCCAATGCGTTGGTCCTCGTCGATCGCGGCGAAGCCGCCGCCGACTATAACCGAGGAATGGTCCCCATGCTTAGCATAACGTTCGGCGGAGAAACCCACCGTGTCGGAGGTCAGCGCGGTCATGAAATCCCCTGGATGGATCGAATATTGGCCAATTCTTAACAACGAGGTCTTACCAAATGATTGCCGGACTAGTTGCGCGCGAAAAGGTGACTGACGCCGTGCCAGCAAAAATCTATTATGCTGAACACTAGTCGCGCCGATTTGGCGCCAGAGGAACCGCCAGAGGAACCGCATGACCGCCGACTCCATCGCCCTCGGCCCGACTCTCGCCGCCCCTACCCCGCCGCCGCGTCCGCTGGGCCTGTTCGCGCTGATCCGCACGGTGCGCGACAGCTCGATCGCGACCTATCCGCAAGACGCCTATGAGCGCGATTTTCTCGATCGCTCGTTTCTCTGGGCGCACGCCTATATCGTCAACGCGCCCGATGGCATCAAGCATGTGCTGCTGGACAATGCCGCTAATTACGTCAAGACCCGGCTGGCGCGGCGCATTCTCGAACCCGGCATCGGCCAGGGGCTGCTGACCAATGAGGGCGAGGTGTGGAAGCGGCATCGCCGGATCATGGCGCCGTCCTTCGATCCGCGCTCGGTCGTGTCCTATGGGCCGCTGATGGTCGAGCATACCGAGGCGATGCTGGAACAATGGGACCGGCTGCCGGACGGCGCCGAGCTGATGGCGGACCAGGCGATGATGCGGCTGACCCTCGACATCATCGCGCAGGCGATGTTTTCATCGGATGCCGAAGACATCGCGGCCCTCGTCGCGACCGGGGCCGATCGCTATCAGACGGAGGTGCGCCCGACCCTGTTCGACCTGCTGCCGCTGCCATCGTGGCTGCCGCGGCTGGCTGACCTCAAGCATCCCGAGCGTATTTTCAGCGAATTCGACCGCAAGATCGACCGCATGATGGCCGAGCGGCGGCAGGCCGGCGCCGCCGAGCGGCCCGACCTTTTGGGCCGCCTCCTCGCGGCGCGCGACGAGGCGACGGACACCGGCCTGTCCACCAAGGAAATCCGCGACGAGATCATCACCATCTTCATGGCGGGGCACGAGACCACATCGCTGGCCCTGACCTGGACGCTCTATCTGCTATCGCAGCATCCCGAGATCGAAGCCAAGCTGCACCGCGAGCTGAGCGATGTCTTGGGCGGCCGCGCGCCGCGCCCCGACGATGTATCGAAACTGCGCTATGCGCGCATGGTCATCGACGAGGCGCTGCGCCTCTATCCGCCCGCGCATACTTTGTCGCGGGAGGCGGTCGCCGCCGACGAGGTCAGCGGCCACCCGATCGCCGCCGGCTCGACGATCTATATCGTGCCGTGGCTGGTGCATCGGCATCGCCGCCTGTGGGACCAGCCGGACCGTTTCGATCCCGAGCGCTTCACGCCGGAGCGCCGCGCCGAGCGCCCGCGCTTCGCCTATATTCCGTTCGGCGCCGGGCCGCGTATCTGCATCGGCGCCGCGTTCGCGATCACCGAGGCGATCCTGATCCTCGCCAGCATCGCCCAGCGCTATCGGCTGCGCCTCAAGCCGGGCCATGTCGTCGAGCCGCGCGGCCTCATCACCTTGCGCCCGCGCACCAGCGTGGCAATGGTATTGGAGCGGCGGGCCATCTCATAGCCGCATAGTTAGAAGCCATCCTCTCGATTTCTTCCGATCATTGTGTCGATTCATGTTGCACATCTGGAAGCGTGAGCCAGGCCTTTTTTTCGTTGTCATTCGGGCTAGCCCAGCAATAAGAATGAAAGCGGTATTGGGGAGGATTACATGCGTATGATAACGAGGCCGCGTCGCGCGCGGCTGCTCGGTCTCGCGGCGGTGCTGGGGTTGGTTCTCGCGGGTTATACGCCGGCCTTGGCTCTGGTATGCGGCAGTGACAGCGGCGGACAGCCGCAAGCGCTCTATTGTGGCGACGATACCTGCCAGGTTCGGATGTGCGGGCCAGGCCAACTAAGGTACCCACAAGGGTTTCCGCCCGGTAGCGCGTGCCCCGGCAAGCGGATCGGATCATGGGGCATGGCCGGAGACGGCCAAACCTATATGACTGTCTGCGTTTCGCAATCGATGCCGCATATCGGGTGCCACTGGCGGTCGGGACCGCCGAATAATCATCGTTACAGCGGCGATATGAGCGAGGACTGTAGTAACGCCCCCCACGTGAAGATGCCGTCGTGGAGCACACAGGCGCCGTCCCCGGGTCCGCAATACAGTTGGCGGTCCCTAACCCAGGGAAGTATCGAAGTCTTGGTCCACAACGCAACGGATGGGGAAAACAGCGGCTGGTCGAAGGCAGCAATCAACGTCTTCCGAAACAGATACGCGGGCGCCAAACTAGCCGGACCAAGCGGCGACACGATGGGCGGCCAGGTCTCACAGTTCGGACGATTCTTGTCCGCCCAGTTGGGTGTAGGAACCTGTACCCGGCACTTCTACAACCACACGAATTACGACTGGGCCGTCGCGCTCATCCACGCCGGCTCCTGTCATGTGCAGGGTAAGCCGGCCGGGCCCGATGCGATCTGCATGGTGCCTCCCCATGCGACAGCGGAGTTGGACTATTCCAACACCGCGATGAACCAGTATGGTGCCCAGATTGCCATCGCCGGCGCGCATCCCGGCGGAACGTACGAGCAGACCTTCCGACTCCGCGTGGTCGGTTGCTACATCAAGCATAACGGTAACACCGGGCATGCCACGCTGAACGACCCTGCCGACGGGGACGTGGCAACCGACTGGTAAGCCGGACACGCGGCGACCAAGGCACCGAAGCGATAATTGTCAGTAAAGGTGCTGGCCGCCGGTGACGAAAATCTCGGTGCCGGTGACATAGCCGGCATCGGCGGCGCAGAGATAGAAGATCGCCGCCGCCACATCCTCGGGCGCGCCCAGGCGATGGAGCGGGATGCGCGGCAGCAGCACCTCGGTTTCGGGCGACAGCATCGCGGTCGCGATCTCGCCCGGCGCCACGGCGTTGACCCGTACGCCCAGCTCGGCGAACTCGACCGCCATCTCCCGCGTCAGCGCCGATAGCGCCGCCTTCGAGGTCGAATAGGCCGAGCCGGCGAAGGGATGCACCGCGTGGCCCGCGATCGAGGTGATGTTGACGATGGCGCCCTTGGCCTTGGCCAGCGGCCCGGCGAGACCGCGTGCCAGGGTCAGCGGGGCAAAGAAATTAAGCTCGAACACCCGGCGCCACTCGCCCAGATCGCCGTTGAGGCTGCCCAGCCGCTCCTTGAACGGCGTCTTGGGCGACATGCCGGCATTGTTCACGAGGGCGTGCAGCCCGCCCTCGCCCACCTGCGCCAGCGCCTCCGCGACCACCAGATCGACATCGCTCGGCTCGGCGAGGTCGGCGGTGATGTGGTGCGACCAGTTGGGGTCGCGCTTGCATTCCTCCGGCACCGCGTCGCGCGACACGGTGACGATGTTCCAACCGGCCTCACTAAAGCGCCGCACCGTGGCGTGGCCGATGCCCCGGCTGGCGCCGGTCAGCAGCAGGTTCTTGCGCTCGGCGGACATCGCGTCACTTTATCACGGATAGAGCCGCGTCGTGCTCCATCCGTCGCCGTCGCGACGATAGACGATGCGGTCATGCAAGCGGAACGGCCGGTCTTCCCAAAACTCAATTTGCCGGGGTATGACGCGAAAGCCCGACCAGCGCGGCGGGCGCGGCACCGGCTGGTCCTGGAAGCGCGCCTCCGCCTCGGCGACGCGGCGCTCGAAGGTGGCGCGGCTGTCGAGCGGGCGCGACTGGTCGGAAGCCCAGGCGCCGATCTGGCTCATCCGGGCGCGGCGCGCGAAATAGGCATCGCCCTCCGCCGGCGTGACGGTCTCGACCGTGCCCTCGATGCGGATTTGGCGTTTTAGCGATTTCCAGTGAAAGGTCAGCGCGGCCTGGCGGTTGGCGAACAATTCCTCGCCCTTGCGGCTGTCGTAATGGGTGAAAAAAACGAAGCCGCGCTCGTCGGCGCCACGCAGCAGGACGATGCGGGCGGAGGGCGCGCCGGATGGGTTCGCGGTGGCGAGGGTCATTGCCTCGGGATCGGCCGGCTCGCTGGCCTTGGCGGCGGCGAACCAGTCGGCGAACAGGGCGAACGGCTCGGCGAAGGGAATTTGGCTCATGATGGCGGGCAGATTAGGCGATCGCGCCGGGATTTTCATCCTTGGTGAGCTTTCCGAGGGAGGCGGGG
>Ga0208357_1003281_pt1 | contig 10048 bp, 5 predicted proteins | sample NGESurdeep092012_6_FD_184487 | JGI IMG/M metagenome (GOLD analysis project Ga0208357, IMG submission 184487) | Arctic peat soil microbial communities from Barrow, Alaska - NGEE Surface sample F52-2 deep-092012 (SPAdes) | ecosystem: Environmental > Terrestrial > Soil > Wetlands > Peat ... | reverse complement strand
GAGCCGTAGTCGGCGGTCAGTCCGTCCAATTCGTCGATCTCCGCACCTGCTGCTTGCGCTCTTGTCCGTAAGTTCTCAATGATTCCGGCGGCGTTCTGCACCGTCGAGTTGATCTCCCCGGAGTCCGCATAACGCTCGAACGGCCGCCGGAGCGCCGAGAGCGTGCCACCTGCTTTCGAAAGCGTCTCGAGAACCACGAGGGCGGCGATGATGCCTGAGTCGGCGCGGTAGTTGTCATCGAAGTAGTAGTGGCCCGAGTGCTCGCCACCAAACAGCGCCCCGGTCTCGGCCATAACCGATTTTATGAATGAGTGGCCAACTCTCGTGCGGATGCCGATGCCGCCCGACTCAGCGATCACCTCGCGCACCGTCTTTGAGCAGATCACGTTGTAGAGGATCGTGGCGCCTGGGTGTTTGTCGAGTATCGCCTTGGCGACGATGGCGGTCGTCGTCGAACCCGAAAGCGGCGAGCCCAACTCATCGACGAGGAAAACCCGGTCAGCATCGCCGTCGAAAGCCAAGCCGACATCGGCATGTCGCTCGAGGATCAGTGCTTGCAGATCACGCAGATTCTCGGGCTGGATCGGGTCAGCGGGATGGTGGGGAAAGTTGCCGTCGAGTTCCCCGTAGAGCACCTCGAGGTGGAACGGCAGCCCTTCGAAGACTCGAGGGGCTACGAGCCCGCCCATGCCGTTTGCCGTGTCGGCGATGACCGAGAGCGGAGCGAGCTTGTCGAGCTCGACAAAGGAGTGCACGTGCTCGGCGAAGGTGTCGAGCAGTCGTACCTGTTCTACGCCGGCCGGGGCCTTTGGGTGCAAAGGAGCCGAGGGGAGCGCGTCGAGTGCGAACTGGCGGACCGTGAGCAGCCCGCTCTCCTCGCCGACTGGTCGAGCTCCTGGAAGACAGAACTTCACCCCGTTGTAGCGGGCGGGATTGTGCGAAGCCGTGAGCATCGCAGCCGCGGCGTCGAGATAGCCGGAGGCGAAGTAGCAAAGATCAGTCGAACAAAGGCCGAGGTCCACCACAGTTGCCCCCCCAGCAAAGGCACCCGCGAGCACCGCTTCGCTCAGTTCCTCGCCAGACGTGCGCATGTCGCGGCCGACGAGCACTTTTGTGGATGCGCCTGCGCCGCTCGCTGCGAACGTGGCGAAGCCGTACCCGATCGCCCACGCAATCTGGGCGTCCAGCTCATCGGGCACGACGCCTCGGACGTCGTAGGCGTGAAAGATTCCTACGAGGCGATCTTCGTCGGTCATAGGGGCGAAAGCTTACCGATCACCAACGACGCCCGGGAGCGCCGCGGCGCCGTCTCGGCATCGAAGCGGCGTTGGCGCCGCGTCCACCTAGTGGTTCGTCGCCAGCGCCACGAACGTCACGGTATTGAACGTGATGTGCGCGACGATGCCGGCGCCGAGCCGTCCCGTCGTACAGGCCACCAATGCCAGCAACACCCCGAAGCCCGACAGGGCGATCAGCTGCAGCGCCTCGAAGTGCACGAGCCCGAAGACGACTCCCGAGAGCGCGGCCGAGCCGAGAACCGCGGGAACCGCCCGCCATCCGAGCTCGCCCCGCGCTTTTCCGAGCAGCCCGCGTAGGAACAGTCCCCGGAAGAACAGCTCCTCGACGAGTGGGCTGCCGATACAGACGAACACACCGAGCAGGGCAAGCGCCATGCTGGACTCTCCAGCCGTGAGGCCGCGCGCGGGCTCGCCAAGACGGTGGAAGAGATGCGGGACAAAGGGGTAGAGCGGCAGCTCGAGAATGAAGACCAGCACGAACTGCCCAAAGAGGCCTACCGCCAGACCGATCGCGACGTCGACCCATCGAAACGAGAAACCGAGGTCACCTACGAGTCGCTCCCGGATCGGCCTTCGTCGGCGCTCCACCGGCCCGGCGAGGAGCGCGGTTGCGACAAAGCCCAACCACAGACCGACCAGACCAGCGGCGTCTCGAACGACCATCGATGGCGTTTGGCCGTGCTTTACCGTCGCATACGACAGCGACAACACGATCGCAGCGGCGACCTCACCGGCAAGGATCCCAACTAGCCCCGCGAGCGCGCCGAAATCGTTCTTCGGCGCGGCCTCCCAGCGCAGCGAGATTGCGTGGAGCGCGCGATTCCAAGCGCGCGCGGATCCGGCCATATCACCAGCCTCGCCTGCGGAACTAGCCCGTGCCAATCGCGAAGCGTCCCGCGGCCGGTACCAAGAGGTGTGCCGCCTACGATGTTCGACATGAGTCGTCAGCCACAAGATCCACGTTCGGGACCGGGAGGGTCAGGCCGCCAACTTCCCGGGGTTCCTCAGGGCAGCGACGTGACGTGGCGTTGGATCCTCGCCGGCGTATTGGTGCTGGTCATCATCTTGTACCTCGGCGATTCGCTGGTCGCGAAGTCACCCGCCAAGGCGTACTCGCTGACGACGTTCCAGACCATGCTCGCCGATCACCAGATCCAGACCGCGGTCGTCAACAACTCCAACGGCACGATCACCGGCACGACCACGGCGGGCGTCAAATACACGACCATCGGTCCCGTCGCACTCGACCCCGCCGAGGAAGCAGCGCTCACCGCCGACACCAAGGCCTCATACACGACTGCGTCCTCGGATCTGCTCGGCTCGCTCATCGTCTACCTCCTCCCGGTGCTGTTCATCGTCATCTTCTTCATCTGGATCCAACGTCGCGCGCAAGGGCAGATGTCGGGAATCATGTCGATCGGTCGGTCGCGGGCAAAGACCTACTCCGCTGAGCGCCCGGCCACGACGTTCGCCGATGTCGCCGGCTACACCGGCGTCAAGCAGGAGATCAGTGAGGTAGTCGACTTCTTGAAGTCCCCCGGCAGGTTCAGGGAGATCGGTGCCCGGATACCAAAGGGCGTGCTCCTCGTCGGCCCTCCCGGCACCGGAAAGACGCTGCTCGCACGTGCGGTAGCCGGCGAGGCGGGAGTGCCGTTTCTCTCCGTCTCGGGCTCGGACTTCATGGAGATGTTCGTCGGCGTCGGCGCCTCTCGGGTCCGTGACCTCTTCCAGACCGCACGAAAGCAGGCTCCGGCGATCATCTTCGTCGACGAGATCGACTCCATCGGTCGAAAGCGAGGCGCAGGGCTCGGAGGTGGCCACGACGAGCGCGAGCAGACACTGAACCAGATGCTCTCGGAGATGGACGGCTTCGACGCCTCAGAAGGCGTCGTCATTATGGCCGCGACGAACCGCCCGGACATCTTGGACCCAGCGCTGCTGCGCCCCGGCCGATTCGACCGTCAGATCGTGGTCCCCCTCCCCGACTTGAGCGAGCGCACACCGATCCTGCAGGTTCACTGCCGGGACAAGCGGATGGGCCCGGACGTCGACCTCGAGCTGATCGCCCGCGGCACCCCCGGCATGAGCGGTGCCGATCTTTCGAACCTCGTGAACGAGGCCGCGCTGCACGCGGTCCGAAGAGGTGCCCAGTACGTGGAGATGCGTGACTTCGACGCAGCCCGCGACCGGGTGCTCATGGGCCAGCAGCGTGACAGCCTCGTGCTCTCTGAGAAGGAGCGATCCCGCGTCGCGCTCCACGAGTCTGGCCATGCGGTTCTCTCCTATGTCCTGCCACACGCCGACCCGCTCTTGAAGGTCAGCATCATCCCTGCCGGCATGGCGCTCGGCGTGACCCAGCAGCTGCCGCTCGAGGAGCGGCACATCTACCCGCGCGAGTACATCGAGGACTCGCTGGCGGTGCGGATGGGCGGAAGGGTCGCGGAGTTCCTCATCTACGGTGACCTCTCGACTGGAGCTAGCGACGACCTTCAGCGAAACACAGAGCTTGCTCGGAAGATGGTCCGCGAGTGGGGGATGTCCGACCGCGTCGGACCGATGGCCTTCGGCTCACAAGGAGCCATATTCCTCGGCGAAGACCTGATGCACTCCCGCGACTACTCAGAAGACACGAGCAGGGTCGTCGATGAGGAAGTGAAGAGAATTCTGACCGAGCAGGAGGCCCGGGCCACCCACGTCCTCCAAGAGCACATGGAAGGCCTGAAGTCAGTAACGGCGTCACTGCTCGAAAAGGAGTCCATCGACGGTGAAGAGGTTGCCCGACTGATCAAAGAGGCGTACGGGAAACCGGTCCACGACCTCGACGACGAGGATCGGCACTTCGCGCGTGGCATCTCTGATTTCGTCTTCGACGCCCCGGTGCCAGCAGGTGCGGGCTCCTCGAGCGAGGCTCAGTCGACGGGGATGGCTACTGGAGCACTGAACCCAACGGATCCCTTGGACCCCTTGGCGTAAAGGCTCGCGGCGACGACGATTCGAGTCGTCGAGCGCACCAAGATCGTCACGCCGGTCTCGCGCGGGAGCACCCTCGACAGATCGACCGCTGCGGTTCCGCCGGCTGGCACGAGGATCGAGCTCGCCTTCGGAATCACCGTGATCGCCCGGTTGGCGACTGTCGACAACGTGATCACCGCCGGAACCGATGCGGGGTTCGCGAACGTGACGAACTCACCGATGCCTGCGTCGCTCTCCCCACCGGGCAGCAGCCACTCCGAAGATGCCACGGTTGCATTCGTGACCGCGAAACCAGGCGGGATCTTGGCCGGGAGGCCCTCGATCGAGTTAGTAAGCGCGTTCGCGGCGCCGCCGGAGGCCTTTCCGGCCTGGGGCACCTGGCGGGAGACCAGTCCAGGGACGTCAAGTGGCGTACTTAGCTGACTGGACTCCTCGACGACGACGGGGCTCTTGGACTCGACCTTCGCGAAGCGAAGCTCGCCAAGACTGCTCTCTGGTCCCTGCGTCAGCCGGGCGATGCCGCCTTGACTCACGCGGACCGCTGCAACTTCGTTGTCGTGGTTCCCGGATGCAAACGAGATCGAGGCGGTGCTAGGTGATGCGCCGACGTCCTCGACGTAGACGTAGTTGAGCGTGCTCCCGCCCGCTGGAAGTGCGGGGAGATACCACGAGGAGGCGCCAGAGCCGTCGCCGCTAACGAGCGACGGGACAACGAAGCGACCTACCTGTGCCCGCTCGATCGCACCGATTACGAGCGCACCCCCCGAAGCAGTGACCACCGTCGCGACGACGCTGCTTTGCGCGACTGACTTGTCGACGTTGACAACAACCACCTGCCCCGCATTTATCGGAAGTCCCTGCAGTGCGAGCGGGTATTCGCTACCGCTAGCGGTGACGAAGCGAACATTCGCGACCGACGGCGTCGCGCCCGGGTCGTAGAGGGAGAGATCCACGTCACCTGCGCCCTTGGTGCTGCCTGCGGGGACGTAGTCGCTAAGCGACGGGTTCACGACACAAGGTGCGGCCACCCGACCCGTGGTCCCGTCGGTGATCTCCTCGACGCCGATCCCAGTGCCGTCGCTCAAGATGGTCGCCGCGGCGAACGTCGACTCCTTCAACGACGGGAGCGCCACGTCGTCGGTCGAGTCCCGTGCGACGTTGACCGAGGACGTATACGACTGCCCGCTCGTCGTCGTGACCAGGAGCTGTCCGCTCACCGCGTGCGCGGCGGCATTCGCGATCAGGAGATGGGAGTGCTCGTGCAGCAATCCGATGGCGAGCGGACCCGGGCAGTACCACGCCGTCGAGTGCGCTTTGCCGGAGGGATGCACGAAGGCAACTGCCGACCGGGCGGCCCGGGCGTTGGCGAGTTGATGACGCTTGATCGTCGCGTTCGCGGCGACTGCCCCGCCGAGCGCACACGCGATCGCGACGATCACGACAAAACGCCGCATCGTTGTCACGTCCGAGCCGACCGCGGCAGTGCTCATACCGGCACGCCCCCGCCGACCACGGCGAGCTCCGCTGTCGTCAAGACGGCGTCCAGGTGGGCGTCGCGACGCGCTCCTCGCACTCGAGCTCGCCTTCGCCGCCGCTCGATCACGAGCCAGCGTAGGCAACCGAGCAACACCGCGAGCTCAACCCCGATGAGCACACTTCTCAGCCACGCAGGAGCCCCGCCACGAAGCGGCACTCCCCTGCCGGTCCAGGCGGTGTTCTCGAAGATCAACACGCCCGCCTCGCTCGGGAGCTCATGGAGATCGCTTTGCGCGCTGAGCGCCGCCAACAAGATCTCCGGCGGCGGAGCTGAGGGCGTCGTGCCTGAGCTCTGCAGCATCGGCGCCGCGGATGTCGGAACCACGATATAGCGAATGCCGTACGCGGCAAGTGAGGCACCGAGTCGGATGGTCAAGCCCGACTCGGCGTCATTCACGGCGTTCACGACGCTTGCAACTGCGAGGACGTTGCCACCTGGCAGCAACGACGGGAACTGCGGAAGGCCAGGCGAGGTGATGAGACCCGCGACGTTCCCCGAGACGCCAAACGAGCTCCCAGGAACAGCAACCACACTGCCGAGGTAGAAGACCCGCTGCAGCTCGTGACCTGTCGGCGGTTGGATCCAGTCCAACACGGCTTCGTCGCCGGTAGCTGGAACGTCGTATCGACCACTTAGCGACGCGCCCAGAATCGGAAGGACCCCGGCGGCGACGATCGCGACGAAGCCGAGCGACAAGATGTGTCGCCAGCCAAAGCGCGACCTGGCGATCTCATCTTTGACAACGGCCACGCCAAGTGCGATCTCGACGGCGACAAGCACAGCAAATGCAGGTGCGATGGCACGAAGCAGACCGCCGGTGTGGTCGAGCCAACCCTCCGACGTGGCCCAGACGAGGAGTGCCGCGGCGAGCAGTTGGATCCACAAGACCGCCGCCAGCTTGAAGCGATCGCCGAGGGTGACGAGCAGAGGGAAGACCGCGGCCGCGAACAGCGCCAGCCCGAGGATTCCGGCCCCGAAGGGCCCAAGCTCGAAGCGGAGAACGGCGCCAAGCTGTGGCGACAGGCCAGGGCTCGGGAGCGATCCGAACACGGCATTCAGGCTCGAGCCGCGCTCGATGAACGAGAGCGACCAGGGGAACGTGAGCGCCGCTGCCCCAAGGAGTGCTGCGAGTGAGACCAGAACCGCCCGCAGACCTGCACGCCAGGCGCCAAAAGCTGCGCAGCCGAGCCCCAAGGCGAGCGCGAGGACCGGCGTGAAGATTGCCGCGATCGGAACGAAGCTGCCAAGGAGCGCCAAGAGCAGCGAGAACGGAAGCACCTCGCGGGCGAGCTCGGTCCTGGTTGACGCCGCTCGCGACGAAGTAAACGGCGCAATGCCCGTTGCACGGAGCAGTCGGGAGATCACAAAGGGTGCCGCGGCGAACGCGACGAGTGCGAGCACATCGCCGCGCGCGACGTCATTCCAACAAAGCGGCACGAAAAGGTAGGCGATGACACCGACGAGACGGGCCATGGAGCTCCCGAACGGGCGCAAAAGGCGCGCGATTCCCACCGCTCCGAGCACGATCGAGCCTGCGATCAGCACTTTCAACAACAGACCCATCGAGCCGAACGTGACGAATCCGCCGAGGCCGAGCAGTAACAGTGCAGGTGAGGCAGGCACGATGCGCCCGATCCCGTCACTTGGCACCCCGCCGAAGAAGTCACGAAGGCAGCCAGCAGGCGAAGGAAGGGGTAGGTACCCGCCCATGAGTGGGAGGTGACCAGCCAAGAGCGACCGACCCCCTATCAAAAACACCAGCACCGCGAACGCGATGCCGTAACGCTCGGCCCGCGTCCGAGGGCTCGCAGGAACGGCGCGTTCGGGCGTCGCGTTCGCTCTGCTCGCTTGCGACCGCGACGTCAACAGGTTCTCGACACGGCCTTGGAAGAAGCGCCAACCCCTAGACGTGCGATGCGAGAACAGCGATCGAAGCTCGAAGTCCGAGACGATCCGCGTCGCCTCGACTGCAGCACGCGCAGCTTTTAGGCGCCGCTCCGGCTTGAAGTTCCACCGCCATGCGTCAATGACCTGGCGCGCTCTCTGCGGCCGGTTGAAGGCGTAGAAGTAGCTGATCTCGATCAAACTGAGGACCGCCAGGTCGCCGAGAATCAATGTGCGCCGAAGCCTCGAGTAGTTCTTCAACACCGCGCGTAGCTCGTGTCGCCACTGGAGCGCGCGCGCGTCTGGGCGCTCCCGCCGGCGAGATGCTGTCGCCTCGTAGTGCCGGACCACTGCTTGGGGCACCACGAATGCGCGAGCACCTGCTATTCGGGCGCGCCAGCAAAGATCGACGTCCTCGCCGAACATCGAGATCTGGTCGTCGAAGCCACCGAGCGCCTCGAAGAGGTCGGCTCGAATGAGGATGCAGCCTCCCGGCACGGCGAAGGCCTCCTGTACCTCGTCGTGCTGGGACTGGTCGAACTCGAGGCGCTCCACCCGTTGTACCGGCGCGCCGAAACGATCGACACCTAGACCGAGCTGCAAGATGCGCTCGACGTCGTCTGGATCAACGAGCTTCGGCCCGATGATCCCGGCGTTTCGCCGAAAGGCCTCCTCCACCATCTGGCGGATCGCGTCTCGGGCGAGCACTACGTCGTCGTGACAGAAGACGAAATGGCTTGCGCCGTCGACCACACCACGCACGGCGTTCGCGCCAGGTCCAAAGCCGACGTTGCTTTCGAGACGGCGCAGATAGAAGTCGGGGGTGACTGCAGCTATCCGGTCAGCAAGCGGCGGCTCACTCGCTTGATCGATGACGAGCACGGTCAATCCCGGGTAGTCCTGAGCGTGGAGCGAGTTCAAGCACTCCTCTAGCCACGGCCCTGGATCGTGCGATACGACCACCGCAACGACCGGTGGCGCAAGCTCCTCCGGCATGACCGTTCAGGCTACTCGGGAGGTATCGGCCGCACTCAAAGCACGGGCGCCACGAAGGCGCTCGGAGTCGGGCGGCGAGACCTCGCCGAGGTGCTAGCGGGCACGCCAGTAGTCGAGAACGGCAATCAACGTCTGGGCGAGGTCGATCTCTGGCTGCCAACCGACCAGGTCGACGAGCCGGGAGTTATCGCCTACGAGCATCGGCACGTCGACTGGGCGAAACAGCTCGGGATCCTCACGTGGTTCAAGCGCGACTCTCGAGTGGCCGATCAGGATCTTGAAGAGCTCCTCGACCTGCCGGGCGACTCCCGAGCAGACGTTGTAGACCTCGCCAGCGGCGCCGCTCGTGGCGAGCAGGCGATAGGCCCGAACGACGTCGCGGACGTCGGTGAAGTCCCGTGCCGCGGCGAGGTTGCCAACGGCGATCGCGCCGCCGCCGGAGCGCTCTGCCTCGACGATCCTTCGCGCGAGTGCCGACACCACGAAGATGTCCGCCTGCCCGGGCCCGATGTGGTTGAACGGGCGTGCCCTGACCACGTCGAGGCCTCTCCCGAGGAAGGCCTGCAGGCCGAGATACTCCGCTGAGACCTTGCTCGCCGCGTACGGGGTCACCGGCCGGAGCGGGTCGTCCTCACGAATCGGACGTCCCTCACCTGCGCCGTAGACCTCCGAGGAGGAGATCAGCATCACCCGCGGGGGGTTGACCTGCGTGCGGGCAGCCTCGAGAACCGAAAGCGTGCCCATCGCGTTGACCCGCATCGTGCTGGCCGGGTCCTCCCAGGACCTACCAACGTGCGTTAATGCGGCGAGATGGTAGATGACGTCGGGTGCCACCGCTGTTAGCTGCTCCTCGAAAGCCACTGCGCCAGCCGGATCGCCGAGGTCCACGGAGTCGGTGAGTGCAACGACCTCGTCGCCACACCCCCTCAGATGTGCCGAGAGGTAGCCCCCGACAAAACCTGAAGCCCCCGTCACCAGTGCGCGCATGGTCTGAGACTACGCCGGGCCACGCCCGAAGCGCGACGGTGTGCGCTCGGCCGCGAGCCGATAAGCCTCGAGATGACGTGCAGCCGACAGCTGCCAGGTGAAGCCCGCCGCCCGCTCGATTCCCTGCCGGCGCCGTCGCGCGACCTCCGCTCCGCCGGCGACGAGCGTCGATATCGCCTCGGCAAGCCCGTTGACGTCAAGCGGCGGTACTAAGAGCGCGGCATCGCCGGTGATCTCCGACATCGCCGAGTTCTCACTCGTCACGAGCGGGGCCCCGCACGAAAGCGCCTCGAGCGCGGGAAGGCCGAATCCCTCGACGAAGGCCGGATATGCGACCGCCGCGGCTCGTCGCAGGAGTGCCGGGATGTCCCCC
>Ga0208357_1003279_pt1 | contig 10050 bp, 8 predicted proteins | sample NGESurdeep092012_6_FD_184487 | JGI IMG/M metagenome (GOLD analysis project Ga0208357, IMG submission 184487) | Arctic peat soil microbial communities from Barrow, Alaska - NGEE Surface sample F52-2 deep-092012 (SPAdes) | ecosystem: Environmental > Terrestrial > Soil > Wetlands > Peat ... | reverse complement strand
TCAGCTGCTCACGCCGGAGCAGAAAGCAAAGCTCATCACCCAGCGCCAGGTGGACTTCGCGTACAGTTTGGAAGAGAAGGCGCGCTTCCGCGTCAACGTCTATTTCCAGCGTGGCTATCTCGCCGCAGCGATGCGTCTTATCCCTACGCGCATCAAGACGATCGAGGAACTGAACCTTCCGCCATTGCTCCACGATTTCGCCCAGCTCTCCCAAGGGTTTGTACTCGTGGTGGGTCCCGCCGGGCACGGCAAGTCGTCCACACTCGCGGCGATCGTGGATGAGATCAATCATACGCGCACCGATCACATCATCACGATCGAAGACCCGGTGGAATATCTTTTTACGCAAGACAAGTGCATCGTCTCGCAACGCGAAGTAGGCAGCGATGCGACGAGCTTCCACTCGGCGCTCCGCACGGTGTTGCGGCAGGACCCGGACGTCGTGATGATCGGCGAGATGCGCGACGGCGTTTCCATCGGCACCGCCATGACCGCTTCCGAGACCGGGCACCTTGTGGTCTCCACCTTGCACACCAACTCCGCGTCGCAGACGATCGACCGCATCATTGATTCCTTCCCGGCCGATCAGCAGGGGCAGGTCACGTCCCAGCTCGCCGCCACGCTCGTCGCGATCGTTTCGATCAGGTTGCTCCCGCGGGTCTCGGGCGGACGCATTCCCGCGATGGAGATCATGATCGTCAATCCCGCCATTCGCAATCTCATCCGTGAGCGCAAGACGTACCAGATCGATCTCGTCATCGAGACGAGCTTGCAGGAGGGGATGGTGACGCTCAATCGCTCGCTCGTGAACCTCATCAAGAACAAGGAGATCACCCAGGAGAACGCCGAGCTGTATTCGCTGAACCCGTCGGAACTCCGCATATTGTTGGAGCGTACATAGCGCATGAAGTTCAAATATCAGGCCAAGACAAAAGAGGGGGCGACGCAGGTGGGATTCGTGGAGGCCTCGGATCGCGACGCCGCGAGCGCGATCCTTTCGAGCCACGACCTTTTCGTGTTGAGCGTCATCGCCGACCATCCGCCCGGCGTGTTCGATAATATCGCGGGTTTCTTCGGCCGCGTTGGGCGCAAAGATCTCATCGTATTCACGCGCCAGCTCGCGACATTGCTTGAGGCGCGGCTCCCGCTGAACAACGCGCTCAAGATCCTCTATGAACAGACGAGCAATGCGAACCTGAAGCTCGCGATCACGCAGGTGACGGAAGACATCGACTCGGGCATCACCTTTTCGCAGGCGATGGCGCGGCAGGGAAAGGTATTCCCGGATTATTACATTGAGATGGTACGCGCGGCGGAGGTCACGGGTAACCTGAACGAGGTCGCGACCTTCCTTGCCGACTTTACGGAAAAGGAGGGCGACCTTGCGAGCAAGGCCGCGTCGGCGCTCGTCTATCCGGGCATCGTCGTCGGGCTTTTCGTCGTTGTTGCGTTCATCCTCATCACGTTCGTCTATCCGTCTCTCGGGAGCGTGTTCGCGGAGAACGGCGTTTCGCTTCCGTGGTATACGCAGGTGCTGCTCGACACGGGGACATTCCTGAGTAAGTGGTGGATCGCAGTAATCATCGCCGTCATTGCGCTTGGCGCGGTCGCGGTCAATTATTTCCAGACGGAAGAAGGCGAGGCGTTGCTGGATGAAGCGAAGATCCGGCTTCCGATCGTCAAGAAAGTATACTCGCCGGTCATCATGGCCAGATTCGGCAACTCGGCGGCGCTCCTCGTGCACGGGGGCATTCCGATCGCGCAAGCGCTTGAGATCATCGGGCACATGGTGGGGAACAGTCTTTACAAGGATGTTGTGCACGATATCGCCGAGGATGTGCGCCAGGGATCGCTCCTTTCCGCGAGCATCGCGAAATATCCCAAGTACTTTGCGCCGCTTGTCTCACAGATGGTGGCGGTGGGGGAGACGACGGGAAAAATAGAGGAGATGTTCACCCGTCTTTCGAACATTTATACCCGCCAGGCGGACGAGATCACGAACAATCTGGTAGACCTCATCCAGCCGGTGCTCATGATCGGCATCGGCCTTATGGTGGGCCTGCTTTTCGCCTCCATTCTTATCCCCATTTACAGCCTCACCGAGAGTATTCACTAAATGCTATAATAAAATGGTTGAAATATTCAAAAGGTCGAGAAAGATTTCTATCTAGAACATGATGAACAATCAAAGGAAAGGCTTTACCCTCATTGAAATCTTGATCGTCGTCGCGATCATCGCCATTTTGGCGTCGGTCGTGCTGGTGGGCCTTGGCCCGACGCAATCACTCGGCCGCGACGCACGGCGCGTTTCCGACGTCCACGAGACGATAAACGGCTTGGAATTGTACTATAACAAGCAGGGATCCTATCCCGTTGCGGGTGCGTCTTGGAATGCCATGGGAACCGCTCTTACCGGCGCAAGCGTTGGGGTGAATTCCATCCCGAACGATCCTACCACCAGCAAGAATTACGTTTATGCAACTGATGCTGCTGGTACTTTCTATGTCGTTGCTGCGCTCTTAGAGAACGGAACGGGCGGATCTTGGAACGGTTATTCAGCACCAACAAACCACACGACTGTTACCGTCGCCACTCCAGGGATCACGGTTGCTCAAATGACCGCGGCTACCGGATGCACCGCCGCCGGCACCCCAGCCAATCAGTACTGTGTTAGCCTTTAATTTTCATCACAGATGAAAATGCAAAAAACCCGCTTCAGCGGGTTTTTTGATATCATGGATACATGGATCTATTGACCCTAACCATCTTGTTCGTCTTCGGGGTCGTGATCGGAAGTTTTTTGAACGTCGTCACTCTGCGCTACGACGGTGAACATTTTTTGCTCGACGCGAGAGCGATCGGCGGCCGGTCGCATTGTATGCAGTGCAAGGAAACGCTTCAGTGGTTCGAGCTTGTGCCCATCGCAAGTTTTCTCATCCAAGGCGGGCGTTGCCGTCATTGCAAAACACGTTTGAGTATCCAGTATCCGATCGTGGAGCTGCTCTCCGGGCTTATCTTTGTGTTCGTGCCGTTGACCGTTGGGGTATCCGCTCTCTCCGCCACGCTGTGGGTTGCCGCCTTTGAGGCGTTGCTCGTGATGGCGGTGATAGATATCCGGCTCGGCATCATTCCGGATGAAATAAATATCTTCCTCGGGGTGATCGGCATTCTCCTCGCGATCGCCCCCGGCTGGGAGGGGGGTGCGGTGCTTGGTAAGGTGATCGGTGCCGCAGTTGCCGCCGTCTTCTTTGCGATACTTATTGCGGTCACGCGCGGCAAAGGGATGGGCATGGGCGATCTCAAGCTTGCGATCCCGTTGGGGCTCATCTTCGGATGGCCAGACATTATTTTCATCCTGGCATGCTCGTTCATTATCGGCGCGATCGTCGGCGTCTTTGCCATCGCGCGGGGAAAGAGCAGCATGAAGAGCACGCTCCCGTTTGGGCCGTTCCTCGCGCTCGGCGCAGCGGCGATGTTTTTCTGGGGCGGCCCGATCCTCGGCTGGTATGTATCCCTACTTGGAATTCGGTGAAGGTGCCACGGAAGTGATAGAATACTCTTATGGCGGATAAAAAGGGTTTCACATTGATAGAGATACTCATCGTGATCGCGATCACGGCGGTGCTCTCCGGTCTTGCCATCGGCTACAGCCACGTGGGGCAAGATCAGATATCTCTTTCTATAGAGGAATCAAAGGTGGCACAGATGATCCTTGAAGCGAAGGAGCTCTCCATCGCGACCTACAGTCAGAACAACGCCACATGTGCGTACGGCGTGGAGTTCGATTTTGCGACCTCCTCCTACTCGCTGTTTGAATATAATTCCGCGACAAGTACTGGTTCCGGTTCCCGATCCACGTGTCCTTCGATCGCAAGCACATCCGCCGCGATCGATCAGGGCGCCATCGCTAAGTACACGAGCGGCAACTGGCAGGTGCCCACCGCGTCAGGCGTCATACTGGTCAGTTCCACCAATCCTATCGCAAGTGCCACCATCCAGGACATTCTTTTCTATCCTCCCAATCCATGCACGTTGATCAGCCTCGTCGGGCAAACAACGTTCCAAAGCGATTGCAATTCTGGCACGAACAATAACCCCCCGCCGGAAGCGTATATCTATCTGCGCACGACGAACGGTAGTCTTTCCCGGACGATCACCGTCAATCCCGCAGGCCAGGTAAGCCTATAAACCATGCCAATATATATCCTCATCCATTCCCGCCGCGGACAAACACTCGTTGAAGCGCTCGTCGCGCTCAGTATCCTGACGATGGGATTGGCCGGCATCGTGGTCCTCCTCAATCAGTCGCTCCAGTTGAACCGGACGACGACGAACGACACGCAGGCGACGTATCTCGCATCCGAAGGGATCGAGATCGTGAAAAATATGATCGACCACGATGTGTATAAGGGATTACCCGTCAATGATGATTGGGACGCCTCCTTTAGCCAATCGGGGTATTATTGGAACATCGATTATGAGACCACCAGCACCACGGGGTTGCCCGTGCGTGCGAATCAAATGCAGGCCACCCCGCTCTATTACAATTCAACCACCAACATGTTCGGGTATAGTGCCGTCGGCGCGGCACCGACGAATTTTGTGCGGAACATAAAAATAACCAACATTGATAATTCAAATCTCGTTCCCGTCGAGATCGACGTGCAATCCATCGTCACGTGGACCAATGGCGGGAACTCCAATGCCATCACTCTCGAAGACCACTTTTATGACTGGCACCCCTTATCCCCGTAACATGAAAAAAGGATTCACCCTCGTCGAATTGCTCATCACCGTCGGACTGTTCGTCATCGTCATCACGATCGCCGTCGGAGGATTCACGAACGCCATCCGCACCGAGCGCCAGGTTTCGTCCCTCATCGCGGCGCAAAGCAACGTCAGCCTCGTGCTTGAGCAGATGTCACGCGAGATCCGCACGGGATATCTTTTCTGTCATGACGCCGGCGGCGCAACGCCTTCATCGAGATGTAATGACGTCAATAATTCCTCGCTGCCGACGTGTTCGGTCGCCGCTTCCACCGGCGTGTGGACATGTCCGACATTGGACTTTTATGACGCGCAAGTAAACCACGTCAATTATTCGTGGGCGGGCGGGCAGCTGATGGAAAGCGTTGGTACGAACCCCGCGCTCTCTCTTACCGGCGATACCATCACCGTGAAATATTTGAAGTTCACGCTCTTCGGCCAGACCGAAGGCGATAACTGGCCACCGCGCATCACCATTTCCATCGGCGTGACGCCGAGCTCCACCGATCCGGCGGTTGCGAATGATGTCATCAATCTCCAGACCACCGTGAGCTCGCGGATCATAGATTGCAACACCGCAACGAATCCGCCCCAGTGCTGACGTGCCAGCGCGCCGGGCGGGGGGCTTTGGATTATCCACACCCCGTATTTCCCCATATCTGCTACTATTAGAGGTATGAAAGACTCAAAGATGCTTTGGGTGTGGGTCGGTGTAGTGGTGGTCGTGGTTGTGGTCGTGGCGTGGTTCATCTGGAAGCCGACCTCAAAGGCGCCGGTCGCAACGAACCCAGTGCCGGTATATGCCCCTCAGGGCCAGCTCGTTCCACAGTTCCCGCCGTCTCTTATTCTTGGCACCTCCACAATAGTGAACGGAAGTTATGCCATCGATTATACTTCCAGCACCAACCAATATACGGCAGAGTTCAACTCGTCGAGCTCAATGGCATCACTTTACGCGAATTATAAACAGTATCTTCCGGCCAACGGGTGGACCATCACGAACGATATTTCCAAGTACCCCACTTCGCGGGGATTGTACGCTTCGAATACCTCCTCTAATATCGCGGTCGCTATTGTCTCTCAAAAAACAGGATCACAGGTGACCGTTACTTATGTACTGAAATAAGAAAATGAAAAATCCCCTAAAAGCATTCGCGAAGAAATATTGGTATGTGATGGTGGTCGCGGTGTTCGCCGTGGCGGTAGTTGCAGGGGTGCGGGCACTCCCAGCGCCAGTGGTAAGCGATGCGAAAGCCCAGAGTGCAATTCCTACGATCGGCCTGACTCCGACATACGATGGCAGCGGCAATATTACAGGAGTAGCCCTCACGACCTCGGGGCCCGGTCCCTTCACCGAAAATTTCCAGGTTGCGATCTGCCTCCAGGAGCAAGGTAGGAATAGCAACCGCATCGATTGTGTCCATACACCTTGGGCTGCATCATCATCGCCTGCAGGCAACAGCCAAATCTCCGGGGTGACGATGAGCAATTTCTCGCAATGGTGGAGCGCCTGGTCTGCCTCGCCCGAGCAGACGATCGATGCGCACTGGACGACGACGATCACCCCGCCCAATTACAGAGTAGATAACTGGCAGACGCGACCCACTAACGGGGGAGAGATTACTATGCAGGGCACTAATTGTTCCACGAATTCAGGGTGTGGAACATGTTATGACAGCGGAAACTGTACCGGGGTCGGATATTACTATGATTATGGAACTGGCTGGCAGGAGGTCGCGCCATCCGTGTTTGTTCGTACCGCACCACTGCCCGCCGGGGAGGTTATTACCAATGTCCAGCTTGGTTTCGAACAGATAGACGTAAATGATGACGTTTCGATGTGGAACAACAATGCCGGCGCGGTCGGCAAGACCGGCTATGGCATCAGCGCCAATGTTTGCAGCAATGGTGGTGTTCCGTGGGTAATGACCCCGACTATGGGCGGAACCAGCTTGGTGTCATACGCCTATGCAGGCGGCAATAATTGTGATATCGCAGGCGACGGAGACACCGGTGGAGTCCAGGATTACTTCCGCGCATACATGAGTGCCAACGTTTATAATGCCGCGAGCCAAAGCAATAATATCCCGAGTTCAACAAATCCATCAGCGGTAATGACCGTCGGTTCGGATGGCAAACCGCTCACGTTGACCGTCATAAACACGGGCGGTGCTCCATGGGTGTCTGATCAGAGCACGGTCATATCCAAGAGCGGAACGTGCGATGGCCCTAATGGGACCCAGCCGGATCCCACGAAGGATTCGCCTGCCGCGTCGTGTATTACCAACTATATCAATTCGTCCAATCTTATCGAACTCGTTCATGCAGCGAGTACGTTCGGTGTCGGTGCCAACTCTCTCCAATATAGTCAAAAGAGCCAGCAGACATGCTCGCTGAGCAGCTCATATGATTGCGCCAATTCTTCGTGCGGCAGCGATGAGCAGGCGTGTACCACATCCGGATACTGTAACGTCGGCACGTTCAATAATCCCGCAGATTGCGGTATGAACGGCGGCACATGGACGCAGGGCTGCAATTCCCAATGGGTACCGGAAGTTTCCTGCACACTGACAAGCGGTGATCCTAACGTCGAACCCGGCGCCACGACAACTTTTGCACTTCCTTCACTTACCGCGCCGGCGACGCCAGGAGCGTATACCGAAACCTGGCAAATGCAGAATGGCAGTACCCCGTTCGGTAGTAAGATCAATGTCCCGATCCAGGTGGGCCCTGCTTCCCAACCCGCCGGGGCGACGGTCAATGTCCTTTCGCAGAATTCCGTAAATGGAAACCCTGTCTATGCAGGATGGAATTTCGCTACATATCCTCCTCTTTCCACCGACCCGAATTATGATCCGTGCGGGGATACCAATACCATCTGCGGTCCCTCGCTATACGAGAGCAGCTCGACGTCTTTGAACGCTCCGACGGGTACCTATAATCTTGATCAGAATCCCGTACTGGCGCCGGGCAATTATAACAACGGCTCTCAATACACCTTCCGTTCCATTCAAACCGTCTCACCGATCGCCTTCCATTCAAACACGAAGACAGACACGAATTCGCTTTTTGCCCTTGCAAAAGGATTCCTTCCGCCGGTCGCGAACGCGGCGCACGAGGACACTTCGTATCCGTGGAGCCAGACGGCGACCAGTACCCAGTCCAGCCTTGCTATGATCATTCTTTGGGATCCTGATGCGACGCTGAGCGTTAGCAACACCTCGGTCTCTGTTACCAATTCAAATCCCACAGGATCATTCTCCGTGTCCAACACAGGCACTTCGGGATCCTGGGTCAACTGGAACGCGACCACAACCAACTACAGCGCGAATTCCAACGGGGTCAACTGGCTGAGCATCTCGCCGTCTAGTGGCAGCAATCTTCATGTAGGAGATCCGGCAGTTCCCGTAACGATCACCGCGACGCCGGGGAGTTTGGCAAGCGGCACATATACGGCCACGGTAAGCTTCAATAATCCCAACACCCAAACTTTCCCGGCTGGGGTACCACTTAATTCATTATCTTCGCTTCCATCAATAACCGTGACTTTCACCGTCGGCAATAGCTCTCCGTCCTCATGCACGGCAAACAGCGTGAGCGTCAGCTGTCCGGCGACCATGCAGGAGAATACCACCACCCAGTGTCTCGCATCGGTGAACGAATCGGGGAGTAGTTGTACCGGCACGGTTACGTGGTCTGTGGTGAGCGGCAGTGGAAGCATCACTCAGAATGGTGCCTATACCTCTCCGAACTCAACTGGCACGGCAACAATAAAAGCCGTTTCCACCGATAATTCCGGCGTATCGAATACGGCGAACATCACGATTACCGGATCGTCGCTCAGCGGGTCGCCGAACTGCAGCAATCCCATCATCAGCGCAAGCCCGGCGAACATTGTCATTCCGGAATCCTCGCAGCTGTCATATAACTGTCAAAACGTGAACTCCTGCACCCTGACAGGGAGTGACGGTTCCAACTACTCAAATAACATCACATGGGTAAACCCGACCACCGCGAGCGGTACCCAGTCCGTCGCTCCCTCGGTTACTACGGTCTATACCTTTAGCTGTACTACCGGTGGTTCTGGCAGTTCCGCGTCGGTCAGTCTGCCTGTCCAGGTGACGGTGGGTGGCACGAGCAGGTGTGAACAGAATCCGAACGGTGCGGGATGCTCGGGACAGTAGAGGAAAAAAATAAATAAAAAGAAGGCCCGGCTCTCTGTTGCGAGAGCGGGGCCTTTTGAGTTTGACTAATGCTACTTGTTCGGTACGGACTGTAGTTCCAGTCCGGCCGAATCATTTGCCGGATCCCAGCCGATGACGTCGATCGTGCTCCCATCGGGGGAGAGGATCGGGCCAACGTTCAGGATCGTTGAGGTTGAGGAGAGTTGGGTCAACGCTCCGGATGCGGTGTTCGCGCGTGACCAGGTGCGGCTCACGCCCGAGGTACCCGATACGTCTGCGACGTAGACAAGCGTTGCGCTGTGCACATCATCCTCCGAGATCAGGTTTGATCCCGAAGGCAATGCCACGACACTGCTTGTTGTCTCGGTCATGGTCGTACCGTTCACGACCGCGAGCGAGAAGCTCACGGTTCCAGCAGAGGCGTTCAGCACGGGTGCCATCACGGCGGCCGTGCAGGACGTTTGCGAAACGCTGACCTGCCAGTTCACGAAGTTTTCAAGTTCTGCCTGCGTGAACTTGCTTGCCGGAGTGAATCCCGGCAGGGTGACCGATTTGCCCGGAGTCAGTGTGCCATCCGTGCCTACGGAGAAGGAGTACAGCACGGGGTTCGTCCCGTCTCCCTGCGCGTCGAGTACGAACAGTGTGGTTCCACCGCATGCGCCCGTCATGCCGAGTGCTTCCGGTGTGCCGATTGCGGGAGAGAACTTCTGGGTAGAAGATACTCCCGCGAGCGATACGCACCACACCTCGTGCGCTGATGGTTCGATCGTGCAAGCAACATGGTTATTTGCCTCGACGGCGCTGATAGAATTACCATCTCCTGCGCCGCTCCCCGTAGTCCAAGTTTTATCAGCCCAGGAAAGGCCTTTCCCCTCATTGATGATCACGAAGTTCGTTGTCCCATCGGAGTTGCAGTCAGCCGCAATCCCTCCGTTATACGTCCCCGTGCTGAAGTCCGTGGATGTTCCGTCCGTCCGATTAAAGCGACGGACACTGCCCGGCCCCTGGCTGTCTGCAAAGATGTAGTCATTGCAGGCGGCTGCGATCGGCATGGTGCCAAGCGTTGCAAACGGTACGGTGTTGGACTTTCCCGTTCCAT
>Ga0208357_1003275_pt1 | contig 10071 bp, 14 predicted proteins | sample NGESurdeep092012_6_FD_184487 | JGI IMG/M metagenome (GOLD analysis project Ga0208357, IMG submission 184487) | Arctic peat soil microbial communities from Barrow, Alaska - NGEE Surface sample F52-2 deep-092012 (SPAdes) | ecosystem: Environmental > Terrestrial > Soil > Wetlands > Peat ... | reverse complement strand
GGCTCGCTCCAGATAGCGAGTAGTTGTTCCACCTAACTCGCCTCGGCGCGGCCGCGCCGATTCGGCACCACCACCACGTGCTCGCCGCTCTGCACCGCGGCACCGCGACCACTCACGCGAACGGTGAGATAGCGCGCGTCGAGTCGTGAGGAGACGACCCACTCGGCCTGGGTGACACTGAAAAAAAGGTCCGCGGGCAGCGGCCACGGCGTGCGCGGTTCGCTCAGCGCGATCAACACGGTGCCGCGTTCACGCACCCGGTCCATCAAGCGACGCACGGTACCGTGCGCGGGACGCGAGGGTGGACGAACGAGCAAGAGGTCCACCCCGTCCAGCAGATCGGCCGCCGACTCCGCCCACGCGCCCCTCGGACGTGGCACGAAGAGCACGCGCCGTAGATCAACACCGAGCTCGGCCATCGCGACGACGCCGGGATCATCCACGCCAACGACGGCCGCCCAGTGACCGAGCGTGCTGGACTCGCTCAAGAGACTTAAGGCGAGACTGAGTCCCCCAAGACCGAGGGGCGCTTCGACGACGACGGTGGAGCCACGTCGAAGTCCCCCGCCCGGAACGAGCGCGCGCCACGGTTCACCGAGGGGCAACGTGCGACTCTTCGCCAAGGACACGGGGCGCAAGGTAGCGAGGAGTTCTGGGGAGAGCGAGGGACGAGGTGGTGAAAAAGCGAACATATGTTCGTAAGAGTAGCCGGTGACGTGTAACTTGACAAACCCAAAGCAGGATAGGCTCAGGCAATGGATTGGCGCGCTGGCGTATGGGCAACGGGAGGCTTCGTGCTGTTCGCCACGTTCCTAGCCGGTGCCATAAATCGCGGTCCTTCGACCACTACCGGGACGCTGGCGCTCGACTACATCCTCGCATTCGTGGGGCTCGCCGTGTTTGCCATCGCCATAATCCGCCCCAAGTGGCTACCGGGGCGAACGTTGGCCGAACGGGAATCGAAGGAGGCTGAAAATCAGCGCCATGCAAGCGAACTGGCGCTAGAGGGCAAGAAGGCGAATGCGCGAACCTTTCAGCAGTTCCTCAACCCATTTAGCGAAGATCGTGGTCAGCGTAACCACACTGATGCCATGAGAGATTTGGCTAAGGAACTGCGACTACAGCGTGAAGACCGAGAGCGTCAGTCTGGTGAGTCGGACTCGTGACGAGGTTCCACTTGAAGTAGCGCCTTCAGAGCTTCTTCGGGGTCCATGTCTATATTGACTGGTTCGTCGTAGCCTTCAAAGGCTTCGCGTGGCATGAGTTAATTCTACCGCCTTCGCTTCTTCTTGGGGTTAGCCCGGTGACCGTGAATTGGAGGCGCGGTTTTGGCGCTAATTCTCTGAGCCCGCTGTTGCCGGGCCTCGTTGATTTCACGGGAGTCCTTAACGTAATCAATTCGCTCACAGGACGGTACGCGAAATGACATGTTCGTCACTCCGCCAACATTCGTTATCGCGAAGTCTCCCTGCGTTATTACATCCATGCCAATCAACACGTCAAAACCCGCAGGTAATTTCCCCAGCGTTACGTTCAAACCCTGCATAACGACGTTCATTGGCAATTGGAGATCCACAAGAAATACCGGACTATTGGTTACTCCGTCGGCGTGGTGGACATCGGTTTTACCTATTGGGTGAAGGCCAAGTTCATCAACGACTAGCTGGGTAATCATTGTGCCACTAGCGCCTGTGTCCCAAATGCCTCTAAGGTCCGCAGTGGTTCGGTCAGGGCCTTTTGTTATGTCTAGAACGGGTGGGAAAATCTTGACGACGGATTCTAGAATCCGAACGAGCCCATTGCTGTAAATCGTAAGGCCGCGGAAGTCTTCCACCCCTAAAAGGTGGCGTTTGAAAAATATGTTTGTGAGTAGTTGTCTTCGCCCGGAAGAACTTGCTGAATCATGAAGGTTCCCGGGGCGTACTTCTCAGAAGCATATTTGTAAGCCGTAATTTGTTCATCGAAGGCGGCGTCAACTGACGCGCCTCTGATGACGATAAATTTGCCGCGATATTGCGTGACCAGTTCAGCCTGGTGCGCCTTGTAGTATTCGAACTCTTTGTCAAGTTCTCCCATACCACATAGCGTAGTGTCCATCTTGTTACGTCGCCCTTCAGGAAATGAATCAGCGATAACTGAGCCTTCTCCCGTGAACCTGCGCCATGAGACTTACCATGCGCTCCGTGTCGCTCATCGCGTGAGTTGAGTGTCGAAATGCGAACTCGCTCAAATAGCGCCCAAGGTGTTCAGGGCTGATGTTGTGGTGCGTGCCACTGATCGACCTTTTCAGTTGGCTAAAGAAGTTCTCTGCCTTGTTGGTTCCGTCTGAAAGCTCCGTGACGTATTGACCAGCGTGGTGATTGACAACATGGTGAGCGACCATCTCTTTGCCAATGGTGCGATAGACACCGGCTGAGTCTGAGTGCAGTACGGACGTGCCAGTCTCGATGTTCTTTTTAATGATCTGTCGGATGTTCGGCCCTGAAACAGTCGTGAGTACCTTGGTGCGAACCTCGCCGGACTCCTCACAGATAAGGGCAACGACAGCCGTTTTTGGAGAAGTTGTGTTGCCGTTCTTAGCCCTACGAGGGTCGTTGGCGTGCCAGTTCTCAGGCTTGCCACCAATGTAGGTTTCGTCCATCACGATGTTGCCCGACAACTTGCCCGAACTGTCATTCATCATCGCCTCACGGATTCGCTGAGTCATAAACCAAGCGGTCTTAGGAGCAACCCCATACTTGCGAGCAATCTCCCTCGCGGCGATTCCGTTCTTGTTTGCGCACATCTCAAAGAACACAAAGAGCCAGATACGAAGCGAGACTTTGGAGCCGTGAAAGACGGTGCCAGTGGTCACGGAGAACTGCTTGCGACAGTCCTTGCACTTCCACACTCGACGCTCGGAAACCGCGCCCCTGGTCGTCTTACGGCTCACCCCATTGTCAGGCTTCAGGAAGTAGTGATCGACGCGCAGGACGCCACAGTGGGGGCATACGACCTCGCCATTGGGCCATCTAAGGGTTTCCATGTACTCGTAGGCGTCTGATTCGCTAGTAATCCAAAGGGCCATGTTGCTTACAGTGATTTTCTCCATACCCAATTATCCCACGTAATGATGGGTTTGTCAAGTTACACGTCACCGAGTAGCCACTCGGCGTCACACGCGCCAGGGCCTTGGATTACTGGCAAAATAGAGCCATGTGCGGTCGCGTCGCCCTCTTTAGCCCACCGGCTCGGCTGGCCCGATTCCTCGACGCAGCTCTGGCCGCGGGCATCGATCCCGAGGGGCACCCCAGTTGGAACATCGGACCCCAGCGCCGTCTCTTTGGCGTCAGCGAGCACGACGAGGCGCGCGTACTCGATCGGTACCGCTGGGGACTGGTGCCGAGTTGGGCCAAGGACGACAAAATCGGTAACCGACTCTTTAACGCGCGTGGCGAAACCGTTGCCGAGAAACCATCGTTTCGCAGCGCCTTCGCGAAGCGTCCTTGCGTGATACCCGTCGACGGTTTTTACGAGTGGGATCATCGTCCCGGTCGCAATCGTCAGCCCCACTTCTTTACCCGCAGCGACGAAGAGCCCCTCCTCCTCGCCGGGCTCTTCGAACACTGGCGCAACCCCGAGGACCTCGTTGGCGAACCTTTAGCGACCTGCACCGTCATCACGACCACGCCCAACGTCGACATGGACGAGATTCACGACCGCATGCCGGTCGTGCTCGCCCCCGGTGACGTCGAGACGTGGCTCAACGTCACGAACTACGGACCCGACGAGCGAATGCTGTTGCTGCGTCCAGCGCCCAAGGGCACGCTCAGCCACTACGGCGTCGGGACGGCCGTTGGGTCAGTGAAGAACGACGGACCCGAACTCACCGAGCCCGTTGATCCCCAGTCGCTGTTTTGACGGACCACTTCTCCAAGGGCGAGCGCGTCGTCATTCGCGAAGTGCTCAGGGAAAAGGTGTGGACAGCTCGTCCCGTCACGATTCTTGAGGACAGTGATGCCCAAGTGGTGTCGTGGCTCGCCCCGGGAACGTTCATTGACTATCCGGTGGGCGTAGAGCACGGCGAGAAGTGTCTTTCGATGTGGCTCTCGGGCGAGTGGGATCTGTACGCCAAAGAGTTCACGCCGCCGGGGATGCTTCGCATTGCGCCCAGTGGCGCACCCTTTGAGGTCTTCGCTCCCTTGCGGCCCGAGGGCGGTGTGGCGTGGTGGTACGTGAATTTCCAACGACCGCTCGAACGCACGTCGCTCGGTTTTGACACGATGGACGAGATTTTGGACCTCGTGGTATCGGCGGACTGTAGCGAGTGGGAGCGTAAGGATGTTGAAGAGTTAGAGCTCGCCGTGACCATGGGCTACCTGAGTCGTCTCGACGCGCAGCGTATTGAGAACGCCTGTCGCGTTGTTGAGTTGGGTCTCGGTCGTGGTGAAGTGCCGTGGGATCGAAGTTGGTCCTCGTGGCGAGCGAGCGAGTGATTTAGCTCGGGTGTCCGCGGCCACCAAGGGGAATTTGCGACACGCTACGAAAGTTGAAGGTGACGTCGGGGACGGCGTAGACGATGTGTCCGCACCAAAACGTGCCCGATAGAACAGTGTCGGAGAGTTCCGCCAAGAGCTCTCTGGATCGCTCAATGGTGATGAACTCAGCGATCGTCATGTGCGGAGGAATCGTCGCACGCCTCTTCTCACGTCCGGCGAACGGCGAGGTGGTGTGCACGACGTCGCGGAGGTTGAAGAACGTGTCTTCGGGACCAATGGCGTAGGTGACGCCGGGATGGGGTTCGAAAGTTCGCAGGGGTCCGTAGCGAACCTCGAAGGGTGCAACGTTCGACAGTGCCGTTGTTATCTCGAGCGTCTGCTCTTTCGTGAGTGGGCTCGTGAGCGGTTCGCTGAGACTGACGTGCGCTTGAGAGTAACTCGCTGACGTGGCGTCGTAACGCCAGCGCAACGCATCCACGACCGCTCGCACGTCTTCGGGCGGGAAGATGAGGAAGGCGCCGTGGCGATACTCTTCCTGCCATTCGTGCCACGGCGTCTGCGCCTCTACCTCGTTCATCAATCTGAGACTACCGAGCCTTCTTCGTTCAACCCGGCCGTTAGTCTGATTCGATGCCACTGCGACTACGTCCCTACCGAGTAAGCGATGAAGCAGACGCCCTCGCTGCGTACGACGCGCTACTCGCCGACGATTTCGAGTTTCTTCTCAGCTGGGACCCCTCGATGTCGTGGTTGGACTTTCTGCGCGCACTCGAGGATCAGCGTCTCGGTCGCAACCTCACCGACGAGCGGGTTCGAGCGGTGCAACTCGTGGCTGACGTGGACGGTGCGTTCGTGGGTCGCGTCTCGATCCGTTTCACACTGAACGAGTTCCTCGCCACGAGAGGTGGACACGTGGGCTACGCCGTCGTGCCAAAACAGCGCAGAAAGGGCTACGCGTCAGAGATCTTGCGCCAAGCACTGGTGATTCTGCGCGCGGAAGGGGTCGAAAAGGTGCTGGTGACCTGTGACGAGGTCAACGTGGGTTCCGCTTTGGTTATTGAGGGCTGCGGCGGGGTCTACGAATCAACGGTGCCGGCTCGAGACGGCGGAACGGGCATTCGCCGCTACTGGATTCGTTAATCGCTAGCCCAGACGTCGTACGGATTTGGGCCCGGACAGCCGAAAACCCCGAGTGACCAGTGAGCCGAAACTCACCCGCCCCTCGGGGTTTCCGAGGCACACCAACGATGTTCCGTGTCGGACAGAACATCTTTGATGGCAGGCACTTCACGTCATTCGCCTGTTCCAAACAGTGGACCGAACTCCACTGCCCGTCCGAGGAATTCCAGTCCTCTTGCGAGGCCCCTCATCCCCCTGCACTCTCTCTCCCCTTGCGGTTCGATGCTGTGTTGGCAGGTACTACGTGAACTACGAAAGACACCATGCCAGAGATTTTCCCCTCCGCAACGGTCAAAGAGGGAAATCAAATGCTTTTACCCAGTATTGGGGGACTTATGCACCATTTTTCGGTACATCGACGCAGATACCAACCACTTAGTCGCATCTTTTCCACAGAATGCGTCGCGGGTTCGGACTCCTGTGAGGGCGTTTTTGAGGTGAAAGGAAGGTTTAGGACGGCGTCGTTTGCTCGAGCCAGCGTCCGTGCGCGTGACACCAGCCCCAGCGCGTTGGCTTAGACCCCGGTCGGGTCACGACAATCTGCGACGCGCCGCGATGACGCGCCGCTTCGTCAATTTCAAAATCGGGGAACGCGACGAGTGTGGATTCAACAGAGATCCACGCCACGTTGTTCGTTGCGCAACGTGCAATGAGTTCGTTGAAATAGTCAGTGCGTTCATCGGGTGAGAAATAAAAAGCGACCCACGTATTAAAGACAATCGTCATCGTGTCGCGAGAGCACATCGCGAAGGCGTCGTCCAATCGTTCCATAGCACGACCGGTCAATATCGTCGCCTCCGGCCACGAGGGACGCGCCTCGACAATGGCATCGAAGCGCTCGTGGCGCCGCCGTTCCTCGGGCCACAAGCACGCCTTTAACCAACGACGATCATCGTCGCTCGCGAGATCGAGCGGGTGTGGATCTATTCCGACGCGAGAGTTCACGAGCGGCGTCACTCTCGATCGATCAATTGGCGTCAGGTCTTCGCAGATCAGCGTCAAAGGATTGCTGTCGTCCTTCGCGCGCACGGGGAACTGGTCGAAACAGAGGTTGATGCCGGCTGACGAGCCGACTTCAATCACGTTGATCTCAGCCTCATCTTCAATGACCAGATCATTGATGACAGCCTGGAGGACGGCGCTACGTCCGGGTTCGTTGGTCTGGGTCGACCGCCAGAGTTCGTTTCGTACGAGTTCGGGCGTTTCGTGGATGACTTCGAGTACGCGTCGAGCCGCTTCATCGCAGTCGCCGAGTCGAGCCTGGCGAGCTTCTTCGTAGAGTGGCCCGAGTTCCTCGTGTCCACTCAAAGCAGCGAACTGCAACGTTGCCAAGATGAGCATCGGGTTGCGCTGCTCAACGCGCACGCCCGCGAGCAGTTCTAGGGCGAGCGTGTCGTTTTCGAGCAGGTGCAAGAGGGCCGAATAGAAAGGGAGGCGTTCGTAGTCCTCGGGCGCCAGGGCAAAGTGGTAGCGCATTCGCGCGTCATCGAGGTCTTTCGCGTCCACGCACGTAACTCTTACATCTCAATCAGGCGGCGTCGAAGTTTTTCACCTATCCGCCATGTTGTCGAAGCGACGGTGCGCTACTTCGTAGGAATCTTCACGCTCACGAGGTGACTGAAGGCGACGACGTTGGACTCGTAGTGGCCCGTCGCGTGGTCGAAAGTTCCCCCGCAGGTGACAAGTTGCAGCGACCTCGTACCGTTCGATCCATAGACCAGTTGATCGGGAAACGTGGTCTTGTTGTACTGCACGACCTCGGTAACGTCGAAGTGTTCGATGGTGCCGTCGGCTAGTTGCACCTTGATCACGTCGCCAGTCCGGAGCGACTTGAGATTAAAGAACGTGCCGGGTCCGACGTGAGAGTCGACGTGGCCGAGAATCACGGCCGAACCCACCTGACCGGGCGTCGCACCGTCCCTATACCAATCAACGACGTGAGTGCTGGTTGGCACCTGCACGTGGTTATCGCGCTGAAGACCCAGCGTGCCCACGTAGGAGTTGACGTTGAGCGCAGGGATAGTAAGGCGTACCGGTCGATACCGAGGAATTTTAGGAAACGTTGCCAGTTTCGTTGAGACCACTCTGGCTGTCGTGCTGTCGAATTTCTGCGTCGTCGTGGTGAGCCCCGAGGAGGCGTGGGACTTCTGCGTCGTCGTGGTGATCCCCGAGGAGGCGCTGGACCTCTGGGTGGTCGTGGTGACGACCGGCTGGGACAGAACCACGACCTTGGGGTCCCTCGTTGGTAGTGAACCAACGAGGGACGCAACCCCAACGACCAGCGCTACTGCAACAATGCTCCACCAGATCCACTGGCGATTCGTAAGCCTCTTATGACCCACGCGTGTGGTCACCAGATGACCCGCCGCGACTACGACGAGCTCGTATAGCGACCGTTGCGGCTCCCGCAGCGACGGCAAGTGCTCCAAGGCCGATCAAGCCCAGGGGCGATGATCCACCGGCGGTGCCACCGAAACCAGTTGCGGGCGCACCGACGGGGACAACGGTCGTCGAAGTGACAACCGGAGGCTTCGTGGTGGTGGTGGTAGGCGCCACGGTAGTGGTCGTCGTAGGCGCCACGGTAGTGGTGGTCGTTGGCGCCACGGTGGTGGTGGTCGTCGGCGCCACGGTGGTCGTGGTGGTCGGAAGAGCGGTCAAGCAGGTCGACGGAACAGTAACCGAGTTGGTATCAAGAGTGACGGCGCCCTGCGCTAGTAGGCGGCCAGTGACGGTGGCGCCCGTGGTGAGCGTGATCGCCGAAACCGCGAGAATCGTTCCCTGAAACGATGTCCCCGTGCCGAGTGTCGCGGAACTGCCAACCTGCCAGAAGACGTTGCAGGCCTGCGCGTTGCCGATGAGGACGACCGAGCTCGCTGATGCGGTGGTCAGCGTCGAACCAGCTTGAAAGATGAAGACGGCGTTCGGGTCGCCCCCGCCATCAAGCGTTAACGTACCGTTCAACTGGAGCGAACTACCCGAGTTGTAGACCCCTGGCGTCAGCGGGGTTCCGCCGCCCAGTGTCCCGGCGGCAACAGTCGCCGTGGGAATAGCGCCCGCAGCCACGACTTCGGCTGCGGTCGCCGCGTTCTGCGCCGCTAGGGACGCCGCGTTCGCGAGGTTGGTGTTACCAGAAACAGTTCCCGGTGGGAATCCCGTGATCGCGGTTCCCGGTGAAAGACCGAGGTCCCCGTTGATCGTCGACGGACCGGTGTTAGTAACAGTCGGGCCTGCGACCACGGCGTACGTACTAGCTACACCTAAATCAACGGTGGTAGCGGCGGCGACGGGCTGAGCGGAGAAGGCCATCAAGGTCGCAAAACTCAGCAACCCGACACCCACCGTCCCAAGACCGAGACGTGCACCGGAGATGCCGCGAGAACGACGGTGCAACCCCCGCGAAATCGAGAAATAGCGCCGATAGATCGTTACGCCAACTGCTACAGCGAGAGCGCTGAGAATCAGTTCTGAAAGAGCCATTATCATCCCGTTTCGTGCGAGCCCGACGAAGTGTCAGGCAAACAGGAGGCGGGGTCTTGACTTCCTGGTTGAATTGTACCATCCTCAATCGGAATTTAGGTTAGAAACACCAGAGAACTGCCCTCGATTGACGCGCAATGATGAGCAATCGGACGAAGAACGTCGAAACCACCTACTTTTCAAAGGAATGACACGAAACCGTAACGACGCGTGCCACCAACGTAAACAGAAAGTCCATCCTCCCGTGACTTTGCAGCAACGTGAACGTGACGTTCCTTTGCAAACGGAGACAGCCGACCGACGACGACGGATCGAACTTCGAGGTAGCTCGGATTAGTTCTCGTCGCTCCCAGAGGCGGCGTCGCGACCACGCTGTTCTTGTGCTCCAGTGATCTCAGTTTTCGGCCAACGACGCTGTCGTCGAATCTTGAGGCGAAGTTGCGCTACGCGACCGACGCCAATGGCCACCACGACAATCGCACCCGAGAGCGCTGCGGCCAGCAACGCTACGGCGACGGGAATTCTCCCACTCACCGCAAAGAATTCGATGCGAACGTGCCGCGTGTTTTGAGCGATGAAATCAATCAGCGCGACGCCAAAAATAACGGCAACGACGACTGCTACCCACGCCGCTGACGTACGCGTATGGCGAAATCCTTCGTCGTCGTGGTGCGATGGCTCTGCGACATGACGATGCAGATGATCGTGCTGGGGTTCGCCTGAAAACGACTCATCGGCGAGTGAGTCACTCCCTACGGGCTCGCCTTCTGAACCATCGTCGTACTTGCTCATGGCTGCACCAGCCTTCCCTAAATTCGTCGACAGTCTTTGGTGGACCTTGAGTCACACAATAAGAACCATAATTCTACAATCTTATGTCGCTGCCCATAGACAATCAGTACTATTATTTTCGTATGAAGAGTCGCGAACATAGTGC
>Ga0208357_1003274_pt1 | contig 10073 bp, 11 predicted proteins | sample NGESurdeep092012_6_FD_184487 | JGI IMG/M metagenome (GOLD analysis project Ga0208357, IMG submission 184487) | Arctic peat soil microbial communities from Barrow, Alaska - NGEE Surface sample F52-2 deep-092012 (SPAdes) | ecosystem: Environmental > Terrestrial > Soil > Wetlands > Peat ... | reverse complement strand
TCATGTCGGCGCCGGCCTTGGGCAACGCCTTGAGGACGGCAAGCGACGTCGCCGTGTCGGGATCGCCGGCCATGGTGAAGGTCACCAGCGCCGCGCGACCCTCGCTCTTCAGTGTGGCGAGACGCTTTTCAATTCTGGTGGTCATCGATGGGCTTCCAACCACGCCTCGACGCTGTCGAGGTCCTTGTCACCGCGGCCGGAGAGGTTGACCACCATCAGGTGGTCCTTAGACTTCATCGGCGCGAGGTCGAACACCCTGGCGAGCGCATGGGCCGGCTCGAGCGCCGGGATGATGCCCTCGAGCTTGCTGCACAATTGGAAAGCGGCGACCGCTTCGGCATCGGTGGCGGACAGGAAAGTCACGCGTCCCATGTCATTGAGCCAGGCGTGCTCGGGACCGATGCCGGGATAATCGAGGCCGGCGGAGATCGAATGCGCCTCCTTGATCTGGCCGTCGCCGTCCATCAACAGATACGTGCGATTGCCGTGCAGTACGCCGGGGCGGCCGCCGGCGACCGATGCCGCGTGCTGGCCGCTCGGGATGCCGTGGCCGGCCGCCTCGACGCCGTAAATCTCGATCGCACGGTCGTCGAGGAACGGATGAAACAGACCCATCGCATTGGAGCCGCCGCCGATGCAGGCGACCAGCGAGTCCGGCAGGCGGCCTTCGGCGGCCATGATCTGCTCGCGCGTCTCGCGGCCGATGATCGACTGGAAGTCGCGCACCATCGCCGGGTAAGGATGCGGCCCGGCGACCGTGCCGATGCAATAGAACGTGTCGGCGACATTGGTGACCCAGTCGCGCAGCGCCTCGTTCATCGCGTCCTTGAGCGTCTTCGAGCCGGACGTGACCGCGCGCACCTCGGCGCCCAGCATGCGCATGCGCAGCACGTTCGGCTTCTGCCGCTCGACGTCGACCGCCCCCATATAGACGATGCAAGGCAGTCCGAATTTGGCGCACAACGTCGCAGTGGCGACGCCGTGCATGCCGGCGCCGGTCTCGGCGATGATGCGCGTCTTGCCCATGCGCCTGGCCAGCATGATCTGGCCGAGCACGTTGTTCACCTTGTGCGCGCCGGTGTGGTTGAGCTCTTCGCGTTTGAAATAAATTTTTGCCCCGCCAGCCGAAAGGCCGGAGGCCGTCTTTCTTAAATGCTCGGTCAGCCGCTCGGCGAAATACAAGGGCGACGGGCGGCCGACATAAGTCACGAGATGCCCATCCATCTCCTTCTTGAAGGCCGGATCGGCCTTGGCCTCGTTATAGGCGCGCTCGAGATCGAGGATCAGCGGCATCAAAGTCTCGGCGACGAAGCGCCCGCCATAGATGCCGAAATGCCCGCGCTCATCGGGCCCGGTGCGGAAGGAATTGGGCTGTTGCTGAACGCTCATACGATGGATTCTTTCGCGAGATCGAGTGGCGCTTCGGCGTCGCGCACGGCGCGGATGAAGGCGCGGATTCTGCCCGGGTCCTTCACGCCGGGCGCGCGCTCGACGCCGGAGGACACATCGACGCCGGACGCGCCGGTGATGGCGATCGCCTCACCGACATTGCCCGGATCGAGGCCGCCCGAAAGCACCCACGGCACGCGCGCATCGACGCCGCGCAGCAAGGTCCAGTCGAAGCTGTTGCCGAGACCGCCGGGCCGCGTCGCGTCCGCCGGCGGACGCGCGTCGAACAGCAGGCGGTCCACGATCGTTGCGTAGGGCCGGATGGCGGCAAGGTCGGCGCGGATTGCGATCGGCAGCGCCTTCATCACCGGCAGGCCGAAGCGGGTGCGCACGGCAACGACACGGTCCGGCGTCTCCTTGCCGTGGAGCTGGAGCATGTCCGGCTTCAGCGCGCCGATGATGGCCGCGATGAAATCGTCATTGGCATCGACGGTGAGCGCGACCTTGCCGGCGCGGCCCTTTACCTGCGAACCGAGCGGCCGCGCCGCCTCGATCGCGAGATTGCGCGGGCTCGGCGGGAAAAACACGAAGCCGACATAGTCGGCTCCGGCCTCGAGCGCGACCTCGAGCGTGTCGGGGGCGCTCAACCCGCAGATTTTGACGGTCGGTGCCATGGTTGCGCGCGTTCTAGCGCCTTATCGCTGCTATCGCAAAGCTGGCCGAAGTCACGGAACCGGCGGCGCGACCGCGGGAAAGCTCGGCCGGACGGCCGCCTCGCGGCGGGCCTGGTCCTCGGCAGAGCGGCGGCGCAATGCTTCGAGCTCCTGGTGCAGCGCGCGCATGTCGGCGTCGAGCTGTCGTGCCGTCCGCCGCCAGGTCGCCTGCCGCAACCACGCGGCGATGCCGCCGATGATGACGCCGGCGATCACCAGCACGAAGATCAGCACGAACAGCGGCAGGCTCGCGGCATAGGCCGGGCTGGCCGAGGAGAACGGATCGAACGAGACGGTCACTGCCTGCCGGTTGGCCAGCGCGAAGGCGACGATGACGATCGCCAGCGGAACGATAATAACGGCGGTGACGATCTTGCGGACCATGCGAATGCCTCGCCAGCGGCCGGGAGGCCCGGCCCTAATGCTTCAATCTTCAATCTGCAATCTAGGGTCATCGGCCGGGCACACAAGCGTGCCGGCGCACAGGCCTAGCGATGCGCTTCGGCCTGCCCGTGCCCGGAGGACATCGGCGGGCCTTCGGCCTTGTTCAGCCGCTCGCGCATTTCCTTGCCGGTCTTGAAGAACGGAACGGACTTCTGATCGACCGAAACATGCGCGCCGGTGCGCGGATTGCGGCCGGTGCGTGCCGGCCGGTGCTTGACCGAAAAGGCGCCGAAGCCGCGCAATTCGACGCGATCGCCACGCGCCATGGCCGCAGTGACCTCACCGAGAATGGCGTTGACGATATTCTCGACGTCGCGCTGGTACAGATGCGGATTCTGGGAGGCGATGCGCTGGACCAGTTCGGACTTGATCATGAAGTCGCTCGCCACTCGGGGTCACTCAGAAGTCGGAGGGTGCCAAAGCGCTAGCAGACCGTCAAGATTTAGTCTCTCCACCGCCGCCGCTCCGCCCCATTCCTGCAGCCAGCGCGAGGCAGCCGGCAGACCGGCCGCATTGAAGCCCCAGGCCGCCACGTGCAGGAACGACAGCTCGCTGAAGCGCGGTTCGAGTGAAATATCGCGGACCGGAGTTTTGGCCGGGACCTTCTTCTCCTTCTCCAGCCAGGCGAGCGCGTCCTTCTCGTTGCCGATACTGTCGATCAGCTTGAGCGGAACTGCCTGCCGGCCGGTGAAAACCCGGCCATCGGCCACCGCGGCGAGCTGCGCATCGCTCATCTGCCGGCGCGTTTGCACCAGATTCTTGAACCAGGCGTAGCTGTCCAGGACGATCGCCTCGATTGCGGCCCGGGCCTCGGGACTGGTCGGTTCGAAGCCGTTGGGAGCCGCCTTGAGCGGCGACGATTTGATGGATTCGACCTTGACGCCGATGGTTTTGAGAACGTCGCTGAAGTTCGGGAACTGGAACAGCACGCCGATCGACCCGACCAGAGAGGTGTCCTCGGCGATGATGTGGTCGCAGGACAGGGCCGCGATATAGGCGCCCGAAGCGGCGAGCCCATCCACGACGACGACCATCGGCTTCTTCGCCTGGAGGTCGCGCAAAGAATCGTAGAGCTGCTGCGAGCCGGCCGTCGTGCCGCCGGGGCTGTCGATGTGCACGATCACGGCGCGGGCATGCGAGCGCGAAAGCCGGTCCAGCGCTTCGACGCGGTCCCGATTATTGCGGATCAGGCCCTGAATGTAGATGCGGGCCACGTAGTCGGCCGGCGCCGAGAAGCGGTTCGGACCGGCGGCGAAGACCGCGCCGGCGATCGCCAGCAGCACGACCATTACGGCGGTCACGCGCCAGAAGGTCAGCTTCCGCCGCAGGCGGCGGCGATCGACGATGGCATCGGCATCGAGCGACATGACGGCGGGTCCTTCGAATGCGGGCGGGTCCGGCGGGCAAGTGCCCGGACATCAGAATACATGCTTCGCGGCGATTCTGGGCACGGTCATGACCAACGAAAGACCCCCGGGACTTGCGTCCCGGGGGTCGATTGTCGCGGCGTCGTTGCGAAGAGCCGGACTTACTCTTCCGTGTCCGTCTTGTCGGTCTCGTCGGAGCGCTGCTTGAGCGCGGCGCCGAGGATGTCGCCGAGCGAAGCGCCCGAGTCTGCCGAGCCGTATTGCGCCATAGCTTCCTTCTCCTCGGCGACTTCGAGCGCCTTGATGGAGACGCCGAGCTTGTGCGTCTTGCGGTCGAATTGCGTGACGCGAGCGTCCACCTTCTGCCCGGCGGCGAAGCGCTCGGGGCGCTGCTCGGCGCGGTCGCGCGCGAGATCCGAGCGCTTGATGAAGGTGACAAGGTCGGTGCCGACGATCTTGACGTCGATGCCGGCGTCCTTGACCTCGGTGACTTCGCAGGTGACCACCGACCCCTTCTTGAGGTCGCCGGCCGTACCGGAGGCCATCGGGTCGCCGGCCAGTTGCTTGATGCCGAGCGAGATGCGCTCCTTCTCGACGTCGACGTCGAGAACCTGCGCCTGCACGGCGTCGCCCTTCTTGTACTCGTCGATCACCTGCTCGCCCGGACGTTTCCAGTCGAGGTCGGAGAGGTGGACCATGCCGTCGACGTCGCCGTCGAGGCCGAGGAACAGGCCGAACTCGGTCTTGTTCTTGACCTCGCCCTCGACCACCGAGCCCGGCGGATGCTTCTCGACGAAGACCTCCCAGGGATTGCGCATGGTCTGCTTGAGGCCGAGCGAAATGCGCCGCTTGACCGGATCGACCTCGAGGATCTGCACTTCGACTTCCTGCGAGGTGGAGACGATCTTGCCGGGATGGACGTTCTTCTTGGTCCAGGACATTTCGGAGACGTGGATGAGTCCCTCGATGCCCGGCTCCAGCTCCACGAAGGCGCCGTAGTCGGTGATGTTTGTCACGCGGCCCTTGTAACGCGCCTCGACCGGATACTTCGCCTCGATGCCCTGCCACGGATCGTCGAGCAGCTGCTTCATTCCCAGCGAGATGCGGTGCGTCTCGTGGTTGATCTTGATGATCTTGACCTTCACCTGCTGACCGATGTTAAGCACTTCGGTCGGGTGATTGACGCGGCGCCACGCGATATCCGTGACGTGCAGCAGGCCGTCGATGCCGCCGAGATCGACGAAGGCGCCGTAGTCGGTGATGTTCTTGACCACGCCGTCGATGACCTGACCCTCTTCGAGGTTCTGCACCAGCTCCTGGCGCTGCTCGGCGCGGGTCTCTTCGAGAACCGTGCGGCGCGAGACGACGATGTTGCCGCGGCGGCGATCCATCTTGAGGATTTGGAATTGCTGCGGCGAGTTCATCAGCGGCGTCACGTCGCGGATCGGGCGGATATCGACCTGGCTGCGCGGCAGGAACGCCACGGCGCCGTCGAGGTCGACGGTGAAGCCGCCCTTGACCTGGTTGAAGATGGTGCCCTGGACCTTCTGGTTGTCGTTGAAGGCCTTCTCCAGCTTGCCCCAGCTCTCCTCACGGCGCGCCTTGTCGCGCGACAGAACGGCCTCGCCGAGCGCGTTCTCGACGCGCTCGAGATAAACTTCGACCTCGTCGCCGACCTTGAGATCGGCCTGGCGGCCCGGCGCGGCAAACTCGCGCATCGCGACGCGGCCTTCGGTCTTGGCGCCGACGTCGATGACGGCCATGTCCTTCTCGATGCCGACGATCTTGCCCTTCACGACAGTTCCTTCCTGGGGGCTGCCCTGGGCGAAGGACTCTTCGAGCATCGCGGCGAAATCTTCACGCGAGGGGGCTGTAGCAGTAGCGGTGGCCATGAAATCTCCTGTCAGCGGGCGCCGGCGGGTTGGAATGGCGTTCGAAAGCGCAGGCCTTCGATCCCGCAAGACCGAAAGCGGCCCCCGGATTCCCGGAGAGCCGGCGCAAATACCGTGCTTTTGAACGAGGGTTCGGTTCGGGCCGCCTTACGCAAAGGCGCGAGCGGGGCTTTGTCCTCCAACAACGAGGGGCGTTTCAGCCGCGCCCTCGGCCCGCTCGGGTGGCCTCGACGATGTCGATGGCGGCCCGGATGACGGTCGATATATCCATATCGGAGGTATCGAGCAAGTGCGCATCGGGCGCCTGCCTCAAGGGGGCGGCCGCCCGGTTCATGTCGCGGGCGTCGCGCGCCTTGATGTCGGCGAGGACGGCGGCCTCGTCCATCGGCCTGCCGGCATTGGCGAATTCGAGCGCCCGCCGGCGGGCCCGCACCTCCGGCCCGGCGGTTACGAAGATTTTCACGTCGGCCTGCGGGCAGATGACCGTGCCGATGTCACGGCCGTCGAGCACGGCGCCGGGCGGCTTCACGGCAAATTCGCGCTGAAAGGCGAGCAGCGCCGCCCGCACCTGCGGCATTGCCGAGACGATCGAGGCGGCATCGCCGATCGCAGGGCCCTTCAAAGCCCCTTCATCGAACTGCGTCGGATCGAGCGTCAGGGCCGCGGCCAGCGCGGCGCTCTCGTCCTCCGGCCGTTTGCCCGCATCGAGCACGGTCTTGGCCACGGCGCGATAGAGCAGCCCGGTGTCGAGGTGGCGCAGGCGGTAATGCGCCGCGAGCTTCTTGCCGAGCGTGCCCTTGCCCGAGGCGGCCGGCCCGTCAATGGCGATGATCATTCCGTCAAGTCCCCGGCTTGCTGAGACCGAGTGCAGGCCACAATGCAGCGGGCGCAGAGGGGTCAATATCGACTTGCTCCGCCTCCTTGCGGCCGATCAGCTGCGGCGAGGTGCCCGAATTATCGTACAGGGCGGCTTGGTCGGCCTCATCGCGAAACCATGGAAGCTGCTCGAGGGATCGTCCCCAGCGCGACCGGATACGATCCTCAGGGACATCGTGGCCGCCTTTTTCGACACGGATTCGAACCCGCTCGATATTCAGCTCAACCGTTTCGAGCATCACGAATATCAAACGAAAGGCAAAGCCGCGTCGCTTTGCTTCGGTCACAAGGCGACGATATTTGCCGGTTGAGAGAACCGTTTCGACTCCGATCGTCTGGTAGACGGCGATCGAGGCGTCGAGCCAAGTTTCGATGCGCGTCACCGCCTGCCGGTTAGCTTCCTGCAACGGCAGGCTCTCCACCTCTTGCAACCGTCCAGTCAACAGGTCCGGATTGATGATCCAGATCGAGTTGTTAAACGCTGCAATGTCGGTATTGCCGTAAAGGCTGCTTTTGCCTGACCCGTTTGGACCGGCGACGATCCAAAAACTCGGCCGCTCGTTGGCCATCGTTACTTTCTGGTCGTCGACTTACGAACGCCATCAGCCGAGCCGAATAGCCTTTTATTTTCTTGTCGTGCTTTGCGGACATTGATCTCGAATGCTTTCGTCAAGTCATCCAAGAAAGTTTTGCTGTTGGCGTCGATCGACACGACACGAACGCTTTTGCCTTCCGGCGTGCTCATCGTCTTGCGACGCAAAGAAGTCGCCTTCTTTGCCTTGCGCTTCAAATCGACAACCGCGATGTCGCTCATGGCATGTCCCACAGCCTGAGGGCAATCAACAGTCTGAATATAGGTGCATTTCGTCTGATTTGCACGGGAAAAGCGGCAACGCCGTCACGCCAAATCCCCCCCAAGCCGGCGCATCAATTCGACGAAGCCGGGGAAGCTCGTCGCGATGAATGCGGAATCGTCGATGCGCACCGGCTGCTCCGAGGCGAGCCCCATCGCCAGCGCCGACATCGCGATGCGGTGATCCATGTGCGTCAAGACTTCGCCCCCACCCGGCGCCATGCCTTTGCCGTGCACGATGAGGTCGTCGCCCTCGATCTCGACCGCAACGCCGTTGTTGCGCAGCATCGCCGCGGTCGCCTCGAGCCGGTCGCTCTCCTTCACGCGCAGCTCTTTCAAGCCGCGCATGCGCGTCGTCCCCTCGGCGAAGGCCGCGGCCACCGCAAGGATCGGATATTCGTCGATCATCGACGGTGCACGCTCCGGCGGCACGTCGACGCCCTTGAGCTTCGAGGCGACGACCCGCAAATCGGCAATCTCCTCGCCGTCGTCGCGCGTGGCGATCGTCTCGATGACCGCGCCCATCTCGCGCAACGTCGTGAACAGCCCGGTGCGCAGCGGATTGGTCATGACGTTTTCGAGCACCAGTTCCGAGCCCGGCACGATCAGCGCCGCGACCATCGGGAACGCGGCCGACGACGGATCGGCCGGCACAACAATGTTCGCCGGCTCGAGTTCGGGCTGGCCCTGGAGCACGATGCGGCGGCCGTGCTCACCATGCGGCTTCGTCACGATCCTGGCGCCGAAATGCTTGAGCATGCGCTCGGTGTGATCGCGGCTCGCTTCGGCCTCGATCACCGTGGTTTCGCCCGGCGCCGCGAGGCCGGCGAGCAGGACCGCGGACTTCAACTGCGCCGACGGCACCGGCGACTCGTATTCGATCGGGATCGGGTCGCGCGCGCCTTGAATCGTCAGCGGCAGGCGGCCGCCCTCGGCCTCCTCGATCACCCGCGCGCCCATCCGCGCCAACGGGTCGAGCACGCGCCGCATCGGCCGTTTGCGCAAGGAGGCATCGCCGTCGAAAATCGCCTTGATGGCGCAACCGGCGACCGCACCGAGCACCAGCCGGCAACCGGTGCCGGAATTACCGAAATCGAGCGGCTTCTCCGGCGCGGCGAAACCGCCGACACCGACCCCATGGATGCGCCAGATGCCGTCGTCGCCACGCGTCAGCCGCGCGCCGAGATCGCGCATGGCCTGCGCGGTGTTGAGCACGTCCTCGCCCTCGAGCAGCCCGGCCACCGTGCTCTCGCCGACCGTCATCGCCGACAGGATGAGAGCGCGGTGCGAGATCGACTTGTCGCCCGGCACGCGGGCGCGGCCCGACAGCGAACCGCCGCGGCGGGCGGACAAGGGCGTTTGTTCGGGTGAATTCACGGGGCGGTCCTTGGAGTTGCGGCCCTCCTACCATGCGCCCGCCGCCTGCGTCACGGGCCGCGGGCAGCCGCGCCGGCGCTATTGACAGCACGCCTGCAACTAGCCAAGTGAAGCACCAATCCGGCCATCCCGAGGAACATTGACCTGTGGCTAAATCCGAGCTTGGCACCAAGCGCGTCTGCCCCGAGACGGGCCGTAAGTTCTACGACCTGAACAAGACCCCGGTGGTCTCCCCTTATACCGGCAAGGTCGTCCCGATCGCGCCGATCCCCGTCAGCCGCTCGCGGCCGGAGGCGCCCGCGCCCGTACGCGCGCCTGTTCCGGAGACCGTCGAGATCGCGCCGGAGGCTGCCGACGCGGAATTCGTTTCGCTCGAGGACGCCGAGGCCGAGCAGCAGGGCAAGAAGAAGCCGGCCACGGCCGGCGCCGAGCCCGATGCCGCCGAAGAAGAAGACGTCGAGATCGACGAGAGCCTCGACGACGCCGCCTTCATCGAGGAACAAGAGGAAGGCAATGAGGACGTCACCGACATCATCGGCGAGTCGATCGAGAAGGAAGAAGAGAGCTGATTTTCTGCGGGCTGTTCCGGCACCGCGCGGCATGGGCCTTGGCTTTGCATTCCGCGCAAGAACCGATTACTGATCCCGCTCCCAAAGGTTAGGGGCCATAGCTCAGCTGGGAGAGCGCCTGCATGGCATGCAGGAGGTCGGCGGTTCGATCCCGCCTGGCTCCACCAGCCTACGCCCGCTTCGCGAGCTACGGCTCGGCAAGTCACCGACAGACTTGCAGCCGAAGAACTTGCAGCCGAAGAACTTGCAGCCGAAGAACTTGCAGCAGATGAACTTGCAGCAAACGAGCTTGCATCAGATGAGCTTGCATCAGATGAAAACGAGCAGCCGCCCTTCGAGCGGCTTTTTTGTTGCGTTATTGCTGACAGCGACGCCGGCCGCATTGCATGATGCCCGGTCAAGAACACTCGGGGGAAAAACGCAATGCAAGGCAAGATCGCGCTCGAGGAACACTTCGCCGTTGAGGCCACGCTCGGCGATTCGAAAGTGTTCGGCGCGCAAGTATGGGACGCGCTCGGCCCGCGCCTCCTCGACATCCAGGACATGCGCCTCGCCGAAATGGACAAGTACGGCGTCGAGATGATGATCCTGTC
>Ga0208357_1003273_pt1 | contig 10074 bp, 10 predicted proteins | sample NGESurdeep092012_6_FD_184487 | JGI IMG/M metagenome (GOLD analysis project Ga0208357, IMG submission 184487) | Arctic peat soil microbial communities from Barrow, Alaska - NGEE Surface sample F52-2 deep-092012 (SPAdes) | ecosystem: Environmental > Terrestrial > Soil > Wetlands > Peat ... | reverse complement strand
TGCCGAGACGTTGGCCCATCCCGAGTGAGAACTTTCCCGCTCGTTGCGAAGCTACCGACGTCAGTCCGACCGTCTCGAGCACCTCGTCGACGCGTGTCCGGGGGATCCGGTTCGTCTGTGCCAGCATCCACAAGTGCGCGTACGCGCTTCTCCCAGGATGGATCGCCTTCGCCTCGAGCAACGCGCCGACTTCGCGGAGTGGCCAGGAAAGGTCGTGGTAGTGGTGGCCGTTGACGGTGACGTCACCTGCGTTAGGGGTATCGAGGCCCATGATCATACGCATCGTTGTCGACTTACCCGACCCGTTTGGACCGAGAAAGCCAGTGACGACACCTGGGCGAACAGTGAAGCTGAGTTGGTCCACAGCGAGCTTGTCGCCGTAGCGTTTGGTGAGGCCCTTCGCCTCGATCATCTCGGATTTCCAATCATGTGGAGCGCTCCTTGGATGGCACCATCGATGCCGGTTCGACTGCAATTAGATTCCTAGAAAGTCGGCCAAAAAGCGTCCCACTCGGGTCCATTTCTGCCGCACTCCCACAGACGTAGGACAAGCTCGAATCGGATGCCGCCCTACACCCCTTGAGGTACGCGTCGAGTTACCAGGGGGCTGATTCGGATCGTTGGTCCCCTGAGTAACGTCCATTGGATGGCAATCGGCTACGAGGAGGTGGTTCCCCGCCCGCCGCTGCTCCACAGCGTCACCAAACGACAGCTCCAAAACATTGATTTCGCCATCGCGGTGCTGCTGTTTATTGGGTCGGCGCATGGCGCCTTCTCAACTGGACGAGTGCAACACTCCCCGGAAGTGTTGAGCCTGGCGATCATCGCTGGCTTGTCGATAGCGATTCGCCGCAAAGCGCCGATGAGCGCGCTCGTTCTCGTGACCATCTCAATCGCAATTGCGACGGCTGTCGGCGACACCTGGGTGCCAGAGCCGTTCATCGCGATTCCGATGTTCCAGGTGGCCTCGGTGCGTGATCGACGCAGATCCTTTCCCGCGCTCGTACTGGTCGTAATCACGCTTCTTGCCAGTTCGGGAGTAGGTCTGCTCGCAGATCATCACAACGGCCAGGCAGCGTTCGGCATCGTCGTAGCGATCGCGGTGTGGTTCGTCGGCGACAGCGTGAGAGTTCGGCGCGTCTATGTATCGGGCCTCGCTGAACAGGCAGCGCAACGCCAACGGGAAGCTGTCGAGCGCGCACAGCGGTCCGTCGCTGAAGAGCGACTTCAGATCGCTCGTGAGTTGCATGACGTCGTCGCCCACAGTTTGAGCGTGATCGCTGTTCAGTCCGGTGTAGGCCGACACGTCATCAGGGAGCAGCCGGAAGAGGCCGAGAAGGCGCTCGCCGCCGTTGAGGCAACAAGTCGCTCTGCCCTTGATGAGCTGCGGCGCATGCTCGGGATCCTTCGGTCCGAGAATCAAGAACCGGCGCTGCTTGTGCCGGCTCCTGGAATCGGGGGCCTCGCTCAGCTCGTGGATCAGGTTCGCGCCGCGGGTGTTGCCGTCGACCTCCAGATCAAGAGTGCGGCAGTGCACCGAGTGTCGCCTTCGGTCGAGCTGACGATCTACCGCATTGTGCAGGAGGCTCTCACCAATGTCGTAAAGCACGCCGGTCCCGCCTCGGTCCATGTGGAATTGCGGGATGAGTCCGACGTGCTCGCAGTTGAGATCCTCGATGACGGTTGTGGGATCGCCAAAATTCCGCCCTACCCGCTCGAAAGCAACATTCCTGACGCGCACCACGGCATCGTCGGCATGCGCGAGCGAGTGGCACTGTTTAACGGCTCATTGTTTGCTGGACCGCGACCGGAGGGGGGATTTCGCGTCCTCGCTCGGTTTCCTCTAGCCGGACTCCAGTCGTCATGATCAGCGTTCTCGTCGTCGATGATCAAGCCCTCGTTCGAGCCGGGTTCCAAGTGCTCGTCGACTCGGCGGCCGACCTCGAGGTAGTCGGAAGTGCCGCCGACGGCATTGACGCCGTACGTCTCGCGCTTGAGCTCCGACCAGAGGTCATCCTGATGGACATCCGCATGCCAGGTATGGATGGAATCGAGGCGACACGACAGATCACGGGTTCGCCCGAAGGTGACCTGACGCGTGTACTGATACTCACGACGTTCGACCTCGATGAGTATGTCTATGACGCTATCCGAGCCGGAGCGAGTGGCTTTCTTCTAAAAGACACACCTCCTGAAGACCTCCTTGATGCGATTCGGATCATCGCAGCGGGCAATGCGCTCTTGGCACCGAGCGTGACGCGGACGCTGATAGCCGAGTTTGCCAGTCGTGCCGCACCGCTTGCCAAGAACGGTCGGGTACTCGAGCTGATTACGCCAAGAGAGCGGGAGGTCCTTCTGCTCGTCGCGCGCGGTCGCTCGAATGCCGAGATCGGGGAGGAGCTCCATATGAGCGTTGCCACAGCTAAGACGCATGTAGGCCGATTATTCGCAAAGTTAGGAGCGCGCGACCGCGCCCAACTTGTCGTGATCGCGTACGAGACAGGGTTGGCGATTTCGGGCTGAACCTTCGCCGTGTCGGTGCAATTTTGAGTTGAGAAGGGTCCTCAGCGTCCAACAGCTCGACGTATGAACGAACGCTCCTGCCAGAAACGTCTTCGCCGCTCGTATGCGTAGACCTAGAACACCACAACTGAGCGTAGAACCGATCCCTGTTGCATCCGCTTAAAGGCTGCTTCGATGTCTTCGAGCACGATTTTTTCAGAGACGAATCCGTCCAAATTGAGCAGACCTCGCAAATACAAGTCGATGAGAATCGGGAAGTCTCTTGTAGGAAGACAATCTCCATACCATGAGGACTTGAGTGCTCCACCCCTTCCGAATAGTTCTATGAGAGGAAGCTCGATGGTCATCGTCGGATCGGGCACACCAACTTGGACGAGCGTTCCGGCGAGATCGCGAGCGAAAAAGGCTTGGCGATAGGTCTCTGGGAGCCCAACTGCCTCGATGACTACGTCGGCTCCATTACCTTCCGTCAACGCCTTGATTGCCGCTACGGGATCGGTTTCTCTTGCATTTACCGTGTGAGTTGCGCCGAAACCCTTTGCCCAATCAAGCTTTCGTTGGTCGACGTCGACGGCAATGACACAACGCGCGCCGGCAATTGACGCTGCCGCGATCGCAGCGTTGCCGACACCACCACACCCGATGACCGCGACGGAGTCGCCGCGGCCTACCCCGCCAGTGTTGGTGGCCGCCCCAAAGCCAGCCATGACGCCGCAGCCGATGAGCCCCGCAGCTTCTGGACGAGCCCTTGGGTCGACTTTTACCGCTTGACCGGCGGCGATGAGTGTCTTTTCCGCGAAAGCGCCAATACCAAGCGCCGGCGACAGTACCGTACCGTCCTCGAGCGTCATGGCCCGCCCCGCGTTCCTGCTGTTGAAGCAGTACCAGGGGCGTCCTCGTTGGCAGGATCGGCAAGTTCCACACGGGGCTCGCCAAGCGATGACTACGAAATCTCCGGGGGCAACGTTGGTGACGCTGTCACCGATCGATTCGACGATACCGGCGGCCTCATGGCCAAGAAGGAAGGGAAAGTCGTCATTGATTCCGCCATTCCGATAGTGCAGATCGGTGTGGCACACGCCGCACGCCTGAAGTTTCACCACTACATCGCCCGGGCCAGGTGCCGGCACAACTATTGGCACGAGCTCAACGGGTCGACCTTTCTCGAGAGCGACCACTCCACGAACCGTCTCCGACATCTCGCTCCTCTACCGTTTCGCGTCCTTATGGCTACTTTGCCATGTAGGAAGTCGGTACCTCGAGGAGGGTCGGCATCCCGAAGAGCGCCGGCCAGGGAACACTCGGAGGTGCTCAGGATGCGCCGATCGATGTCACGGGTGATGTGTCACACGAATCGGATGACCAGAGACAGCCTCGTTGGTGCCGACGGTCAATGCCGTTCAGCTCCCGCACGCCTTGGGGACCTACCTAGTCGAGTCGCTCGCGAAACGTCGGTCCGGCTTTGCCATGCGGCGACAGAGCCTTGGGTCGCAAAGACGTGGACCGTTCTCCCTCAAGTTCCCCAGCTACTCAGAATGGCGCCGGTTATCGCGGTCACTTCCTCGCTTTCAGGAGCGTCTACCTGGACGTCGAAGGAGCGGGAACCGTCTATGAACCGCAGGTCGACTCCGTCGAATCGGGTTGCGTACCCCGTTGGTAGGTAGCTAAACGAGGTGCTCGCCACGCGTCCGAACGCTTCGTGGACGTACTTCGATTTTCCTACCTTGAGTGCTTCGGTTGCCGACGAGCCCCCGAGGTAGGCCCGCTCGTCGCTCACGGTCACTTCACCATAGGGGTTCTGGGCGAATATCTCGATACTGAGGCTTGAATTCCAAAGATTCTCCTCGAGGTAATTCGAGCCGGTTTCGCGGACGAAATGTACTGGGACATAAAAGGAGATGCGAGCTGCTCGATTGAGAATGTGATAGCCGCCAGGCGTCGCGGCGGATGCCATCGACCATGGCATCGTGAAGAGCGCTACCGCCATTGACGCCACGACAACGCGCCCTCGTAGGTGCTGCTGCCTTGGGTTTCGCTGCCGAGTCATCGAAGATTCGCCTCCATCCGATCAACAATGCGGTTAGTGACAGCGTTTCGCCAGCTGGTTGGCGTCTGTCTTGGCGCGCTGAAAAAAGTGACCTCAACTTCAGCTCGGCCATCGAAATACTGAAACACGTCGATATAGGTGACGGGGTTACCAACGCCGAAGTGGATGGAGACCTCGTCATCAAGCCCACGAATTCCAGGCGCGACTTCTTGAAGGACGCCGATGTGGTTCGTGATATGAGCCTTAGCTCCTGTGTTGATGTTCAAGAGTCCGGCGAGTAGCTGCTGGCCGCAGCTCGCCTCCCGGCGGGTGTCATCAATCGAGGCGTCGATTGCGGCTTGCCGCACCGACGAGACGAACTCCACCTGGGTTTCGATCGCCGTCTCGAGCGATGAACCTTCGAGTGAGAAGACTCTCGACGATAGGTTCGCCGTGACAGCGCCCCCGGAGAGACCCTCGACGGCCGGACTGGCCTCCGCGTAGAGCCCGCCAACCTCTCGAACGCACGCGAGAGCCAATTTCGCGGAGTCGTTGCTTCCCGACGATGCCGAAGAGCTCCTCCAGGTTCCGGCATTCGGCAAGTCGCTCAACGACAAGTTGATCTTCGCTGCGATGCTCCCGTCGCTTGCGCCGGGAGAGCGCTGCGTCCAGGTAGTCGCCGCGGCAACAGTTGTTCCCTCGAAGCCCACCTGGGCGAATGTTCCAAAGAGACCCACAACCACAACGAAGAAGGCGCTGGCCTTAGGAAGTCGGTTAGATGTCATCGGACCTCGCGATTGAGGCCGAACTGGAGGTTGAAGCTGAGTATCGGGGCCTACTGCTCACAGGTCGACTCTAAACAGGCGGTCGCAACCGACCATAAAGAGAACGACAACATCGTCCCAACTTGCAGCGTTGAGGGGGCTGAGCGACGCCGTCGGCGTCTCGAGCAGCGCAGCGTTCCGAGTGGTCCCCACGATTTTGCGGAGGTGTGCGGGGACCTCTAATCGCGTTGTATTCGCACGTCCGGCCGTCCCTGCATCGCGAGGGCTTCCAGTAACCAGTTAATGACGGTCTCTTCCATGTAGGCGCGATCTTCTGCACGTCTCGGGACGTGTCGCTCGCTCGGGAAAAGCAGGAGCGTATGAGGGATGCGGTGCTCGGTAAGCCGGTTGATCAGACGGGCGGTGTGGCGGAAGTGGACGTTCTCGTCAATGAGCCCGTGCACGAGCATCAGCTTTCCGCGGATCTTGTGGGCGTGGGCGAGGACGCTCGAACGCTCGTAGCCGTCGTGATTGTTGGTAGGTGTGCCCATGTAACGCTCCGTGTAGTGCGTGTCGTAGCCGTCCTCGTGCGTGACGGGAGCGCCGGCCACCGCTGCCGTGAAAACCTCCGGTGCCCTCGCCAGGGCGATCAGCGACATGTAGCCGCCATGGCTCCAGCCGTATATCGCCACGCGTTCCGGGTCCGCGAGCCCGTGCTCGACGGCCCAGCGGACACCGGCGACCTGGTCGTCGAGGTCCAGATGGCCTTGGAGACGATAGATGGGGGCCTCGAAAACGAGACCTCGCCGCGGGGTGCCGCGGTTGTCGACGACGAGAACGGTGCATCCGAGCCGGGCGAGCGCCTGCGCTCGGAGCATCACGGTGCTTCGCCAATTGTTCTCGACCAGTTGCGCTGCGGGTCCCCCGTAGACGTGCACCACCAAAGGCGGCGGACCGGAACTTTCCTCGGGACGCTGTGCTGTAAAGACCATTCCGTTCAGCGCGGTTCCGTCCGCCGCGGAGATCCGCACAAGAGTCGGGGGGTCGAGGTCCAACGCCGCAACCCGAGGGTCGTCGCGGGTATGGATCGGGCGCACGAAGTTGGGATCCTGCAACGACCTGACCACGACGGTAGGAGGTTGCTCAAGGGACGAGAACGTGTCCGTGCAGAGCCTCGCCTGGCGGCTGACGACCACGTTGTGGAATCCAGCGTCCGCGCTCAGGCGCTGGATGCCACCACCTTCGAGCGGGATGCAGTACAGGTGCTTCTCGGTCGAGTCGTCCATTGCCCCGGTGAAGTAGACGAGCCCGCGCTCTTCGTCCACCCCCTCCAACTGGTCGACCGCCCACTCACCTGAGGTGAGCTGGGTTACGAGCGACCCGTCAGGACCGCGCACCTCGAGGTGTCGGTAGCCCGATCGCTCAGAGCTCCAAAGGAAGCAGCCCGGAGGTTCGCTCTTTTCTAGTGCCTTGTAGTCGTCATGGAGGTTGATCCACGGCTCGGTCGACTCGGTGTACACCGTCGTTGATTCGCCCGTGGCGACGTCGAAGTGGCGGAGATCTATGCGTTGCTGGTCCCTCGACTCGACCTGTGCGGCCAGCGAGCCGCCGGGAAGCCAGTCGACGCGGGCCAAATACGCGTCGCCGAGATCGGCACCAGCTGGCCCGAGGGACATCCACACCGTCGTCCCTCCGCCGGCCGCAACGACGCCGAGACGCAAGCGGACGTTCTCCGACCCACTGAACGGATAGCGGTGGTCCTCGAAAGTGCCGCCATTTGGCCCGTCGCTTCCCTGATGGGAGATCCTGTAGATCGGGATATGCCGCTCGTCGACCTCTGCGTAGGCGACGAGGCTCGAATCGGGCGACCACCACAAACCATGCTCGCGTCGCATCTCCTCCTGAGCGATGAACTCCGCTAGACCGTTGAAGAAGCCCTCGGTAGCGGTGTCCGTCAGCCGAACGAGCGGCGCCTCTACACGGGTCGCGTCTGCAACGTAGATATCGCCCGTCCGGACGAATGCGAGCTTCGAGCCGTCGGGAGAGAGCCGCGGGTCCTCTACTGGACCACTATCGCCGGCGCGAACGACGAGGACGGTCTCGACGGTGTCGAGATCGCGCGCTTCGGACACGGCGGCGGCAAGCCCCCGCAGGACGAAGACCCCTTCAGGCAGCGGAACCATCAAGACGTCGGCCTCCATTGCCCAGGTGGCCAACGTAACGCCGAGGCCGATCTCTCGCGAGCGCTCTCGGCGCAGCTTTTCTTCGAGGGTCAGGTCCTCTTCGCTCGACGCGGTTCCTTCGAGTTTCACCTCGACGGGCTCTGAGTCGTCGCGCGTCAGGTCGAGGACGAACAGGCTTCGGTTGAGTCCGAGCTCCGGGCTGTGCAGGTAGGTGAGCACCTTGTCTTCGGGCCCGAATTTGAGCTGAACCGGAACGGCGGCCCCGGGTAGCGGGAAGCGGGCAATCTCTCCGTAGGGGATCGATGGCTTCACGAGCGCACTCTACCTATCGAGACGGGAAACGACGTCACCTTCCGTGGCCGATCACAGCCCTCGGCGGGTCCGAACGCGCGACGCCGATCTAGGTACTGACGTGGGTACTCTCGGGATGTAGCCGGGTAGGTCGCGTACGCTCCGCGTCTGAATGCTTGACGACACAATAACAATCTGGTGTAATCACTCTTGTGAATACACCAAAGGACTTTCGCGTAATCGGGTCTTCCGTGGAAGCGTCCACGCGGATCTCGGCGAATGATGCACGCGAGCTCGCGGGTATTTCGTACCGCCAGCTCGATCATTGGGCGCGCCAGGGATGGGTGACTCCCTCGGTGGACGCCGGAATCGGTCGGGCTGGTCGGCGGCTCTACTCGATCGACGACGTCGTGCGACTTGCACTTCTCCGACATCTCGCGATCTCGCGCGTGAATGCGACGGTGGCTGGGCCAGCTGTCAGTGCTCTCGCGACGGTGGATGAGTCCGAGGTTGTGATCTGGGGACCCGTGCCCGCCGGGCCCTCCGATGAGCCGTCGCTCGCAGTGGTCGCCGCTTCGTCGGCGTTGCAGGTTCTAGAAGGGGGAGGGGCCTGGGTTGTATTCGACCCGACGCCGATCCTCCAAAGCGCTCGACGAAAGACCGACATCGGCGACGTCCAGGAAACGGTAACTCGAATGAGAGGAGCACTATGACAAAGGATTCAAGCGAGCTGCACCTTTTCATTCCGGAGCCATCAGAAGACTTCGAGGAGGACCTTCCGCCCGATCCCGTGTCTCCGGCACAGGCGCGGTCGTCGCTGCACGGCAAAGAGTTCGATGCCGAGGCAGAGGAGTTCCTGATCCAAGCGGGCGGTCGAGTTCTCGAGCGCAATCTCAAGGTGCTTGGATTCCCGATGGACTTCCTCGTTGAGGGGACGAACGGAAGCAGGTATTACGTCGACGGTCACGGGACTCCTGACCAGACCGATCGTCCGCAAGCCGGCATGCGCCGAACCGACACGATGCTGAAGTTCGGGTTCAAGACGATCTGTCTCGTTGCCGAACGATGCCCGCATCCGATCATCCTTTTGACGTCGCATATGCCCAAAGACGGGAGCGAAAGCGCCTTCTACCTCTCGAAGCTCTCCGAGGCGTTGTGGGATGCGATCCCTACCGTGGGGGATCGACAAGCGTTTCATCGACTTCACGCCTACCTGACCTCGCAACCTTCGCCGACCCGACCGATCGAGGCAGCGTGGCGACTTGGAATCCAGCAGGGCTTCTCATTCGTGTTCGATCCTGAAGGGGATCTCGACGATGCGTGATCGCCTGCCCACCGACTGGGTCCGCGACCTCGATGGTCGTCATGACCTTGAAGCTCAAGTTGAAGCGGCACTTCGATGCCACGGCTCGCTCCGAGTGACGACGGTGTCCACACGCTCGTTTGACCGCCTCGACTTCCAGGTGCTCGCCCCGGGAGAGCGTCTCGCGGAGATCGAGCTAAAGGCGAAGCTGCAACCGCTCAGTACGTTCTGGCGGAGCTTGCGTCCTGACGTCGCGTCCGACGATCTCTTCGTGCTCGACGAGCTCGCCATGCGAAAGATCGTCGATGCAGGCCACCTCGGCTTCCTCCTCGTGCGAGACGTCCCTACTCGACGGTGGGCGCTCTGGTCCGCCGGCGACCTCCTCGTGACGAGCAAGGTGCGTACCTCGCGAGTCCTTCGCAAGAGCTCGGTGCCGGTGGCGAAAGGCAAGGTCATCCTCGACATCTCAGAGGCTGGTTATGTCGGGCCTCGCCTTGCGGCGGCGCTCGAGGTTCTGGTCGCGATGGCGGAGCGCATCGATAGCTGGTGGGATGACGTGGCACCGTGGCCGAAGATCGAGAGCGGGGACAGATAATGGAACCGACCAGGGTTGAGCCGAGTGTGCTACTTACTATCGATGAGGCGCGTTGTGAGTTCGTGGCGTCTGCCTACCGGCTGCTTCGAGAGTGGACTGGCGGCATCGAAGAGCTACCACTCGCACTCCTCGACGAATGCCCTTGGCAAACGCGTCCCGCGCACGAGGCGTTCTTGTTGCTCGATCATCAGCGGGTGATTGCGGCTATCCGATCCTCAGGACATGAGTGGGTCATCGTTGAGCAAATCGACGGCATCGCCTCGGCGGCCGATCTGCAGGCAAGGCATCTCGGCGACCTCGGTGCGCTGAGCAGCGTTCTCGACGCGGTCGTCAGCGAGTGATGGTGTCCGCTGTGCTCGGCTCACCTGCGTCGACCATCTCGGCGAGAG
>Ga0208357_1003272_pt1 | contig 10075 bp, 8 predicted proteins | sample NGESurdeep092012_6_FD_184487 | JGI IMG/M metagenome (GOLD analysis project Ga0208357, IMG submission 184487) | Arctic peat soil microbial communities from Barrow, Alaska - NGEE Surface sample F52-2 deep-092012 (SPAdes) | ecosystem: Environmental > Terrestrial > Soil > Wetlands > Peat ... | reverse complement strand
CCTCAGGGCAGCCCTCGCTTGAACCCAAAAAGAGAGGCCCCGGATCAACCGGAGCCTCTCGTTTCCACACGGCCTGGCAAGCCGGCCTTTTTGCTTTAGGCGGGGCTGAAACCCAAGTTCCACGTCATGCGTTGATCGCACATGGCCGCGGCACCCGCCTCGAGATTGGTCGTTCATGCCGCGCTTGCCGGCAATCTTCTAGTCGCGCTCACCAAATTCGCCGCCGCCTGGTGGACCGGTTCGTCCGCAATGGTGAGCGAGGCGATCCATTCAACCGTCGACACCGCCGACCAGATCGTCCTGCTCTACGGCATGTCGCGCGCGGAGCGGCCGCCGGATGCGCTGCATCCGCTCGGCTATGGCCGCGAACTATACTTCTGGAGCTTCATCGTCGCGCTATTGATGTTCACGCTCGGCGCCGGCGTTACCGCCTATGAGGGCCTCGACCACATCCTGCATCCGCATCCGATCGAGAACGCGCTCGTCGTCTACATCGTGCTCGCCGCCGCCTGCGTATTCGAGGGTACGAGCTGGGCGTTCGCTTTGCACCAATTCCGCCGCGCCAAGGGCGACGTCGGCTATTTCGAGGCGCTGCGGCGGAGCAAGGACCCGCCCACCTTCATCGTGCTGTTCGAGGACAGCGCCGCTCTCGTCGGCCTCCTGATCGCGTTCCTCGGCACCTTCTTCGCGCAGCGCCTCGACCTGCCGGTGCTCGACGGCGTCGCCTCCATCGGCATCGCCATCGTGCTCACGCTCACCGCGCTGATGCTCGCGATCGAGAGCAAGGCCCTGCTGATCGGCGAGCCGGCGAGCCCCGATCTCCGCCGGGCAATCATGCGGACCGCAAGCGGCATCGGCGGCATAGAGCACGCGCAGATCGTGTTTACGGTGCACATGGCGCCGGATCAGGTGGTGGTGGCGCTCAGCCTTGAATTCCGCGACAGCATGATGGCGCCCGATATCGAGCGGGCGATCGACGCGCTCGAAGCGGCGATCCAGGCGGCGCATCCGGAGGTGATCGCGGTGTTCGTCAAGCCGGAGGACAAGGCGGACCAGATCGTCCTGCCCGGGCGCTTCCCCGGCCGCGTCCGCAGACTCAGTGGTCGGACGGCCGGAAGTGCAGCACCGACGGCCCATCGAGCGTCATGACACCGCTGGCCAATTGCCAGCGACCGACCTGCGACAGCGCGCCGATGAGGTCGAGATCGGCCGCCATCCGCTCCGGCGAGCATTGACCATCGCTCATGTATTGCGGCAATGCCTCCGGTAGCGGCGCCGGCACGATTTGAATGGCACTATCGTTCACCGCGACCTGGGCGCTCGTCGTCTTGCACCACAATTCGAGACGCGCGGTGCCGTCGGCGGAGATGATAACGCTCGGCACCCGCCGCACCGGGCCCATGCGGGCCACATCGAGCATGAGTTGCCGATCGAACGGAAATTCCGCCGCGGCCGAAGCCACGACAGGCGCGAAGAACATCGCGAATACCAAAAGGACACGGAACCGGCGAACGGCCGGATCGGATTTCATCATTGAGGTCTCCGGATCGGCGCCGCGGAGAGCGGCGCTCCCACATGCAAGCCCCGATGCCGTGCGGTCAAGCTCAGTCGGTGAGCCGTTCGACCAGCCAGTTGGCCGTGCGCAGCAGCCGCGCGTCGCCTCCCGGCGTGCCGATCAGTTGCAGGCCGAGCGGCAGGCCCGCCTGCCCGGTCAGCAACGGCAGCGTCACCGCCGGCACGCCCGAGAGCGACCACAGCGAGCAGAACACCGGACTGCCGGTCGCCTCGCCGACCGGCGCAACGCCGGGGGCCGCCGGTGTAACGATGGCATCGAAACCGGCGAGCAGCGCCGCGATGCCCTGCCGGTAGCGCAGCGCGTTGTCACGCGCGGCAAGATAGCGCACCGCGGAGGTCTGCGCGCCTTCCGCGAGTATCGCGCGCAGCGCCTCGCTCGATTGGCTGTCGCCGCCGCGGGCGATCATGGCGCCGAGATTGTGCGCCATCTCGGTCGCCATCACCACGCGATGATCGTCCCAGGCGGGCGCGAAATCGTCCGGCAGCGCGACCTCCTCGATGTCGCCGCCGAGTTCCTCCGCAAGCGCCTCGAACGTGGCGCGCGTGTCGGCATCGGCCTTGTCCCACATCGGCGTGCGCACGAAGGCGAGCCGCGGCGGCGCATCCAGTTCGTCCGCCGCCAGCTCGAGAAAATCCGGCGCCGCGATCGGCCGCGTGTCCGGGTCCTGCGGATCGTGACCGGCGAGGACTTCAAGCAACAATGCACTGTCACCGACCGAGCGCGCAAAGGTGCCGACATGGTCCAGTGCGCGCGACAGCAGCAGCGCGCCGTGCCGCGAGATCGTGCCGTGCGTCGGCTTGAAGCCGTAGACGCCGCAGAACGCCGCCGGCCGGATCACCGAGCCATTGGTCTGCGAGCCGATCGCCAGCGGCACCATCTCAGCGGCGACGGCGGCGGCCGAGCCAGAGGAGGAGCCGCCCGGCGTACGCGTCAGGTCGTGCGGATTGCGCGTCGGGCTGGGATGGAAATAGGCACATTCGGTCGTCACCGTCTTGCCGATGATCACCGCGCCGGCAGCGCGCAGCCGCGCCACCGCGGTCGCATCCTCGCGCGGCCGGCGCCCTTTGAGCACCGGCGAGCCGGATTCGGTCGGATAGTCCGCCGTGTCGAAGATATCCTTGATGCCGACCGGCACGCCGTGCAGCGGACCGAGCGGCCCGCCATCGCGCTGCCGCTCGTCGAGCGCCTGCGCCTGGGCGAGCGCCGCGTCCGGGTCGATATGCACGAAGGCACGCACCTCTCCGTCCATGGCGGCGATGCGGTCGAGGCAGGCGCCGACATAGGCCTCTGAGGTCAATTCCCCCGCGGCAATCAGTTCGGCGGCCTCGATGGCGGTGAGCGACGTCAGTTCTTCGGCCACGTATTGCCCTCCATTTCCGGCCGGAAACATACACGAGGCGGCAATCCTGTCGGCGGCAATTTTGACGAGGCCGGCAGCGCCTCGACGATGGGCCGCAACCCACGACGGCCTCTGGCGCGCCTCAATCCTGCGTCAGCGCAAGGACCAGCCGAACCGGCCGGACCCATCCCCTCATCTTCGGTTTCGGCTATGACTACCGCCGTCAGTCAAACAGGAGCCCTCCCGTGAGAGGCATGCTTTCGACGCTCGCCATCGTCTGGCGGATCGCCGCGCCCTATTTCAGCTCCGAGGACCGCTGGCCCGGCCGCATCCTGTTGGCGGCCGTGGTTGCCATCGAATTGTCGATCGTCGGCATCACCGTGCTCTACAATTCCTGGAACAACGCATTCTACAACGCGCTTCAGGAGCACAACTGGAGCGCCTTCGTCTACCAGCTCGGTTATTTCTGCGTGCTGGCGACGGCCTTTATTCTGCTAGCCGTCTACCAGCTCTACCTCAACCAGTGGCTCCAGATCCGCTGGCGGCGCTGGATGACCGGCGTCTATCTCGGCGAATGGCTTGAAGGCTCGGTCCACTATCGCATGCAATTGCAGGGCGATGCCGCTGACAACCCCGACCAGCGTATCTCCGAGGACATCCGGCAGTTCATCGACCTCACGCTCACCATTGGCCTGCAAATCCTCAATTCAACGGTGACGCTGCTATCGTTCCTGATCATTCTGTGGGGCCTGTCGAAGGCCGCGCCGTTGTCTCTGTTCGGCACCAACATCCCCGGCTATCTGGTGTGGGCGGCGCTCGTCTACGCGATCTTCGGAACCGCTCTGACGCATCTCATCGGCCGGCCGCTGGTGGCCCTGAATTTCCAGCAGCAGCGCTACGAAGCCGACTTCCGCTTCAACCTCGTGCGCGTTCGCGAGAACTCCGAGCAGATCGCCTTGCTCGACGGCGACGAAGCGGAGCGCGAGCGGCTGCTGATGCGGTTCGGCAACGTCGTCGCCAACTGGTACGGGCTGATGACGCGGCAGAAGAAGCTCACCTTCTTCACCGCCAGCTATTCGCAGGCCGCGGTGGTGTTTCCCTTCATCATGGTCAGCCCCGCCTATTTCGCCGGCAAAGTGCAACTCGGCGGCCTGATGCAGACGGCCAATGCGTTCGGCCAGGTTCAGGGCGCGCTGTCGGTGTTCGTGACGCTCTATCGCAACCTCGCCGAATGGAGCGCGGTCATCGAACGCCTCGGCGGCTTCGAGCAATCGATCGTCGCGGCGCGCCGGCTTGCAACCGCGACTAACGGCATCCAGGTGGCGCCCGGCGAGGCCAAGGCGGTCGCCTTCAAGGATCTCGCGGTGCGGCTGCCGAACGGCGTGCCGCTGGTCAATGCGCGTGACGTGACGATCGGGCTCGGCGAGCACGTTCTCGTCACCGGCCCGTCCGGCGTCGGCAAGTCGACTTTGTTTCGCGCGCTCGCCGGGGTGTGGCCGTTCGGCGAAGGCCGCATCGACGTGCCGAAGGACGCGCGCGTGATGATCCTGCCGCAGCGGCCGTACTTTCCGATCGCGCCGCTCGCCGCCGCGGTCGCCTATCCGGCCGCGGCCGAGGCCTACGGCGCCGAGACGATTGCCGCGACGATTACGGCGGTCGGACTCCCGGCACTCGCCGGCCGCCTGGACGAGGAAGCACACTGGAATCGCATGCTCTCGCTCGGCGAGCAGCAGCGGCTCGGCATTGCGCGGGCGCTATTGCACGCGCCCGATTTCTTGTTTCTCGACGAGGCGACGGCGTCACTCGACGAAGCCGCCGAAGCGGCCGTCTACCGGCTGTTGCAGCAGCGCCTGCCGCGCGCGACGATCGTGTCGATCGGCCACCGCAGCACGCTTGCCGCCTTCCACGACCGCCGGCTCGCCTTCGTGGATGAAGGCGACCATCACGTGCTCAGCGAAGTGAGTCTGACGCCGGCGGAGTAGCAAACCTCGCGCAAACGAAGAGCGGCAACCGCTGCCGGCCGCCGCTCTCGAGATCGAAACGCCCGCTTTCGCTTACTTCAGGCTGCCGAGCGTCAGGTCGGCCGACAGTTTTGCGATGAAGGTCGCGCCGCACCAATTGGACGTGTTGCCGCCACCATTGAGTGTCGACGTCGTGCCACCCACGCCGGCATTTGGATCGCCGGTGATGATGAAGCAGTTCTCCTTCGACAGGTCCGTGTCGGAGTAGCGCAGGTCGAGGGTGAACACCTTCCAGGTGAAGCCGAGCCCGACGTTCCAGGTCGTGTAGTCGGGAAGGTCGGCCGGGGTCGGATAGACCAGCGCATCGAACTTCACCGTGCCGAGCATCTGACGGCCGAGCTCACCCGAGACGTAGGCGCCGATGCCGTTCGGCAGCCAGGTGCTGGGTGCTGTCAGCTTGGCCGTGCCCGAATAGTAGGTACCGGGCGCGCCGGTGTTGAGATAGCTCGGCGTGTAGAAGACGTTGGCGCCGAGCGCGAGCCAGTCGGCCGCGGTCCAGGTCACATGACCGTAGGCTTCATAGAAACTGGCATTCGAGATCGACGGCGTGATCACGCCATTGAGCGAATAGGTGTTCTCACCGCCTGGATAATAGTAATACCAAATGCCGACATCGAAGGCGAGCGGACCGAAGGTCGGCCGCACGCCGCCGTAGAAGTCGATCTCGGCCGCAGCGTCGTTGGCGAACTTGATGCTCTCGCCCGAGACGCCGGCGTAGAGCTGCCAGTTCGGATCGATGTTGTAGCGCGGCTCGAAATAGGCCGCGACCGACGGCTTGTGGCCGGATTGAGTGATGCCGCGCCACACGTAATCGTTCATGACGGCGCCGCCGAAAGCAACGTCCCACGGCGACGGCTGCGCAGCGACGACCGGCGCCTTTACCGGCATGTCGGCCGCCAATGCGGGCGCGGCAGCCGAGACCGCGAGTGCCGCAACTAATGACAAAGCAACGTTCTTCATTGAGCCTGCCCCTTTACGGTTCGATCGGACCTTTCAGCCGATCCAAGCGCCCGTGACCCCTGCGTACGAAATCAATTCCCGGCTGCGATCGACCCGTACGCAACAGGACGCGCGTTGCGCAAATCTACGCATTTGCCGTTCCATAACGGCAAGACGAAAACTTCGGCAGTTGCTGCCTTATTAGGCGTTCACGTCGGTTGCCGACAGGAACCGATCGGCCTGTGGCGCCGGTGCCATGATTGGGATTGGCAAATATTCAGCCGCTTCCGCGGATCGAATGCGCAGCCTGCCGGTCATAAATACAAACTAAAAACCCCGCCGCAGATCGCGGCGGGGCTATGTTAGCGAAGATGATCGCGGCGGATCAGGCCGCCGCTTTCTTCCGGTTGGCATCGAGACGCGAGTCGACCAGAGCGACGATGGCGTCGACCTTGTCGTTCTGCATGCCCTTCTGGCGGCCGATGAGTTGCACCAGCTTGTCGGCTCGCTCGATGTTCGGCGCGCCGTTCTGGAGCGCGCGCGCCGCCGAGGCCGGACGCGACAGGCTCTGCGCCGCCGCCGCGTATTTCTCGAACGGCACCAGGTCCGCCGGGTTGGCGCCGAGCTTGACGCACAGGTCGAACACGAAGTTGTAGACCTCGCGCGCTTCATCGATGTTGGAGTGCACCGCCTCCTGCGCCGTGCGCATGCCGTCCTTGGTGATGCAGCGGTAGTTGCCGGCCAGCAGCATCGACCACTTGGCGAGCGGCGTGAAGATCGAGTCATGCACGCGCAACTTCACCGGCAACTCAATCTTGGCGCCGTCGCCGGGATCGTAGCGCACCGCGTCGATGTCCTTCTCAAGGTCGCGCAGGATCTGCGTGTTCTTGTCGCTGGCGAACTTCGCCACCTTGAAGTTGGTCGGGAGCGTCACGAGCAGCTCGTTGGCCTTGCCGTCCGGCGGGCGGATCGCCTGCGGATCGGGGCTGCACAAAGTAACGAGGCCCGGATCGAAATTGTCCCACACGGTCGGGTCGGTGAAGGCGGGCTTCAGCGCCTCGTAGTCGAGGCCGGGAATGCGCTTCACGTAAGGCAGCGGCGGCATGTTCATGATCGACATGCACGGACGCTTCGACTTGGCGACCGCGTCGAGAAGTTCGCGCACGCCGGGCGAGCGGTACTGCGGCTCCTGCATGGCGAGGCCGACGAGATCATAATCGGCCGGATTGACACCGGCCGTGCCGCCGGCGGTCACCTTGCCCGGCAGCTTGCGCGAGTCGATCGTGACGCGATCCTGCCGACCCTTGACCGGGAGGTAGACGCGGAAGCCCTCGGCATTGATCAGATCGGCTTCGGCCGGCAGGCAGACCAGGTGCACCGAGTGGCCGCCGAAGAGGATCTTTGAGGCCAGCAGCGACCCGTAGGAGGCTCCCATGATCAGAATTTTATGCGCTGCCATGCTCAGGTTCCTTTTTTTTGATCGTATTGAAAACACACAGAAAGACAGCCCCGCGCCGAGGGCGGGGACATTGTGCCGGCGCATGCTAAGCGCCGCATGGTGGTGATGCAATCGGGGGGCGGTCGGCTGCCAGCCGACGGCGGCGCTGCCCTATGGACGCGCTCGCGATCCGAGCCGGTTGTCGTTCGATACAGACAGGACCGGCGGCCGCCTTTTACAGGGCCGCCGCCGGACGCGATCTCTACTGGCCGTCCTTGCCGCCGCCGCCGCCGAGCATGCCGCCCAGGGTCGCGAAGATCGGCGACATCGCGGACGCCGGAGCCGGAGCCGGCGCGGGCTTCCTTGCGGCCGGCTTGCGCGCAGCCTTCTTCTTGACGGCCTTCTTGGCCTTCGCCTTTACGGCTTTCTTCTTCCTGGCCGGGGCGGCGCGCTTCACCGCCTTCTTGGATTTCTTCGCTTTCGCCTTCTTACGCTTCTTCGCCATGACTTGTGTCCTCCGGAATGGTTCAACGCTCTGATCACGCTGCCGTCAGGCGAGACTACGGGCGCGCTTCCGCGCCGCGAGGCCTCGCTTCCCTAGCCGGCCGCGGCAGAACTGAACCTGCCTTCGGACAGACCGCTGAGCCCTTCCGGCACCGGTCCTCCGGTCGCCCAGTCGATCAATTCGACTGTATGGACGACCGGGATGTCGGTGCCGGTGGCGATCTGGGTGATGCAGCCGATATTGCCGGCCGCGACCACATCCGGCTCGAGCCGTTCGATGTTAGCGACCTTGCGGTCACGCAGCCTGTCAGCCAACGAGGGCTGGAGGATGTTGTAAGTGCCCGCCGAACCGCAACACAAATGCCCTTCAGGCACATCTTTGACGATGAAGTTTAGTTTGGAAAGCAATTCTTTCGGCGCGGCGACGATCTTCTGTCCATGCTGCAACGAACAGGCGGAATGATAAGCAACCGTCAGCGGCTTTGAACCACCGGCGGCCTTCAAATCAAGTGTGCACAAGTACTCGCTGACATCTTTAGCGAGCCGCGATACGCGCTCCGCCTTCTCGGCGTAGGCCGAATCGGTGCGCAGCAGGAAGCCGTAGTCCTTCACAACCGTGCCGCAGCCGGAGACGGTTGTGAGGATAGCGTCGAGCCCCTCGCCCTCGATCTCCACCATCCACGCGTCGATCAGGCTGCGCGCCTGGGCGAGCGCCTGATCCTCGCGGCCCATGTGGTGCACCAGCGAGCCGCAGCACGCGTCCCCCTCGGCGATCACCACCTCGACGCCGTGCCGGTTGAGAACGCGGATCGCCGCCTCGTTGGTCGAGGGCGCCAGCACCGGATTAATGCATCCGGCGAGAAGCGCCACGCGCCCGCGGCGCTCGCCCACGGCTGGATAGACCTTGCGGCTGCGGTCGGAGGGCGGCGCCGGCACGTGCGAGGGCGTCAGGCTGAGCATCGCGGCGAGGCGTTTCAGGCCGAGCGCCTTCAACGCCGGCGCGAAGGGCTTGCCGACCAGCCCGGCCACCGCCGCCCAGCGGAACAGCGCCGGATCTGGCAGCACGCGCGCCAGCAGGGCGCGGATCAAACGGTCGGACAACGGGCGCTTGTAGGTCTTTTCGATGTGGTCGCGGGCGTGGTCGACAAGGTGCATGTAATGCACCCCGGACGGGCAGGTGGTCATGCAGGAGAGGCAAGAGAGGCAGCGGTCGATGTGCTTGACCACCTCTGCCGTCGCCGGCCGGTCCTGTTCCAGCATCTCCTTGATCAGGTAGATGCGACCGCGTGGCGAATCGAGCTCGTCGCCGAGCAGCACATAGGTCGGGCAGGTGGCGGTGCAGAAGCCGCAATGGACGCAGGCGCGCAGGATCTTCTCCGCTTCTGCGGTCTGCGGATCAGCGAGCTGCGCGAGGCTGAAAGAGGTTTGCATCACACGCCCGCCCACATGCGCCCGGGATTGAGCACGCCCTTGGGGTCGAAGCTTTCCTTCACGCGCCGGCTGAGCGCGCGCACGCTTGCGTCCTCGGGCTGGAACACGTCGACCGCGGCGCGCACGGCGGCCGGTGCACGGATGAGCGTCGCGTGGCCCCCGAGCTCCGCGACAGCGGAACGCACCGATCCGGCATCCGGCTCGTCCTCGTAAGGCATGCCGACCCAGACGAGGCCGCCTGCCCAGTCGTAGAACATCTGCGACGCCGGCGTGAGCAGGTCGACCAGGCGATGGCCGTTCGCCGGCGCGGTCGAGATGCGCCAGAGCGGACGGTGCCGCGCCGAGGCGACCGCGAAGGCCTTCACGTCGCGAATGTCGCGCCAGAGCGTTCGCGAGGCGGCCTCCTCGAGGATCGTGATGGACCCGAAGGCTTTCAGGTGCGCCGCGAGTTGGTCGCGCCGATGCTTGACCGACGGCGCCACGCCCTCGAGCCGGAACACCGTCGCGGCTTCGGCCTTCGGCAGGCCCTCGAACCATGAGGCGACGTGATCGGGCAGATGCGCCGCGCCGGACACGTCGGCCGAGGTGCCGGTCGCCGCAGCCATCGCGGCGCAGCCATCGCGGTCGGTCAGGCCCGCGACCAGCACCGTCGTCTCGGTCTCCGCCTTGGGCAGCACTTTGACGGTGATCTCCGTCATTGCCGCCAGCGTGCCCCAGGAGCCCGAGAGCACCTTGCACAAGTCGTAGCCGGTGACGTTCTTCACCACCCGGCCGCCGGACTTGATGGTCTCGGCACGGCCGGTCACGGCCGTTGTGCCGAGGACGTG
>Ga0208357_1003271_pt1 | contig 10075 bp, 5 predicted proteins | sample NGESurdeep092012_6_FD_184487 | JGI IMG/M metagenome (GOLD analysis project Ga0208357, IMG submission 184487) | Arctic peat soil microbial communities from Barrow, Alaska - NGEE Surface sample F52-2 deep-092012 (SPAdes) | ecosystem: Environmental > Terrestrial > Soil > Wetlands > Peat ... | reverse complement strand
CCGCCGCGCGTAATTTCTCTTGCTCCGCAGCCGCCTTCTTCGCCTGCCGCGTGGCATGGCGTTCGAGTTGCGTCTTCGACTGTTGACGCGAAATATCGCTAACCTCTTCGTCGCTCGCCGAGCCGTCGAGATTGATACGTGTCTGATAGCGCAAGATGGCTTGGCAGTAGGCAAGGCGAATCTTCCACGCCGCCAGCACGCCTTTCGCGTAGCCCGGACTCCAGCCGAATTCATCGATCATGGCTTGTTGTGCGCTGTTCGTGAGGGGGCGGATTTCGTGCGACTTTAACGGAAAGGCTTTTGGCCATTTGGCGCGCAATAGCTCAAAGTGCTGAAAACCATCTTTGAAGCCGCGCGCTCTCTCGGCTTTCTTGTTCGGGTCGTTTGTTGTCATGGGCGCAGTCTAACCGCTTGGTTGTCACTCATAAAGACAGAAAATGACGGTTCTATTCTATCGCGAGAGGCTTGGGCGTTCCGGCGCTTCGCGCTGTCCGGCTCTAGGCGCAAGCGCCCCGAACCGCTTCGCGTCTTCGTCATCCGGCTTCCATCCGGGGTCTGAGTAGCAGCGGAACAGAAAACCTAGGTAAGGGTTTTCGGCGTGTCTCATATGGGTCGTTTGCCTCGATTCAGAGATCGTCGTCGGACATCTCACCAGGACGACGCAGCGGGCGCAGTTCGCCGCGCGCAACCAACTCGGGCAGCGTGAAGGCGTAGCGACCCAATACGTTCAGATGCCCATGGGAGAGCGGCGAGAGGCGCGCGACGTCTTCTTCGCGGACGACAAATCCTTCCGCCCGCAGCTCGGCGAGGGCCGCATCCATATAAATGGTGTTCCACAGGATGACGGCGTTGACGACCAACCCGAGGGCGCCGAGCTGGTCTTCTTGACCTTCGCGATAGCGTTGCCGCAGTTCGCCCCGCTTGCCATGGAAGATAATGCGGGCCAGCTCGTGACGGCCTTCGCCCCGGTTGAGCTGGGTCAGAATCCGGCGGCGATAGGCTGCGTCATCGATATACCGAAGCATGTAGAGCGTCTTGATGATCCGGCCAAGTTCCTCCAGCGACCGCGCGAGACGCGTCGGCCGGTCATTGGTTTGGAGGGTTCGCATCAGCCCAGCGGCTTGAACCAAGCCGAGCTTCAGCGAGCCGGCCAAGCGCAGAAGATCATCCCAATGCTGGGCGATAAGGGCCATCCTCACTTTATGTGCGGCGAGATTGTTGAGCGCGCCGTAATCGGCTTTCGCATCGATCCGCCAGAACCGGGCGCCGCCGATATCGGCGATGCGGGGGCTGAACTGGTAGCCGAGCAGCCAGAAGATGCCGAAGATCACGTCGGTATAAGCGCCCGTGTCGGTCATGATTTCCGTCGGCTCAAGCTCGGTTTCCTGTTCGAGCACGACGCTTAACAGCACGAGACTGTCGCGCAGCGTTCCCGGAACGGTGATCGCGTTGAGGCCGGTAAACTGATCGGAGACGAGGTTGTAGTAAGTGACGCCGCGCTCCTGCCCAAAATATTTCGGGTTTGGCCCGGCATGAATGGTTCGAACCGGCACCACGAAGCGCAGACCGTCGGCTGAAGCGACGTCGCCGCCGCCCCAACGGCGGGCAAGCTCGATGCCATTCTGAGCCGCGACGAGCTGGGCGTTCGCCAGCGTCAATGTCTCCTCGCGGAGATAATTCTGTCGAACCCAGCTCAGCCGGGAGCGCCGGAGCGCGGGCATATCTCTTCGTAGCAACGGTTCGAAGCCGGTGTTGCACGCTTCGGCCACCAGGACGGCGCAAACGCTCGTTCTCAGTTCCCCGGCGCGGGCGTCCGCTTCGCTCGCATGGGTGAAGGCGCCGGCAAATCCGGTCCGGGCGTCGATTTCCAGCAGCAGCTCCGGCAGATCGACTTGCGGCAAGCGGTCTGAAACGGCCTGCCGCAAGTCAACGAGGCTGGGTGGCTCTTCGAGCCGGTCGAGGCCGGTCAATACGAGGTCGTCGCCGGCGTCAGTCTGTTCGATGCGGAGGCTGGCGTTGTCCGGCAGGTTGCCCGCGACCAAACGGTAAGCCTGGCCGAGCTGTTCGGAGAGCCCGTTGATTTCCTCGGCGACATTTTGAGTTCTTCCGAGTGTGCGGCAAATGGTCGGGCGCGCTGCTTCCCAAGCGGCGCCGTCGAGCATGCCGATGCGCGGATCGGCGAAACGCAAGCTGGGCGCGGCGAAAATATCGCGCCGCCTGATCGCCCCGCGCAACCGATCAACCAGACACAGCGTCCATGCGCGCCGATCGACCACATCATTCTTGATGACCCGCCGCAGCCAGGATTTGGGCACGAAGTCCGTGGGCATCTTCAAGCCGCGCGCCTTGCCGTCTTCCATCTTTTTCAGGTGCTGCAACGCTTTCAGCACGGGCTGTCCTCCCGGCATGGCGCCAAGACCAACGCTGCGCGCGAAGCGCGGCAGGAACCGGCGAATTCGTTGGTGCTGTTCGAGCAATTCCTCGAAATAGGGATCGTCTGGCGGCCGAGCGAGCGTGTCGACTTGAGCCATCGCGGCTTCAAGCTGGGCTGTGGGGACGGCGGCAAAAATCGCCTTCCTCAGATCGGCGTCGCTGATTTCTTTGTCGACCACCACGGAGCAGGCCGCATTCAAGGTCAGCGCCGCGGCATCGAGATCGCCCAGCCCTCGCAGCCGAGCCGCCCGACCCCTTTGGGCGGCGTCGGACCATATTTTCGTGACGATCACGTCGAACAGATCGAGGACGTCGTCCTGGGCGCTTGCTTCGAGCGCCCGAATGAACGCCAGCAAAGTGGCAGAGCGACGTTCGTCCGGCATTCGGGCGACCGCTTGTGCTTTGGCGGCATTGGCAAACCGCGCGAGCGCGAGGATGCGCGTCTTCGGCAGCTTATCGGTTCGCGGCAGCCCCGTGGCGAGCTGCCTTATTTCTTCGAGACGTTTGATCGCCCGCGCGAGTTCGGGCGCGCTTTGAAGCGTCGGTCCCGATCGCAGCCGGTCCATCGGACTCTGCCGCGCGTTCTCTGGAACGACCGCCAGGGCGTCCAGACGCTCCTTCTGATCCGCCGTGATCCGCGCCGCCAGCAAGCGCCAAAGGCGGCTGTTCGCGCGCCCGCGCACACGGGCGATCGACCGTTCAAGCACGCTCGCGCCAGGCAGCAAAACCTTGTGCGTCACCAGCCAGGCCGTGGCCTGATCGAATAGTGCGCTCGGCCGATCCGTACCGGTCCAACACAAAGCATAAAGCCATCGAAGCAGCCGCCATTGGGCCGGCGCGTTGGAGAAATCGCGGTAGCCGTACCGCTCGCGGATTTCCGGCGGATGCCGCCATCGCCACTGGTTTGCCCGGTAGGCGTCGAGGGCGCCGTCAATTGACGCGCCAAGCTGGTTGCCGATGAAGCCGACAACGCTCGCGGGCACCTCACAGGGGTCTTCCAGGAAAGTCCCGAGAAATCTCACCGTGCCGAGCTGGATGGCAAATCCGAGACGCATGTGGGCGCCGCGACGGGTCAGCACGAATGCCAGATCGGCATCATCGAGATGAAAATATCGGGCCAGTTGTTCGGTTGAAACGTCGTCTGGAAACCGCCCGTAGCGCCGCTCTTGCTCGGGCGTGAGGAAACCGACCGGCATCAGCTCTGATCATTGCCGGCAAGCACCCGGTAAACCGACGCGCGCCCGATACCCAGACGTTCGGCAATCGCGGTCGCCCCAAGCTTTTCCTCAGTCCGCAAACGCCGAACCTCCGCAGGATCAATCGACGGCTTGCGTCCGGTGTAGACGCCCTTGGACTTCGCCTGAGCGATTCCTTCCATTTGCCGTTCCCGGCGCAGATTGGTCTCGAATTCCGCAAACACGCCGAGCATGTCAAGGAACGCCTTCCCGGCGGCGGTCGAGGTGTCGATCGGCTGTTCGGTCGCCCTGAGGCTGACACCCGCCGCCCGCAGTTCATGGACGATGTCCTGAAGATCCTTGATCGAGCGCGCCAGCCGATCGACGCGCGTCACGTAACCGGGGCAAATTCCCGGGCACGCACTTGCACAAAATCTGATGCTGCAAGTGCGAGATTAAGTTAAATCAATCGCTTACGGCGCTCCAAAATCAACTCCGCGCGCCTCGGCATTCAGTCTGCCCGGAAATTTGCCCCACTTACGCGCGTCACCATCAGAGCGTCGCCGCGTCTGAGGAACTGGAGCAGCAGGGCGAGTTCCGATCGTCCAGCGCGCGAGCCGCCGCTGACCTTTTCCGATCGGATGATCTCACACCCGGCGCGACGGAGCGCCTCTTCCTGGATTGTGACGTCCTGCTCCAGCGTCGAAGCACGGGCATAGCCGTAAATCGCCATGTTTCGTCTCGTTTGCCTCTAGATCGACAAACGATAACGTCTTACGGTGTGGAAAACCACCCAAATGAGACGCAAAAATCCGTCTCGGGACACTGCGTTGTATGGGTATACCCTAGAAAGACGCATGGAGAACCTGACCACACGGGATGACCGACCAAAGCAGCGACGATTTCCGATCAAATGGCCCAAAAACAGCGTTGATTATATAGATCAGCTCTCGCCGAGAGCCTTACCTAGGTTTTCTGTTCCGCTGCTACTCAGACCCCTAGATGAAACGCGCATCGAGCGGGAAAGCGAGGAAGTTGAGAATTTTCGCGGGGTCGAACCCTATTCTGTGGAGATCCTTCCAAACAGCTTCGGGATCGTATCCCGCAATCGCGAGCTTGCCGTCGGACGTGCGAGGAGGCGCGAGTTCAGGAAAGCCGGCACTCGCCGCTTCGAACGTCTTGGCTGTGATGTAAGCCTGCATGCGCGCCGCAAGCCTTACTTTATTCGTGTCAATCACGGAGCCCTCAATTCCGCGATTGTGGTTCACTCCTTGGACGCTCATAGGGAACATTTCATCCAGGCCGGGCCACGCCTCGAAACCGCCGTCGACTGTCTTGGGACCAAGACGCCATCGATTTTCCTTCGACGGTTTCACGCTTACATAAACGGGAATAGTGGAGCTTTTCGGGGGCGATCCTGCCGGCAGGCTTGAGAGCAACCCTTGCCTCTTTAAGGCAGCAGGTCCCCAGAAATCACGATAGAGAACGGCCGTTTCGTCAGGCTTCGTTCGAGCGCCTTTTCGTTTCACCCAGGTGGCGATAGTTGTCCCCGGCTGAATGCCACGGGGGTCCATCTCCGTCGTGAAGGCGCTATCGTCGCGGGTGCCTGCGCCCGGCAGGCCCTTCGGGATCACTTTGCCGGTACGGTATTTGTCGCCGTTCAGGTTATCGATCCATACAGCATCGAAGTTGGATAGCAGCATACGCCGCATCAGCGGATGCGATCGACCTGTCAGATACGATGAGTTGGAAATGTATGACACGACGCCGTAGTCTGCCGCTTCGCCTATGCGCTCTTCGGCGAGACGGATGAACCGAATGTAGAGATCGTCAAGCAATTGCTTTCGGACGCCGAATTCCTTGTATAGCAGGCTATCGCCGCGCTGTTTCTTGCGAACCCGCCCGAATTCATCCTTTTTGGGCGTTCCATCTTTGTTGAAGTCGTCAACCAGTTCAATGCCTTTGTAATGGGACACCAGCTCCGCTTCCTCCGCTTGTGCCGCCCCGGTGAAGCGGTCGTAGGGAGGATTGCCAAGGATGACGATGATTTTCGCTTGGCGCTTCACCTTCTGCGCGGCATCGAACTCCTCACGCATCTCCGGGAAGTTCAATTTGATATCGTCGGCGTCGTGCCAACCGGACAGGGCATTGGTCAGGAACACCGCAACCCTGTGATCTGCGTCGGGTTTCGAGCCGAGTTGATCGAGAAGTAAATATAGCTGTAGTTGTGCAATCGCAAACGGTGCCGTCAAGATTTCGAATCCGATAACCCGCTCGCTAAAGGCGCGCGCCAGTTCAAGCCCAAGGCTGCTTTCATCGCCTTCGCCCTTCAATTCTGAGGCGATGCAACGTGCGACCTCAAGAAGATAAGCGCCCGTGCCGCAGCACGGGTCAAGGACAACAACATCAGGGTCGGCGAGGCCGCGCGGCCGATCGAGTTCGACTTTGAGGAGATGGTGAACGCGTTGCACCTGATAGCGCACAATTTCGGGGGGCGTATACCAGACGCCCAAATCTTCCTTCAATTGCGGGTCGAAGGCTTCGAGAAAAGGTTCGTAGAAGTATGTGATGGCCGCGATCGTGGTCTCGCCGTCGATCGTTGGGAATGTCATGCGAGAGCGAAAAAGCGATCGATCAACGCGGTTGAATGTTTTTACCGCCCGCGCCAGGTGCGCGTCCAGGCCGAGATGTTTCATGCGGGTGGGATGCCGGATGTCGTGCAACAAAGCGTCAAGAAACGGAATTGGCAGATATTGATGCGCGTCGGCCACGTCAAACGTAGCCCCGACAGCGGCCTCCTTGTCCCACAGAATCCACGCTGCAAAGAGCGCGTAAAAGATCGACTGCACGAGCGATGAGCGAAAGAAATTCGCGCCCTTCTCGTCGTCGATCGCAAAAGCAAGCCCGAGTGCCTGTCGATAGTCGTCCAGAAGAGGTTTTACCGGCTTGAGATCATCGGGCATCCCAGCCTTGGCATCCCGCGCCTGTCGGGCAAGAATTTTTGCCAAGTCTGCCGGCGCGGCGATACTTGCCAAATCCGTGACGGCGCGCGTGATGAGCGAGATCAGCCCGTCAACTGCCGAGGAATCCACTTTCGGCTTCGTGGGCGAACCGGAGGCCGCCGCCCAGAGATCAACGGGCTCACTCAGGACCCGCTTTTTCGGCCCGAACGAACGGAATGGCCTTTTACTACCCATAAGCGGACATAGCAGGAACGGGACGGACTGATTGTCGCGCTAGATCAGACCCTTGGGCCATTCTCGGGTCTTTTGGGCCGACTTCGAACGTTGACGGGAATCAAGTGTTTTCCGTCACAACGGCTTCGCCGCTAAAAATAGGAGCGATTTGCCGCCAAAACGTGATCGACAAACACTGTCGGAATGGATCATTGTGCGGAAACCTGTCGGATGAGGTTTTCCGCGCATGCTTGTCGGCTATATGCGCATTTCCACCGACGGCGACCGCCAGACTTTTGATTTGCAGCGTGACGCGCTCCTTGCCGCCGGCGTCGATGAACGTCACCTGTTCGAGGATAAGCTCAGCGGCAGCCGTGGCGAGCGGACAGGCCTGGCCAAGGCGCTCGCCTTTATCAAGTCCGGCGACTGCCTGGTCGTATGGAAACTGGATCGGTTGGGGCGCTCGTTGCCTCACCTGCTTACGACGGTGAGCGATCTCAGGGCGCGCGGCATCGGCTTTCGTTCGCTCACCGAGCAAATGGACACCGCGACGCCGCAGGGTGAATTCCTCTTTAATGTTTTCGGCGCGCTGGCGCAATTTGAACGGTCGCTCATCCAGGAACGGGTTCAGGCTGGGTTGGCTGCCGCACGTGTTCGCGGGCGGCGCGGCGGTCGTCCCATGGCGATCGGCGCCGAGAAGCTGGCCGCCGTGACCTCGGCGCTTGACGGCGGCGCCTCCAAGGCCGCCGTCTGTCGAACGTTCGGCATCAAGCGCAGCACGCTCATCGACGCCTTGGCCCGGGTCGGATGGTCTGCGGGAAGCCGCCAGAGTCGGGAGGCATGAGTGGCGCGATGGCAACGATTGAGCGAGGCCCAGATCACGGAATTGTTCGATCCGCCCGTGCAGCAACGTGAATTGATTCGTCACTTTACGCTGACGGCGACGGACCTCGCGGCGATATTGCGCTGCCGTGGCGATTCCAATCGTCTCGGCTATGGGCTCATGCTCTGCTATCTTAACTATCCCGGCCGCGCGTTGCGCGCCGGTGAGCGGCCTCCCGCAGCGTTGATCGATTTCGTCGCCGAACAAATCGGGGTGCTGCCACAGTGTATCGACGAGTATCTCGCCGCGAAGCGGAATTGCTGGCGTCACTCCATCGAATGCCAGCAGCAGCTCGGGCTTCGCCCCTTCGGCAAAAAGACTGCCGCCGAATTGGCGGAGCTTCTATCGCCGCAGGCCATCGAAAATGATCGAGTCGCCTATCTCGCTCCTCTGGCGATTGAAGCGTGTCGGCAACGCAAGATTATTGTTCCCTTGCCCGCCGCCATCGAACGCCTCTGCGCGGAACTTCGGCTCGGAGCCCGAAGAGAAGCGTATCGACGGTTGACCGAGGGCCTGTCGACCGAACAGCGGCGCGGGCTCGATGCGCTCACGCAACGTCGGGAAGAGACCAGCCTGAGCTGGCTCGCATGGTTGCGGCAGATGCCGGAAGCCGCCACGCCGACCGCCATGCTCGACTTGATCGAGCGTCTGAAACATATTCGACGAATTGGAATCGAACCACGCCGTGGCCACTCGATCCATCAGGCGCGTCTCGCCCAACTCGTGCGTGAAGCCGGCCGCACGACCGTCCAGCACGTCGCGAGCTACGAACGCCCCAGGCGACATGCAACTTTGGTCGCCATTAGTTTGGATATTTGCGCCGGCCTGACCGACCATGCTGTCGATATGTTCGATCGTCTGATCGGCGCGATGTTTCGCAAGGCCGAGGGGCGACATGCCCGAGCCTTTCAGGGTGACGCCAGAGCCATCAATGAAAAGGTTCGTCTCTACGCGCGCATTGGCGCGGCCCTGATCGACGCCCATGAGACCAAGCAGGACGCGTTCGGCGCTATTGCGACCGTGGTCCCTTGGGAGCGCTTTTGTTCGAGCGTCGCGGAAGCCGAGGCGTTGGCGCGGCCCGAGGAGTTCGACGCCTACCAGGCTCTGGGCGCGCGCTATGCCGGCGTTCGGCGCTGGTCGCCCGCCTTCCTCGACGCGTTCGCATTCGAAAGCGTCCCGGCGTCGGCCTCGCTCATGCGAGCCATCGAGACGCTGCGCGCGATGAATCGCGCGGGCGGATCGACCCTGCCGAAATCAGCTCCGACCGGGTTCGTCCGGCAGCGTTGGGCGCGGCACGTTCTGCCCGGCGGCGTCATCGACCGGCGTTATTATGAGCTCTGCGTGCTGTCCGAGTTGCGCGATCGGCTGCGCGCCGGCGACGTTTGGGTCAGCGGCAGCCGGCAATACCGCTCTTTCGAGGAACGATTGATTTCCAAAGACGCATTCCAGGATTTGCAGAAAGTCGGCGCTTTGCCGATTGCGGTCGAAGCGGATTTCGAGCGCTTCATCGCGGGCCGCCGGGAGGTGCTCGACGCTCGGCTCACGGCCATCGACGTCCGCGCCAAGGATGGCCTATTGCCGGATGTCACAATCGACAAAGGCGTGTTGAAGATATCGCCGCTCGCAAAATCGACGCCGCCCGAAGCCGAAGCTCTGGCCGAGCGACTTTACGCCATGCTGCCGCGCGTTCGCATCACCGACCTGTTGACCGAAGTGGCGAGATGGACACTCTTTCCCGAATGTTTCACCCATCTGCGCACCGGCGCGGCGGCAATCGACAATCGCGCCCTGATGGCGGCGGTGCTCGCCGATGGCCTCAATCTCGGGCTGACGCGCATGGCCGAAGCGTGCAGCGTGGCCACGCTCGGTCAACTCGCCTGGACATCCGACTGGCATATCCGCGAAGAGACATACGCGCTCGCGTTGCAACGTCTGGTCAACCGACAACAGAGCGAACCGTTCGCGGCTTGGTTTGGCGGCGGCGTCGCCTCGTCGTCCGACGGTCAGTTTTTCCAGGCAGGCGGCCCTGGAAGCGACGCCGGTCGTTTCAACCCGCATTACGGCAAGGCGCCGGGATTCAAGGTCTACACGCACATCTCAGATCGCTACGCGCCCTTCTACTCCAAGCTGATCGCGGCGACCGCGAGCGAGGCGCTGCATGTGCTGGACGCTCTCCTCTATCACCAGAGCGATGTTTCCACGCTCCGCCACCACACGGACGGCGGCGGCGACTCCGACCATGTCTTCGCGCTATGCAGTTTGCTGGGCTTTAAATTCTCCCCGCGCATTCCCGATCTGAAGCACCGTCGCCTCTACAGCTTCGAGAAACCGTCCGCCTATCCAACTCTCGAACCCTTGATCGCCGGGCGCATCGATATCGCCCTGATCCGTGCGCATTTGGCCGATAT
>Ga0208357_1003269_pt1 | contig 10082 bp, 10 predicted proteins | sample NGESurdeep092012_6_FD_184487 | JGI IMG/M metagenome (GOLD analysis project Ga0208357, IMG submission 184487) | Arctic peat soil microbial communities from Barrow, Alaska - NGEE Surface sample F52-2 deep-092012 (SPAdes) | ecosystem: Environmental > Terrestrial > Soil > Wetlands > Peat ... | reverse complement strand
CCGGCGCCATCGCCGGGCCGATCGCCGACCGCTGGTTCACCCCGGCGTTCCGCGCGGCGCACCCGGAGGCCCCGGCGGCATTCGCCGCTGGCCTGGCGGCGACCGGGGACGAGGGCTACGCCGGCTGCTGCGAGGCCATCGCGGCCATGGACCTGCGGCCCGTCCTCGGCGCCATCACGGCGCCCACCCTGGTCATCGCGGGCGCCGACGACCTGGCCACCCCGCCCTGGCATGGCGGCGTGATCGCCGGCGGGATCACCGGATCCCGGCTGCGGGTCGTGCGCGGGGGAGCGCACCTGGCCAACGTCTGCGCGCCAGGAGAGGTAACGGCCCTGCTGCTGCCGCACCTGCTCGCCGCCGCCGGCCTGACCTGACTCCCTAGCCCCGACCCGGGCCGGGCCGGACGGCCGGCCTCACATCATGTCGAACTTGTCGGGGTCGGGCCCGGTGCGCTCGTTCCGGTTCAGGGCGCTGATCGCCTCGACGTCCGCGCCGGACAGCTCGAAGTCGAAGATGTCGATGTTCTCCCGGATCCGGGCCGGCGTGACCGACTTGGGGAAGACGATGTCACCGCGCTCGATGTGCCAGCGCAGCACCACCTGAGCCGGCGTCTTGCCCACGCTGCGGGCGATCGAGACGATCGTCGGGTCCTTGAGCACGTCGCCCTGCGCGATCGGTGACCACGCCTCGATGGCGATCTGGTGCTCGGCGCAGAACGCGCGCACGTCATCCTGAGTCAGGTACGGGTGCACCTCGATCTGGTTGACCGCCGGGGTGATCTGGGTCTCCCCGTGCAGCCGCCGCAGGTGGTGCGGCTGGAAGTTGGAGACGCCGATCGAGCGGGCCCGGCCCGCGCGGTAGAACTCCTCCAGTGCCTGCCACGTCGACACGTAGTCGCCGTCGTACCGGGTGGGCAGGGGCCAGTGGATCAGGAACAGGTCGATGTAGTCGAAGCCGAGCGCGTTGAGGGTGGCGTCGAAGGCCCGCCGGGCGTCATCGGGAAGATGAGCGCCGTTGCCGAGCTTGCTGGTGACGAACACGTCGGCGCGGTCCAGGCCGGACTTGCTGATGGCCTCGCCGACCTCACGCTCGTTCCCGTAGCCCTCGGCGGTGTCGATGTGCCGGTAGCCCGCCTGCAGGGCCGTGCCCACGGCCTCGGCGGTCTGCGCCGGCTTGATCTGGAAGACGCCGAAGCCGAACTGCGGGATGGACTGACCGTTGTTCAGCATGATGTCCGGTACTGAGGTCACTGCGTAATCTCTCCTCACGGCGGCTGCGGCCGCTGCTCGTCGGATGCCTGCTTCGCTAGGCCCCTACCCGGGACTCCTGGCTTCATCCATCACCGGTGCCCGACGGAACGCGGCCAGGGCTCAGTGCTGGACCGAGCTGGCCTGCGCGGACTCCATGGGATCCAGCGGCAGCGGTGACGGCGGCTTGACCTCCTCCAGCCGCAGGTAAGTCACGAGGCGCTGGGCGCCGCGGGTGGCCAGCCGGGTCAGCACGCGCTGCAGCTCGCCGACGTCGCGGGCCACGATGGTGAGCAGGTAGTCCATCTCGCCCGCGATGTTGTCGGCCGTGATGATCTGCGGCAGGGCGCGGATCTGGTCCTCGAAGGCCCGGACCGAGCGCGGGTCGTGCCGGGCCGTGTTGGCCGCCACGTACACGCTCAGCGGGAACCCGGCCGCGTCGGGATCGAGCCGCGCGGAAATGACCCGGATGACGCCGGACTCTTTCAGCCGCCGCACGCGGTGCAGCGTGGCCGCTGGTGACAGGCCGACGAACCGGGCCAGCTCGACGTTCGTACGGTCCGCGTCAGCCTGTAGCTCGGTTAGCAGCTTGATATCAATTTCGTCAAGTGAAGTAGCCATCTCACGATACATTATTCCGCCAGAAGCGCTTTATGGCAAATTAGGCGTGTCCGTTTCGCATTATGGAAGCATGAACTTCGATCGTCGTGCCATCTTCGCCCTCGCCGCCGCAGGAATGCTGTGGGGCTGCACGGTGCCCGCCACCAAGCTGGCCGTGCAGTGGCTGCCGCCGGGCTGGCTCACGGTCGTCCGGTTCGGCCTGGCGGCCGCCGTCCTGCTGGTGGCCTGCCGGTCCCGGCTCCGCGCCGCGTGCAGCCCGGCCGTGCTGGCCTGGGGCGCCGTGGGATACGGCGGCACCATTCTCGTCCAGAACGAGGGCGTCATGCGGACCAGCGTGTCCCACGCCGCGCTGCTGGTGGGGGCTACGCCGGTGCTGGTCGCGATCATCGCGGCGCTGCGGTTCCGCAGCATCGCGCGCCCCGCGGCCTGGGCGGGTTACGCCGTGTCGCTCGGCGGGGTCTGCCTGGTGGCAGGCGCCGCCGGCGGGAGCGCCACGATGACCGGTGACGGGCTGATCCTGGTCTCGCTGCTGCTCTCGGCCTCCTTCACCGTGGCCCAGCCTCGCGTGCTGGACGGCCGTGACCCGCTGGCCGTGACGGCCCTGCAGTTCCTGGCCGCCACGGTCGCCGCCCTGCCCGTCGCGGTGCTGACCGAGGGGATGCCGCCTGTCGCCGGGGCGTCGCGAGGCCTGCTGGTCACGGTCGCGCTGGCGCTCGGCGGCACGCTGCTGCCGTTCGCCCTGTTCGCCTTCGCCCAGTCCCGCGTCTCCGCGGCGACGGCCGCGCCGTTCCTCAACCTCGAGCCGCTGGTCGGCGCGGCGGCCGGGGTGGTCGCCTTCGGCGATCCCTTCGGCCTGCCGCAGATCGCGGGCGCGGCGGCCATCGTGGCGGGCATCGCCGTCAGTAGCGTGCCGCTGACCGGCCTCCTCGGGCTCGCCGGCCGCGTGCCCTGGCGGGCCGCGCCGGCCGCTGGCTGGTCAGGGCTGCAGGCGGCCCTCGGCGGCGAGCTCGGCGACTTCGGTCATCTCCCGCCGGGCCTGGCCGGGGCGAGCCAGGCGCCAGCTCAGCAGGCGGAAGCCCGTCACGGAGCGCGGCGCGTACAGGCTGCTCGCTGGCAGAGCGGCCAGCTCGCCGCTGGCGGCCACCGGGGCGAGCCAGCCGGCGTCGGCCAGCACGTAGTCGGCGTAGGCGTCCGGCGACACCAGTGCGACGACCCGCTGGCCCACGAGTGCCGCGCTGACCTCCCCGCCCGCCGCCGCCACGGTGCCCACGACATCACCGTGCGGACTGCCCGGCAGCGGGGGCTGGCCCAGCGGGCTGACGCCGCGGCGCATCACGGTGTCCACGTAGCTGGTCCCTACTGCCTCCGTCCGGACCTCGGGCCGGGGGGCTCAGGTCCGGTAGGCGCTCACGAGCTTGTCCATCAGCGCGTCCGTGCGGGCGTCGACCTGCTGCCGGGACGGGTCCTGGTCGAACCAGGCCAGGATCTCCCGCGCGCCCTGCTCGAACGGGATGACCGCCCGGTAGTCCGGCACGACGCTGCGCAGCTTGGAGTTGTCGAACACCATCGAGTGGGCCTTGTCACCGAGCAGCCCGGCCCCCCACTCCGGGTCGGCCGCCGCGATCGCGTCCGACGGGACATGCACGATGTCGGCGCTGGCGCCCGCGGCCGCCGCCAGCGACTGCGCGATCTGGTTCCAGGTCAGGACGTCATCGGAGGTGATGTGAAAGGCTTCGCCGATGGCCCGTTGATGGCCCAGCAGCGGCACGAAGCCGCGGGCGAAGTCCGCGTGATGGGTCAGCGTCCACAGTGAGGTGCCGTCGCCGTGCACCACGACCGGCCGGCCCTGGCGCATCCGGGCCACGGCGGTCCAGCCGCCGTCGAGCGGGACCTTGGTCTGGTCGTAGGTGTGCGAGGGCCGGACGATCGTGGCCGGGAACCCCTCGCTGCGATAGGCGGCGACCAGCAGGTCCTCGCACGCGATCTTGTCGCGGGAGTAGCGCCAGAACGGGTTGCGCAGCGGCGTCGACTCCAGGACCGGCAGCCGGGCCGGCGGGGTCTGGTAGGCCGACGCGGAGCTGATGAACACGTACTGGCCGGTCCGGCCGCGCAGCAGGTCCAGGTCGGCCTGGACCTGCTCGGGCGTGAACGCGACCCAGTCCACGACGGCGTCGAACTCCCGGTCGCCCAGGGCCCGCGCCGCCGCCGCCGGATCGCGGATGTCGCCGCGCAGCACCGTCGCCTGCTCGGGCAGCGGCCGCCGCTGGGTAGTCCCGCGATTGAGGACGTACAGGTCGATCCCGCGCTCGACGGCCAGCCACGAGCAGGCCGAGCTGATGACGCCGCTGCCGCCGATAAACAGAACTTTCAGGGCACTCATCCTGCTAACGCTAGAGGGCCACCCGGCTCAGCGCCAGGTGCCCCGGCCGCCGGTCGGGTTCGGCGGCCGGGGCGCGTCCGGAGTGCCTAGCAGCCGTCGTACGGAGCCCACGGCGAGGTGCCGTCCTGCGCGTACAGCTGCTGGAAGGCCTGGTTCTGCTGCGCGACCGACGCCTGCCCGGCCGTTCCCGAGTAGCCGAGGCTGGCCCAGGTGCTCGGCAGGATGCCGTACAGGCCCGCCGGGTCGGTGGGCGTGTTCGATGACTCGCGCCAGGCCACGCACTGCTGGAACGACGACGGCGCGCTGCTGCCGCTGGTCGTCGGCGCGGTCGAGCTGGCCGGCGCGGTGCTGCTGGCCGGCGCGGTGCTGCTGGCCGGCGCGGTGCTGCTGGCCGGCTCGGTGCTGCTGGCCGGAACGGTGGTCGCATCCGGGGCCGGGGCCGCTGAGCTGGTGCCCGGCTGCCCGTCCGGCACGTTCACCAGCTCGCCCACGGTGATGAGGTTGGGGTCGGCGATCTGGGGGTTCGCCGACTCCACCTGCGCAAGCGAGATTCCGGCCTGAGAGGCGATGCCGCTGAGCGTGTCACCAGCCTGGACCGTGTGCGTGCTGGCCAGTGCCGGGCCTGCTGCGAGTCCGGCAATAGCCGCTCCCGCGCCTAGTGAGGTAATTATACGCGTTCGTATCCTCATATAGCTCCTTGTCTGGTTTGCTTGACCACAGCGCCCTAACTTACGTAGCCTCGGCGAACGATGCAAATTGGCCCGCAGCCTTCTGACCAGGGCATCCACTGCGGCGGCGGGGTCTGGCAAGGCGGGCGAGGGACATACCGAATGGCTCGGGGAGCGGGGCGCGAATGGTCGGCTCAGCAGCCTGACGGGGCGCCTGGCGCAAGCCGGCCGGCGGGGCCGGCCGGCCGGCAGTTAACCGGCCGCCGGACAGCCGGCCGAGCCACGGGCGGGGCCGCTAGCGTGCTAGGCGAGGCGGATCTAGGCCGGGGCGTCGGCGCTGGCCGAGTCCGGGACGCCCTCCTGGAGATCGAGGTAAGCCTCCCGGATCTGGACCGGCGCGAATGGCCAGGAATGGTTGACGCGGGCCCAGCCCAGAAAGGCGAGCCCGCCGCCGGCGATCCAGGGCAGGGACAGCATGATCGACAGGCCCCAGGCAACGTCATGGCTGGGCCAGAGCTGCTGCTGGGACGGCGGCAGCGGCCCGCCCATGTCGCTGGTACTGGCTGGCGGGCGCCGCTGGGACAGCGGGAGCGCGGGCCGCTTAGCCGTCGGAGCGGTGGCGGACCAGGGTGAAGGTCTCGAACTCGGTGTAGGCGGGCGTGGGCGCGCCGGGCCGGCCGGTGGCCGGGTTCACCGGGTCGGCGCCGACGGCATGGAAGTAACGGACCGTGACGCTGGTCATGCCCCCGCGCACCTCGCCGGGGTGCACGTCGAACACCGCGATCCCGTAGCCGGTGGCCGGGTCGCGCATCGCCGACCAGGTGGCATCCTCCAGCGCGTCGGCGGCGGGCCGGGCGAAGACGCCCGACGTGCCGGTCGCGGCGGGCCGGTTCGGCCGGGTGAACACCTTGGCCTGGCGCAGCCCGTCGGCCGGGTCCACGCCGTAGGTGTCCAGCGGCGCGTCGGTGCCGCCGCAGCCGAGGATCAGGTGCACGGTGCCCTCGCTGGTATCGAACACGCTGCTGGCGGCCGTCGTGACCGGGTGCGGCCGCAGGGTCTGCACCGGCTCGCCGGTCGCGGCGTCGCGCCCGGCCATGGCGTCGAAGCCGCGCACCGGGAAGGACCGCTCGTAGTCGTGGTCGTGCCCGCACAGGACCAGGTCGACCTGGTACCGGTCGAACAGCGGCAGCCAGGCCTGCCTGATTCCGAGATCGGAGCCGTTGCCCGTGGCGGAGGAGGAGGTCGCGTCCTGGTGCATCTGCACGATAATCCAGTCGACGGAGCGATCGGCCCGGGCCGCGGCCAGCGTCCGCTCCAGCCAGGCCGTCTGCGCGCCGCCCGAGTAGCCCCGGATGTAGAACGAGGTCCCCGGCGCGATGGGGCCGCTGCCCGAGCCAGGGACCGGGCTCAGCGGCTCGGGCCCGGCCACGAACGCGCCGGCGTCCTGGTAGACCACGTCATCGGCGTCGAGCGAGATAAACAGTGCCGCGCTCACCCGGAAGGCATACCAGCGACTGCGGAAGCCGGGCACGCCGTTGTCCGGCAGCGTGTAGCGGGTCAGGTAGGCGCCCAGGCCCTGCGGCCCGTTGCCGAACTCGATCTCGTGATTGCCCGGGCACGGCATCCAGGCCCGGTGCGCGGCGGAGGCCTGGCAGTTGTTGCCGAAGTCACGCCAGACCTCGGGCTGCCGGCCCGGGTTGAGGTTGGCGTAGCACAGGTCCCCGTTGAGCAAGTGAAAAAGCGGCTGAAACGACTCGACCGCGGCCACGGCGTGGGCGCTCTGGCCGTAGGACAGCACCCACTGCGGGTTAGGCGTGGCCAGGTCACCGAAGCTGGTGAACCGGAACGGGGCCCGCCCGCGCGGCGCCGTGCGGAAGGTGGCAGAAAACGGCTCGCCCGCGCCGTCATTGTCGGCGGCGATGGCGTAGCGGTAGGCACTGTCCGGGGCCAGCCCCGTCAGCTGCGCGTGATAGGTCCAGACAGCCTCGCCGCTGATGCCGTCGGTGTAGCTGCGCCGGACGGCCGAGGCGACCCGCGAGCCGCCGTCCGGTCCCGACAGCAGGATCCGGGGCCGGACCGCGGGCTCGGGCGAGACCCAGGACACCGCGACGCTGGTCGCCGGATCGCGTCCCCAGGTCAGGTGGATCTGCTCGGGCGTCGCGCCCGCGGTGGCCGGCTGCTCCCTCGGGCGCTGCAGGGGCAGCGGGAGCGGGGCGGCGGCGAGCAGGCCGGCCTGGCCGGCCCCGACGAGCACCTGGCGACGGGACAGCGACGAGTCGTCGGTGCCGAGCATGGCCACGGCGACGGCTGGCTCCGAGCGTGCCGCCCCGGCCTCCGGAGCGCCGTCCGGGGCGGCATCGGGGTAGCCATCGCCTGGACCGTCGTGCTCGCTGGACATGGGCCCATCCTGCCGACAGGCCGTGAACTGCCGATGACAGCTCAGTGACCGGCGAGACCAGCGCCGATGAAGACTATGCCGGTTTCGTTACCCGTCAGTGCACGATGTCCCAGGTGGCGGCCTCGATGGCGGCCTCGGTGAGCAGGACGGCGGCGGCGGCGTCGCCGAGCGGGATGAAGCTGTCCTCGCTGGCCACGCGCCGGACCCGGCCGGTGAAGCCCGCGTCGGCCAGGGCCGCGATCACCCCCTCGGCCACCCCGCCGGTGCGCCGGGTCTCGTCGGCCACCAGCACGCGGCCGGTCGCCGATGCCTCGCGGAGCAGGTCGGCCACGGGCAGCGGCGCAAGCCAGCGCAGGTCGAGGACGCGGCAGCCGATGCCGTCGGCGGCCAGCCGGGCGCAGGCCCGCAGGCTCATCCGCAGGCCGTTGCCGAACGTCACGATCGTGACATCGGGCCCGTCACCGTAAACCCGGGCCGAGCCCAGCGCGATGTGGCCGGACGCCCACGACGCGGGCGCGTCGTAGGGGGCCAGCCAGCCGTCATCGCCGGGGACGTGCAGGTCGCGCTGATGGTAGAGCGCGATGGGCTCGAGGAAGACGCTCATCGTCCCGTCGACGTCCGCGGCCGCCAGGCAGGTCCGCAGCATGGCGGGCGCGTCGTCCGGCCGGGCCGGGCAGGCGATCACCAGGCCCGGGATGTCGCGGAGCGCCGCCACCGAATTGTCGTTGTGGAAGTGACCGCCGAATCCCTGCTGGTAGGCCAGGCCGGCGATGCGCACCACCACCGGGTTGCGGTACTGCCCGCGGGAGAAAAACGGCAGCGTGGCGCCTTCGCCCCGGATCTGGTCGGCGGCGTTGTGCAGGTAGGCCAGGTACTGGATCTCCGGGACCGGCAGCAGCCCGGCCAGCCCGGCGCCGAGGGCGACCCCGAGAATGGACTGCTCGTCCAGGACCGAGTCGAACACCCGGCCGGCTCCGAAGCTGCGCAGCAGGCCCCGGGTCACCCCGTAGACCCCGCCCTTGCGGGCGACATCCTCGCCGAACAGGATCATGCCGGGCCTGGCGGCCAGCTCGTCGGCCAGGGTCCGGTTGATCGCCTGCGCCAGGGTCAGCGGGCCCTCCGCCTCGGGCAGCCGCCCGGCGAACGCCTGGTGCCGCCCGGAGGCGGCGGCCGTCCGGCCGCGGACCGCCAGCGCGGCGGCTACCGCGTGCGGGCGGCGCGGCGCGATGGGGGCCATGATCTCCGCGGCGGTCGTCAGCCGGGGCGCCCGGGCCGCCTGCGCGGCCAGCTCCAGGACCCGCGCCCGGGACTGCTCGTACCGGTCCAGGACTTCCGCGGGGCTGAGCACCCCGGCGGCGACCAGCATCCCGGCCGTCCCGATGAGCGGGTCCCGCCCGGCGTCGGCGGCGATGTCCGCGGCGCTGCGGTAGGCCGACTCCACGTCCGATCCGGCGTGGCCGCCCAGCCGCACCGTCCGCAGGTGCAGGAAGGCCGGCGCGCGCCGCTCGCGGACCCACGACGCGGCGGCCAGCGCGGTGTCATGCACCGCCGCGACGTCGTAGCCGTCGGCGTGAAAATACGGGATCGGGCCCTGGCCGGAGTGCGCGGCGGTGATCCAGCCGGGCGGCGTGCGGACGCTGACGCCGATCCCGTTGTCCTCGCAGACCAGCAGCAGCGGTATGGGCAGGCCCTGGTAGGCGCAGTAGGCGGCGGTGTTGATGGCGCCGGCCGCGGTGGAGTGGTTCGCCGAGGCGTCGCCGAAGCTGCACACCACGATCGCGTCCCGGGGACCCGAGCGGTCGCGACCGGGGCGGTCGTGGCCCAGCTTCGCCGCCCGGTCCAGCGAGAAGGCCAGCCCGACTGCCCGGGGCAGGTGCGAGGCGATGGTCGAGGTCTGCGGGATGACGTGCAGCTGCCGGTGGCCGAACACCTTGTGGCGGCCGCCGGCGATGGGCTCCTCCGTGGCGGCCACCAGCCCGAGCAGGACATCCCGGACCCCGTCGCGGGGCGGCGTGGCCTGCTGGCACCGGGCCAGGTAGAAGGCGCCCGACCGGTAGTGCAGCAGGGCCGGGTCGGTGATCCGCAGGGCCGCCGCGACGCCGGCGTTCGCCTCGTGCCCGGATGACCCGATCGTGTAGTACCCGGCCCCCCGGGCCCGCAGCCAGCGCGCGGCCAGATCGAGATGGCGGCTAGCCAGCTGCGCGTCGAAAAGCTCCAGGCAGCGCTGCCCGGTCAGGGCCGAACCATCCCGGATCGGCTGCGGCCCGGCGGGACGCTCGGCGCGCGGGCCCGCGGAAGGCCGGTCCAGCGCGCCGATCGCCTCGGCGAAATGGCGCTCCACAGAGTCTCGTTCCGCCTGTGCCTGTCGCACTGGCGCCCGTTCCGCCTGACCAGGGCTCATTCCCCTACCGTAGGGCCGGTTGCTCTACGGTAGGTGCGGCACCGTTCCTGACACCGGAGGAGGCCTGATGCTGCCCTGGTCCGCCGAGCTGGCCGGACGGATTGACGAGCACGTGATCACCAGCGAGCTGCTGCGCGACAACCCGCTGGGTGATCCGTACGAGCGACCGCTGTGGATCTACGTGCCGCCCGGCTACGACGATGATCCGGCCCGGAGCTACGCCGCCGTCTACGTGATCCAGGGCTACACCGGGCACCTGGCCATGTGGCAGAACCGCTCGCCATACCGGCAGCCGTTTACCGAGACCGCGGACGCGGTGTTCGCGTCGGGGCAGGCGCCCGGAGTGATCGTGGTCTACGTGGATGCG
>Ga0208357_1003267_pt1 | contig 10083 bp, 5 predicted proteins | sample NGESurdeep092012_6_FD_184487 | JGI IMG/M metagenome (GOLD analysis project Ga0208357, IMG submission 184487) | Arctic peat soil microbial communities from Barrow, Alaska - NGEE Surface sample F52-2 deep-092012 (SPAdes) | ecosystem: Environmental > Terrestrial > Soil > Wetlands > Peat ... | reverse complement strand
GCCCGCTACCAGACCCGTCGCCGCCTCCCCGCTGTCGCGCCACGCCACCTCCCACGGGAAACGCCACTGGCCCCCAGCTTCAGGCGGTGACAATGTCACGTTCAGGCTTCCAGTCGCCACGGGAAAAGAGTAATTGACTGCTTTTGATGGAGCATAGGCAGTGAAGGTGCCTTTGCGGATTGTGTTGTTCAACAAGTCCGCCACATAGAGGACTCCGCCGGAGTCAACAGTGATGCCCGAAGGCGCATCGAATTGAGCGGACTGGCCGGCACCATCCGAACTGCCTGTGATCCTCGCCAACCCGCCTATGGTGGTTACCACGCCAGACAGAGTGATTTTGCGGATGGTGTTGTTGCCATTGTCCGTGACGTAGATATTGTCGTCATTGTCCACCGCCACACCGGACGGACCCGGATAATAGCCATTGTATCCGAACAACGCATTGGCGCCAGTCCCATCGTTTGTCCCCATGACACCGGCAGTTCCTGCGAAAGTGGTGGCCAGCCAGTTGGTCGGGTTGCTCTTGCTGCCCACAGTGGGAGCATAAATTTTGCGGATGACATGATTGGCGCGGTCGGCCACATAAAGATTGCCGGCCTTGTCCACGACGATGCCGGCCGGAAAATTGAAGCGGGCCTTGTCGCCAGAGCCGTCCACATAGGCGCCAATATGCACGTCATTATCGTAGCCTTTGATGAGAATCCCATTGGTATCCAGCGTTGGGTAACCCGCAACCGTGCTGACCGTGCCGTTGGTGGAGATCATCCGGATCGTGTTGTAGTCCTGCTCGGCAACGTAGATATTTCCGGACTGATCAACCCCAATGCCCGACGGACTGCTGAATTGCGCGATGTTTGTTGGCCCGTCCAGATAACCAGACACGCCTGTTCCAGCGACAGTGGTGACGACGCCCGCAGGTGTTATCTTGCGGATGTTGCCCGTATCAAAATTGTCTGCCACAAAGATGTTGCCGGATCGGTCGGCAGCGACACTGTAAGGTGTCAAAAAACGCGCCTGATTGCCGTTGCCATCTTGCTCATGCGGCACACCCGCCAACCCTGCCAGAGTGCTTACCACCCCGGCAGAAGTGATTTTACGGATGGCCTGATTCTGTCTGTCAGCCACGAAAACATTTCCTGCGGGGTCCACAGTGACACTCACAGGCTGATTGAACCTCGCATTGCTGCCTGTCCCATCAAGGTAGGACGAAGAATTGACCGGCCCGGCAATTGTGGTCACGACCGCAGCAGAGGTTATTTTGCGAATGTTATTGTTTTGAAAATCCGTTACATAGAGATCTCCGGAGTTGTCCACAGCCACGCCCCAAGGTGCGCCGAACAAGGCGTTCGTGCCGGTTCCATCAACGGAACCGGAAATCACCTGATCCGGAAATCCGGCAAAGGTGGTCACAACCCAATTTGTTCCTACCAGAGTGAGTTTGCGAACCGTGTGTCCATTCCCATCGGCAACGTAGAGGTTCGTGAAACCATCCACGGCAATTCCAAACGGAGAATAGAACTCCGCATTGGTATCCACACCATCTTGAATGCCAGTGGTTCCTCCGGCTATGGTTGTCACCACTCCCGCTGGCGTGATCTTGCGAATGGCGGTTTGCTCGTCGCATACATAGACGTTGGCGGCGGCATCCACAGCGAGGCCGGCGGGAATATGAAAGAGCGCATTTGTTCCTTGTCCATCGGCAAATCCCTGTTTCTGTGTGCCCGAATTGCCCGCCAGTGATGTTGCTGCCCAATTTGTGCCGGATTGGGCGAGTCTGATGACGGATAATCCAACTTCCGCATATATGCTTCCAAAATTGTCCACTGCTATCCCCGATCCATCTACATGAACAGACGATCCATTGGTGTCAATCAAAGTGCTCACCACCCCATCAAGCGTTACTTTGCGGATAGTTTGATTATAGGAATCCATGACATAGAGATTGCCGGAATTGTCCGGTGCAATTTCTTGCGGATGAAAAAAACGGGCATTTCCATTCGTGCCGTCGGCATTGCCCGGCACTCCGGCCAATCCCGCCAGCGTGGTGACGGCCCCGGCGGGTGTGATTTTGCGAATCGTGTCATTGTCATAGTCTGTCACATAGATGTTTCCGTTAGTGTCCACAGCCGCATCATACGGCCTTGCGAACCGCGCGGCGTCGCCGATACCATCCGCACTCCCTGCCGCAGAACCGCCGGCAAACGTGGTGAACGTGTAGGCAACCGGATTGTTTGTTTCGCCTGCCATGGATAAAGGCTCGCTTGCATTCACCAGACCGGGGCCATTGGCCGGCGTGCCGTTGTAAGCGGCGCCCGTGGCGGTGGCGCTGTTGGCGGACGGGTTGCCGCCGTTGTCATCGAAGCGATAATAAAGGAGCAGATTGGTTTCGTTACCGGCAAGTGGTGAGTTCATGTCCGCCAAAATCTGCGCCTGCGACCGTGCGCTGTTCCAGACGCGAAATTCATCAAGTCGTCCTTGGTAGGGAAAACCGGGACCGCCGATTTGCAAACTATAATTGCCTCGCACATACAGGGTCATGCCGCTCTTGGTAGCATACAAAGCTCCATTGGTGTAAATGCTCATGTAATTGCCGCTGTGGCTGGCGACGAAAGCGTAGTGAACCCAGTTGCTGATGGAACTGGCCGGTGCGGGAACCGGACCGAGGCGGCCGCCCCCGGAAATGTTGCCAAAATCCCAGTAGGTAACACCCACGTCGGGTGCGGAGCCGCCGTAATTGATATGGGCGTTCAAACGGTTAGTGTTCTGGTCGGGATTCAGCATAAAAGCTGACTGTCCCGCAGCCGCTGTTGTGTAAGCCCAGAATTCAACGGTGATTTCGTTGGTGGGAATGATGTTCCCAAAGTTGGCGATTGAAACATAGTTGCTTCCGTTGAAAACCATCGCATTTCCAAACGGGCTGCTGGCGGGCGAATTGACTTCCACGGCTCCAATGTCAGGACCGGCACCAACGGGTCTCACATAGCCACGCTGGTCGGTGGTCAAGAAGCTGGAAGCTGCGGAGTCAATGGCTGGCGAGCCGGTCAATGGCGGCATGGTCTGCGCAGGGCCTCCGTAATTGCCAAGCGTGGCGAGCAATGGATTTGTCTCCAGAATTGAACCGCCGCCGATGAGCGTGCCCGCGTTGCCCAGCGATTGCACGATGTTCACGCCGCCCGCCGTGTTCGTGCTGCCGGACCAGTTGTAGATGTCCTGACTGATGTTGCCGGCCACGATGGAGTTGGTGAGGTTCATCTGCGATAAATAATTATCAATTCCGCCGCCGGCACCGCCCGCAGCATTGCCGGAAAAGGTGCAGTGCAGGAGGGACAACGTCGCACCGTAGACGTTGTCAATCGCGCCGCCGTTGTTCAGGCAAACGTTGCCGGAAAAGGTGCAGTTACGCAGTGTGCAAGGGAAACCATAATTGTTGATCGCCCCGGCGGAGCCGGCGGAATTGCCGGAAAGCGTGCAACCCGTGAGCGTCAACACGCCAAAGTTGGCGATGGCTCCGCCGTTTGCGGATGAATCCGCAGAGTTGCCCGCCAGCGTGCAATTGTTCAACGCCAGCGCGCCGCCATTGTTGACGGCTCCGCCCCAATTGCCCGTTCCGGCGTAGCTGTTGGTGATGACCAGCGAGTTCAACGTCACACTCGCGCCTCCGCTGACATCGAAGACGCGCGAGGTGTGGTTGCCGTTGAGCTTGATCTGGCTGGTCAACGCAGATCCGTCAATGGTGAGGTTCTTGTCAAGCAACAACTCGCCGCTGGTGAGCGTGATTGCAGCACCGGAAAGGCTGTTGGAAAAATTGATGGTGTCGCCGGATGTGGAGCCCAAAATGGCCTGCCGCAACGAACCGGCTCCGCTGTCATTGGCCGTTGTGACTGTGAAACTCGTCGCGGCGGCCACGCCCGGCAGGATGAGCAGCAGCAGGAACATAAAGCAGGATTGGGCGACACTCCTCCACCAGGCGCACGCGCATGGCCTGATCGAAATAATTTTGCTTCTGGATGCAGGGCTGGTTAACTCCATAAAGCCGTTGCCGACAAAAGCTAAATGCCGCGAACTGGAATGCAAGGCGGATTTGCCGTTGTCAGCCGGCTTAAAATTTATAAAATTTACAACGTCACAGAAAACATACAATTTCACCCGCCATGCACCGATTTTATCTGCCGCCAGAAAAATGCGCCGGAAACTCTCTCCGGCTCGACGGACGCGAGACGCATCACGCGTTGAAAGTTTTACGCGTGAAATACGGCGAGCTTGTCGCCGTTCTGGACGGAGTGGGAAATGAATTTCTTTGCACCGTTGAAAATTGTTCGCGCGATGCGGTGACGCTTTCCGTGTCGCTGAAAAATTTCAAGCCTCCAGCGCGTTGCCAGATCACTTTGCTCGTCGCAATTCCGAAAGGGAAAATCATCGAAAGCATCATCCAGAAATCCGTCGAGCTTGGCGCGCACCGGATCGTGCCGATCCTGTCGCAACGCGTCGTGGCGCAACTCGACGGCGAGAGCGCGGAACTCAAACGCGAGAAATGGCAGACCGTGGCGATTGAAGCCATCAAACAATGCGGCGCGTCGTGGCTGCCGGAAATCGAAGCGCCGCTGACGATTGGGCAATTTCTCGCGCGGAAGGAAAAATTCGATTTGTCGCTCGTCGGTTCGCTGCAAAAGGAGCGGCGTCATCCGCGAGAAGTTTTCCAGGAATTTGAAAAGCCCGGCGGTCGTTTGCCGAAAAGCGCCGGTGTCTGGATCGGGCCGGAAGGCGATTTCACCTTGGACGAATTGAAGATGGTCCAGGATTCCGGCGCGTTTCCGGTTTCACTTGGCAGGTTGGTTTTACGCGTCGAGACGGCGGCAGTTTATTGCCTGTCAGTTTTGAATTACGAACTTCAGCGCGACTGAACAAGAACGCTGAAGGCGCGGCCCAGATGTTCCGGGTGCGTGAGGGTTTGAAACTGGAGGGCGCGCGCCGGAGTCCATTCGCCAAAGCTTTTATCCGCCAAAGTTTTTTCCAGAATCCGCGTGAGAAATTTTGTTTGCGTGGAAAATATCTCCGTTTTCAATCCGGCTTCCTCGCCGATTTTTTGAATCGCGGAAAAATTGACGTGCGCGGTCAAATCCTGTCCGCCGACGTTGGCTAACAAATCGTCGCTGACGTGGTGTCGGAAATAGGCGCGGAGTGTGCCGTTTATGCGCGCGGGCGAAAAAAAATCTTCGGCGGTCAAGCCGTAATCCATAGTCACCAGCTTTCCGGTTTGCAAACTGTTCGCGGCTTCGCGCCACCAATTTTCCGCAGCGGGAGAAATTTCGACGGTGTAATTGTCCGGCAAAACATCCAGAAGCGAAGACGGAAGATGGAGGATGGAAGATGGCAAATCCGATTGTTGCTTCTGGATTTTCGCCCAGATGAATTTTTCGCCGTCAAGTGCGACGCCCCACTCGAACCATTTTTTGGTTTGCGCATCCCAGCCAAATCTATGGACGGGCATGGCGTCGAGCAGTTCGTTGGAAAAAATGATTCCGTTGAACCGTTGAACCGTTGCATCGCCGAATCGTGAAAGCCATCGGACGCGCGGCGCAAATGGTTTCAATGTTTTGCGCTGCCATTCCCGCCGGTGCGCGGAGGGTTCGATGATGCCGTATTCGATTCGCGTGAAAAGTTTTGGCCGGTTCGATTGCAGCCATGTCAAAATGTCAGCCGCCAATCTTCCGTCGTGTGCGCCGGCTTCGACAATCCGCAATCCGCAATCCGCAATCCGCAATTCTTCCAGCCATTCTGCAAATTGAAATGCGAGCAGTTCGCCGAAAAGATTTCCGACGCTGACGCTCGTGTAAAAATCGCCACGCCGTCCGACATTTTCCTTTTGCGCCTCGTAATAGCCGCAGCCGGACGCGTAAAGCGCGAGTTCCATGAAGCGCACGAAGGGCAGGACGCCGCGTTCCGCGATTTCGCGGCTGATGATTTCGGCGGGCGTTTTCATGGCTTGCGTCTGGCGCGGATTGGTTTAAGATTCGGGCAACAGAAGAGGATATATGGCCAAAATAGATGCGTTTTTCAATCTGATGTTCGAGCAGAGGGCGTCTGACCTGCATATGTCCTCCGGCAACCCGCCGATCCTCCGCATCAACGGCGAGATGCAGCGCGTAGATTTTCCGCCGCTTGAAAGCGACGCGCTCAAGGCGATGCTCTACGAAATCTCGCCGGAATACAAAATCAAACAGTTTGAGGAAACGGGCGACGTGGACTTCGGCTATGAAATCCCGAACATCTCGCGCTTCCGCGTGAATTTCTTCAACCAGAAGAACGGCGTGGCCGCCGTGTTCCGCCAGATTCCCAGCCGCGTGCTGTCGTTCGAGGATTTTGAAAAATTCGACGCGCCGCTGCCCGCCGTGCTGAAAAAATTCGCGATGCTGCATCGCGGCCTCGTAGTCGTCACCGGCCCGACGGGTTCCGGCAAGTCCACGACGCTCGCGGCGATGATGGATTACTGCAACAAAAACCGCAAAGACCACATCATAACGATTGAAGACCCGATTGAATTTGTCCACGAAAGCAAAAGCTGCCTCGTGAACCACCGCGAAGTCGGCGTCCACACGAAATCTTTCGCCTCCGCGCTGCGCGGGTCGTTGCGCGAAGACCCGGACATCATCATGGTCGGCGAAATGCGCGACTTGGAGACCATCGAGCTGGCGCTGACCGCCGCGAGCACCGGCCACCTGGTTTTTGGGACTTTGCACACGCAAAGCGCGGCGAAGACGGTGGACCGCATCATTGACGTTTTTCCGGCGGACCAGCAGAACAAAATCCGCCAGACGCTCTCGGAATCGATCAAAGGCATCGTGGCGCAGTCGCTTTTCAAGCGCATTGACAAAAAGGGCCGCGTGGCCGCCTTCGAGATTCTTGTCTTCAACACCGCCGTCGCCAACCTCGTGCGCGAAAACAAGACGCACCAGATTCCGGGCATGATCCAGGTCGGCAAAAAATCCGGCAACCAGCCGCTCGACGACCACATCATGGAACATTTGCGCATGAAGCGCATCGCGCCGGAGGAAGCCTACGACAAGTCGCTCGACAAGAAAAAATTCCGCCCGTTCCTCGCCCATCCGCCCGAAGACGAAGACTGATTTATGCGCCGCCCGGAACTGGACTCTATTTTGAGCACGATGCTCGCCTCGCAGAAGGAGGTGTCCGACTTGCTCTTCACCGTGGGCCGTCCGTTGCAGGTGGAATCCTACGGCGAACTCAAGCCGGTCGCGATTGACCCGCCGGTTGAAAGGCTCACGCCGTTCCAGATGGAGACGCTCGCGCTCAACATCATCGGCGACAATTTCCAGCTCATCGAGCACCTGTTGCAGCACGGCTCGTGCGACTCGGCCTACGCGCTCACGGACAAGGCGCGTTTCCGCGTCAACATTTTTTCGCAGCGCGGGAATTTTTCCGCCGTGCTGCGCCAGTTGACCACCATGATTCCCACGCTGGAAATGCTGAGGATGCCCGGAATCTTCAAGCTGTTGCCCAAGGAAAAAACAGGGCTGATCCTCGTCACCGGCGCGACCGGCTCCGGCAAATCCACGACGCTCGCCGCCGTTTTGAACGAAATCAACGAGGCCAAGGCCGTCCACGTCGTCACGCTCGAAGACCCGGTGGAATTTGTGCATCCGCACAAGAAGGCGACGTTCAACCAGCGCGAACAGGGGATTGATTTCGACTCGTTCGCCAACGGCCTGCGCGCCGCGCTGCGCCAGGCGCCCAAGGTGATCCTCGTCGGAGAAATGCGCGACCAGGAAACGGTGAAAATCGCGTTGAGCGCGGCGGAGACCGGCCACCTGGTATTGAGCACGCTGCACACGGTCAACGCGGGTGAAACTGTCAACCGCATCCTCGGTATGTTCGAGGCCGAGGATCAGGAACAAATCAGGATCAGGCTCGCCGATTCGCTGCGCTGGATTGTCAGCCAGCGGCTCGCGCCGAAAATCGGCGGCGGACGTTGCGCGCTGCTCGAAATCATGGGGCACAACCTCCGCACCGAGGAAACCATCCGCCTCGGCGAAAGCGAGGGGAAGACGTTTTACGAGATCATCGAGGCGAGCTACACGTTCGGCTGGCGCACGTTTGACCATGCCTGCATCGAGGCTTTTGAAAAGGGCGTCATCACCGAGGAGACCGCGCTGCTCTATTGCAGCAAGCGCGGCGTTGTCTCGCGCGGCATTGACAACATCAAGAAGGAACGCGGCGAAATCACCTCGACCGTCGGCTCGTTGAAAATGCGGGGCGGCGGCCAGTCGGAAGGCGAGCCTGCGCCGCCCGGTTCCGGCCTCAAACTCAAATAAAAAAAATGTCCGACGCCTTTGAAACACAGTTCATCACCGCCGCCGACAAGCCCGCGCTGCTCGGGCTGTCCGACCCCGGATGGATTGACGAAGCCAGACGCGCCCTGCGCGACCTCGGCTACAAATCCCACGTCGCCACGACACATTCCGAATTTTCCGCGCGCTTCAGCCAGGTCCGTTATCAGGTCGTTCTCGTCGGGGAATTTTTTATCGCAAGCAAGCCCGAAGAAAATCTGACGCTCAAGTGGCTGCAAATGATGCCCGTCGCCCAGCGCCGCCACGCCACCATCATTTTGATCGGAAACTCTTTCAAGACCTTCGATCCGATGCAGGCATTCCAGCAGAGCGTCCACGCCGTCATCAACGGCGCGGAAGTTCCCATGCTCAAGCAACTCGTCGAAAAGGCCGTGACCGAGAACGACCTTTTTCTCTTCAGCTTCCGCGACGTCCAAAAGCGCATTGCCTCGCTGTGAGATTTGCGAAACTCACTTCACCGGCAGTTTCGTCATCGCGTCTTTCACCGCCTGTTTGCCCGCGTCCGAGCCGGTGAAAAGCTGGTCGGGAAATTTGCGATACTTCGCCATCTCGTCAAAGATGACTTCGCTTTGATAAAGGTTCGAGCGGAAGCCGGCCAGATATTGCAGGCGCAGATTCCAGTCGTGATTGATCTCGGCGTCCGCAAGCCACGGCGCGAGGTCGTGCGCGTTTCCGGCGTAGGTGGCGAACAACGCGGGCACGGTTGGAAATCCGACGGTCTGGAGTGATTCCGCCATTTTGGAAAATTCCGGCTGCGCGAGACGTTGTGCCAATTCATCCAAATTGATTTTCGTTTCACCAACCTGGCCGAGCAGCACCACGTCGTAGCCCTTGCCGTTCTGGTCGTTGCTCCAGATTGTGCCGTTCGGAAAAACTTCAAAGAACGTCGCGATCTCGCTTTTCACGACGGCGGAGTCGCTTTCGTAGAGCGGCACCCATTGCGTGACGATGCCGCCGGGATTCAAATGACTTTTCACCAGCTCGAAATATTCCTTCGTGTAAAGCGTCGCCGAACCTTTGACCCACGGATGGATCGGGTCGGACGTGATGATGTCGAACTTGTCGTGCGCCGTGAAAATATAATGCCGCGCGTCGTCGAAAATGATCTTCGTGCGCGGGTCATTTACCACGCCGAAATTTTCCTTGCCGAAAAATTTCGCAGCCAGCGGCGGCACGAGCGGCTCCATTTCGCAGATGGTGATGTTCGTGACGCCCGGCGTGATCGTGAACGTCCCCGCCGTCACGCCTGCGCCGCAGCCGACGATCAGCACCGAGGCCGGATGCGGGTGCACGAGCGCGGGAATGTGTCCGAGCATCCGCTGCAACCTCATGTCCTGCGGCTCGCTCGACGCCTCGATCTTGCCACTGATGTGGAAATTGCGGACGCCGCTGGAATAATTCCGCGACACGGCCACGGAATTGTTCATGCCCTCGCCGACGTAGAGCATCTCTGCTTCGCCCAGCCGGCTCGGCATATAACGTCCGTAGGCGACGAGTTCGCCGGGGATTTTTTGAACGTGATGCGCCAGCGTCGCCGTGAAAAAAAACAGCGCCGCGAAAATTAAAATTTTGCGGGCGACGCCATTGCAATAAATTACGAACAACAAAAGCGCGCCGACGGCGGCAATCGCAATCAACAATTGCTGGCAATGTTGCGTGCCAATCCACGGAATGAAAATAATGCTGAAGCCGATGCCGCCAACAATTCCGCCGACCG
>Ga0208357_1003266_pt1 | contig 10084 bp, 8 predicted proteins | sample NGESurdeep092012_6_FD_184487 | JGI IMG/M metagenome (GOLD analysis project Ga0208357, IMG submission 184487) | Arctic peat soil microbial communities from Barrow, Alaska - NGEE Surface sample F52-2 deep-092012 (SPAdes) | ecosystem: Environmental > Terrestrial > Soil > Wetlands > Peat ... | reverse complement strand
ATGATCGGCGTGTCATCGCCCGGGAAGTCGTAGTTGCTGAGGAGCTCACGCACCTCCATCTCCACCAACTCGAGCAGCTCGGGGTCGTCCACCATGTCGGCCTTGTTGAGGGCCACCACGATGTAGGGCACACCCACCTGGCGGGCCAGGAGCACGTGCTCACGGGTCTGGGGCATGGGGCCGTCGGCCGCCGAGACCACCAGGATGGCGCCGTCGATCTGGGCCGCACCGGTGATCATGTTCTTGATGTAGTCGGCGTGACCGGGCATGTCGACGTGGGCGTAGTGACGATTCTCCGTCTCGTACTCGACGTGGGCGATGGTGATGGTGATCCCGCGCTGCTTCTCTTCCGGCGCCTTGTCGATCTGGTCGAACGAGGTGAACTGGGTGTTGGGGTTCTTCTCCGACAGGACCTTGGTGATCGCCGCCGTGAGCGTGGTCTTCCCGTGGTCGATGTGTCCCATCGTTCCCACATTGACGTGAGGCTTTGTGCGCTCGAACTTCTGCTTGGCCATCGCCGTAGCTACTCCCTGATATCGGACGGGACCCCCATGGGCCCGCCGCGGCGACTGCACGCCGCTTTCATTTTCCTTTTGTGCGACCTGTCCCGGAGGCCGTCGGCCCCGGCTACTCCCCGTGGGCCCGGGCGATGATCTCCTTGGAGATCGACTCGGGCACCTCGTTGTAGGAGTGAAACTGCATCGTGTACGTGGCGCGACCCTGGGTGCGCGAACGCAGGTCAGTAGCGTAGCCGAACATGTCGGCCAGCGGTACCTGCGCGTTGATCACGTGGCTGCTGCCCTGCTGGTCCATCCCCTCCACCCTGCCCCGGCGGGAGGAGAGGTCACCGATGACATCACCCATGTAGTCGTCGGGCGTGGTCACCGTGACGGCCATCACGGGCTCGAGCAGGACGGGACTGGCCGCCCGCAGGGCCTTCTTGACCGCCATGGAGCCGGCGATCTTGAAGGCCATCTCCGACGAGTCGACGTCGTGGTAGGAGCCGTAGGTCAACAGGATGCGCACGTCGACGGTGGGATAGCCGGCCAGAATGCCCGAGGTCAGGGCCTCTTGGATCCCGGCGTCCACCGAGGGGATGTACTCCTTGGGAATGACGCCGCCACTGATCTTGTCGACGAATTCGTAGCCCCCGCCGGGACCGGTGGGCTCGGCACTGATGACCACGTGGCCGTACTGGCCCCGGCCGCCGGTCTGGCGGACGTACTTCTCCTCGATCTTCTCCACCGACCGGCGGATGGTCTCGCGGTAGGCCACCTGGGGCTTGCCCACGTTGGCGTCGACGCTGAATTCCCGCAACATGCGGTCCACCAGGACTTCGAGGTGGAGCTCGCCCATGCCCGAGATCACCGTCTGGCCGGTCTCCTCGTCGGAGCGCACCCGGAAGGTCGGGTCCTCCTCGCTGAGCGAGTAGAGCGCCTTGGAGAGTTTGTCCTGGTCAGCCTTGGTCTTGGGCTCGACGGCGACATGGATCACCGGCTCGGGGAACTCCAGCGCCTCGAGCACGATCGGGTGGCCCGGGTCGCACAGGGTGTCGCCGGTGGTGGTGTTCTTCATCCCGACCACGGCCATGATGTCGCCGGCGAAGATGGCGTCCTTGTCCTCGCGGTGGTTGGCGTGCATCTGGAGGATGCGGCCCACCCGCTCCTTCTTGTCCTTGGTGGAGTTCATGACCGAGGAGCCCTTGGTCAACGTGCCCGAGTACACCCGGATGTAGGTCAGCTTGCCGACGAAGGGGTCGGTCATGATCTTGAAGGCCAGGGCCGAGAAGGCCTCGCCGTCGTCGGCCTTGCGCTCCAGGACATCCTCGAGATGGTTGGGGCGGGTTCCCTGGGTGGGGGGCAGGTCGAGGGGGCTGGGCAGGTAGTCGATCACGGCGTCGAGCATGGGCTGCACGCCCTTGTTCTTGAAGGCCGACCCGCAGAGCACCGGCACCACCTCGGCGGCCAGGGTGGCCGTGCGCAGAGCCCGGCGCAGGTCGTCGGCCGTGATGAACTCCTCGGCCAGGTACTTCTCCATGATGATGTCGTCGAAGTTGGAGACCACGTCGATGAGCTGGTGGCGAGCGTCCTCGGCGTCGTTGGCCATGGCCTCTGGGATGTCCTTGACCTCCCACTCCTCGCCCATGTCGTTGGCCCAGACCAGGGCCTTCCGCTCCAGGAGGTCGACCACGCCCAGGAACTCGGACTCCGAACCGATGGGCAGCTGGGTGACCGCCGGCAGCGCGTCGAGCCGGTCACGGATCATTTCGACCGTGCGCTCGAAGTCGGCGCCGATGCGGTCCATCTTGTTGACGAAGCAGAGGCGCGGGACGTGGTACTTGTTGGCCTGGCGCCACACCGTCTCGGTCTGGGGCTCCACGCCGGCCACGGCGTCGAAGACGGCCACCGCGCCGTCGAGCACGCGCAGGGAGCGCTCGACCTCCACCGTGAAGTCCACGTGTCCCGGGGTGTCGATGATGTTGATCCAATTGTCCTTCCAGCTGCAGGTGGTGGCGGCGGAGGTGATGGTGATGCCGCGCTCCTGCTCCTGGACCATCCAGTCCATGGTGGCCGCGCCCTCGTGCACCTCACCGATCTTGTAGTTGCGACCGGTGTAGTAGAGGATCCGCTCGGTGGTGGTGGTCTTGCCCGCGTCGATGTGGGCCATGATCCCGATGTTTCGGGTCTTGGCCAGGGGGAAATCGCGAGTCGGAGGGGCGTCAGCCATGGTGCGGAATGTTCCTTATGAAGAAGAAGGGGTGGTCCACTACCAGCGGTAGTGGGCGAAGGCTTTGTTGGACTCTGCCATCTTGTGCATGTCCTCACGGCGCTTGACAGCAGCACCGATGTTGTTGGAGGCGTCGAGGATCTCCCCGGCCAGGCGCTCGGCCATGGTCTTCTCCCGACGCTGACGCGAGTAGGTGGTCAACCACCGGATGGCCAGCGTGGTGGCCCGGCGGGGGCGCACCTCCACGGGCACCTGGTAGGTGGCGCCACCGACCCGACGGCTCTTGACTTCCAACTCGGGGCGGGTGTTCTCCACCGCCCGCTTGAGGGCGGCCACGGGGTCGCCACCGGAGCGCTCCTCGACCAGGGTGAGGGCGCCGTAGACGATGCGCTCGGCCAGCGTGCGCTTGCCGCGCGACAGCACCTTGTTGACCACCTGGGTCACCAGCACCGACCGGTAGACGGGGTCCGGCGCCAGTTCACGGCGGGTTGCGGGTCCGTTCCGGGGCATTAGGACTCCTTCTTGGCGCCGTAGCGGCTGCGGGCCTGGCTGCGCTCACGGACACCCGAGGTGTCCAGGGCGCCGCGCACCACCTTGTAGCGAACGCCGGGCAGGTCCTTCACCCGGCCGCCGCGGACCAGGACGATGGAGTGCTCCTGCAGATTGTGCCCCACCCCGGGGATGTAGGCCGTGATCTCGACTCCGCTGGACAGGCGCACGCGGGCCACCTTGCGCAGGGCGGAGTTCGGCTTCTTGGGCGTGGTCGTGTACACGCGGGTGCAGACACCCCGCCGCTGGGGGGCGCCCTTGAGGGCCGGGGTCTTGGTCTTCGTCACCTTGGCCTGCCGTCCCTTGCGGACGAGCTGGGCGATTGTGGGCACGCGCTACCTCTCGATACTGAAAAATGGTGAATCCATGTGCACGCGGGAACCGCGCAGGCCGAAACCTCACATGGCAGACATACGATTATAGCCCCTGCCTCGGGGTTCGACAATCGCGGGCGCACGCGACCGACGCCCCGGCGACGGCTCAGGGGGCGCCCTCAGCGAGAGTACCCCGGGGAGGTCCGCTCGTCGCTCCCCCGGTCGCGCCGGGCGGGCCCAGATGAGCCCCGGAGGCGCCGGACCGGCCGGGTGGCCGCGTGCGGTCCCATGCGGTGCTCCGCCCCGGGAGCGTTAGCCTGCCCGTATGGAACATTCGATGGCTGAACGCCTGGCCCAACTGGCCGAGCGCAAGGAGCAGGCGTTGCACGCCGGCAGTGAGAAATCGGTCGAGCGACAGCACGCCAAGGGCAAGATGACCGCCCGGGAACGCATCGACTACCTCCTCGACGAGGGTTCGTTCCAGGAGCTGGACATGCTGGCCCGCCACCGGGCCCACGGCATGGGCCTGGAGGACAACCGCCCCTACACCGATGGGGTGGTCACCGGATTCGGCACCGTCGACGGCCGGCGCGTCTGCGTCTTCAGCCAGGACTTCACCGTGTTCGGCGGTGCGCTGGGCGAGGTGTTCGCCGAGAAGATCCACAAGGTGATGGACCTGGCCGCCTCGACCGGCGTGCCGATGATCGGGCTCAACGACGGCGCCGGGGCGCGCATTCAAGAGGGGGTGGTCTCCCTCCACTCCTACGGTGGCATCTTCCACCGCAACGTGGCCTCGTCGGGCGTCATTCCCCAGATCAGCGTCATTCTCGGGCCGTGCGCCGGTGGCGCCGTCTACTCCCCGGCCATGACGGACTTCATCTTCATGGTCCAGGGCACCTCGCACATGTTCATCACCGGGCCCGACGTCGTGAAGACGGTCACTGGAGAGGACGTCACGCTCGAAGAGCTCGGGGGCGCCATGAGCCATGCCACCAAGTCAGGGGTGGCCACCTTCGTCGCCCCCGACGAGAAGGCCTGCCTCGATGACGTGCGCCACCTCCTCTCCTTCCTGCCCTCCAACAACCTGGAGGAGCCTCCGATGGAAGTGACCGGCGATGATCCCGAACGCCAGGTGCCCGAGCTGATCAGCCTCATGCCGTCCTCGCCCAATCAGCCCTATGACATGAAGCGGGTCATTGCGGCCGTGGTCGATGACGGCGACTACTTCGAGGTCCACCGCCACTGGGCCATGTCGATCACGTGCGGATTCGCCCGGATGGGCGGACGGGTGGTGGGCATCGTGGGCAACCAGCCCGCCGTGCTGGCCGGCGTGCTCGACATCGACTCGTCGGAGAAGGCCTCCCGCTTCGTCCGGGTCTGTGACGCCTTCAACGTCCCCTTGCTCACCTTCGTCGACGTGCCGGGCTTCATGCCGGGCACCGACCAGGAGTACGGCGGCATCATCCGCCACGGGGCCAAGCTCCTCTACGCCTACTGCGAGTCCACCGTGCCCCGCATCCAGATCATCACCCGCAAGGCCTACGGCGGCGCCTACGTCGTCATGAACTCCAAGTCCATCGGGGCCGACCTGGCCTTCGCCTGGCCGTCGGCCGAGTTGGCCGTGATGGGGCCCAACGGCGCCGTTGAAATCGTCTACCGCCGCGAACTGGCCGAGGCCACCGACCCGGCCAGCCGGCGGGCGGAGCTGATCGACGACTACACCGAGCGCTACGCCAACCCCTACATCGCGGCGGAGCGGGGCTACGTCGACGACGTCATCTCCCCGGCCGACACCCGGGCCGTCATCTGCCGCAGCTTGGAGATCCTCTCGACCAAGCGCGAGGAGCTTCCCCGCCGCAAGCACGGCAACGTGCCCCTGTGAGTGCGGCGGACCAGGCCCGGGTCGAGATCGACGGCGAGCACCTGAGGCTCGCTCCGCCACCGGTGCCCGGGCCCGACGTGATGGCCGCCATCACCGCGGCGGCCCAGCTGGTGTGGCCCCGGCCGGCGGCACCCGACGAACAGGATCCGGCGCACCAGACGTGGCGGTTCAGCGGGCGCTGGTGGAACAAGCCCACGCCGCTGCGACGCGACCGACCCTGGGCCCGTCACTGACCGTCTACCTGGACGACTGGCGGCAACGGGCCACCATCGGCCAGCGCGAGGATCGCTGGTCCCATCTCCTGGCCGACGACGAGCGGGAACTCCACGCCCTGGCCGATCGGCTGGGGATCCCCCGGCGGGGTTTCCAGCGCCACCGTCGCTCCCCCGCCCTCAACCACTACGACCTGCCCGAGAGCTACCGGCACCGGGCGATTGCCCTGGGTGCGGTCCCAGTGACCTGGCGTGAGATGGCCCGCCTCACCCGGTCATGGCGTCGCGCTGGCGCTCGGCCAGCGCCACCAGGTCCTCCATGATCTCCTTGAACTCGAAGTCCTTGGGCGTGTACACCGCGGCCACGCCCTTGCCCAAAAGGATCTCGGCGTCATCGGGCGGGATGATGCCGCCCACCACGACCGCGGCCGTCACGCCGGCGGCCCGGAGGCGGTCGACCACGTCGGGCACCAGTTCCATGTGGGAGCCCGACAGGATGGAGAGGCCGACGATGTCCACGTCCTCGTCGCGCGCCGCCGCCACGATCTGTGCCGGGGTCAGCCGGATGCCCTGATAGATCACCTCGAAACCGGCATCCCGGGCCGCCACGGCGATCTGTTCCGCCCCGTTGGAGTGACCGTCCAACCCGGGCTTGGCCACCAGCAGGCGGGGTGGCCCCCCGGTGCGCGCGGCCAGGGCCCTGGTGCGGGCCACGATCGGCGCCAGGTCGTCACCGCGGTGGCCCACCCCCCCGCTGATGCCGGTCGGGGCGCGGAATTCTCCGAAGACCTCGCGCAGCGCCGAGGCCCATTCACCGGTCGTCCCGCCGGCATGCGCCAGGGCGATGGTGGCCTCCATGATGTTGCCGCCCGGGCCGTCGTCTTCGGCCACCCGCCGCAACCGGTCCAGGGCCCTGACCACGGAGGGCTGGTCTCGCTCGGCTCGCCAGCGCACCACGTCGTCGGCCAGCTCGGCTTCGAGGTGCGGGTCCACCTTCAAGATGGATTCGATCCCGGCGCCGTCCGTCAGGGGCGAGGCGGCCGTTTCGGTGAAGGCGTTCACGCCGATGACCCGCTGCTCACCGGTCTCGATGCGCCGCACCCGCTCGGCCTGGCTCCGTACCAGCCGGGTCTTGAGCTCGTCGATGGCCGCGAAGGCCCCACCCAATGCCTCGACGTCGGCCAGTTCGGCCGTGGCCGAGCCCACCAACTCGTCCGTCTTGGCCGCGATCACGGTGGAGCCCTCGAAGATGTCCTCGTACTCGAGCAGGTCGGACTCGAAGGCCAGTATCTGCTGCATGCGCAGCGACCACTGCTGGTCCCAGGGGCGAGGCAGGCCCAGCGCCTCGTTCCAGGCCGGCAGCTGCAGGGCCCGGGCCCGGGCCTGCTTGGACAAGGTGACGCCGAGCATTTCGAGGACGATGCGGGGCACGTTGTTCTCGGGCTGCTGCTCGGTCAGTCCCAGCGAGTTGACCTGCACCCCGTAGCGGAAGCGCCGGAGCTTCGGATCTTCGACGCCGTAGCGCTCGGCGCAGATCCGGTCCCACATGGCGGTGAAGGCCCGCATCTTGCAGGTCTCCTCGACGAAGCGGACGCCCGAATTCACGAAGAAACTGATGCGCCCCACCACGGCCGGAAGTTCCGACGGCTCGATCTTGCCCGAGGCCAGCACGCCGTCGAGCACGCCGATGGCGGTGGCCAGCGCGTAGGCGATTTCCTGGGTCGGCGTGGCCCCCGCTTCTTGGAGGTGGTAGCTGCAGACGTTGATGGGGTTCCATTTCGGCGCCTGGCGCACCGTGTAGGCAATGGTGTCCACGGTGAGGCGCAGGCTGGGCCCGGGCGGGAAGATGAACGTGCCGCGACTCAGGTATTCCTTGATGATGTCGTTCTGCGTGGTCCCCGACAGCCGGCCCGGCTCCACGCCCCGGTCCTGGGCGTGCGCCACGTAGAGCCCGAGGAGCCAGGCCGCGGTGGCGTTGATGGTCATCGACGTGTTCATCTCGCCCACCGGAATGCCGGCCATCAGTTCTTCCATATGGCCCCGGTGGGCCACGGGGACGCCGACCTTGCCCACTTCGCCGGCCGCCTCGGGCGAGTCCGGGTCGTACCCGGTCTGGGTGGGGAGGTCGAAGGCGATCGACAGGCCGGTCTGGCCCTTGGCCAGGTTGGCCCGGTAGAGCGCGTTGGAGGCCTTCGCCGTGGAATGCCCCGAGTAGGTGCGCATCACCCAGGGGGCGTCTCGTGGTGACTCCGTGCTCATGCGGTGCACCTCCTCGTACGCAGGGCCGCTCCCTCCATTGTGCCGCGCCGCAACCCCGGGCGGGCCAAGCTCAGCGGCTGTACTCGTAAAAGCCGCGCTTGGTCTTGCGGCCGAGCTGACCCGAGGTGACCAGACGGCGCAACAGGGGCACGGCGGCATAGTTCGGATCGCTGAACTCGGCGTAGAGCGCATCGAGGATGGCCAGCGAGGTGTCCAAGCCGACCAGGTCGAGAAGGGCGAACGGTCCCATGGGGAACCCGCAGCCCCCCTTCATGGCGGCGTCGATGCCTTCACGGGTGGCCACGCCCTGCTCGAGGAGGCGGATGGCGTTGTTCAGGTAGGGGAAAAGCAGCGCGTTGACGATGAACCCGGCCTGGTCCTTGACCTCGACGGGATCCTTGCCGCAGGTGCGCGCGAACTCGGTGGCGGCGGCCACCGTGGTGTCATCGGCGGTGATCGGGCGCACCACCTCGACCAGAGCCATGGCCGGAGCCGGGTTGAAGAAGTGGATCCCGCAGACCAGCTGGGGGCGCCCGGTCGCCATGGCCAGCTCGACGACCGGCAGGGTCGAGGTGTTGGTGGCCAGAATGGCCCCCTCCTGGCACACCGTGTCGAGTTCGGCGAACAGGGCCTTCTTGATCTCCAGGTCTTCGATCACGGACTCGATGACCAGGTCGGCGTCGGCCAACGCACCGAGGTGGGTGGTGGCGGACACGCGAGCCGTGACCTCCCCGGCCTCCGCCTCGGTGCGCTTGCCCTTTTCCACCTGCTTGGCCAGCGACTTCGTCAGCCCGGCCACCATGGCGTCCGCCGCGGCCTGGCTGCGACTGCGCAACACGACCTCGTAGCCGGCGGCGGCCGCCACCTCGGCGATGCCCGATCCCATGATGCCGGACCCAACGATTCCAACCCTCTTAATGGACATGGGACCGAATGCTACCGGTCGGTAACCTCGGCGGTCGAGGTCGGGGCCCGTGCGGAGCGTGCAAGAGTGGCCCGTGGACAAAAACGGCGTGCTGGCCCTGGTCGGGGGGAACGAATGGACCCCCGGATGTTCCTTTGACGCGAAGCTGCTGGCCGCGTCGGGCGGGAAGGACGTGCTCGTGCTCCCCACGGCCGCCGCCTACCAACACCCCGAGCGGGTGGTGCTCCAGGCGGCCGAATGGTTCGCAGCCTTGGGTGGCCAGGTGGAGGGCCTGATGGTGGTCGACCGGGCGTCGGCCGGGGACCCCGGGATGGCGGCGGTGGTGCGGGGCGCCCGCTTCATCTACCTGTCCGGCGGCTCGCCCCTGCATCTCAAATCGGTCCTCAAAGGGTCAGCCACCTTCGACGCCTTGCGTGAGGCGTGGGCCGACGGCGCGGTGGTGGCCGGATCGGCCGCCGGGGCGATGGTGCTGACCGATCCGATGGTCGACCCGCGCGGCGGCGCCCTCACCGTGGGCCTGGGGCTCATCGATCAGCTCGCCGTGGTCCCCCAATTCGGCGACGAGCACGAGGACGTGCACGGCCAGAAGCTCGAGCGAACGGTGGCGTTGGCCTACGACGGGCTCCCCGTCGTCGGCATCCCCGAACGCACGGCGCTCATCAGGGACGTCGACGGTGCCTGGAGCTCCGAAGGTGCCGCCGCCCCGGTGGTGTTCCGCAACGGCACGCGGACCGACGGCCTCGAGGCCCTCACGGCCTGAGATCGCTCAGTCGGTCTCCGCGATGGTGACCGACTCGATCACCACCCGCTCCTTCGGCTTGCCGGAGGGGGTGCCCACGGCGTTGATGGTCGTCACCACGTCGCCGCCGCTCACCACCGCGCCGAAGAGGGAGTACAGCGGGGGCAGGCCGGCCCCGTCCGGGCCGCTGATGACGAAGAACTGGCTGCCGTTGGTATTGGGCCCCGCGTTGGCCATGGCCAGGGAGCCGACCTGGTACTTCCCGGCGGACGGCAGCTCATCGGCGTACTTGTAGCCGGGGCCCCCGGTGCCGGTTCCCGTCGGGTCCCCGCCCTGGAGGACGAAGCCCGGGATGATGCGGTGGAAGATGACCCCGTCGTAGTAGTGGTACCGAGCCAGGAAGACGAAGCTGTTCACCGTCTTGGGGGCGGCCAGGGCGTCCAGGGCGATGACCATGGTCCCGTGCGACGTCACCAC
>Ga0208357_1003265_pt1 | contig 10084 bp, 8 predicted proteins | sample NGESurdeep092012_6_FD_184487 | JGI IMG/M metagenome (GOLD analysis project Ga0208357, IMG submission 184487) | Arctic peat soil microbial communities from Barrow, Alaska - NGEE Surface sample F52-2 deep-092012 (SPAdes) | ecosystem: Environmental > Terrestrial > Soil > Wetlands > Peat ... | reverse complement strand
AGCGACTGTTCCAGTAGTTCGCGATCGGGGAAATCAAATGGCAGCAGCAGCTCCGAGCTGCGCTCCGGCATCGCGACATACGTGCCCGCGAGGAACAGTCGCAGCACGTCACCATCGGCTTCGCCCTCGACATTTTCAATGAAGCGATGTTCGCGCGCGAGTAGTTTGCCCTCTCGGATTCGCAGCAGCGCGACTACAGCATCATCGCCGTCGCGAGCGTACCCCACCACGTCGCGGTCGCCTCCCTCCACGCGGAGTACAACTGTCGGCTCTTCCATCTTCTCAAGATGATGCAACGCATCGCGCATTTCCGCCGCACGTTCAAAATCGAGGCTTGATGCGGCAAGCTCCATTCGCTCGCGGACTCGGCGAACTACCTCGTCCGACCGCCCCTCGAGAAACAACGTCACCTCATCTATCATAGCCGCGTATTCCATCTGCGTCTGCTTGAATACGCAGGGGGCCTTGCAACGCTGAATGAAGTAATCGAGGCACGGTCGTTCGGGCATTTCGCGCGGCATGTCGTAGTTGCATGACCGAACAGTGAAGATTCGGCGTACGACGTTGAGCGAACGGCGCATTGCCCCTACATCGGTGTACGGTCCGAAATACTTGGCGCCGTCGCTCACAACTCTGCGCGTTACGAACATGCGCGGAAACGGCTCATTGACGGTCACCTTGATGTACGGATATGACTTGTCATCGCGCAGCGCGATATTGAATTTGGGATGATATTCCTTGATCAGATTCGCTTCGAGTATGAGCGCGTGCGCTTCCGTCGGCACGACGATCGTCTCAAGATCCGCAATATGTCGCACAAGGTGCTGCGTCTTGAGGCTGAACTGGTGCTCGCTCGCGAAGTAACTCCGCACGCGCGACCTGAGGCTCTTTGCCTTACCGACGTACAGCACGTCGCCACCGGCGTCCTTCCAGAGATATACTCCTGGGCTATCCGGCAGATGCTGCAATTTCTGCGCAACTAATTCGGGGGCCTTCACCATCGAAAGTTATACGCCTGATCGCCGCCGCAGTTTCGCCGCCAGCATCTTCGCTTCGGGAATCCCAAGTCCAGCTCCGATCACGCCATATGCGATCGCGAACATGCCGAGCGCCAGCAAGGCCAGTAACAGCGGTCGTGACGTCGGGATCACGAACCGGGCAGCAGAGCCAAGCAGTGCTGCTCCCAGTCCAGCGATCCACAATCTCACGACATATTTCACCGAGAGTCCCGTCCGCCCGATTCGGCGAGTCAACCCGCGACGCAGTAGAATGAACTCGACCCAGCCGGCGATACCAGCTGACGCCGTAAGCCCCGCCGCGCCAAGCTTTGGATCAAGTCCAAGCCAGCCCGGAAGCTGGAACGCGAAGATCACACCGAGGACCGTCGTCAACGCAATCCGGATGAGTGCGAACTTAAGCGGCGTCCGCGTGTCCCGAAGTGCGTAGTACGTCGATGAATCGAGGCGTCCCAGAGTCGAAGCCAGCAGACCGACGCTCGAGCCGACAAGAATCTCCCAGACCCAGATCGTATTGTCGCGCCTGAACGCGCCTGTCTGATAGAGGGCACCGGTGACGATATCGCCTAGCGCCAGAAAAGCAATCACGCACGGAACTATGAAGAATGCAATTCGCTCCATTCCGGCGTTGAGGCGCACGCGCAACTGCGCTGCAATTTCTTCCTGCGTGCCGAGTGCGCTCGACATTGCCGGAAGTTCAGCGGCTGAGACCGACATCCCGAAGAGACTGCCCGGAAGCATGTACAGCGTTTGCGCATACGCGAGCGACGACACAGCGCCGATTGGCAGCCGATACGCAAGCGCCAGGTCTATGAACCCGCTGATCTGCACAACGCCACGACTCATAAATACCGACGAAAACTGCTTGAAAACTCGCCGTACGCTCGGCAAACCGAAGTGAAAGTTCGGTACTATTGTCGGTGCGACGCGCCGAATGCTCGGCAGCTGGACAAGAAACTGACCCGCGCTGCCGATCACCGATGCCCACGCTACCGCAATGACGAGCCCCGATGGTGACCGCCTGGGCCCGTATAGCAGAAGCGCTGCAATGATCACCCCGTTCCACGCAAGTGGCGCCATGTACGACACCAGGAACTTGCGATGCGTATTCAGAACTCCCAGACACCACGCGGAGAAGACGAGAAGGCCGGCACCCGGAAAGAGAATCCTCACCAGTGTCGTCGTGAGTGCTCCCTCCGTGGGAGTCGCACCCGTCGCGGCGAGCCACGCGACAAAAGACTTCGGGAGGAACCCTGCAAACGGGCGCATCAGTGTGCTGACCGTCGATCCGCCGCCGGCAAGTATACCAACCAACTGCGGAGCAGCAATGACTCCAGCGAGCACAATTACCGACGCGACGAGCACCAAGGCACCGAAAACCGCGCCCGCCAACTCATCGGCGTCGCGTACTTCACCTCGCGCCAGCGTACCCGCGTATTCCGGAATAAATGAGGCCGACAGCACTCCCTCTCCGAAGAGATTCTGGAGCATGTTCGGAATTCTGAACGCGCCCTGGAATGCATCGTTGGCGAGAGACACACCAAGGAAGTGGGCGAATATGCGCTGCCGAATCAGGCCTGCAACCTTGCTCGCGAAGATGCCGGACCCTACCATGAACGCCGCCCGACCGGTGCGCTCCTCAGTCACCGTGTATCACGCCGGCGACGTGCTTCCTGGCCTCCACCCGCATTGCGTCGAGTGCGCTGTTACCATACCGCGCAAGGAACGGTACGTAACTGAGTACCCGTTCCTGCGGATCACCATCCGGATAAAGAGTCGCCCGAACCAGGCCTACTTCCCGCAGTTCGTCCGTCCCTGCCTGCTTGATCGCCGCTGCATAACGTCGCTCAAGGCGCGCAAGACGATGCTCCACCCCGGCGCGCATTGTGCCGATCGAGCGCGCCAGTGCTTCCGAAGTCTGAGAGTCGCCGCGCAGCTGGTTGCTGACACTATCGAGCGTCGATCGGAGCCGAGCAATCGACGCTCGTATTCCCGATGAAACGCTTTCGCGCGCGACCTTTGTCTCCATCGCATGCGGATCCTCAAAATCCGCGATTCCCGCGCCTAACCGATCCAGTATCGTCTCGATCTGCGGCTCCATCAACGTGCCGCTCCAGCGCGGGACAATGCGCGGAACCGCAAGCTCGAGTGCGCGTGCCACTGCAGATACCTGAGCAAAGTACGCCACTTCCCCAGGTCCACCGACGTAGCAGACGGTTGGCAGAATCTGCCGTTCCATAACGGGTCGTAATAACACATTCGGGCCCAGCCTCTCGGCCGCTGAGCTCCTGGCGGCCGAAGCTGCTGTCGCAATTGGCACTCGTCGGCGCGTTGCATCGTCGAGCGTCTCGAAGACAAGCGACAAATTCGGAACGTCGGCGACCTGCGCGTGAAAGCCAGCACCCGAGATTTCTTTGGAACGCGTTACCAGCGCCTTCGCCACCGCGTCGGCACGTTCCAGCGCGCGCCGAACGGTGTTATGGCCTGCCGCCCTCACAGCCGCATGAGAGGCGTCGAGCACCGCTATCCCGAGAGGTTCAAGCAACGATCGGAGCAGCGTCACATATGCGCTTCCAACCGATGCGCCGGTGGTGTACGCGGCTCGCACCGCTTCGAGTGCGCCAGCCGCTGGCGCGGAACCGCATGCCTCCTCCAACCTGGCGAATTGTTCCGATACATCACCCAACGGCGTGTTGATCATCGACCTGCCGCCAAGATCCGGTTGGGTCATCGCCAACGTATCGAGTTTGCCGCGACGTACCACACCAATGTGGCTCGCCTCCACAAAATCAGCATCATCTGTTGCAGCCCAGAATACAGGGGCAACAGAACGGTTCGTCGCGATTTGCAGCGCGTCGGCCATCTCCAGCATCGTTATGGCCTTGTTCAGCACGTATAACGGGCCACCGAACAATCCGGGTTGCTGACCACCTGTGATCACCACTCCGTTTCCGTTGGCTGCAGCAGCGAGGCGGTCAGCCGCGGCACCGGATGGTTGCAGCGCGGGAAGCAGGTCGCTCAACCATGCACGTCCCGCGAATTCAGTCGACGTGGTGTCTGCAACGGCTGACCAGTCGGCTCCGCCGGCGGGACGCGGCAGATACCAATCCGGTAGGCCGCCTTCGAGCGCTCGGCGCGCCAGCGTAGAGCCGCCAAGATTTCTGGAAATTGCGCGTATCATGAGCCGAGTTCCGCATCTTGCAGCAGACATCGAATGTGGTCAGGTTCGAACACTCTCACCCGTTCCATATAAGTGCGTTCAAACCCACTCGCAGATATCTTCTTTTCAACGTATCGCCCATTCGGTGTAATTCTCCGAGTCTGCGTCACCAGCCGGTTTTCACCATCGGAAGAAAAGTAGCCAAAGCTGGTGAAAAGATTCACGACCAGATCAAAAGCCTGGAGCTGGGATGGAGGCTGCCTCATACCATCGGGTGAACCATTCGGTCATTTATGATACGGCTCACCGCGAATTATTGTCCCTGCGCGATATATCTGCTCTGCCAGCACCAGTCGAGCAATCTCATGCGGCAGAGTCCACGGCGCCAGCGAGAGCCGCAGCTGTGCACCGTCGCGAAGTCGTCCATCCAGGCCGAAGGCTCCGCCAATCACGAAGGCGACGTCGTGCGCCTTTTCCCGCTCAGTCATCAACCAGGTCGCGAAATCCTCGGATGACATCGACTTGCCCGATGCGTCACACGCGACGATCGCCGCCTCCGCACCGATGCGTTCTCGAAGCCGAACCCCCTCCCTCATGCGTACCATCGCCGCCCCTGCCGCGGCCGACGTGGACGGATCCGCACGCTCGCCCTTGACCTCGATTATCTCGATCGGCCAGTAGCGCGCCGCACGAGTCTCATAATCGCGAATCGCCGCGGCAAGCGCCTGATCCTTCGGGCGCCCGACCGCGGCGATCATAACTCGCACTCCCCTGCTACCTCAGGAGTAGATGCCCCGCAAACGATGCACGGACGCGACGCGACTCATGGAAAGCATGTAAGCGGCGGTGCGCATGTTCACCTTGTGCGATTTGGAAAGCGCGAGAACGTCCGCAAAGCTGCGACGCATGATCTCAATGAGTCGCTCATTGACGGTCTTCTCATCCCAGAAGTACCCACCCCGATCCTGTACCCACTCGAAGTAGGAGACTGTCACGCCACCAGCATTCGCGAGGATATCCGGTATGACAAAGATTCCCTTTTCGTCGAGAATCGAGTCTGCAGCGGCCGACGTCGGCCCGTTTGCCCCTTCGCAGACGACCTTCGCGCGGATGCCGTGCGCGTTCTTCGTCGTGATCACGTTCTCGAGTGCGGCGGGAAGCAGTACGTCGACGTCCAGCGTCAACAGGTCGGCACCAGAGATCTCGTCGCCGCCCTTGAATCCCTTGAGCGACTTGTGCTGCTTCACGTACTCGATCGCCTGCTTGACGTTGATCCCCTTCGCATTGTGGAACGCAGCATCGCGGTCACCTATGCCGACGATCTTTGCACCAGCTTCGTCGAGAAGCTTTGCAGCCGTCGAGCCTACATTGCCGAAGCCCTGAACAGCAATGGTCGATTTGCTTACATGCATTCCGAGATGCTCGAGCGCGTCCGTCGTAACGATTGTGCAACCACGTCCAGTGGCTTCGCGCCGACCCAGCGAACCACCCATCTCGACTGGCTTGCCGGTAACAACTGCGGTCACCGTATGGCCCACGTGCATCGAGTACGTGTCCATCACCCACGCCATTACGCGTTCGTTCGTGTTCACGTCGGGCGCTGGAACGTCGGAGTCGGGTCCGAGAGTCTGGATGATGCCGACCGTGTAACGACGCGTCAGACGCTCCAGTTCGCCCATGCTCATCTTGAGCGGGTCGCAAACTACACCACCCTTCGCACCACCGAAGGGAATGTTCACGACAGCACTCTTCCATGTCATCCACGCGGCAAGCGCGGTGACCTCTTCAAGCGTGACGTGGATGTCGAATCGGATGCCACCCTTACCCGGGCCGCGCGACGTGTTGTACAGCACTCGATGACCGGTAAAAACCTCGACCTCGCCATTGTCCATCAAGATCGGGCACGAAACAGTTATCTGCTTTTCCGGATTGCGCAGAATCTTGTAGATGCCGGGCTCCAGGTTCAGCAGTTCAGCCGCGCGATCAAAACGCGACATCATTGAGTCGAATGGATTTTCCTCGTTCAAAACGGGATCCTTGTCTGGATGGACAATTTGAGAGGTCGAAAGTTTGGGTTTGCTGGCCATGATCAAGCGATTGAAGGGGCTCGTTCGAATAACTTCGCGAGAGCTGTGGCAATGAGAGAGGCTCCCTCGCTCACGCTTACAGCCTGTGAAAGATACCAAAGCTTCTCACTCTTGGCAGCCCACGTCGGAGCGAGCTTGATCGCATCCTTCTCAGTCGTGACAACATATTTGTGATCTAACGATTCTTCTTCAAGAATTGCCGCATCCGCAGGTGAATACGCGTGATGATCTCGAAACCGTCGCCGCGTCACGACACCGCCAAGCTGCTCAAGCTGCTCGAAGAAGCTGACGGGATCTCCGATACCCCCTACAGCGAGTACTTTCTCGCCGCGGAGCGCGTGCAACGGCAGTTCTGCGCCTGATCGAAAGGACACCAGCGCGCGCGGCTCCAGCCGCACAACGACAATCGATGTAACCGATCCGCGTGCTTCACGTACAGAGCGAACCACGGTGGCGACGTCGCTATCGCTCGCACTCTTCTGTGTCACAACTACGATGTCTGCGCGCCGCAGGGAATCGACGGGTTCCCGGAAGGGGCCAGCTGGCAGCATCCTCGCGCTCTTTCCCCACTTCTCCGCGCTGATCAGCACGATTTCCAAATCTCTGCGCGCTCGGCGGTGCTGGAATCCATCGTCAAGCACCGCGACATCGGCGCCAGCCGCCACGGCAGTCGCAATTCCGGCAACCCTATCTCTGTCCGCGACGACGAGGCTCTCCGGATTGATCCGAGAGTGAAGCAGCTTTTCATCATCGCCATAGCCGCGCATCACGATCGCGGGCCGGTGGCCCGCATCACCCAATTGTCGCACGATGTAAGCGCTGAACGGCGTCTTGCCCGTTCCGCCCACGCTCAGATTTCCAACGCTGATAACCGGAATATTTGACCGCGTCGCCTTGAGCAATGAGCGATCGTAAAGCGCGTTTCGCAGCGAAACGATGCCGCCAAATAACCACGCGAATGGGGAAAGCAATCCGCGACTTACGCGCGCACCGGTATCGTCGCCGTACCAGACTTGCTCAAGGTTCACGGCGACGAGTAACCACTTTCCTGCGCCACCATCACCGTCCTGTTCAACACGGCCTCAAACTGACTGACCTGCTGAGCAGCAGCGCGTGAATTCACTGCGTCGACATACATCGGTTCGCTGTATGCAACCGTCACGCGAGCAAACGGTTTAGGGATCATGAATGCGTCCCAACTCTTGAGATGCCACGCACTCGACGCTCCAACGCCAATGGCGATTATTGGTGCGCCAGCCCTGTGCGCAGCGACTATCGCGCCGCTCGCAAAACTCCGCGCGGGCCCCCGCGGGCCGTCCGGTGTAACCGCAACTTCAGCACCCGACTGAAGCGCCTCACACATCGCAAGCAACGCGCGTGCCGCACCGCGGCTCGTCGATCCGCGGATAGCTGCCAGTCCAAGCCGATGCGCAATTTGAGCGATGAGCTCGCCGTCGCGATGCTCGCTGATGAGGATCCGAATTCCCTGCGACCGATGCCTCACCACCAAGGGGAGCATCTGGCCATGCCACAGCGCGAATACAAACGGCTCATGCCTGGCACGGAGCATCTTCCATCCATCGGCGTTGATCTCGCGCACTCTCCATGTTGCATAAAGTGCTCTTATAACCAGCGGGCCGACCAGCGCCGCAACCCGCTGAATTCCCGTGAGACCCTTCCTGGTTTCCTCTGGAGTCTTCACCCTGCGAGTCCGGAAATCATCTCCGCGACGCGGCCAGCTGCCCCGGGCGTTCCCAGTTGTCCACGCACTTCCAGCAATCCAGCCCGCTGAGTCTCTCGATATGGTTTGTCGTCCAGAAGCCGGCCCAGCTCGTCCGCCACGTCGTTCGGCCGCAATGCACCCTGAACGAATTCTCGCGCAATCTCGCGGCCGGCAACTACATTCACGAGCCCGATATAAGGGATCTTCACGACGCGACGTGCGATCGCGTACGACAACGCCCCCGTTCGGTACGCTACCGCCATTGGACACTGCGCAATGGCCGCTTCAAGTGTTGTCGTGCCGCTCTTGCAGAGCGCGACGTCGGCAGCACGAAATACGTCGAACGACGCCCCATGCACGATTTCAAAAGGACAGTCCAATCCGGCGAGATCTACCGTCGGCGCTGCGTGCACAATCACGCGCAGACCCGGATAGCGTCGCGCCATTTCGCGGCCAGTCGCGATAAACGGTGTAAAGTGTCTGGCGATTTCCTGGCCACGACTTCCCGGAAAAAGAGCAAGCACGCGCTCTGTGGCAGAAATTCCCAATCGCTGTCGCGCTTCCTCGCGCGACGAAAGGTTTCCGGCGCGATCAAGCAACGGATGCCCAACGAATGTCGCGTCTATACCATACCCTTCCAGCAACGGCTGCTCGAACGGCAGAATCACCGCCGCCCTGGTTATGAGTTTCGCGAGCTTTGGCAGACGTCCAGCACCCCACGCCCAAACCTGTGGCGTGACATAATACAGCACCGGCACTCCAGCGGCCTGCGCTGCCGCAGCAACCTTCATGTTGAAGCCGGGATAGTCGATCAGAACGACCGCTGCCACGCCACCACCCGCGATCCTGGCCCGAAGTTCTCGCAATAGTTTTGCGTGCTTCGGAATGTGCTTCAGCACCTCGGCAAAACCCATCACCGCCAGTTCCGAGTAGTCCCGAGTTATCTCCACGCCACTCGAGCGCATGTGTGGGCCGCCCACACCCGCAGTCGTCAGATCCGGACGAATCTCACGCAGGCGCGCCGCAACGCTCCCCGCATGCATGTCGCCGGACGCCTCGCCGGCGACGAAGAGTACCTCACGCACCGAGTGACGGGGCGTTACGCTCTATGTCACCAACGATGCGTAGTGCGACTGCAAGCGCGCGACGACCATCGGCGCCACTGACGACCAGCGGCGATTCTCCCGCAAGCGCAGCAGCGAAACTCTCGAACTCCAGCTTCAGTGGCTCACCCTCGGGCGCCTCGAGTGCAACGCGCTCCACAAAATCCGTCAGCTCGGGAGTTCCACCGCTCGCCACCAGAGCGTGCAGATCGGCGGGATTCTTCAATCGGAAGAACTCGCCGTTGCCAGCTCCCAGATCCAGTGACAGATACCCACTCGGCTGGAATATGCGAACCTTTCGGACGCGCTCTCTCGATATACGGCTTGCGGTGATGTTGGCAACAGCGCCCGAGTCAAATGTGATTCGCGCATTCGCGATGTCCACCGTTTGCGTGAGGACAGGAATCCCAACAGCCGCGATGTTGCCCGCCACCGAATTGATGAGCGTGAGAATCAAATCGATATCGTGAATCATCAGATCGAGCACGACGGCCACGTCCGTTCCGCGCGGCTTGAACTGCGCCATGCGGTGCGATTCGAAAAAGCGCGGATCATCGAGATACGCTTCGGCGGCCAGCAGCGCGGGATTGAACCGCTCGACATGCCCGACCTGAATTTTTACTCCCTTCGATTTCAGGTAATCAATTTCTTCCTGTCTTGATAATTGCATGTCACGAATTGGAGTGATAATTTCTACTCCGGGAATCATGATATGAAAGATCATATCAAATCTTACCTGGTCGTTTCCTGCGCCTGTGCTTCCGTGAGCCACCGCGTCAGCACCAACTTTTTTCACATGTTCTGCAATGTGCAAAGCCTGCGAAACCCTTTCTGCACTTACACTTAATGGGTAAGTGTTATTCTTTAATACATTTCCAAAAATAAGATATCTGATAATATTTTTGTAATAGCTTTCAGTAGCATCTACTGTAGTATGCGACGCTACACCAAGCGCTTTAGCATGTTGCTCTATTTGAACTAATTCTTCTTTGGAA
>Ga0208357_1003264_pt1 | contig 10088 bp, 7 predicted proteins | sample NGESurdeep092012_6_FD_184487 | JGI IMG/M metagenome (GOLD analysis project Ga0208357, IMG submission 184487) | Arctic peat soil microbial communities from Barrow, Alaska - NGEE Surface sample F52-2 deep-092012 (SPAdes) | ecosystem: Environmental > Terrestrial > Soil > Wetlands > Peat ... | reverse complement strand
CCACGGTGAGTTTCCCCACACACGATTTCCAATCGTGCCGATTCGGCCGCTCTCGCACTCCTCCGGAGCTGCCCGCCAGCAGCAGGGAGGCTATCGTCTCAGCTGGACCGCTCGGTGCTCCGTGCGGCGGCCGGGTCCTGCGCAACGGGCACCCGTGAACCGAGTCAGGGCCGGAAGGCAGCAGCTCTCAGCGGCGCCGTCCGTGTGCCGCAGCAAACCTGGCCGTCGCACCGAACACCGAGCGGATCCCCCGCTTTCGGTCCCACCCCCCACCGGTAGGCTGCCACGGTGGCCCCCGAAGGCGACTCAGCGTCGACGCCCTACCAGTCGCTTTACCGGCGCTTCCGCCCCCAGCGGTTCGCGGAGGTACTCGGCCAGGAACACATCAGCCTGGCCCTGCGCAACGCCGTGCGCGACGACCGGGTGGGACATGCCTATCTGTTCAGTGGGCCGCGGGGCACCGGGAAGACGTCCACCGCTCGCATCCTGGCCAAAGCCCTCAATTGCGCCGCCCCCGACGGGGGCGAGCCCTGTGGGGTCTGTGACTCCTGCGTCGAGATCGCCCGAGGGACCTCCCTCGACGTCCACGAGTTGGACGCCGCTTCCAATAACGGCGTCGACGCCATGCGTGAGCTGGTCTCCCATGCCGCCCTCGGTACGCCCGGTCGTTGGAAGGTCTACATCGTCGACGAGGTTCATATGCTCTCGACGGCCGCCTCCAACGCTCTGTTGAAGACGCTGGAAGAGCCCCCCGCTCACGTCGTCTTTGTCCTGGCCACCACCGAAGCCCAGAAGGTTCTGCCCACCATCCGCAGCCGGACCCAACACTTCGAGTTCAGGCTCCTCGGACCCGACATCCTGGTTGACCTCCTGCGCAAGATCCGTGACGACGCCGGCCTCGAGCTGGGCGACGACTCGATCGATGCCGCAGTACGGCGGGGCCGGGGATCGGCGCGCGACGCCCTGTCGGCCCTGGACCAGGTGGCGGCCGGAGGGGCAGTCGACGACGAGCTCGTCGTCCTGGCCGCGCTGGCCGACGCCCTGGCCGAGCGGGACCCCGGAGGGGCCCTCGTCTGCGTGGCCCAGGCTTCGGAGGCCGGTCATGACATGGCCCGACTGGCCGGTGCCCTGGCCGACCATCTGCGCCAGGCCTACCTGGCCTCGGTGGCTCCCGACCTGGTGGCCGTCCCGGGCACGGAGCGCGCCCAGGTGGAGGAATTGGCTCGGAAGATGGGCCTGGCCCGGGTGGTCCGGCACATGGAGGTCCTCGGGAAGGCCCAGGTCGACATGCGCGAAGCGCCCGACCCTCGCGTCCATCTCGAGGTGGTCCTCATCAGGCTCACCCATCCCGAAGCCGATGATTCGCCCGCCGCCCTGCTCGAGCGGATTGAGCGCCTGGAGAGAAACCAGGGCAGTGCCGGGCCGGCCGCTCCCGCTGAGTCTGGTGCCGTCGATCCCGGATCCCGGGCACCGGCGGTTCCGTCTGCCACCAAGGCGCTGGCCCCGAAGCCCAAGTCCGCAGCCCCCGTCTCCGCATCGGAGCCGGCCGCCGATCGGCCGTCGATGGACCGGTCTCCGCCCGACGAGTCCGAGATAACCGGTCCCGAGCAGGCCCGTCGGGCTTTGAGCGCGCTCAAGAAGCAGACCCCGGGCCGGCGAGCCAGTGGTCGACCTGAGGCCGCTGATCCTGCGCCCCCACCCGAGCGAGCGTCCACGCCGGCTCCGGCCACCGACCCCGTACCCTCGATGATCCCCACCAACGGGGCCCCCGCCGCCGGCGCCACCGAGGTGTCGCGAGACCAGTTGGTCCAGCTCTGGGGGGACAGTTTGCTGGCCTCACTGCCCAATCGGGCCCGGGCCCGATTCCGCGTCGGACGCTTCGTGGCCGTGGAGAACGGAACAGCCGTCTTCGCTCTGCCCAACGAGACGCACCGTTCCTACTGCGAGGAGGTTCGCACCGACGTCGAGGTGGCGCTGAGCACCCATTTCGGCACCGCCGTCCCGCTCCGGTTGGTGGTCGATGACGAGGGTGAGGGAGTCTCCTCGCCTGCCGCCGGCCCGGGTCGGTCGGGCGACACCTCTGTCGGCCCGGGACCGGAGAGCGAACACGACGAAGCCCACCATGACCTCCTGGATCCCGTGGTCCTGGCCGCCCAGACCGAACTGGCCGGGGCCGGGCTCTCACCCGAGGAACGTTTGAAGCAGGCGTTCCCGGGCGCCGAGGAGGTCTGACCCCGTGTACACGGTGTCACTGCAGTCTCTAGTCGACGAGTTGGGTCGCCTCCCCGGCATCGGCCCCAAGTCGGCCCAGCGACTGGCCTTCCACATCCTCAAAGTGGCGCCCGAGGATGCCACCCGGTTGGCCGAAGCCATCGTGGCCGTCAAGGAACACACCACTCTCTGTCCGCGCTGTTTCAATGTGGCCGAAGGTGAACTCTGCACCATCTGCAACGACGCCCGGCGCGACGCCACCGTCATCTGCGTGGTCGAGGACCCCCGCGACATCGTGGCTGTCGAGAAGACCCAGGAGTTCCGGGGCCACTATCACGTCCTCCACGGATCGCTCAATCCCATCGAAGGCGTCGGTCCCGATCAACTGCGCGTCAAGGAACTCCTGGCCCGTCTGGACGACGAGGGCGTGACCGAGATCATCCTCTGCACCAATCCCAACATCGAGGGCGAGGCGACGGCCATGTACCTGGCCCGATTGCTCAAACCCCTCAACCTGTCGGTGACCAGAATTGCCAGTGGCCTGCCCGTCGGTGGCGATCTCGAATATGCGGACGAGCTCACTCTCGGTCGCGCCATCGAGGGTCGGCGCCAGGTCGACGCCTGATCCTGTGGGTCAGTCCCAGAGCCGGGGTTGATCCAAGTCGGCGCTCAAAGGGAAGTATCCGGGGATCTCGTCGGTGGGGGTGTCGAGATAGATCTTCGCCTCCGGTGGTTGGGCGAAACGGCCGTGGCTCCACCGCACCTCGACGTGTCCCTCCACCGAATGCGTCCGGGCGGTGACCCTGTCGCGATAAATCACCGACCAGTCCACCTGAGGCTGCCCCGCACTTCCGGCCCGGATGTCGAGGTCGAGGAATTCAAAGGCCTGACGCCAGTCCCAGGGACTGGCCACCCGCAGCCGCAACGATCGTTTGGCGTCGGCTCCGAGTAGGAAATAGGTGGCGTTCCCGATCCGGAGGAGCCGCCAGGCCTGGCGTTCCTGGAAGCGTTGGCGGGTCACGTTCTCCCGCCACCGTTCGGCCGAGTCGCTACTGACGCGGGCGCACAGGGCCCGGTAGTGATCCTGGGCGTCCACCGGATAGGAACGTCCGAGGGCCAGGCGCAGACGGCGCCTTTCGACCGGCGTCAGAGCCTCGGGATCTTCGGGGAGATCATCGAGACCGGTGGCTTTCCGGCAGGCGGAGTAGAGAGCCCGGTATTCATCGGGAGCCGTTCGCAAGTACCAGTCGGTCTGCTCCCAGTCCCCGGTCGTGGCCAAAAGCCCTTCGAAGAGACGAGCCGGTGACGGGTTGGCGATGTTGCGCGACAGGTACTTGCAGCTGACCAGATAGACGTGGTCGATCCGGAGGTCGACGGGAGCGACCTCGTCCCCCGGTGGCCGTCGTCCCCCTGTCCACTCGACCAGCCGCGGTCGCCTCCCCCGCAGGGCGTCGGGTGCTTCCAGGAAGGCCCGGCCGTTGGCGAAGGCGGTGGCGAACTCGTCGTGGAACGTCCCCGAGTCGTGGAGATCAGTGAGCCGTGTCCACGTCGTCTCGGAGATGGCCAGTTCGTCGGGGCGCGCGCCGAGAGCGGTCCCGATGTCGGCGTAGGGGAGCATCCCGAGAGCGGTGGCTAGTTCGGTGACCGTCGTCCGGTCATCAGGCACGAGGCCTCGTGCCTACCGGCACCGGCCGTTTCCGTCCCGTCGTGGCCCGACGTGGCGCTTCGGTTCCGGCCTCGTCTTCCACCACGCCGGATCCGTCGGCGGCGTAGCGGGCCAGCCGTGTCCGGTCGTCGGCCGACTCCATCTCGACGATGTCGAACACGGCACCGAAACCCTTCGATCGGGGGTCGTACCGCAGCGCTCGCAGCGCCTGGTCGCCGGCGCTACCGGCTACCGGAGCGTCGGTCGTGATGAGAACGAGAGGAATCTCGGGATGCGAGGCGTGGAGAACGGCCGCCTTACCCAGCGCCTTCCACAGCGTGTCGGCTTTCCGCAGGCCGGCCCGGGTACTGGTGAAAGCGCCCGAGACGTCGAAGTACCACGGCTGACCGTGTCCATCGGTGGCCGAGAAACTGACTTCGATGCCGTTGCCCGTTTTGACGTCGGCCGCAATGTCGACGAACCCGCAACGGGCCAGGAGATCCTGAGCCAGCTCCCGCGCCTTATGTCCTTGGCGGAGGGCCTGGGCCGGGAAGTCGCCGTCGTCCTCCACCGGAGCGGCCTTGGTCTTCCTGGCCGACGTGGCTCCGGTCGCCTTGGTGGCAGTCGTCGCCTTGGTGGCCGCTGTCTTCGAGCGGCGGCCGACGGTGGAGGCGGTGGCCGGGGCGGGAACGGCCTTGTGCATCCGCAGGTCCTGCTCGACCCCGATCCGCTGCTCGGCGATGTCCACGTACGAGGTCTCGGTGTCGTAGCCCACGAACCGTCGTCCGGTCCGGACGGCCGCCACCCCGGTGGTTCCCGAGCCCATGAACGGATCGAGCACCAGATCGTCGCGGTACGTGTACAACTCGATGAGACGCAGCGGGAGCTCGACCGGGAACGGCGCCGGATGTCCGACCCGGGTGGCCCTCTCGGCGGCGATCTCCCAGACATCGGTGGTGGCCTCGATGAACTCGTCCTTGGAGACCGAGATTTCCGAGGGCAGGCCGAAGGCCGTTCGCTTCTGGCGGGAGATGGCTCGGTCGAACCGACCCTTGCTGGCGATGATCACCCGTTCGGTGACGTCACGCAGAACGGGGTTGGCCGGGCTCTGGAACGAACCCCAGGCGCACGATCCACTGGCACCGCGCGCTTTCAACCAGATGACCTCGCCCCGCAGGAGCAGTCCGAGCTCGTCCTGGAGGATCCCGATGACGTCGGCCGACAGGGACCGGTAGGGCTTCCGACCGAGGTTGGCCACGTTGACGGCGATCCGCCCGCCGGGCTCCAAGGTCCGGACTGATTCGGCGAAGACGGCAGTGAGCATCTCGAGGTACTCGAAGTAGCTGGCCGGGACGTGGCCCTCGCCCAGCGCCTCCTCGTACTCCTTGCCGGCGAAATAAGGAGGCGAGGTGACGACCAGGGCCACCGATCCGTCTTCCACCTCGTCCATGTGCCGGGCGTCGCCCAGGATGGGCTTCTCCCCGATGGGTGACCGGACGACGTTCTCGTCGGCGCTGACCACCGGGGCGGTGAAGCGTCCGTAGAACCCGCTGGCGTCGTGACTCTCGCGCCGGCCGACTCCGAAAGCGGAGGTCGAAGTCGATTTCCGCCGTCCACTCGAGGGCTTCCCGGCACCCATCAGACGCCCCTCCCCGAGATGGACCGGACCGTTCGCACCGTGGCCCCGGGGCCGACGGTTCGGGGTCCGGCGCGTTCGATCATTAGCCTGATTGATAGTACCGGGGTGTATTGCCGGCCCCCGGGACCGGCACCGTCATGAGCCCTGCGTCAGGGAAGAGAACGGACGATCAGGGCGTCGCCCTGCCCGCCACCGCCGCACAGGCTGGCCGCCGCCACCCCGCCGCCCCGACGCTTCAGCTCGTGGAGCACCGTCAGGGCCAGCCGGGTCCCCGACATCCCGATGGGGTGGCCGAGGGCCAGAGCCCCGCCGTTCACGTTGGTGACGGCGTCGGTGATCCCCAGGTCGGCCATCGAGGCCAGGCCGACCACGGCGAAGGCCTCGTTGATCTCGAAGAGGTCGATCTCACCGATGGTCTTCCCGGCCTGGGTCAGCGCCTTCTTGATGGCGTTGGCCGGTTGGACGAGCAGGGAGGCGTCGGGCCCGGCCACCTGGCCGTAGCCGAGGACCTCTCCGATGGGAGCCAGGCCCAGGGCGTCGGCCTTGGCCCGAGAGGTGACGATCACGGCGGCGCCCCCGTCGGAGATCTGGCTGGCGTTCCCGGCCGTCACCGTCCCCTCCTTGTCGAAGGCCGGCTTCAAGGCTCCGAGGGACTCGGCCGTGGTCCCCGGCCGCACCCCCTCGTCGGTGTCGACCACGATGGGGTCACCTTTGCGCTGCTTGACCGAGACGGGCACGATCTCGTCGGCGAACCGCCCGCCCTTGATGGCGGCGGCGGCCCGCTCGTGGGAGAGGGCGGCGAAGTTGTCCTGGGCCTGGCGTGAGATCCCGGCGGCGTCGTTGTAGCGCTCGGTGCTCAGACCCATGGCGCAGTGGTCGAACTGGCAGTAGAGCCCGTCGTACATCATCGAGTCGACCAATTCCCCGTCACCCAGCCGGTATCCGGCCCGGGCTCCGGGCAGGAGATAGGGGGCCTTCGTCATCGACTCCATCCCCCCGGCCACCACCACGTCGGCGGCACCGGAGGCGATGAGGAGGTCGGCCAGGAAGATGCTGTTCAATCCCGAGAGACAGACCTTGTTGATGGTGGTGGCCGGCACCGACATCGAGATCCCGCCGTTGACGGCGGCCTGCCGGGCCGTAATCTGCCCCTGACCGGCCTGGAGCACGTGGCCCATGAAGACGTAGTCGACCTGGTCGGCGGCCACCCCGGCCCGCTCCAGGGCGGCGGCGATGGCCAGGCCGCCCAAGTCCATGGCACTGAAACCGGCCAGAGCGCCGGACAGCTTGCCGATGGGGGTACGGGCGCCCCCGAGAATGACGGAACCGGGCATGAGAACCTCCGGAGAAGGTCGGCGGCCACTTAGCGGACCGCCTGGTGGCACCCATTCTATGAGGCTTTCCGGCCCGCCTGCCCAGAAGGTGACCCGCCGGTAACCCTAGAGAGTGACCCACGGGTAACCGGCCGCTCCCGGAGGTATCGTGCTCACTTATGCAAGCGATCCGTGACGCCATCCTGGCCGGCGCGGCGGGGGACGAACTCTCGGCCCTGCCCCTCCCCGAGTCATACCGGGGGGCCTTCGTCCGGCGTGACCAGGTCGAGATGTTCGCCGGGGTCGACTCGGCCGACAAGGACCCCCGGAAATCCCTCCACGTCTCGGAGGTGGCTGTCCCCGAGCTGGCCCCCGACGAGGCCTACATCGCCGTCATGGCCTCCTCCATCAACTTCAACACCGTCTGGACCTCGATCTTCGAACCCCTTCCCACCTTCGGTTTTCTCGACCGCCTGGCCCGGGAGAGCGTCTGGGGGGCCCGCCACGCGCTGCCCTATCACGTGGTCGGGTCCGACGCCTCCGGCGTCGTCCTCCGGGTGGGATCGCTCGTCCGCAACTTCGCCCCCGGGGACAAGATCACCGTCCACTGCAACTACGTCGACGACCAGGACCCCTCGGCCCACGACGACTCCATGCTGGCGGCCAACGAACGGATCTGGGGCTTCGAGACGAACTTCGGTGGCCTGGCCGACCTGGCCGTGGTCAAGGCCAACCAGCTCATGCCCAAGGCCACCCACCTGAGCTGGGAGGAGGCGGCCGTCAACGCGCTCTGCAACTCCACCGCCTACCGGATGCTCGTCTCCCGCAACGGCGCCGAGATGAAGCAGGGCGACCGGGTTCTCGTCTGGGGGGCTTCCGGCGGCCTCGGCAGCTACGCCGTCCAGCACGTCCTGAACGGCGGCGGCACCCCCGTCGGGGTGGTCTCCTCCCCCGACAAAGTGGCGCTCCTCCACGACCTCGGGGTGGAGGCGGTGATCGACCGCAAGGTGGCCGGCTACCGCTTCTGGAGCGACGAGCACACCCAGGACGAGTCCGAGTGGCGCCGTCTGGGGAAGGACGTCCGAACCCTGGTGGGCGACGACCCCGACATCGTCTTCGAGCACCCCGGCCGCCAGACCATGGGCGCCTCGGTCTTCGCCTGCAAGCGGGCCGGCACCATCGTCACCTGCGCGGCCACCTCCGGCTACATGATCGAGTACGACAACCGCCACCTCTGGATGAAGTTGAAGACCATCAAGGGCTCCCACTTCGCCAACTACCGCGAGGCCTGGGACGCCAACCAGCTCATCTGCCAAGGCAAGGTCCTGCCTCCCCTCTCGGCTGTCTATCCCCTGACCGAAGTGGGCGAGGCCGCCTACCAGGTCCACCGCAATCTCCACGAGGGGAAGATCGGCGTCCTCTGCCTGGCCCCGGAAGAGGGTCTCGGCGTCGACGATCCCGAGCTCCGGGCCAAGGTGGGCGAGGACCGGATCACCCTGTTCCGGCGGCACGGGGTATGACCGCCGCCCCCGGTGCGGACGCCGGTGCTGCCGGTCCCATGATGTTGACCGACATCGACCACGTGGCCATCGCCGTCCGTGACCTCGACGCCGCCGTCGACCATTACCGGACCTGGTTCGGCGCCCAGGTGGCCCACCGCGAAACCATCGAATCCGACGGCGTCGAGGAAGCCCTCCTGGCCGTCGGCGGTTCCTACGTCCAGCTCGTCTGCCCCACCAGCGACGACTCGCCGGTGGCCAAGTTCCTGGAGAACAAGGGCGAAGGTCTCCACCACGTCGGTTACCGGGTGGCCGACTGCGCGGCGGCGCTCCAGCGGGTGAAGGACAGCGGTGGCCGGGTCATCGACGAGGCCCCCCGGCCCGGATCCCGCGGCACCACGGTGGCCTTTGTCCACCCCAAAGGTGACTTGGGCACCCTCGTCGAACTGGTCCAGGAGTAGCCGGGCGGCCGGAGCTCGTTTCTGAGGGCCCGGGAGCGCTCCAGTAACCTCGGCGTCCATGGAACACCCCATGTCGCAACGCCTGGCCGACCTGAAGACCCGCAAGGAAGAGGCCCTCCACGCCGGCTCCCCCCGCTCGGTGGAGCGCCAGCATTCCAAGGGCAAGATGACGGCCCGGGAGCGGATCGAGTACCTCCTGGACGAAGGCTCCTTCCAGGAGCTCGACATGCTGGCCCGCCACCGGGCCCACGGCATGGGCCTGGAGGAGAACCGCCCCTACACCGACGGCGTCATCACCGGTTTCGGCACCGTCGATGGTCGGCGTATCTGTGTCTTCTCCCAGGACTTCACTGTCTACGGCGGCGCCCTCGGCGAGGTCTTCGCCGAGAAGATCCACAAGATCATGGACCTGGCCGAATCGATCGGCGTCCCCATGGTGGGCCTGAACGACGGGGCCGGGGCCCGTATCCAGGAGGGTGTGGTCTCGCTCCACTCCTACGGGAAGATCTTCCACCGCAACGTCAAAGCCTCCGGTGTCATCCCCCAGATCAGCGTGGTCATGGGCCCCTGCGCCGGCGGGGCCGTCTACTCCCCGGCCATGACCGACTTCATCTTCATGGTCAACGGCACCTCCCACATGTTCATCACCGGACCCGACGTGGTGAAGACGGTCACCGGTGAAGACGTCACCCTGGAGGAGCTCGGCGGGGCCATGTCCCACGCCACCAAGTCCGGCGTGGCCACCTTCGTGGCCCCCGACGAGAAGACCTGCCTGGACGAGGTCCGCTATCTCCTCTCCTTCCTCCCCTCGAACAACCTGGAGGAGACCCCCATCGTCGACATGGGCGACGACCCCGACCGGGGCACCCCCGAACTGGTCGACCTGATGCCGCCCACCGCCACCCAGCCCTACGACATGAAGAAGGTCATCTCGGCCGTGGTCGACGCCGAGGACTACTTCGAGGTCCATCCCCACTGGGCCATGTCCATCACCTGCGGCTTCGCCCGCATCGACGGCCGGACCGTCGGCATCGTCGGCAACCAGCCCGCCGTCCTGGCCGGTGTCCTCGACATCGACTCCTCGGAGAAGGCGGCCCGCTTCGTCCGGACCTGCGACGCCTTCAACATCCCCCTCGTCACCTTCGTCGACGTCCCCGGCTTCATGCCCGGCACCGACCAGGAGTACGGCGGCATCATCCGCCACGGGGCCAAGCTCCTTTACGCCTACTGCGAGGCCACCGTCCCCCGCATCCAGATCATCACCCGCAAGGCCTACGGCGGCGCCTACGTCGTCATGAACTCCAAGTCCATCGGGGCCGA
>Ga0208357_1003263_pt1 | contig 10090 bp, 8 predicted proteins | sample NGESurdeep092012_6_FD_184487 | JGI IMG/M metagenome (GOLD analysis project Ga0208357, IMG submission 184487) | Arctic peat soil microbial communities from Barrow, Alaska - NGEE Surface sample F52-2 deep-092012 (SPAdes) | ecosystem: Environmental > Terrestrial > Soil > Wetlands > Peat ... | reverse complement strand
GCGAGTTCATCCGGCGCGAGTTCGACGGCGCCGACGAGGTGATCGACGTTGGCGTGGCGATCGTCGGCGGCGGCACGGCCGGGCTGGCGTGCGCGAACCGGCTGCTGGCGCTGTTGGCCGACGACCCGCAGACCAGCGAGCGTCTGGGCGAGGTTCCGGTTGCCGTGATCGAGAAGGCGACGGTGTGCGGCGGCCACAGCCTGTCGGGCGCCGTGATGCGCCCTGGGCCGCTGCTCGCGCTGTTCCCCGACGCCAGCCGCGAGCAGTGGCGCACGGAGGGTTTCGCGTTCGGGGAGGTGAGCAGGGAGGCCGTCTACCTGCTGCCGTCGCGTCGCACCAAGCTGCGGATCCCGACGCCGCCGCCGTTTCGCAACCATGGTGCGGAGGTCATCTCGGTCGCCGCGCTGGCGCGCTACCAGCAGCGCCGCGCCGAGGAGGCCGGGGCCTCCGTGCTGACCGAGACCGCCGCGGCTCAGCTGATCGTCATCGACGGCCGGGTCCAGGGGGTGCGTTCGGGCGACAAGGGCCGCGGCAAGGACGGTGCGCCGCGTTCCAACTTCGAGCCGGGAGCCGACATCCGGGCCCAGGCCACGGTTCTCGCCGAGGGCTCCTGGGGGCATCTCACCGGGGCGGCGATCCGCGAGTTCGAGCTCGCCGCCGACCGCGAGCCGCAGGTCTGGGAGCTCGGCGTCAAGGAGGTCTGGAAGGTCCCCAGGCCGCTGGACCGCGTGATCCACACGATCGGCCCCTGGCCGCTTGCGCTGCGCGCTCGCTACGGCCAGATCGGCGGTAGCTGGATCTACCCGATGCGCGACGAGCGCACCGGCGAGCACCTCGTGAGCATCGGCTTCGTGATCGACCTCGAATATGCGGACGCGACGACCTCGGCGCACGACCTGCTGCAGCTGTTCAAGCAGCACCCGCTGGTGAAGGGAATCCTGGCCGGCGGCGAGCGCGTCGGCTGGGGCGCAAAGGCGCTCCCGGGCGGCGGCTGGTTCTCGATGCCCAAGCCCTCGATGCCCGGTGCGGTGATCGTCGGCGACGCCGCCGGCCTGGTCGACACGATCGCCCTGAAGGGCGTCCACCACGCGATCAACTCCGGCATGCTCGCCGCAGAGGCGATCTACGCCGGGCTGCGTCGCGGCGCCAGTTCCTTCGAGGCCTACGAGACGGCGATCGAGCAGTCCGACAGCGGCCGCGAGCTCTATCGCGTGCGCAACGCGCGCCAGCCGTTCCAGAAGGGCTTCATCCGCGGCGCACCGCTCGTCAACCTCGCGATCGCCACGCGCGGCCGGCTGCCGCCCGGCCGGCTCGCCTGGCACCGCAACGACGAGCGCCCGATGTTCGTCGGTCGCACCGCCCGCCGCTACCCCAAGCCCGACGGCCGCTACAGCTTCGACAAGCTCTCGTCGGTCTACATCAGCGGCAACGCGACACGCGACGACGCCCCCAACCACATCCGCGTGCGCGAGAACGTCCCGCGCGAACTGGCCGAGACCTGGCGCTGGATGTGTCCGGCCGGGGTCTATGAGATCCCCGACGACGCTCCGGCCCGCGGCAACGTCGATGTGATCGTCAACTACACCAACTGCGTACAGTGCGGCGCGATCACCGCCAAGGGCGGCCGCCTGACCACGCCCGAAGGCGGCGACGGCCCGCGCTACCAGCAGATGTAGGGCGTAGCAGAACAGCGCAACCTCTGCGCCGCTACGGTGTTCATTGGTCGCTATGAATTTAACCCGCCGCCTGCTCGCACCGCTCCTCGTGAGCGCAACCACGCTCGCCGTCGTCGTCCCTGGCGCGCTCGGTGCGCCGAGCGTCGCCGCTGCCGGCGCCGGCACGGCCGCCGTGACCTCGACCAGCCCGACCGGCGCCACGGCGACGCTCTCGTCGACGCTGACGGCCTGTCACACCGATCCGCTGCCCGCGAACCGCTATGCGATCTTCGCATCCCAGATGACGTCGGTCACGGGCACGGTCACGATGGCGGTCGACTTCCAGCTCGAGGAGCGCAAGGCCACCGGCGTCGCCTTCGTTCCGGTCAGCGCTCCGGGATTCGGCGTGTGGGTCAGCTCCGCGCCGGGGATCGGGATCTACACCTACGACCACGAGGTCACGGCGCTGCCGGCTCCCGCGGCATTCCGCGTGTCGGTGCGCGCGCGCTGGTTCGATCGCCGCCACCACGTGATTCGACGCGACGCGCTCCTTTCGCCGGTCTGCGTGCAGCCGCTGCTCACACCGAACCTTTCGCTCGGCGCGCTCACGCGAACCGCCGGGGCGCAGGCCGGCACGCTGACCTACAGCGTCGTCGTGCGCAACGACGGCACCGCCGCGGCGGGGCCGTTCCAGGTGGCGCTCAGCGTGGCCGGCGTGGCGCTGCCGAATGCCGGCGTCACCGGCCTCGCGGCGGGGGCGAAGCAGGTCGTCCAGTTCACCGGCCCGCGCTGCGTCGCGGGCACGACGCTGAGCGCGGCCGTGGATCCCGCCGGCGCCGTCGTCGAGCCGGCCAACCCGGCGCGCGCGAAGACGTTCCCCTGCGTCAGGTAGCGCCCGCCGGGGCCGCTGTGCCGTTCGGCCGCGGGTTTCGGCCCGCTACACTATGTGTCCGATGAAGACCGAGATCCATCCCGAGTATGTGACCGCGACCGTGCGCTGCACGTGCGGGAACGAGTTTGAGACTCGCTCCACCAAGCCCGAGCTGCGCGTCGAGATCTGCTCCAACTGCCACCCGTTCTACACGGGCCGTCAGAAGCTGATCGACACCGGCGGTCGCGTCGAGCGCTTCCAGCGCCGCGTCGCCCGCAGCCGGCCGCGCGCAGCAGCCAGCAAGTAGGGCACGCGCGTGGCTGCGCGCGGGCGCGACGCGCCGATCGGTGGCCAGGCCGTCCTCGAGGGCGTGATGATGCGCGGCATCCGCACGTGGTCGGTGGCCGTGCGCGCCCCGACCGCGGCGCAGCTCGAACGCGCCGCCCGCGAGATCCCGGCGGGCGAGATCGCCGTCCAGACGTTCCCGTTCACCTCGGCGCTGCGGCGCCATCGCGTGCTGCGGCTGCCGCTCCTGCGTGGCGTGGTCGCGCTGGGAGGCTCGCTGGCGATCGGCTTGCGCGCGCTGAACATCTCGGCCAACGCCCAGATCGGCGGGGTCGAGGAGGGTGAGGCGCTGTCGGGCGCGACGTGGATCGGCGCGCTGGTCGTCTCGTTCGTCTTCGCCGTCGGCCTGTTCTTCGTCGTGCCGGTCGGATTGGTCAGCCTGGTCAAGTCGCAGTTGCATTCCTCGACGTTGTTCTGGCTCGTCGAGGGGGTGCTGCGCACGGCGATCTTCCTCGGCTACCTCGTGCTGCTATCGCGGCTGCGCGAACTGCGTCGGGTGTTCGAGTACCACGGGGCCGAGCACAAGACGATCGCCTGCCATGAGGCCGGTCAGGAGCTGACGCCCGAGAACGCCGCGGGCTTCTCGCGCCTGCATCCGCGCTGCGGCACCAGCTTCCTGCTGATCGTCATGATCGTGGCGATCTTCGTCTTCGCGCCGATCGGTCTGCCGGCCTGGTACTGGCTGCTGGCGACGCGTGTCCTCGGGGTGCCGCTGATCGCCGGGATCTCGTTCGAGATCATCAAGTTCGCGGCACGCCACCGCGACCGCACCGCGGTGCGGGTCCTGATGGCACCGGGGCTGGCGCTCCAGCGGTTGACGACCCGCGAGCCCGACCACGCCCAGCTGGCGGTGGCGATCGCTGCGCTGCGTTCGGTGCTCGAGATCGAGGCGGGGGACCAGCGCAGCGCAGCCGACCTGGTCGGGTTGGAGGTCGTCGCGTGATCGGCGCGCTGGTCGCGCAGATCGAAGAGCGCTTCGCCGAACTCGCACGCCAGATGGTCGATCCCGCGGTGATCGCCGATCGCCAACGCAACGCCGAGGTCGGTCGCTCCTACCGTCAGCTGGAGCCCGCGGCAAAGCTGGCGGTCGAGTGGCGGCACGCGCAGGACGACGCCGCCGGCGCCGAGGAGCTGCTGGCCGACGGGACCGATGACGAGGAACTGCGCGAGGTGCTGCGCGACGCACGCGAGAAGATCATCGACCTCGAGGAGGAGTTGCGTCTGGCGATGGTCTCGCGCGATCCCAACGACGACAAGCACGTGCTCGTCGAGATCCAGGGCGGCGCCGGGGGTGAGGAGGCCGGCCTGTGGGCGGGCGACGTCTATCGGATGCTCAGCCGCTACGCCGAGCGGCTCGGGTTCACGGTCGAGCCGCTGGAGGTCGGCGAGGGGAAGTACACCTTCGCGATCAAGGGCGACGGCGCGTACTCGGTGTTCAAGTTCGAGGGTGGGACGCATCGGGTCCAGCGGGTGCCGTCGACCGAGTCGCAGGGCCGCATCCATACCTCGACGGCCACGGTCGCGGTGCTGCCGGAGGCCGAGGAGGTGGACGTCAACGTCGACCCGGGCGATCTGCAGATCGACGTGTACCGCTCGAGCGGGCCGGGTGGGCAGTCGGTCAACACCACCGATTCGGCGGTCCGGGTGACGCACCGGCCGTCGGGGATCGTCGTCGCGATGCAGGACGAGAAGTCGCAGTTGCAGAACCGCGAGAAGGCGTTGCGCGTGCTGCGTGCGCGGCTCTACGAGCGCGCTCTGGCCGAGCAGCAGGCGGCGCTCGCCGCCGATCGGCGCTCGCAGGTCGGCACCGGCGAGCGGGCGGAGAAGATTCGCACCTACAACTACGCCGAGCGACGCGTGAAGGACCACAGGGTCAACCTCACCCTGCACAATCTCGACGCCGTGCTCGCCGGCGAGATGGACGAGCTGACGGCCGCGTTGCAGGCCGACGAGCGTCGTCGGCGACTTGCCGAGCAGACCGGCGAATGACCACGCGCAGCGCGGTCAGCGTGCGTGACGCGCTCGACGGAGCGATCACCGCGATTGACGCGGGCGGCTCGCCGAGCGCGCGGCTGGACGCCGAGCTGCTGCTCGCCGACGCGCTCGGCGTCTCGCGCGAGCGGCTGCTCGTCGACAGCGATCTCGTCGTCGAAGGACCCGTCGTCAGGGTCTTTCAGAACGCCGTCCGCCGTCGCGCGGTGACCCGCGAGCCGGTCGCCTACATCCTCGGGCGTCGGGGCTTTCGCCGGATCGAGCTGGCCGTCGACCCGCGCGCGCTGATCCCGCGCCCGGAGACAGAGCTGCTCGTCGAAGTGGGGCTCGGCTTGCCGCGCGGGGCGCGGGTGCTCGATGTGGGCACCGGCAGTGGAGCGGTCGCGCTCGCGCTCAAGGACGAGCGCCCGGACCTGGCTCTGGCCGGAAGCGAGATCAGCGCGGACGCGCTCGCGCTCGCCCGCACGAACGGCGAGCGGCTCGGCTTGGAGGTCGAGTGGCTGCATGCCGATCTGCTCGCGGGCGTGCCCGACGAGTTCGACACGATCCTCTCCAACCCGCCCTACGTCGCCGAGTCCGCGCGCGCGTCCCTTGCTCCCGAGATCCTCCGACATGAGCCCTCCGAGGCGCTGTTCGCCGGGCCCGATGGGCTGGACGCGATCCGCGCGCTGCTCGCCCAGGTGGCCGCGCGTGCCCGGGTGCGGACGGTGGCACTGGAGCTCGGCGCTGGACAGGCGCCTGTCGTGAGCGAGTTGGCGCGGGCGGCGGGGTTCGCCACGGTGCGGGCCGAGCGCGACCTGGCGGGGATCGAGCGCGTGGTCGTGGGGGAGCGGTGATCGACCCGGCGGCCGTGGGGGATCTGCAGGAGTGCCTCGCGTCCGGGGGTGTCGCGGTGTTCCCGGCCGACACGGTCTACGGACTCTGCTGCGATCCCCTCAGCGAGTCGGCCGTGCGGCGGTTGTACGAGCTCAAGGGTCGCCCCGCCGAGCGCCCGGCGGCGGTCATGTTCTTCGCGCCTGCGCCTCTGTGGGCGGCGTTGCCGGACCTCGGAGACCGTGAGCGGGCCGCGCTGCAAGCGCTGCTCCCCGGCCCTGTAACCCTGCTGTTGGGAAATCCTGCGGGCCGCTTCCCCCTTGCGGGTGGTCCGGGGGAGGGCGGCGCCGACACACTCGGGGTGCGCGTGCCTTCGTGGCCTCCCACGATGGCCGTGCTCAGGACGGTCGGGGTGCCCGTACTCCAGTCGAGCGCCAACCGCTCCGGTGAGCCCGACGCGCGGCGTCTGGAGGATGTGCCCGCCTCGATCTGCGCCGGTGCCGACCTCGTGCTCGATGGCGGCGACCTGCCCGGTGTCCCCTCGACCGTGCTCGACCTGCGTGAGTACGAGCGGCGCGGCGAGTGGCAGATCGTGCGCGAGGGACCTTTGCGGCGCGCCGACGTGGAGCGGGTCCTCGTCTCCTGGTAGCCTCGTTGGCAGCTACCGCGACTGGCGCCAGAGGTGGAATCGACCACCGGGAAGCGGCTAGCGAACATGCCGCGCGCCTGGGCATCCGATCGCTGTCCCCTGCCGAGGAGCGTGCCATGCCCGAGCTTTCCCCCGACTACTTCAACCGCCCCCTCGCGGAGGTCGATCCCGAGGTCGCGGCGGCGCTGCGCGGCGAGCTCTCACGCCAGCGGGACACGCTGGAGATGATCGCCTCGGAGAACTTCGTCCCGCGCGCGGTGCTCGAATGCCAGGGCTCGGTGCTCACGAACAAGTACGCCGAGGGCTACCCCGGGCGACGCTACTACGGCGGCTGCGAGTGGGTCGATGTCTCCGAGCAGCTCGCGATCGACCGCGCCAAGGAGCTGTTCGGCGCCGAGCACGCGAACGTCCAGCCGCACTCCGGCGCGCAGGCGAACACCGCCGTCTACCACGCGCTGCTGCAGCCCGGTGACACGATCATGGGACTCTCGCTCGCCCACGGCGGTCACCTCTCGCATGGCATGAAGATCAACGTCTCTGGCCGGCTCTATGAGATCGCCGCCTACGAGGTCGACCGCGAGACGAGCCTGATCGACATGGACGAGGTCGCGCGGATCGCGCGCGAGCGCCGGCCGAAGCTGCTGATCGCCGGCTGGTCGGCCTATCCGCGCCAGCTCGACTTTCTGCGTTTTCGCGAGATCGCCGACGAGGTCGGGGCGCTCCTGATGGTCGACATGGCGCACTTCGCGGGTCTCGTCGCGACGGGGCTCCATCCCAACCCGCTCGAGTTCGGCGCCGACGTCGCCACGACGACGACCCACAAGACGCTCGGCGGCCCGCGCGCGGGGATCATCCTCTGCAAGGAGGAGCTCGCGAAAAAGATCGACTCCGCCGTCTTCCCCGGCCAGCAGGGCGGGCCGCTCGAGCACGTGATCGCCGCCAAGGCGGTCGCGCTGCAGATCGCCAAAAGCGAGCTCTTCGCCGAGCGTCAGCGCCGCACGGTGGCGGGCGCGCAGGCGGTCGCCGCGGCGCTCATGCACCCGCTCGCCGCGGCGGGCGGGGGTGCGCCGGTGGACGCGGAGGCGCCCGTGGATGCGGCCGGGACAACCGGGGCAAACGGCAGCTCGACGGGGCAGGGCATCGACGTGCTCACCGGCGGCACCGACGTACACCTCGCGCTCGTCGATCTGCGCGACCTGCAACCCGAGCTGAGCGGCAGGCAGGCCGAGGACCGGCTGCACGAGATCGGGATCACCGTCAACCGCAACGCCGTCCCCTTCGATCCGCGCCCCCCGATGGAGGCCTCGGGCCTGCGCATCGGCACCCCGGCGCTCGCCACCCGTGGCCTGCAGCGCGAGGACTTCGAAGAGGTCGGTCAGATCATCGCCGCCACCTTGCTCACCCCTGATTTCGAGCGGGACGCCGGCGAGTTGGCCGGGCGGGTGGGGGCGATCGTCGAGCGCTACCCGCTCTACGAGTCGCTGCCGGCGTAGCGTCGCCGGCGCGGTTCCGCCTCGCGTACGACCCCCGACCCTGCGATGCTGTCGGCGTCGATGCCCAACCCGACCGTGCTCGACGCGTTCTTCGCCTTCCTGGTGGCCGCCGCGGTGACCGCGCTGTTGACGCCGCTCACGATGCGGATCGCGCGGGCCGTGGGCGCGATCGACGAGCCGCGCGAGCGCGGCCTGTCCGAACGTCCGACGCCGCTGCTTGGTGGCCTGGCGATCTTCGCCGGCGTGCTCGTCGCCGCGCTGATCTGGCTGCCGGAAGGCTATGGCGAAGCGCCCCAGTTGTGGCTCGGCGTGCTGCTCGCGGCCGCGCTGATCACGCTCGTGGGCGCGCTCGACGACCGCTTCGAGCTACCGCCGGTCGTCAAGCTCGCCGGGCAGATCCTGGCGGCGGTGATCGCCGTGCACTTCGGCGTGGCGGTGAAGGCGATCACGCTGCCGTTTGTCGGCAAACTGCACTTTCCCAACGCCGGCGTCACGAATGCGGGACCGGTGCTGACGGTGATCGGCCTGGTGGCGATGATGAACGTCGTCAACTTCTCCGACGGCGTCGACGGCCTGGCGGCGGGGGTGTGCGTGATCATCGCGCTGGCGCTGGCGGTGATCGCCTTCGACCTCGACCGCTCCCAGCCGGGCGTGCTCGCGGCCCTCACGGCCGGGGCGGCGCTCGGCTTCCTGATCTACAACTTCCCGCCCGCGTCGAGCTTCATGGGCGACTGCGGCGCGAACCTGCTGGGCCTGTTGATGGGCGTGATCACCGTCGAGGCGGCGGTCAAGACGACCGCGGTGGTCTCCTTCGTGCTGCCCCTGATCCTGCTCGCGATCCCCTTCCTGGACACGACCTTCGTCGTGCTCAAGCGCCTCAAGTACCGCCAGCCGATCTACCAATCCGACAGCGAGCACTTCCACCACCGGATGGCGCGCATCGGCTTCTCCAACCGGCGCACGATCGCTTATCTGTATGCCTGGACGCTGATGCTCGCCGGTCTCGCGCTGGCCCTGCGCTTCGTCCCCTACTCCGACCATCACGGCCACCTGCACACCGGCTGGACGCTCGTGATGATCGCGCTCGGGCTGATCGCGATCGCCGCCAGCGTCTACCTCGTGTACGTGCTGGAGATCCTCAAGTTCCGGCGCCTGGACGCCTCGCGCCTGCGGCGGCTGCGCCCGGATGCCTCAGCCGCGGAGATCGAACGTGACGTCGCCAGAGATCTGGAGACGGGTGAGATGGATGCGCTGGGAGCCGAGATGAAACCCAGCGCCGCGCACGCAGTCTTTCCGGGTGTGGCAGGTGATGCGGGGCGGGCTGAGCAGGCGATTGGCGAGCGGCAGGTGGATCAGCAGCGCGTAGGCGCAGAAGACGAGCGTGGCGGCGCGCAGGCGCCGATCGCCACTGACCGCGGCTAGCGGCAGCGGCCAGATCGCGTACCACGGCAGCAGCCACGCGGTGGCGAGCAGCAGCGCCAGCGTCGTCCATCCCGCCGCCACGCGCCAGTCGGCCCCGCGCAGCGTGCGCCAGAGGGCGTAGAGGAAGACCGCGACGAACCCAGCGATGAAGCAATGCCGCCACCAGCTCGGCGTACCGTGCAGGCCCACCAGGCGCGCGGTCTCCGCGGGCAGGCTGTGGGTGGCCACCAGCTGCTGCTGCTCGCTCACCGCGCTGGCGAAGCCGAAGGCGTGCGAGCCGAAACCGATCAAACCGATCGCCGCCACCAGCGCCAGGCACAGCGCGACGGCGCCCACCACGCGCAGGCGCTCGCGCTCCTCGCGCGGCGCAAGGAGCAGAAACGGTAGCGCCAGCCCGGCGGTGACCTTGATCGCGATCCCCGCGACGAGCGCGGCCGCACCGGCCCGAAAGCGCGGGCTGGCGCCGGCGGTGAACAGCAGCGCGGCGGCGAGCGAGAGCAGCAGCAGCGTGTCGTTGTGAGCGCCGCCGACCGCGAGCTCGAGCAGTACCGGGTTCAGGCCCACGAAGGCGGCGGTGAAGCGCGCCGAGTGGCCCTCGAGAAATGACCGGAAAACCCGAGACTCTCCCTCAGGGGCCGCCGGGACCCCGGCGGAGGGGTTTGCGGAGGTTGCTTCATTGCCGGACGCGCGGCTGACCAGCACGATCGCGGCGAGGCTCGCGGCGACCGCGAGCGCCTTCAACGCCCACAGCCCGGCGGCGAGCCCGAGTGGGGCGATCGCGTAGCTCGAGAGCGTGAACAGCGGGCCGTAGGGCGAGTTCTGAAAGGGCCAGCCCACGAACAGGTAGGCG
>Ga0208357_1003262_pt1 | contig 10090 bp, 13 predicted proteins | sample NGESurdeep092012_6_FD_184487 | JGI IMG/M metagenome (GOLD analysis project Ga0208357, IMG submission 184487) | Arctic peat soil microbial communities from Barrow, Alaska - NGEE Surface sample F52-2 deep-092012 (SPAdes) | ecosystem: Environmental > Terrestrial > Soil > Wetlands > Peat ... | reverse complement strand
GGTCGCCGTCGCGGCGGACTGGCTGCGGGCGGGCCAGACCGCGGTGGTGGACGTCGACGCCAGCCGCCGGTACCTGGCCGGCCACGTCCCCGGCGCCGCCTGGGCGCTGCGGGCCGACCTATCGCGGCCGACGCTGCTCGACCGGCTCGGCCGGCCCGACCGGCTGGTCGTGACCAGCTCGGATGGCTATCTGGCGGCCTGGGCCGCCGCCGACCTGAGCGCGCCCGCGGCGCCGACGCGGGTGCTCGCCCTGGCGGGCGGCACCGAGGGCTGGGCCAAGTCTGGCCGCCGGTTGGAACTCGGCCAGGGCGCGATGCTCTCGCCCGCGCTCGACGTCTACCGCCGTCCCTACGAGGGCACCGGCATCGACCCGACGGTGATGCAGGCCTACCTGGACTGGGAGTACGGCCTGGTGGGACAGCTGGGGCGAGACGCAACCCACGGGTTCTGGGTGCTCACGCCTCGGGCCGCAGGCTCGGCAGGTTGACCACGATGGCCTCCTGGCTGCTGCGCGCGATCACCACGACCGCCTCGTCCGCGCCCGGGTTCTCCTCGCGGTGCGGGACGTAGGGGGGAACGAAGATGTAGTCGCCCGGCTTGGTCTCCAGCCGGATCTCCTCGTCGCCGTCGGCGAACACGAACGCCGGGGTGCCGGAGACCACGTAGATCGCGGTCTCGGCCTCGCCGTGGTGGTGGTTGCCCGACTTCGCCCCGGCGGCCACGTGCGTCTGGCCCATCCAGAGCTTCTCCGCGCCCGCGCTCTTGCCCGAGATGGCCTCCCAGCGGGCCATCCCCGAGGTCTGCCCGGTGTCGCCGCTCAGCTCCCCGGCGCGGACGTGGGTCAGCGGCCGGTGCCAGTGGTCGTCGCTCATGGTGCCCCTCAAATGTCGGTGGTTTCGCACGCGCATCCGCGCGGTCAGCCGGAACTCTCCCGCAGCGTGCAACAATGTTCAAAATTAGACTGCGGCTGCCCTCGGAAGCCAGGAGAATCGGCCACGATTCTCGGTCTTTTGACCACCCCTGCCCAAACCGGAGACACGGATGAGCACTCCCAACGGCCCTTACGATCCTTACTCGCAGCAGCAGGACCCTGGGCAGCAGCAGCCCCCGTACGGCGGGCAGCAGCCTCCGTACGGGCAGCAGCCCCCCTACGGCCAGCAGCAACCCTACGGCCAGCCTGGCTACGGCCAGCAGCAGCAGTACTCCTCGTACCCGGGCGGGCCTTACGGCGCCCCGCAGCCCGGCTACGGCGCCCCTTACGGCCCGCCACCCGGGGGTCCCGACGGCTACCTGCGGGGCGGCCCGGTCGGGTTCGGCGACGCGGTCAGGCTGGCGTTCCAGAACGCGTTCAACTACCAGGGCCGGGCGTCGCGCTCCGCGTACTGGTGGTACGCGCTGGCCACGTTCATCGTCTACCTCGTCCTGGACATCATCTTCGTCCAGGCGATCGGCGGCGGGGCGGGCTTCGGCCTGTACGCCGTCCTCGCCCTGGCCGGCTTCATCGTCAGCCTCCCGCTGGCCGTCCGGCGACTGCACGACACCGACCGGTCCGGGTTCTGGATCTTCATCTCGCTCGTCCCGTTCGTCGGGGGCATCGTGCTGCTGGTCTTCACCCTGCTGGCCGGCACCCCAGGCCCCAACCGCTTCGGCTGAGGCGGATCGCTTACTGCTCGAACAGGACGCTGACCGACTCTCCGTCGTGGGTCCGCCTGATCGCCTCGGCCAGGGCGGGGGCGACGGAGAGCACGGTCAGCTTCGGGTGCCTGACCGCGGTCGGCACCGAGTTCGTGCAGACGATCTCGGAGACGTCCTCGGCGGCGGCCAGCTTCTCGAGCGCCCCGTCGGCGAACAGCCCGTGGGTGCAGGCGATGCTGATCGACCGCACCTCCTGCCTGCGCAGCACCGAGAGCAGCTCGACGACGGTCGTGCCGCGCGCGATCTCGTCATCGACGATGATCACGTCGCGGTCGGCGACCTCGCCGATGATGGCCGAGATCGTCACCTTCGAGTCGCTGAACCGCTCCTTCGCCCCGGCCGCCACCGGCAGCCCGAGCCGCCGGGCGAACGCCGCCGCCGACTTCGCGTAGCCGAGGTCGGGCGAGAGCACGACCGCGTTGGACAGGTCCTTCTTGCTGAAGTGGGCGGCCAGCTCGCGCAGCGCGTGCAGGTGATCGACCGGCACCGAGAAGAAGCCGTGCACCTCGGCCGAGTGCAGGGTCAGCGTCAGCACCCGGTTCACGCCCGCCGTGACCAGCAGGTCGGCGACCAGCCGGCCACCGATGGAGATGCGCGGCTCGTCCTTCTTGTCGGAGCGGGCGTAGGAGTAGTGCGACATGACCGCGGTGACCCGGGCGGCCGAGGCCCCGCGGGCGGCGTCGGCCATCAGCAGCAGCTCCACCAGGTTCTCCTGCACCGGCGCGACCAGCGGCTGGATGAGGTACACATCACGTTCCCGGCAGTTCGCCTGCAGCTGCACCTGGAGGCAGTCGTTGGCGAACCGGCTGATCCGGACCGGGCTGCGCGGCACGCTCAGGTACCGGCAGATTTCGTCCGCTAGCTCCGGATGGGCGCTCCCGCCGAAAATAACGATCTCCGCGTTCACCCGGCTGCTCCATTCCCGTCACTCGGCATTACGCAACTCCGCATGACACAACCATGGCATATCGGTGACGGTGACTGCTCCGCCCCTCGGCAAGCGCGATACGCTCGTAAACATGGAAACCCCCGGTTCCGCGCCAGCGGACGCGGCCGTGGCGGCCCCGGCGGACCGCGCGGAATCCGCGGACTACCCGGCCGCTGACGACGCGCGCCCCGCGGCGACCGGTCGTGCCTGGATTTTTCTGCTCTACCCGCGCTGGCTGGCGTGGCTCGCCTTCGTCATCGTCGCGTTCTGGGGAATGCTCTGGCTGGGCGACTGGCAGTTCCACCGCGCCATCAGCGGCAACGGCCTGAGCTGGGCGTATACCTTTGAGTGGCCGCTTTTCGCCGGCTTCGGGGTGGTCTTCTGGGCACGCACCGTCCGGGACGAGCTCCGGCTGCGGCGCGGGCCGTCGCAGAAGGAGATCGACCGGGCGGCGGCCGAGGCGGCGGCCGGGCCGGTGCTGCCCGACGGTATCGGCACCCGGCAGATCGACCGTCCGGCCGACGACGCCGACGACGCCGATCTCGGCAGCTACAACGCCTACCTCGACCGGCTCAACTCCGAGGTGAAGAGCACCAGCAGGTGGCGCGGCTACTACGGCGGCTGACGCCGGCGGGTCGACGACGACACGCACCGTCCAGGAAGGGACACTGAACCACATGCATGCGGCAGCGCTGCGCTACCGGGTGATGGCCTACATCACCGGCGTCCTGATCATCGTGGTCTGCTTCGTCGGCATCCCGATGCAGCTCGCCGCGCACAACGCGTTCATCGTCAACGACATCGGCACCGTCCACGGCTTCCTTTACATCGTGTACATCATCTTCGCCTATATACTCGCGCAGAAGCTGAAGCTGCCGACCAAGCACACGGTGATCCTGCTGCTGGCCGGGACCGTTCCGGTGATGACGTTCTTCGTCGAGCGGTGGATGATGCGCACCTACATCACCCCGGCCCTCGCCGCCGACGACGCCGCCCCCGCGACGCAGCAGGCCGTAGGCCGTTGACCAATCCCCGCGAGCCGCAGCTGCGCCCGGCGGCGAGCGGGGACACCCACCACTACTTCACGGCCCAGCCGACGGCCGCGCACCGGCCCGGCCTGGTCCGGGTGGTGCTGCCCGACCTGTACCAGGAGCTCGAGACCGACTCGGGGATGTTCTCGCCCGGCCGCCTCGACCCCGGCACCCGGTTCCTGCTCGAGACCGCGGCGGCCCCGGCCGAGGCCGGGGACCTGCTCGACCTCGGCTGCGGCTACGGCCCGATCGCGTGCACGATGGCGGCCCGCTCCCCCGCCGCGACGGTCTGGGCGGTCGACGTGAACGAGCGTGCGCTGGCGCTGTGCGAGCGGAACGCGGCCAAGGCGGGCCTGTCCAACGTGCGCTGCGTCACCCCCGACGCGCCCGGCCTGCCGGCCGGCTTCGCCGAGATCTGGTCCAACCCGCCGGTCCGGATCGGCAAGCCGGCCCTGCACGAGCTGCTCCGCCGCTGGCTCGCCCGGCTGGCGCCCGGCGCCGGCGCGACCCTGGTGATGGGCCGCAACCTGGGCGCCGACTCGCTCCACGGCTGGCTCGAGAAAGAGGAAGGATGGCAGGTGCGGCGACTGGCCGCGCGCAGCGGCTACCGTCTGCTGCGGGTAACTGCCTTCGATGATTTCGAACGGACCGGAGTGACTCCCGATGGAAACTGAGACTTCGCCCGGGGTGGCCGGCGGGCCGCCGAGGCAGCTTCGGCCCACGGACGTGAAGCGGCTCAACCGCGAGTGGCGACGCCGCACCGAGGGCCGCCTGGCGCTGCTGCTCGACTCGGTCGGCCAGCCGTTCAACGTCGGCTCGATCATCAGGACCGCCGCCGCGTTCGGGGTGGAGTCCGTCTGGCTCTGCGGCAACACCCCCGACCTGGACCTGCCCGCCGTGGGCAAGACCGCGCTCGGCACCGACCGGTTCCTGTCCGCGTACCGGACCCCGTCCCCGGTCGACGCGGTCAAGGAGGCGGCCGATGACGGCTTCCGGGTGATCGCGGTCGAGCTCGCCTCGGGCGCGGTGCCGCTGTTCGACGCGCCGCTTGACGGCCCCGTCTGCCTGGCGATCGGCAACGAGGACCACGGCTGCTCCCCGGCCACGCTGTCGGCCGTGCACGGGGTCGCCTACATCCCCCAGGTCGGCCGGGTCGGCTCGCTCAACGTGGCGGTCGCCGCCGCGGTCGCCCTGGCCGAGGTGCGCCGCCGCGAGTGGACCATCGACCCGGACTGAGCCGCCCGCCCGTTGGGCTGCGCTCCGTGCTTTGCTCTTCTTGCTGTTATCAGCCTGGGCGGTGCGGGTCGGACGGGGCGAGGGGGGCGGCGGGATCTCTTCGCTCAGGGGCTACGAACGCGATTACTGGCGTTCACCGGGGGTGCCTGGCCGGCGGGGATACTCGGGGCGTGTCAGCTGAATATCTGGATCATCCCCGGCCGCTCGCGTTCGCGCACCGGGGCGGGGCCGCCCGGCAGCCGGAGAACTCGCTCCTCGCCTTCGAGAACGCCGCCCGGCTCGGCTACGCCTATCTGGAGACGGACGCGCGGTCAACCGCCGACGGGAAGCTGATCGCCTTCCATGACGCAGACCTCAACCGGGCCACCGACCGGGCAGGCCAGGTCAGCCGGCTGCCCTGGCGGGAGGTCTCGGCCGCCCGGGTCAACGGGACGGCCTCGATTCCGCTGCTCGAGGACGTCCTCGGCACGTTCCCGGAGCTGCGGTTCAACATCGATCTCAAGGACGCGGGCACGATCGAGCCGCTGGCCGGGGTGCTGAGGCGGACGCAGGCGTGGGGGCGGGTCTGCATCTCGTCGTTCTCCGGGCGGCGGCTGCTGGCCGGGCAGCGGTCCCTCGACCGCCCCGTCTGCCTGGCCGTCACCCCGGCCGCGATCGTGGCGGTCAAGTACCTGGGGCGCCACGGCCGGGCGCTGGCGGACCGGCTGGCCCGGTCGGGCACGCAGTGCGCGCAGGTGCCGCCGCAGATCGCGACGCGCGAGTTCATCAGCCGCTCCCACCAGCTCGGCCTGCAGGTCCACGTCTGGACGCTGAACACCCCGGCGGCGATCGAGCGCGCCCTCGACCTCGGCGCCGACGGCGTGATGACCGACGAGGTGGAGCTGCTGCGCGACATTCTGACCGAGCGGGGCCAGTGGCATCCGCGGGTGCTGGCGTAGACTAGACAGGTTTGACAGCCGAAACACGCCCGAAACGGGGTTGGCCGGCGTATACGTGGGAATCTTGTGTGGGTATCCAGCGTTGCCGAAAGAGATCGCCAACCGCCTGGGAGGCAGTAAGTAATGGCCGAACGCGCACTTCGCGGAACCCGGCTCGGCGCCACGAGCTATGAGAACGACCGGAACACGGACCTGGCACCGCGCCTTGACGTTCCGTTCGACTGTCCCAACGGGCACCATTTTAGCGTGCCCTTCGCCGCCGAGGCGGAACTACCGCCGATGTGGGAGTGCCGCGTGTGCGGCGCCATGGCGACGGCAAGCACGGGCGACTCGCCTTCCCCCAAGAAGGCCAAGCCGCCGCGCAGTCACTGGGACATGCTGCTCGAGCGACGGACCAAGGAAGACCTGGAGGCCGTTCTGGCCGAGCGGCTCGAGGTCATCAGGGAGCGGCGCGCAGTCGAGGCTCGCGCGATCGCCGACGTGGCCAACCACGTCCAGCGCAAAAGCGCCTAGAGTCAGACGCACAAACCCCGGGGGGCGCTAGCCCCCCGGGGTTGACGCATGCGCCGCTGCTGCTGCTTACTTCCTTATCGAGGCGGCCGAGTGGCCGTGCAGGCGAGCCGTGATGCCCCACTGCGCGACCCGGGTGAACGCCTCGATGATCACCGCGTTGGACATCTTCGAGGCGCCGAGCTCGCGCTCGACGAAGGTGATCGGCACCTCGGCCAGCGACAGGCCCGCCTGCAGCACCCGGAGCGTCATGTCGATCTGGAAGCAGTAGCCGGCCGAGTCGATCGAGCCCAGGTCGATCTTGCGCAGCGTCTCCGACTTGTACACACGGAACCCGCCGGTCGCGTCCCTAATCCGGACGCCCAGCATCAGCCGGTTGTAGAAGTTGGCACCCCGCGACAGGATCTCCCGCGACTTCGGCCAGTTCACCACCGTGCCGCCGGGCACGTAGCGGGAGCCGATCACCGCGTCCGACTTTGTCACCGCGACCAGCAGCTTCGGCAGATCCTCGGGGCGGTGCGAGCCGTCCGCGTCCATCTCGACGATCAGGTCATACCCGCGATCGAGCGCCCAGGTGAAGCCGGCCACGTAGGCCCGGCCCAGGCCGGCCTTCTCGGTCCGGTGCATGACGTGCACGTGCGGGTCGCCCTCGGCGAGCTTGTCGGCCAGGTCGCCGGTGCCGTCGGGGCTGTTGTCATCCACGACCAGCAGATCGGCGTCGGGCACGGCCTCCCTGATCCGGATCGCCATGCCCTCGAGGTTCTGCCGCTCGTTATAAGTCGGCATCACAATGACCACGCGGCTACCCGCCGCGCCAGACTCGCCCATCGCCTGCGTCACCTTCTATTCATGTCCGGCTCTGCCATCGGAAGAGGGCCCGGGTCGGCGCCTTCGGTCCAGAGCCGGCCCGTCGGTCACGAGCCCGGACTCCGTTGTCTAGTGAGCCACCCGGGCCCTTTCCAGGCCCAATCCCCTGACAGCCGGACAAAATACACCGCCCTTGCTGCCGCGCACGACAACCGGAAACTGGCTGTTACCGCCCCCCGCCGTGGCGCGTCACCAATGGTACGCCAGCGGAGGTGACGGGCGAACCCGGCAAGCGGACTGAGCAAGAAACTAACCATTGTCGCTGGTGAGGTCAACCGTTGTCCGGACGATGCATATCTGCCAACTACTCAGGGAAGAAATTAGATTACGCTAAGTAGTCAATTCGGAGATAGAAACTCAGCTTCAAGCACGGAGTATCGGGGGAAACACTGTGCGTAGTGTATCGCGGAAAACCGCTGCCTGGGTATCCGGCGCGGTAATCGCGGTCGGCGGTGCCACCGCCGGCATCGTCGCCGCCACCTCACCGGGCAGCGGCTCGGGCGGCAGCGCCCACGCAGCCGACGCCGCCAAGCACGCGGCGGTCAAGCCGGTAGCGCTGCGACTGGTCTCCATCAGCCCGCAGGGCGGCGCCACCGCCGCCAACGGCGCCACCGGGGTCACCGTCACCTACAACGAGCCGCTGCCCGCCACGACGCCGTTCCCGACGCTCCAGCCCGCCATCGCCGGGTCCTGGCAGCGGTCGGGCGACACCGTGGTCTTCACTCCCGCCGCCGGGTACCCGGCCGGCACCAAGGTGACGGTCACGGCGGCGAACGGGACCGGAGCGACGGCCAGCACCACAACGTCCACGTTCAAGACCGGCAAGTTCAGCACCCTGCGACTGCAGGAGATCCTCGCGCAGCTCGGCTACCTCCCGCTGACCTGGGCGCCCGCCGAAGGAGCGACGGCGCCCGGCGACAGCATGCAGGCGCAGCTCTCGGCAGCCTACGACCCGCCGGCCGGCTCCTTCAGCTGGAAGTCCGGGTACCCGGCCTCGCTGCACGAGCTCTGGCAGCAGGGCAGCGCCAACACGGTGGAGACCGGCGCGATCACCGCATTCGAGGGTGACCACGAGCTGGTGACGACCGAGGCGATGAGCACGGCCCTGTGGACGAAGCTGCTCAAGGCGGCCGCCGCCAACGACACCAACACCGACGGCTACAGCTACGCGATCGCCAGCCAGCACCTGCCCGAGACGCTGACGATCTGGCACGACGGCCAGAAGCGCCTCACCACCCCGGCCAACACCGGGATCTCGGTCTCGCAGACCGAGGTCGGCACCTTCCCGGTCTACGAGAAGCTTCCCTTCCAGATCATGTCGGGCACCAACCCGGACGGCTCGCACTACGCGGACCCGGTGGTGTGGGTGTCGTACTTCAACGGCGGGGACGCGGTGCACTACTACCCCCGCGGCAGCTACGGGTCGAACCAATCTCTCGGCTGCGTGGAGCTGCCGACGTACTCCGCCCACGAGGCCTACGACCTGCTGCCGTACGGGTCGCTGGTCACCGTCACCGAGGAGTGATCGCAGGACCCGGGCGACCGGGTCCTGGGGCGCCGGTCAGCGGGGCGCGCCGAGATCGGCCACATCGGGGCCCGCCGGGTGGGCGGCGAACCGCTCGCTCACCAGCGGGTCGTGGCCGGCCACCAGGTGCGTGCCCGGCTGGCCCGCCAGCTCGTTGAGCAGGTCGTAGGCGCGGTACATGGCCGGCAGGTCGGCGACGATCGCGAACGGGCGGTCCCGCTCGGCCTCGGCGTAGAAATGCAGCGCGTCGGAGGCCAGCACCGCGGTGCTGGCCTCCGACGCTGCCGCGACGACGATGAGCTGCCCGGGGGTGTGGCCGCCGACCTCGATCAGCTCGACCCCGGGCGCCAGCGTCAGCTGGCCGCTGAACAGCGTGACCCGGTCCTCGTTGCGCGCCCGTTCGAGCTCGGCGATCTCGCTCGCCTCGGAGTGCGCGGCGAAGTGGGCGCGGGCGGCCAGCGGCGAGGTCCAGAAGTCGTACTCGGCCTCGGTGAGCACGAGCTGCGCGTGCGGGAACTGGCCGACGTTGCCGATGTGATCCCAGTGCGCATGGGTGATCACGATCGCGTCGACGTCGGCCGGGGCGATGCCGAGCGCCGCCAGCGCCCGCACCGGCGTCGCGGTCTGCGCCCTGCGCCGGCGGTCGCCGACCTCCGGCGCGAACCCGGTGTCAACCAGCGTTACCCGGCTGCCGTCGCGGATGATCCAGAAGTAGTAGGCGATGTCCAGGTCCGCGTCCGGCTCGCCGTACAGGTGGTGGTTGAGGTACATCTGCGCGTAGCTGGTGACGCGGTGCCCGTACCGGACCGCCAGCACCGTGTTCTCGGCCGCCACCCGGCTACTCCCCGTCGAAGACGGTGCCGAGATGATCACCGAAGGCGGCGTGGTAGTGCTCGTCGTCGACCTGCTCGGCCCAGGCGGTGGCGCCGAGGGAGATCGCGGTGTGGTTGATGAACGAGTCCGGCGCGGCCCCGTGCCAGTGCACCTCGCCCGGCGGCGCCCAGACCACGTCCCCGGGGTTGAGCCGCTCCCGGTCGCCATCCCTGGTCTCCACCAGGCCGTGGCCGCTGCCGACGATCAGCACCTGGCCGCCGGCGTGCGAGTGCCAGAACGTTCGCCCGCCGGGCGAGAACATGACCGAGTTGATACGGACCTCGCCGTTCCCGTCTTCAAGCAGCGGGTCGAGCATCGCCCGCCCGCTGAAGGTGTCGGCCTCGCCGACCCGTGATGGCGTGCCCTTGCGTCCGTGCTCGATCTCCACTGGCGTCCGTCCCCTTTGTCCTCGTCCGGCGGTGTGGCGGTCCGCCTGCCAGGCTAGACGCGGGACGCTTGGCGCGCCATAGGGGGTGCCACGATCATC
>Ga0208357_1003261_pt1 | contig 10090 bp, 9 predicted proteins | sample NGESurdeep092012_6_FD_184487 | JGI IMG/M metagenome (GOLD analysis project Ga0208357, IMG submission 184487) | Arctic peat soil microbial communities from Barrow, Alaska - NGEE Surface sample F52-2 deep-092012 (SPAdes) | ecosystem: Environmental > Terrestrial > Soil > Wetlands > Peat ... | reverse complement strand
TCCAATTCCAATTGGGAATCCGGTGTGAATCCTCCTCCCCGGTCAAGGACAGCGATCAGGATCGGTCGAGTCCGCCGTAAGCCCCGGGCCGCCGGTGGGCCAGGCTGGGCAGGAGCGACCGGATCTCCTGCTGCCCGGCCAGGTCGAGGTCGGCCACCACGTGGCCCACCCCCTCGGCCTTCTCGGCCATGACCGTCCCCCAGGGGTCGACGATCATGGAATGCCCGTGAGCCGTGAAGGACGGAGACAGGGCCCCCACCTGATCGGCGGCGATGACGAAGACCTGGTTCTCGATGGCCCGGGCCCGCAGCAGGATCTCCCAGTGGGCCGGCCCGGTGGCGGCGGCGAAGGCCGAGGGGACCACGATGACCAGGGCCCCGGCCAACGACAGCAGCCGGTAGAGCTCGGGGAAGCGCAGGTCGTAACAGATGGTCATACCAATGAGCAGGGGCTGACCATCGTCCAGGGTCACGGTGGCGCTGACCACGGCGTCGCCGGGGGACACGGCGTCGGACTCCCGGGTGACAGCCCCCGGGACGTCCACGTCGAAGAGATGGAGCTTCCGGTAGTGGGCCCCGACGGTTCCGTCCGGGCCGACCAGGATGGAAGTGTTGTGGTTCCGGCTCCCCCCGCCCCCTTCGATGAAACTGCCGGCCAGCAGCCAGATCCGCTGCGCCCTGGCCGTCTCGGCCGCCCACTGCACGGTGGGTCCGTCGAGCGGTTCGGCCCCGGCCCGCAGCGTCGGCGCGTTTCCGTAGAGGGAGAAGAGCTCGGGCAGGACGATCAGCTCGGCCCCGTCGCCGGCCGCCCCGGCTACCAACTCCCCGGCGGCGACCAGGTTGGCGGCCCGGTCGGCCGAAGCCGTGCACTGGATGGCGGCGACCCGCATACCGGCCCACGCTAACGGTTGAAGGGAACCGTAGGATCGGGGCCCGCCCGGGTCCGGGCCCCACGATCTCGGGAGTACACGTCGGTGGCCTTCGAAGGCAGTCAGATCACCAGGAGCGTCAGCCGCGTCTCGGGATTCCGGGATCCGGAGTTCGACTACCAGCTCCTCCGGGCCATGGGAACGTCCGATTACGGAGGCTCGACGGTGGGGGAGTGCCTGGCCGCCGCCGGGATGATCACCGACGGGGACACCGGCAGCTGGGTCCGGGCCTTCTCCCAGCTGGCCGGCCGGGTGGAGGACAGAGCCCGGGCCTGCGAGGAGGCCGGCCACCTGGTGAGCGCCCGTGACCATTTCTTGCGGGCCTCGACCTATCACCGGACGGCCGAGTACTACGCCGAGGCCGATCCGGTGGCCCTGGCCGAGAGCGGCCGCCGCAGCCGCGCCTGTTTCGAATCGGCCGCCGCCCTCTTCGATCCCCCCATCGAGTCACTCTCCATTGCCTTCGAGGGAGGATTTCTCCCCGGCTACCTGGTCCCGCCCCGGGTCGGGACGGCACCGGGGGGCGAAGCCCGGGGGACCCTGGTGGCCTTCGGCGGCTTCGACTCGGGGGCCGAGGAGATGTACTTCCAATTGGGCGCCGCCGGAGCTGGCCGGGGCTGGCGGGTCGTCCTCTTCGACGGCCCCGGACAGACCGGCTGCATGCGTCGGAACCCGACCATGGCCTACCGGCCCGACTACGAGGCCCCGGTGGGCGCCGTCCTCGACGAGGTCGAGAACCGCCTGGGTGGGGAAGCCGGTTTTATCGCTCTGGCCGGGATGAGCATCGGCGGTTACTTCGCCGCTCGGACCGCGGCCTACGACAACCGGGTCCAGGCCCTGGTGGCCGACAGTCCCCTGGTCGATCTCCACCGCTACTTCGAGGCCTTCGTCGGTCCCGAGGTCTTCCGCATGCACCGTGACATCAGGCCCGAGGATGTGACCGGCATCCCCGAGGACCTTCTCCCGGCCCAGATGCTCTGGGGTATCGCCGCGGTCTGCCGACGCTTCGGGGTGGCCTCGCTCCACCAGTGGAAGGACCAGCTCCGCTCCTACCGTCTCGAGTCGGCCCTGGCCGACGTCTCCTGTCCGTCGCTGGCTCTGGTCGGCCTCCGCGAAGGGCCCGAGGTCCTCCGCCAAGCCGACGAATTCACGGCCGGGGTTTCCGGTCCGGTCACCAGCCACCGGTTCTCGGTGGACGACGGAGCCGACGCCCACTGCCAGGCCAACAACCTCCGCCTGGCCGCGCAGGTCGTCTACGACTGGCTGGACGAGCGGGTCGCCCCCTGAGCTCGGCCCGCGGAAAAGGGCCCCCGTTTCCGAGGGCCCTTTCCCGTCACTGCTTGTCGGCTGTTCTCTTTGGCCGTCAGGTCAGTCCGAGACGGCGGGCACACGAGGGCCACTGGCCCCAGCCCCGCCGGGCGGCCAGTTCCTGGGCGGCCTGGTCCTGCACGGCCGCAGGAGCGGCCGACGGGAGTCCGCCGAGACCGAGCGACCGCCAGGTCCCGACATTGAACTGATAGGCCCCGTAGTACCCGTTGCCGGTGTCGGCTCCGTAGTTCCCGCCCGATTCGCACTGCCGGAGCGCGGCCAGGGGGTTCCCCACCGGCGGCGCCGGCGGCGCCGGAGTCACCGAACGGGCCGCCGTCACCACCGGCACCGGGTGCCGGATCACGGCCACCGCTTGGAAGAAAGCCTGAGCCTGCGCCTTCTGCTGGGCGGCGGCGCTCAAGTAGGCGCTCACGTGGGCCCGCTCGGCCAGTTGCTCGATCCGGATGTCCCAGACGATGGCCTGGGGTCCGAAGGGAGCCGACAGGTCGGCCGCGGCTTGGCTGGCCACTTGTCGGAGCAGGGCTTGGTTCACGGCCGTTGGTCCGGTGGCGATGTGGTCAGTGGGTACATGGCTGGCGGGCAATTCCGCCGATAACAGTTGAATACCGGCACGGTTGGTGCCGGATGTGGGATGAGGAATATCTGACCGATGGGTGAAAGTACCCAGTGCGATCAGAACGGCGATGACAACGCCTGAGAGTCGGTGCTTCCGCATCTTCGTGCCTTCCCTGAGTCACGGGATCCCCGGAGGGCTCCAGGTGGGCTGTGGAATGCGGGCGCCCGTCGTCTGAGCATTCGTCTCGCGGAGCCGGCGCCGGGAAGGGCGGGCGGCCCTGGACATTGAGAGTCCGAACGAGGTGCGGACGGAGCAACCCTGGACTAGTCCGTGGGCGACTCCTTCTGCTTCCGTGCTGAGCGCGGCTGTGGGCGACGTGAGGTCATGGTGGGTCCCGGGTCGGTTGGGAGCAGCTCGTCACCGGCGCGCGAACGCGCCAGTCACCGACGAGACGGTCACGGTGGTCCAAGGTCTCAGGCCGGTCAGGGCCCGGTCGGCAGCCTCCGCAGCTACCGCTTGGACTCCACCATCCGATGGTTCGGGTCGCAACCAACATACCGCTTGTGCATGGCGTCGCAAGCACCCCGGCCGTTCAGGGGGTGCCGGGACGGCCGGCGCCGCCGGCCACCCTGGGCCAGTCCGGGCCTGTGACCTGGGAGGTTACTCAGCCGGCGGTGGCCGGCCGAGTCTCCGGAGCGTCTTCGGGAGCCGGACCGGGATCGACCCCGGGGAGGCCATAAAGGGCGTCCAGGGCCCGGCCCAGGGTTTCGCCGGCTTCATCGGCCGCATCCCGGACCCCGACCAGTGGGGTGAGGGCGGCGTAGTCCCGGGCCACCAGCCCGGCGTCGCTGTCGGCCGCCACCAGGGGTCCGTGGCCGGGGAGGATCAGGTCGAGCCGGAGCGTTCCCGGCCCGTCGGGCGGCAATGCCAGGTGGGGGTGGGGCTTCCCGTCGCTCGTGTCGTGGACGGCGGACCGGATGGTCCCGGCCTGTGACAGGGGGCCGTAACGCATCCCCCGGAGATCGCCCAGGACCACGTTGGGGACGTTCAGATTGAGCGTCGTCCCCGCCGGGGCGGCGGCCAGGACCGGGATCAGGGCCGCGGCCAGCGTGGCCGGTGTCTCCCAGGGGACGGGGTCGTTTCCCCACCGGATGGAGACGGCCAAGCTCCGCAGCCCGAACTGGGCGGCGGTCAGACCGGCGCCCACCGTCCCCGAGTGAAGGGCCGACCGGCCCACGTTCACCCCGTGGTTGATCCCGGACAGGACCAGATCGGGCGGGGGTCCGAAGCCGCCCACGCAGGCCAGGATGACGGCCAGCGCCGGGGGCCCGTCGAGGCCGTAGGTGGGAATGCCGGCCAGTCCCTCGATTTCGTAGGTTTCGTAGTCGACGCCGTCGCGGGCGTGGACGGGACCGACGGCCGCCCCGGCTCCGCTGTAGTCGACCATGGGGGCTATCACCACGATCTCGTGCTCGGTGGTGGCGGCCATCCGGGCCAGAGCGGCGATACCCGGGGCGCGCACACCGTCGTCATTGGTGACCAGGATGCGCACGACGTTCCTCCGGGGAGTGACGACGGTGACGGGCCCCGCGGTCAACTCCGGGAACTACCATACCGGTGCCCGTTCCTGACCACGGCACCGCCGGCCGCACCTGCGCCGGGGACGTCGGGTCGTCATCCACTCGCCATCACCACCGATCGCCTCGAGGCCCCCACATGCCTGTTTTACCGATGACGGACGTGTCACCCGCCGGTGAGCAGCACGACATCGGGCACGGACGTCAGCACGTGGTGGTCACCGAGGTGGGGGCCACCCTGCGCTCGTACACCATCGACGGAGCGCCGGTCATCGACGGGTTCGGCGTCACCGACATGTGCAGTGCCGGCCGTGGCCAGGTCCTGGCTCCGTGGCCTAACCGACTGGGTGACGGCCGCTACTCCATTGACGGCCGCACCGGCCGGGCCGGTTGGGACGAACCCGAAAGACGCAACGCCATCCACGGTCTCGTCCGCTGGTTGCCCTGGCGACTCCGGTCGCGCGCCCAGAACGTGGTCGTGCTCGGCTGCACGCTCTTCGCCCAGCCCGGCTATCCCTGGCACCTCGAGTTCGTCCTCGAGTACCGGCTCGGACGCGAAGGTCTGGTCGTTACCGCCGGGGTGACCAACGCCGACGAGGTGCCCGCCCCCTTCGGGCTCGGCTTCCATCCCTATCTGACCGTCGGGACGCCGACCGTCGATGCCGTCCGGCTCACTCTGCCCGGCCGCCGCTGCCTGGTCACCGATGACCGGGGACTGCCCACGGGCGACACCATCGTGGCCGGCAGCGAACTGGATTTCACCTCGGGACGCCGTATCGGATCGACCAAACTCGACACCGCCTTCACCGACCTGGTCCGTGACGAACGGGGCATCGGTCGCGTCGAACTCGACGACACCGAGACCGGACGGGGCGTCACCCTGTGGATGGACCGGTCCTTCGGTTACGTGATGGCCTACACGGCCGACACGGTGGAGCCGGCCGGGCGGCGGCGTCAGGGCTTGGCCGTCGAGCCCATGACCTGCCCCCCCGACGCACTGCGGTCGGGGACCGATCTCGTCCGTCTGGAGCCGGGCGCCTCGTGGCGCGCCACCTGGGGGATCACCCCCCGTCCACCCCACTGACGCGTACCGGACCCCGGACCGACCCGGACCGCGTACCGACCGACGACGGTCAAGAGGCGTTGATGACCCGGGCCTCGGACCACGAACCCAGGTCGTCGCGGGGGAAGGGGGCCAACTGCTCGACACTCCGGGGACGGCCGAACAGGAATCCTGGGCGATGTGACATCCGAGAGCCCGGAGCGCCAGCACCTGCTCGTCGGTTTCCACCCCCTCGGCCACGCACAGGAGCCGGAGTGATCCGGCCATACCGATGACGGCCCGCACGATGGCCGTGTCTTCCTGTTCCCGGCCGAGCCTGTCGACGAAACTCCGGTCGATCTTGATGGTCTCGACCGGAAGCCGTTTCAGACAACTCAATGAGCAATAGCCGGTCCCGAAGTCATCGATGCAGATGTGCATGCCCTGGGCCTTCGGGTTTCCAGAACGGCGATGGCGTGATCGGGGTCGCGCATCACGGTGGTCTCGGTCACTTCCAGCAGGACGGTGTCGCGATCGACACCGGAGGCGTTTACGATCTCGACCAAGCGGGTGCCGAAGTTCCGCTCCACCAACTGCCGGGGTGAGACGTTGATGGACATCATCATCGGCCAGTCCTCCTGGCCCGTCACTCCGAAGCGTCGGCCTGACGACAGGCTTCGCCGATGACCCAGTAGCCGAGGGGGACGATCAGTCCCGTGTCCTCGGCCAGATCGATGAATTCCCCCGGAGGCAGGAGCCCACGGGTGGGAGGCGCCAGCGGATGAGCGCCTCCACTCCGAGCATGGTCGTCGTGCGCAGATCCACGAAAGGCTGATAGTGGAGTTCGAATTCGTTCCGCTCGAGGGCACGGTGGAGGTCGTTCCCCGTCCGCAGCCGCCGCACGGTCCACGGATCGTCCTCCAGGTCGTAGAGCTCGATCCCTCCCCGGCCGCGTTCCTTGGCCCGGTACATGGCCGCGTCGGCGTTTCTCAGCAGGGCGGCGGGGGTGTCGCGGCCGCTGACCGACAGGGCGATCGCCATGCTGGCCGACCCGAAGACCTCGCCGTCATCGAGCTCGAAGGGTTCCGACAGCGCGGCCAGAATGCGTTCGGCGGCATCGCTGGCGCTGGCGGCGTGGTCCACCTCCTCGAAGAGGATGGTGAACTTGTCGCCGCCGAAGCGGGCCACCGTGTCACCGGGACGCACCGATTCCCGGATCCTCTCGGCCACGGCCGGCAACAGGTGGTCACCGCCGTCGTGGCCCATGCTGTCGTTGATGAGCTTGAAGTGGTCGAGGTCGAGAAAGAAGACGGCCACGTGCCGACGGCCAGACTGGTGGGGTCGAGAACGCGTCGGCCCAGGCGGCTCCAGAAGCCGGGCCCGCCCTCGGTCGTCTGCACCATCAGGCCGTCCATGACCTCAGATACCGGCCGGCTCGCAGCCCCTGTTGAGACGACCCCGTCTGCTCTGATGCGCCGGGCCTGAGCAGGGATTTCGTATCCCTGATTAGCCTGCGGGACGTCTCCGGCACGGATCCCTCCGTGCCCCGGTCGTCAGAGGTGGCTCATGCAGTACGTGAATCTGGGCCGGACAGGTCTGCGGGTGTCGCGGGTCTGTCTGGGCATGATGAGTTTCGGTAACGACAGTGACCGGGCCTGGGTGCTCGACGAGGACGGGGCCGAGCCCATCGTCCGGGCCGCTGTCGAAGGGGGCATCAACTTCTTCGACACGGCCGACACCTATTCCAACGGGGCCAGTGAGGTGGCCACCGGGAGGCTGGTATCGAAGATGCTCAGTCGCGAAGAAGTGGTCATCGCCACCAAGGTCTTCATGCCCGTCACCCCGGGAGAGAACGGCGGCGGACTGTCGCGTAAGCACATCCTGGCCGGCATCGACGCCTCGCTCACCCGGTTGGGCATGGACTACGTCGACCTCTATCAGATCCATCGCTGGGACGGCCGTACCCCGATCGAGGAGACGATGGGTGTGCTGCACGACATCGTCCGGGCCGGCAAGGCCCGTTACATCGGGGCCAGCAGTATGTTCGCCTGGCAGTTTGCCAAGGCCCAGCATGCGGCGGACGACAACGGGGGAACCCGCTTCGTCTCCATGCAGCCCCACTACAACCTCCTCTACCGGGAAGAGGAGCGCGAGATGATCCCGCAGTGCATCGACCAGGGCGTGGGCGTCATCCCCTGGAGCCCTCTGGCCCGCGGCGTGCTGGCCGGGAACCGCACCCGGGACGGGGGGAAGCTGACCACCCGCTCCGATACCGACCCGTTCACCGACTACCTCTACAGCCAGCCCACCGACTTCGATGTGGTCGACCGGGTGGCCGAGATCGCCGCCGGCCACGGCGTTCCTCCGGCCCAGGTGGCCCTGGCCTGGTTGCTCCAACGACCGGGCGTCACCGCTCCCATCGTGGGGGCCACCAAGATCGGTCACCTCCAGGACGCCCTGGCGGCCGAAGAACTGGTCCTGACGGACAAGGAAGTCACCCGGCTGGAGGAGCCATACGTACCGCATCCGGTACTCGGACACTTCTGAGTCGGTGGCTGCGCGTCGGGCGAACGAGCACTGACGCCGGGAAACGGAAGTCAAGAAAGAGACGCATCAGCGGAGCTGAACCAGACATGACCCCCGTGGTCAACGTCATCAATCGGGCGGCACCGTTCTCAGGAGCGGCTCATCCGAAAATCCGACACCCCGGCGGTGAGGTCGACGGCGTATCGGTTGCGGGCCGTCGACCACCCGGGATCGGAGAAGACCGAACCCCCGGCCACTCCTGTGTGGTCGGAGCCGTCCAGGAGGACGCGACCGGCTCCGCCGACGGCGCTGACCTGAGCCGGGGCTCCGGGCGGGGCCACGATGACCAATTGGCCTGGCCCCGCCGGCCATGGTCACCGTTTCGGTACCGTTCGGCGGGGGAAGTTCCACGGTGGCCGTCGACACCTCGGCCCCGAAGGTCAGGTCTGACAGGTCGCCCCGCCCCATGTCGACCGTTTCCGTGCCGGCCCCGCCGTTCAGCTTGATGGTCCAACGGACCCCGCGGGCCAGGACCACGTCGATAGAGGGAACGCCGGTTCCGGGGCCGGCGCCCGTTTCTCCCACCAGGACGGTATGGCGGCCCTGCGGGCTGGCCAAGGGTCGGATGCCTGAGCCGGTGGGCGTGCTCACCCGGTCCGGCTCCAGAAGCCGGGCTGGCCCCGTGCCGATTGACCTCTGAGAGTGAGGGGATACGAGATTGTGGTGGCCTGGGCATCCTTTCTCCATGCCCGCAACGATGACGGGGCTAACGGGGGTTTTCTGGGCGTCGGTCTGAGCGATCGACCTCAAGAGTCACAGCAGCCTCACCGCTTTTCTTCCGTAGCTCCCCGCTGAACGCCCAACGGCCGTTCTGAGCGCATCAGCCACGGCAGCAGTCCGGTTGTAGCCCCCTCCCTCGGCGCCAATGGTGACTCCAAGAATCGACCAGAACCGGTCTCAGAGTGCATTTCACTACTCATTGTGAGTAAGTGACTACTTCTAGGGAAATCAGATACCACGCGAAGAGACAAGATCCCTAAAAGTGGTGATTCAACCCGTCCCTGCGACACTGAACAATAGCCATGTGGTTCCGACAAGGAGAACCACAGGGAGGGCGAAGCTACGGCGACCCCTGGACGTAGGCCTCCCGCCGACACATACCGTCGACAAGGAGCAGAAATCCAATGAACGTCCGTCATAGTCGTCTCGCACGGTTGGTTGCACTGACCGTCGTAGTGGCCATGCCCCTCGTGGGCATGGCGGGGATCGCCTCGGCCTCCAAGGTCAAGGCTGCCCCGAATTGTGCCAAGCACCAGCACCGGGCTGCCTGCAAGGCCGGTGGTGGCGGTGGAGCGACCGGTGGTACCGGTGGCACTCCTCCGAACATCATCGTCTCGGTTAGCCCGGACCCGGTCCAAGAAGTGGGGGCGTCCGAGATTAATGTCGTCGTCCAGGTGGAGGCGCTTGCCATCTTCGCCAACCAGAAGGTCGACATCAGCTCGCAGCAGCTGTTCCTCGACTGCCTGTCGCTCACCTGGCGCAGCAGTGCCAGTGGCACGACATCGCAGATCATCGGCACCGGAGCCGGCGTTACCGGGGTTATCCTCGACAACGACGGCAACGCCACGGTTGAGCTTCAGGGCGAGGACTGTGCCCCGGGTGCCAACCTGGTCGAGGCTGACCTCGGAGCTGCTCCGTACACCACGGCCACGGCCACACTGACGGCCAGCCCCCCAGGAGTCACCAAGTTCCCAACCATCACCGGAGCCCCAAACCCCGAGGTTGAGACTGGCGACAACGCTCCTGGAAACGCTGAGTCCCAGGTCTACGTCAACTTCCTCATCGAGGAGAACCCGGTGTACGCCGAGCAGATCGTCGACGTGACCTCCGCTCAGCTGACCAACCGTTGCGAGCTTGGCACCACGCTGTGGACCTCCACTGCCGGTGTTGGCGGCGGTGGCGTTGCGATCGGTACCACTGGAGTCACAGCTGTCCTGGACAACGACGGTAACGCCGACGTGACGTTCGAGGGCATCTCCTGTGCTTCTGGTCCCTCGCTTGTCGACGCAGAGCTGGTCGGTGGGACGCACGACACCTTCACCACCACAGAAGTCATCAGCCCGCCGGCAGTG
>Ga0208357_1003260_pt1 | contig 10091 bp, 6 predicted proteins | sample NGESurdeep092012_6_FD_184487 | JGI IMG/M metagenome (GOLD analysis project Ga0208357, IMG submission 184487) | Arctic peat soil microbial communities from Barrow, Alaska - NGEE Surface sample F52-2 deep-092012 (SPAdes) | ecosystem: Environmental > Terrestrial > Soil > Wetlands > Peat ... | reverse complement strand
CCGCCACCGCCCCGGCCAGGGTGCCCGCCCAGGTCACCGGCCTCGCGCACCAGTCGGTCGGCGCGGCCTACGCGGCGGCCGGCGGCCTCGCGCGAGCCGGCCACCCTGCGCTCGGGCAGGCGCTGCGGCTCGCGTCCACCAACGCGTTCCTGCACGGCCTCACGATCGCCGCCGTGGTGGCAGGCGGGGTCGCGGCGACGGGGGCAATCCTGGTCGCAGTGTTCCTCCCCGCCCAGCCCAGCTTGCCTGCCCCGCCCGCACGTGCCGCTGTCCCTGCTGAGCCCGTGGCCAGAGCCGCCGACCAGTCCGAAACGGATCCGGAGACGGAACCTTCCGAACTCACCCACCGGGGGTCGCTCTCATGACCGGACGAATCACCCGCCAGCGCGACGTCGAATCACTCACGATCGCGGCCCGCTGGCCCGGCGCCGACAAGAACACCATGGTCACGCTGGCCAGCAGGCTGGCGACGGCCAGCGCGGACACCGAGGGGTACCGGCTGTTCTCAGCGCTCTCCGATGCCCAGCCGGACGCGCCGACGCCGCTTGCCCTGGCCGGGTTCTTCCAGGCGCGGCTCGGCGAACACGCAGGCGCTGACGCCGACGGCGCGCTGGCGAAACTGGACCGCGCCGCCGCGGCCGACCTGGGCCTGCCGCAGTACTTCCGCGGGCTGGCGCTGACCACCCTACCGCCGGACCGGGCCCGGGCCGAGCAGGCGATCGCGGACCTGGAGTTCGTGCTGGCCGTACGCGACCAGTTCCCGGCCATGCTGCTGCGCGGCGCGTTCCACGGGCTCTCCCTCGCGCACGCCGTACTCGGCCACGATGAGCAGGCAGCGGACGCCGCGCGCAGGTCCGGGCTCGGTACCGCTCCGGCTGGGACGGGGCTGACGTTCGGCGGTTTCTGGGTTAACGGCGAGGACGGATTCCGCTTCACCTCGCCCCGGATCCTGCGCCCGGAACCCGGCATCCAGATCGCCCAGGGCTACGACTTCTGCGACCTCGCGTTCATCACGACCGACGACGGCGTCATCGCCATCGACGCCGGGACCACCCCGGACCGGGTCAAGGCCGCGCTCAGCGACCTCGACCTTCCCGCCGACGGTCGGGTCAGCCACCTGATCCTCACCCACGCGCACTGGGACCACGTCGGCGGGGCCGACGCGCTGCGCGGTCCCGGCACCCGAGTGATCGCGCAGGCCGGCTACCCGGCCGGGCTGGACCGCGAGCGGGACAGCCGGCCGCCGCTCCGCTACTTCACCGGAGCGGCCGGGGAACTCCACCTCGCCATCACGCCCGACCAGCTGATCAGCGAGCCGACGGCGCTGACCGTCGGCGGCACCGATCTGGTGCTGTATCCGACGCCAGGCGGCGAGACCAGCGACGCCCTGCTCGTTCATCTCCCCGCGAGCGGCGTGCTATTCGCGGGCGACGTGCTCATGCCCTACCTCGGCCAGCCGTTCACGGACGAGGGGTCACCGGAGGGACTGCTCGAGGCACTCGCGTTCATCGACCGCCTGCGGCCCCGGCTGCTCATCCACGGCCACCCGCCGCTGACCGATCTGCTCACCGCCGCCGCCGTGCCCGGGCTCAGGGCGGCGCTGACCCAACTCCACGGCGAGGTGCTCAACGCAATCCGCCGTGGCCTGACCCTGCCGGAGATTCTCGCGGCGGCCAGCCTCCCGGATGTCCTCCGCGAGCACCCGGCAGCGGTCGTCCCCTATCTGGTGACCCGCGACCACTTCACCGCGCGGCTCTATCACCAGCGCAGCGGCTACTGGCAGCCGGACGGGACCGGGATGGAGCCGTCCACCGCAGCCGAGCACGCCGCCGCGCTCGACCTGCTGGCCGGCGGCCGCGAGGATCGGTTCGCGGACGCCGCTGCCACGCTCATCGCCCAGGGCGACCATGCCCTCGCCCTGGAGATCATCAGGCCGGGCCTGCTCCGCCACCCCGGTAGCGGCCCGCTGGCCGAGCTCCGCCAAACCGCCCTGCACCGCCTGATGGAGCGGTACCAGCAGTCCGACCCGTTCAAGTTCCTCATCTACGCCGAGCTGGCCGGGGCTGAACTCGGCCCGGTCGGCTAGCACCCGCCGATCCGCCCGCCCACTGCTCCTCGCGGCACGCCGCTTCTTGCTGTTATCTCGAGGCCGGTGACTCCAGGTTGGGCGCCGGAGCATGATCACGAGGGGTTTGTAGCGTTATAGGCGTTTTTCCCTTCGCCAGGATAAAACCCTTCGTGATCATGGACCAGGAAGTCGTCTTTCCCCGCCATCCAGGTGGTTCTTGCGGCTGACGTGACTACTGGGGCGGGTGGCCGTTTCGGGAACTGTTCGCCGCCCGGGTGGGTGGCCGCCCGGGGTGAGTGGCCGTCTCAGACGGGTGAGCACCTCAGATGGGTGACGCTTCGGGCCGGCGGGCGCCTCCGGCCGGTGAACGCCGCAGATGACAGATGGGTAAGCGCGCTTCGGGGTCGTGAGCACTTCGGGTGGGGTGGGGTGGTGCGATCAGCTACGACGAGGCGAGGATGGTCTTCAGGAACTGGCCGGTGTAGCTCAGCTCGTTCCTCGCCACCTGCTCGGGCGTGCCGGTCGCGACGATCGTGCCGCCGCCGTTGCCGCCCTCGGGGCCCATGTCGATGATCCAGTCGGCGGTCTTGACGACGTCGAGGTTGTGCTCGATGACCAGCACCGTGTTGCCGTTCTGGACCAGCTTGTCGAGCACGCCCAGCAGCTTGCGGATGTCCTCGAAGTGCAGGCCGGTAGTCGGCTCGTCGAGCACGTAGATGGTGCGCCCGGTGGACCGGCGCTGCAGCTCGGTCGCGAGCTTGACCCGCTGCGCCTCGCCGCCGGACAGGGTCGTGGCGGGCTGGCCGAGCCGGACGTAGCCGAGCCCCACGTCGACCAGCGTCTTCAGGTGCCGGTGGATCGCGGGCACCGCCTCGAAGAACGACGCGGCCTCCTCGATCGGCATGTCGAGCACCTCAGCGATGGACTTGCCCTTGAAGTGGACCTGCAGCGTGTCGGTGTTGTAGCGGGCGCCGTGGCAGACCTCGCAGGGCACGTACACGTCGGGCAGGAACTGCATCTCGATCTTGATGGTGCCGTCGCCCGCGCACGCCTCGCACCGGCCGCCCTTGACGTTGAAGGAGAACCGGCCGGGCTGGTAACCGCGGACCTTCGCCTCCGTGGTGGCGGCGAACAGCTTCCTGACGTGGTCGAAGACGCCGGTGTAGGTGGCCGGGTTGGAGCGCGGGGTGCGCCCGATCGGCCCCTGGTCGACGTGCACGACCTTGTCGAGGTTGTCCATGCCGGTGACGCGGGTGTGCTTGCCCGGCACGGTGCGGGCCGCGTGCAGCTCCTTGGCCAGCGCCCGGTAGAGGATGTCGTTGACCAGGGTGGACTTGCCCGACCCGGACACGCCCGTGATCGCGACGAAGAGGCCGAGGGGGAAGGCCACGTCCACGTTCTTGAGGTTGTGCTCGGTGGCGCCCTTGACGACGAGCTCGCGGCCCTTGGTCGGCTTGCGGCGGGTCTTCGGCACCGCGATCTCACGTCGTCCGGAGAGGTACGCGCCGGTCAGCGACTCCTCGCTGTTGAGGAGCTCGTCGACCGTGCCGGAGACGACGACGTGGCCGCCGTGCTCGCCCGCGCCGGGGCCGATGTCGACCACCCAGTCGGCGGCCTTGATCGTGTCCTCGTCGTGCTCGACCACGATCAGCGTGTTGCCGAGGTCGCGCAGCCGCAGCAGGGTGTCGAGCAGCTTCTGGTTGTCGCGCTGGTGCAGCCCGATCGACGGCTCGTCGAGCACGTAGAGCACGCCGACGAGGCCGGAGCCGATCTGGGTGGCGAGCCTGATCCGCTGCGCCTCTCCCCCGGCCAGCGTCGCCGACGCCCGGTCGAGGCTGAGGTAGTCGAGGCCGACGTCGAGCAGGAAGCCGAGCCGCGCGTTGACTTCCTTGAGGATGAGCCGGGCGATCTGCATGTCCCGCTCGGACAGCTCCAGGTTGAGCAGGGTCTTGGCCAGCTCGCCGATCGGCTCGTGGCTGTAGGCGGCGATCGACTTGTCGTCGATCGTGACCGCGAGCGAGATCGGCTTGAGCCTGGTCCCGTGGCAGGACGGGCACGGCACCTCGCGCATGAACCCGGCGAACTTCTCCCGGCTCGAGTCGGACTCCGCCTCGGCGTGCCGTCGCTCGACGTAGGTGATCGCGCCCTCGAAGTCGGTGTAGTAGGAGCGCTCGCGGCCGTACCGGTTCTTGTAGCGGACGTGGACCTGGGTCTCGTGCCCGAACAGGAGCGCCTTCTTGGCCTTGGCGGGGAGCTTCTCCCAGGGGGTGTCGAGCCGGAACCCGATGGTCTCCGCGAGGGCCTCGATGAGCCGGTCGAAGTAGTCGCTGACGTGCCCGCCCGCCCACGGGGCGATCGCGCCCTCGTTGAGCGACTTGGCCGGGTCGGGGACGATCAGCTCCGGGTCGACCTCCATCTTGGTGCCGAGGCCGGTGCACTGCGGGCAGGCGCCCCACGGGGAGTTGAACGAGAAGCTCCGCGGCTCGAGCTCGTCGAACGAGAGGTCGTCATAGAGGCAGGCCAGGTGCTCGGAGAACATCCGCTCGCGGTGCGGGTCGTTCTCCGGCAGGTCGACGAAGTCGAGGATGACGACGCCGCCCGCGAGGCCGAGCGCGGTCTCGATCGAGTCGGTCAGCCGCCGCCGGGCGGTGTCCTTCACCGCGAGCCGGTCGATAACCACCTCGATCTCGTGCTTCTCCTGCTTCTTCAGCGTCGGCAGGCTGCCAGCCTCGCCGGCAACCTCGTCCAGACGGATGACGGTGCCGTCCACTCGCGCCCGGGAGTACCCCTTGGCCTGCAGTTCCTTGAGCAGCTCGGTGTACTCGCCCTTGCGGCCGCGGACGACCGGCGCGAGCACCTGGAAGCGGATGCCCTCCTCGAGCTCGAGCACCCGGTCGACGATCTGCTGCGGGGTCTGCCGGGCGATCGGCCGCCCGCAGATCGGGCAGTGCGGCTTGCCGACCCGGGCGAACAGCAGCCGCAGGTAGTCGTAGACCTCGGTGACCGTGCCGACGGTGGACCGCGGGTTGCGGCTGGCGGACTTCTGATCGATGGAGACGGCCGGGGAGAGGCCGTCGATGAAGTCCACGTCGGGCTTGTCCATCTGGCCGAGGAACTGCCGGGCGTAGGCCGAGAGCGACTCGACGTACCGGCGCTGGCCCTCGGCGAAGATCGTGTCGAACGCCAGGCTGGACTTGCCCGAGCCGGACAGCCCGGTGAACACGATCATGGCGTCGCGCGGGAGGTCGATCGAGACGTCCTTGAGGTTGTGCTCGCGCGCGCCGCGAACGACAAGCCGGTCAGCCACTGCGTGCTCTTCTCTTCGTCGTCTTCTTCGAGTGTCGTCTTGCTGGCGGGGGTCAGACCAGACCCTGGACAGAGACACCCCGCCGACCGTGATGCTAACGAGGGGGTCTGACATTTCCGGCTGGCGCGGAGCAGCGGTCCGTTCGAAACCCAGAGATTTTTTTCAAGTCCACGCCGCCAAGACTCTCCTATAAGCATGCGAAGCACCGCCGTTATGCCCGCCTGCCTGCGGCGCCCCCCGTTGGGCCGACCGCGTATCCAGCCTACGACACCGCCCCGGGCCGGACGGGGCGGACGGGAAAATATCTTCGAACGATTGGCGTGGGACTATGATCGGCCCGTGAGGCCCAACCCGTCGACGGTCGTGGTGCTGGCCGGGAAGACCGCGGAGCCGGTGCTGGCCGCCGTGGAGCGGTCGATGAACGTCGTGCTGGTCCGGCCGGCCGACGAGGCCGACGGCGCCGACGGGGTCGCGGTCGCCGCCGCCACACTGCGCCGGGCGGCGGGCATCTCGGCGCCGTACGTGCTGGTCGCGGCCGACCCGCTGGCCGCGGTGGCGGCCGAGTGGAGCGCGATGTGGGACCTGTCGCAGGAGACCCGCGGCAGCGAGCGGTTCGAGCTCCGCGCGGCCGAGGCCCTTGCCGCCTGGCGCGCGAACCAGTTCGAGCTGCCGGACTATTACCTAGTGCTCGCCTCGGAGACGGCTCCGGGCGCCGCCGAGGACCACCGCCCCGACTTCTACCTCGGCCCGCTCCGGTCGGTCCGACCGCACCGGGTGGTGGTGGCCGCTGCAACCGAGCCCGCCGAGCAGGCGGCGGCGGCGCGGAGCGAGCTCGGGTCGCTGCGGGCCGGCCTCTGGTGGCCGTCTCTCGAAGAAGTGTTCCGAACGGTCCGTGGCTTCTACCCGGGCGCCCTGGCAGAATCCCCCGAGGCGGGGCGGGCCACCCTGCTGGCTTGATCCCGCACCGCAACGCGCTTGGAGAGAACATGGCGGATGCCGGCCCGGCACGGTTGGCGGCTGCCCTGGCGGGGGCCGGAATCAGCGGGGATCTGGTGGCGGGGTCCCGTCGCCTGACGGGCGGGACGTTCAACGCCGTCCACCTGGTGACCCTGGCCGCTGGCACCAGGCTGGTGGTCAAGATCCCGCCTGGCCCCGATACGCCGCTGCTCCGCTATGAGCAGGGGATTCTGGGCACGGAGGCGCTGTTTTACCAGTTGGCTGGCCAGTGTCGTGAGGTGACGGTGCCTTCGGTGATTGCGGTGGAGGCCACCGGCGCGGCGGGCGGGTATCTAGTGATGACGCAGTGCCCGGGCAGCCCCTGGCCGGAGGTGGCGCCTAAGCCCAGCGGCGCGGAACGCGATCAGCTGCGGGCCGCGCTGGGCGCTCTGGTGGCGCGCGTGCACACGATCACCGGGAGCGGGTTCGGCTACCCGTCCGAGTCGGTGGGTCCGCTGCGGGAGACCTGGCGGGCGGCCTTCCTTGACATGGTGGACGCGGTGCTGGCCGATGCCGGGACGTACCCGGTCACGCTGCCCGCCGGCGGGACGGTTACCTTCGACTTTGCGGCGCGGCGGCGGCTTTCGCTCTACCGGACGTACTTGAACCTGATCATGTGGGTGGAGGCGGTGCCTCGGCAGGCCAGCCGCGAACGCGTCGACTGGCTCCATGGCCGGGTGTTCCAGCCGCTCGCGGCGGCCCTGGATGAGGAGTAGCCCCGATCTACTTCCCGGCGCCCGCACGCACTAGATTCGTGGGATGACTTACACCGGAGACGTGCGTGTTGGCGGGCCATCGGACACGCGGGAGATCGGCGGCGGCCTGACCGTCACCAAGCTTGCCGTTGGCGACATGAACAACAACGCCTACCTGCTCCGCGACGCCAGCGGCCAGGGGCTGCTGATCGACGCCGCAGCCGAGCCGGACCGGCTGATCGAGCTGATCGGAGACACGCCGGTGGCCAAGATCGTGACCACCCACCAGCACGGCGACCACTGGCAGGCGCTCGCCGCGGTGAAGGCAGCGACCGGGGCGGTCACGGTGGCGCACCCGGCCGACGCGCCCGGCATCCCGGTCGAGACCGACGAGCTGGTTACCGATGGCAACACGGTCGCGTTCGGCGACACTTCGCTGTCGGTGATTCACCTGGTCGGGCACACGCCTGGGTCGATCGCGCTGGTGATCGACGCCGACGGGGCAGCGCCGTACATCTTTACCGGGGACTGCCTGTTCCCGGGCGGTGTCGGGAACACGCAGAAGGATGCGGCTCGGTTCACGTCGCTTCTTGACGGCGTGGAGACGAAGGTCTTCGACCGGCTGCCGGACGCGACCTGGGTGTTCCCGGGGCATGGCGGGGACACGACCCTCGGGGCGGAGCGGCCGCACCTGGCTGAGTGGCGCGAGCGCGGCTGGTAGGCGCCACTTCTTGCCGAAGCCGCCGGCGTCGCACGGTGGGTCAGCTGTCGGTGATGGTGAAGCCGTCGAGGGTGGCGTAGGTGCCGGACAGCTTGGTGACGACGATGGTGTGGTTGCCGGGTGCCACTCCGGTGGCGGTGTAGACGGCGACGTTGCTGTGCCGCTGCCCGTCGCTGGGCAGGGTGCTGACCGTCTGCTGGGCGCCGCCGTCGATGCTGATGCCGATGTTGCCCTGGTCGGTGTACTGCTCGCCGTAGACCGCGATCCCGGTGCCGCTGAACGTCAGCGTGGCGGTCGAACCGTTGGCGGTGGCGTAGTGGACGTCGTTGTCGTAGTCGCCGAGGCCGCGGCTGGCGGAGTAGCTGAACCCGCTGTAGCTGATCGTCGGATCGGTGTCGTTAAGCCGGATCCCGGCCGGGGGCGTGCCGACCGAGATCTGCGAGGCCGGGGTCCCGGCCGGGACGGGCACGATCAGGAAGCCGCCGGAGAGGTACTGGACGCCGCTGGCCTGGGTGCCGCTCACGTAGACCGGCATGCTGGAGCTGAAGCCCTCGCCGGCGACCAGCACCTGGGTCGTGGTGCTGGTGGTGGGCGAGGTGTAGTAGATCTGCGGTCCGGCCGCGACCGCCGGTGCCGAGAACGCCGAGGCGACGCCGGCCGCGGTGAGCAGGGTGTTGGGGATGGCGCCCGCTGCCGGGGTGGCCGAGATCGTGGTGTTGCCGCTCGCGTTGGAGTTGACCGGCGCTGCACAGGGGTAGCTCTGCGTGCTGTTGGAGAAGTAGTTGCCGGTAATCCAGAAGTTGCCGGTGGGGCTGCAGCCGCCCTGGGAGGCGGATCCGGCGCCGAACGCCACGTTGCCCTGCCAGTTGATCCACTCCGACCCGGCGTCGTCGTAATAGGTGAAGTCGGCCGTGGGGGCGTTGTAGGCGATGTTGCCGGTCACCTGCAGGCCCTGGGCCAGCGTCTGGGTCTGGTTGATCGTCGTGCCGTTGGCTTCGTAGGCGTACTGGGCCTGGTGGCCTTCGGCGTAGATCGCGCCGCCGTCGCTGCGCGCCTGCAGGAAGTTGTGGAGGACGTTGTCGCTGATGGTGTTGTCTTCGTTGATGTTGGTGGAATTCTGCGGCGCGCTGGCCTGGTCGACGTGCCCCTGGATCACTCCGGCCGTGATCCCGGTGTAGGGCAGGTTGTACAGGTCGTTGTCAGTGATCGTGGTGTCGCGGGAGAACAGCAGGGTGATGCCGGAGGCCGAGGTGTAGTCGGTGCCGATGTTGTGGATGATGTTGTCGGAGACCGTGGTCCCGGTGAGGATCTCGTTGGTCCCGATCGTGTCCCCGCTGACCGCCGAGCTGTTCGGCGTGCAGTTCTGCTTGATCCCGGCGGCCTCGGACGGGTCGGTCGGCAGCGGATCGTAAGTGCAGCCGAACAGGATCGCGGTCGAGGCGATGTCGGTGAACTCGTTGCCTTGGATGAGGGTGTTCGTCGAGCCGTACATCACGCTCAGTCCGGCCCCGCCGAGTCCGGCGAACCGGTCGCCGCTCAGCGTGATGTCGTTGGACGCGGTGAACGACACGTTCGCCAGCGGCTGGGTGAGCGCACCCCACGGGCAGCTTCCGGCCGGCGTGGAGAACGCGCACATGCCCTGGTTGGTCGCCCCGGTCATGTGCAGGTTGCTCTGCACGTCGGAGAACCCGGCCGTGGCCGACGGCGCGTTCCAGGTCGCGTAGGAGAACTGCAGGCCGCGGAAGGTCACGTCGTGCAGGGGGCTGGCCAGCGTTCCGGCTCCCTGCAGCAGCGATTCGAGGTGCGGCAGTTCCACGTCCAGGCTGCTCATCTGCTGGCCGGCCGAGGGCTCGTAGTACAGCGTGTTCGCCGCCGAGTTCAGGTACCACTGGCCGGGGTGCATCAGGACCTGCGCGTCTTCCACCAGCCCGGGCAAGGTGCTGGTCGACATCGACGGCAGGCCGCCGCTGGCTTGGCTGAACGATGACCGCTGGGTCGTATCGGCCCAGCACGGCTCGTCCATCGTCAACGTTCCCGCGGCGGCCGAGTAGCTCGACACCCGGCACCGGGAGTCGGTCCACGCCCCGTTGCCGCCCGGGTAGTCGAATTCCACGCCCGCGACCTGCGCGGCGGTCAGCGAGCCCGTCCTTAGACGCGGGCAAGCGCCTCGCGCAACGGGTCAAGACCCATAGCGCCCAGGCTGAGCGCCTTGGCGTGAAAGTCCTTGAGGCTGAAGGCTGCACCGGCCCGTGCCCTGGCATCCGCCCTGGCCTGCAGCCAGATCCGCTCGCCCAGTTTGTAGGA
>Ga0208357_1003259_pt1 | contig 10093 bp, 6 predicted proteins | sample NGESurdeep092012_6_FD_184487 | JGI IMG/M metagenome (GOLD analysis project Ga0208357, IMG submission 184487) | Arctic peat soil microbial communities from Barrow, Alaska - NGEE Surface sample F52-2 deep-092012 (SPAdes) | ecosystem: Environmental > Terrestrial > Soil > Wetlands > Peat ... | reverse complement strand
TCAGTCCAGTCCTCGCCGGTGTTTGAATCTCGTTGCGGTAGCCAAGTTTGTCAAGAAATCCGACGTCCGCCATTCACGCAAAGTTAACCTGACAGAGCCGTAGTTTGGGTGTCCACAGGGGAGCAGTTTGAAGTGTCCATCGGGGCCTACCCGCATTTGCTCGCAAGGAGCCGCTCGATGAAAGTGCTGATTATCGAAGACGACGCGGCTATCGCGTCGAACCTCTATGACTACCTGGAAAGTGGCGGCTATGAGGTCAATGTCGCGTCCGATGGCCTCATGGGCCAGCATTTTGCCCTGGCCCAGCACTGGGATGCCATTCTGTTAGATCTCTCCTTGCCGGGCGTGGACGGGTTGACGATCTGTCGCAAGCTGAGGAAAGAGGCGCGCCGGGATACGCCGATTCTGATGTTGACCGCAAAGGACACGCTTGAAGATAAACTTCAGGGCTTCGCCCAAGGGGCGGACGACTACCTCGTCAAGCCGTTCTCGCTCAAGGAAGTGGGGGCACGTCTTGCCGCGTTGATCAAGCGTTACAAGGGCCAAGTGACGCAAGTCGCACTGAGTTGCGGCGACGTGCGCTTCGATTTGGCTACACTAAGTGTCGAGCGTGCCGGGCGTCGCGTCAAGCTGCCGCCGAAATGTCTTCATCTTCTGCGCGCATTGATGCAGTCGCCGAATCGCGTGTTCGCTCGCGCTGAACTCGAAACCGAAGTTTGGGGCGAGCGACTGCCGGACAGCGACACGCTACGCGCGCACATCTATACACTGCGCCACGGCCTGACCGCGAACGGCGAGCACGATCTCATCGAAACGGTGCACGGTCTTGGTTATCGGCTTTTGGTTGACGATGCGCACTCGGTATAGCCTGCGGCTCAAAGTCGCGCTCGGCTTTTCCGCGCTGACCATCCTTTTGCTCGTGGCTCAGGCACTGGGTGTGAAGGCGCTCGCGGAAGTGCAGGAAGAAAAATTCATCGCCGCACTGATTGCGGACAACATGAAAAGCCTGATCCAGACCTATCACACCAATCCTGCGCTCGTGCCGCCCCTTGACCCGCAATTGGGAATCCACCTGTCCGAAGAGAGCCGTGCGCACATCCAGCTGCCGGCGTGGGTCAAAAATTTGCCCAACGGAACCCACGAAATCATCCTAGACGACCGAGAAGTCCATGTCGCGATTGCGCCGTTTGGCGATACACGCGTATATCGGATCTATGACTTCAGTGCCTACGAACGGCGGTTCAAGCAGGTGATCGACGCGTTGATGGTGGGCACCGGCCTATTCGCGTTACTGACGACTTGGCTGGCATTCGGATTGTCAGGGCTTCTGGTTCGCCAAGTTGCCGGGTTTGCTCGCCAGGTCAAAGCGCTGAGACTGGGAGAGTCGGCTGCTTTGAGACCCGGAAAATACGACGAAGCGGAGGTCGTTGAACTGGTCGATGCATTCAATGATTACCACTATCGGATGGCGCAGATGATGGCGCGAGAGAAGGAATTTACGAGCAATGTGAGCCACGAATTACGAACGCCGCTCACGGCCATCAAGACCAGTTGCGAACTCCTCGAACAGGATGAGCATCTTCACTCAAAGTCCAGGGTGCGCCTACGACAGATCGATCGGGCGGCAGACAACATGATCGAACTGGTCAGCGCGTTGCTCCTGCTTGCCCGGGAAGAATCGTCCACGGACGTCGGCCCCGTACGACTCCTTAGCGCCATCGAGGATGCCTTGGACCCTTTCGCGGAAATATTGAAGGCTGGAAATATCAAGACGGTGCTCGACATTGACAGCCGCCTGCGCGTCGAGGTCAATCGATCCGCGCTCTCGATCGTTTTGTCGAACCTGATCGACAATGCGGTGAGGTATACCGATCATGGCAGCGTCCGTTTCGCCTACCGGGATGGCTGTCTGGAGATCGAAGACACAGGCCATGGCATACCGGCGCACGCTCTGCCACACGTGTTCGAGCGTTTCTACCAGGCAAAGACCGGACGCGCAGCCGACCGCGGGTTCGGTATTGGCCTCTCAATCGTGAAGAAAATCTGCGACCGCTATCAATGGCCGATCAAACTCGACAGCGAGTTCGGCAAAGGCACTCGCGTCTTTCTGGGATTGTCACCGTGCGACTGAAATTATTTCGACTTCACAAGAAATTGACATTTTCTTGACAGGGACTTCACGGTCGCACGATTAGCATGTCCGCCTGTCGTCGCGCCCATTTGGCGCGACGTCCACCAGTGCGCCCCGCCGGGCGTGGACAGACGAAAGAACGTCGACATGCGCCGACTGTTGATTCTTGCCGCCGTGGTATTGGCGGGTTGTGCGAATTATCAGCCCAAACCGATTACGCCAGCGCGGCTTGCCCAAAGCTTTGAGGTGCGTTCGCTGGCCAGTGACGCCCTGAGATCTTATCTTTCGAATCAGCTCGGACATAAGATCGAGCCGTGGCCGCTGCCGCGCTGGAACCGCGAAATGCTCACGCTCGCAGCCTACTATTACAGCCCGACACTTGACATCGCGCGTGCCCAGTGGGGCACTTCCAAGGCGAGTATCGAGGTTGCCGACGCGATTCCGAATCCGGTATTTCAACTGCCCTTTTCCTACACCACGAACAATCACGGGCCAGGTCGCCCGTATACCACGGGGCCCGCCCTCGACATCCCGATTGAGACCGCACATAAACGCGGTTACCGAGTGGATCAAGCCTCGGAACTGTCCGAAGCGGCGCGCCTGAACATCGCCAACGAAGCATGGAAGGTGCACAGCGCGGTACGCAATGCGTTGCTAAACCTGTTTTCAGTGCAAAAACGAATCGGATTTCTGAGCCAAAAGGTTACGGACCAGCAACAGATCCTTGACATGCTTCGTACGCGCCTGAAGGTCGGCGAAGTCGCCGAACCTGACGTCAATCAGGCACTGCTCGCTTTCAATCGGGCGCGGGCCGATCTCGCGGCCGCACGCAGCACGTTGCTAGATGCGCATACCCGGCTCGCCAGCATTATTGGCCTGCCAACCAGCGCGCTCGAGTCGGCCCAACTGAATTTGGACGAATTCGAGCGGATCGATGCGGCACCACCGCCCGTCGCGGCGCGCCGTGCGGCGATCTTCCATCGCGCAGATCTGCTTGGTTCTCTGGCCGAGTACGAGGCGACCCAAAGCGCGTTGCAACTCGAAATCGCCAAGCAATACCCGGACGTTCACATCGGTCCCGGGTACACCTACGATGTCGGCGCTAACAAGATCGACTTCGGGTTAAGTGGGATCACCTTGCCGATCTTTGACCAGAACCAGGGCGGTATTGCCCAGGCGGAAGCGAAGCGAAAGGAGGCCGCTGCCCGAACAGCTGCGTTGCAGGACACCATCATCAACGATCTACATCACGCGCTGGCTCGTTATCTGGCAAGCTTCGATGCATTGCGTCTGTCGAAGGTGCGCCTGTCGACAGCCCGGATTCTGATGAACAGTCAAGCAGCGAGCTTTGCCGCCGGCACCGCCGATCGATTGACGCGGACGCAGGCAAGCGAGGACTACTTGAACAGTGCCATCGATCACCTGAATGACGTGGTCGCAGCACACCAGGCAGCCGGTGCGCTCGAGGACACAATGCAACAATCCTTGTCGCCGATCGTATCGAATGGCGCTCTGACGGGAAAAGAGATATCACGATGAAACGCAGAGCGATCCTCCTTTCCATCGCGTTCGTCCTATTGATAATCGTCGCGACTTGGTATGCCTATCGCAAGATGGCTGAAACATCGGGCGCGTCCGCAGCGCCGACCGCGGTGACGCAGTCGCAGCATGTACAAACCGTGAATGGGGAAACGGTGGTAGTGGTCACCGCCGATATGCAGCGCGCGAGTCACATCGACGTCGGAACATTGTCGGCCTCACTCGTCGACCCGGAACGCATGGTCTATGCCACGGTCATCGACTTGCAGCCCCTCTTCGACCTTCGCAACCGCTTCGTTGCCGCCCGCGTGGAGCGCGAGGGCGCGCAGGCGCAAGCGGACGCGTCGCGCGCCCAGTACGAACGCAGCCACGTACTGTTTGAGGACGATCGCAACGTCTCGCAGAAAGACCTGGATAAGACCCGTGCGATCATGCAAACGGATCTGGCCAAACTAGAATCGGCCGGACTCGCGCAAAGTGGCCTTGACGCGACATTGCGGCTGCAGTTTGGCGATGCGTTGGCGAGCGCAGCCACGGCGCCGGCCTCTGATCTCATTTCGCGGTTGTTGGCGGGGCGCGCTTGTGTGTTGCGGGTCACGTTACCGGCGAACTATGGCGCGCCTGCGCCTGCCCAGATCACTGTTGATGGCCTCGAGGGCCAACGCATTTCGGCACGCAAACTGTCGGCTTCGCCACAAAGCGACCCGGCGGTACAGGGAACGTCTTACTTCTACGCGGCCGAGCGCGACGTGCCGGTGGGCACTCGCACGACCGCACACGTACCCTCGGGCGGCAAGAGGACGCCGGGTTTTCTGATTCCGGAAAGTGCGGTCGTGTGGTACGGCGGACAGCCATGGGCGTATGTTCGAACCGCCGTCGATCATTTCACCCGCCGTTATATTTCATCGGCATCGGTCGTCGACGATGGATTCGTCGTCACGAGCGGCTTTCACGCGAGCGATCAGGTGGTGATCCGTGGAGCACAGTTGTTATTGTCCGAGGAGTTGCGTCCGCAGGGCATAACCACGCAGTGCAAAGATCCACCGGAGTGCGATGGCTGATACGGGCTGACGGCATTGCCCACTCTCGCACCCAACCCTTATCCATGCTGAGCGCCATCATTCGTTTTTCGCTACGCTTTCGCGGGGTCATTTATGCCCTGGCTGTGCTAGCTGGCGCCTATGGCCTATACACCCTGGGGCGCGCAAAGCTGGACGTCTTCCCCGAATTCGCCCCCCCCATGAGCATCATCCAGACCGAGGCGCCGGGTCTATCCAGCGAGCAGGTTGAGACGCTTGTGACCCAGCCCATCGAAAACGCGTTGGGCGGAACCGTCGGCGTTCAGTCGATGCGCTCCAAGTCGCTGCAGGGCTTGTCCGTCGTCACCCTTGTGTTTGGCGGTCGTTCGAACGTCTTTCAGGTCAGGCAACTCGTGTCAGAGCGAATGAACGCGCTGGCTGCAGTCTTGCCGGCGGGGGTGCAGCCGCCCAAGCTGCTGCCGCTCACGACTGCGACGAGTGTGGTTCTGACCATCGGCCTGACTTCAAAAACTCGATCACTCATGGAGCTGCATGACGTCGCGCAATGGATGGTCAGGCCACAACTGCTGAGCGTGCCGGGCGTGGCCGATGCGATCGTGTTCGGTGGTGATACGCGCCAACTGCAAATTCAGGTCGATCCCGCCAAATTGATACGTTATGGCCTTTCCATCCAGGACGTCATCGCCGCTACGCGGACATCCACAGGCGTGCGTGGCGCCGGGTTCATCGAGAACGCGAATCAACGCATCACGGTCACCACTGACGGCCAGATCACGACGCCTGAGGCACTGTCCGGGGTAGTGTTGCGCTGGAGTAAGGGCGTCGGCATTCATCTTGGGGACGTCGCCGAGGTAACCTACGCGAGCGCGCCTGCAATGGGGGCTGCGTCCATCATGGGCACGCCCGGCGTGATGGTGGTCCTCGAAAGTCAGTATGGCGCCAACACGGTAACGGTCACGAACAGTCTGGATCTAAAACTCGCTGCGCTCAAGCCGGTGCTTGCGAAGGAGGGGATCGATTTGCAGCCGGATGTTTTTCGCCCGGCAAACTTCATTACGGAGGCCATTAGTCACCTGCGTACGGCATTTTTGATCGGTGGTGTGCTTGTCATCGCAATCCTATTTTTGTTTCTGCTCAATGTTCGGACCGCAGCGATTTCAGCTGTCGCAATTCCCCTGTCCCTGCTGGTGGCCGTCATTGTCTTGAATTCATTCGGTATCACGCTCAACACGATGACGCTGGGCGGCCTGGCGATCGCACTGGGGGAAGTGGTCGACGATGCGATCATCGACGTCGAGAACATCTATCGGCGGTTACGAGAAAACCGCAATTTACGCGAGCCACTACCCGCTTTTCAGGTCGTATTACGCGCCTCGGTCGAGGTGCGCAGTGCCGTCGTGTTCGCCACGTTCATTGTCATATTGATATTCTTGCCGGTTTTGTCGCTTTCGGGCGTGGCGGGCAAACTTTTTGCCCCGTTGGGCGTGGCCTATATCCTTGCCGTTCTGGCATCGCTCGCGGTGGCGCTCACCCTCACCCCCGCGATGGCGCTGTCGTTGTTGACCCGGCGGCCGCTTCGGGCTCACGATCCGCAATGGCTGACATGGCTGAAGACGCGGTACATTGCGCTACTGATGAACGTGGAGCGCCGTGCGCGCACAGTCATCATGCTGGTTGCGTTCCTGTGTATCGCGGCATTGTCGACGCTGCCGTTTTTGCGTGGGAACTTCATCCCTGAACTGCGGGAAGGACACTACATCGTCCATATGGGCCTCGCTCCCGGATCTTCTCTATTCGAGTCAATGCGCATCGGCGCTCAGATCTCCCGCGCACTTCTGGGTATCCACGGTGTACGCCTCGTCGCGCAACGCGCGGGCCGCGCCGACGAAGTGGTCGATCCGGTCGGCGTACAGCTGAGCGAATTCGAGGTCGATCTCGAACCCATGAGTGCGAGCAAGCAAGACGCAACCTTGCAAAGTATCCGTCGTGTGCTCACGGGCTTCCCAGGCATCACCACATCGGTCAATACATTTTTAGTCGAACGCATCGATGAGACCATTTCCGGCGTGACGGCGCCCGTCGTGATCAATGTATTTGGCGATAACCTCGATGTTATCGACCGCAAAGGGCTGGAAATCGCCCAGCTGATCGGCACGATCCGGGGAGCCATCAGCGTACGCGTCGAATCACCCGCTGGTACTCCGGAGCTCGCCGTCAGGCTTAAACCGGAGCAATTGAGCCGCTGGGGTTTTACGTCCGTGGAAGTGCTCGATGCGATTCAGAGTTCGTATCAGGGGACGACTGTCGCACAGGCATATCAAGGCACCCGGACCTACGACATCGTCGTGATTCTGGCCCCTGCTGCGCGCATGGACATCAGCGGAATGGGGGCACTTCTTCTACGTAATCCTGACGGCCTCGCGGTTCCGTTGCGAGAACTCGCGAATATCAGTCAGGTGTCCGGCCGCTATCAGATCACGCACGATGGCGGGCAGCGCGTGCAGACAGTGTCGGTCAATGTCGGGGGGCGTACAGTCAGCGATTTCGTTCATGAGGCGCAGGCGCGTGTGAATCGCGAAATCACAATGCCAAAGGGTACGTATGCCGTATTTTCTGGAGAGAGCGAAGCACGCAGCCAATCACAACGAGATTTGCTGACGTATGGCGCAATGGCTGCCGTCGGGATTGCACTCTTACTCTTTCTTGCGTTAAAGAGTCTCCGTGGCGTCGTGCTTGTGATGGCGAATTTGCCCTTTGCGTTGGTGGGTGGGGTGCTCAGCGTGGTGCTGACGGGCGGCAATCTTTCTCTGGGAGGCATGGTGGGCTTCGTGACGCTGTTCGGCATTTCTCTGCGCAACTCGATCATGCTCATCAGTCACTATGAACATCTGGTGCATGTCGAGGGGGTGCCGTGGAACATGGAGGCAGCCGTGCGTGGCGCCTCCGAACGCTTGATTCCTATTTTGATGACGGCGCTCGTGACGGGCCTCGCTTTGTTGCCTCTTGCGCTCACGAGCGGTGCAGCCGGCAATGAGATCGAAGGGCCGATGGCCATCGTTATTCTCGGTGGCCTCGCCACATCGACGCTGCTCAACCTGATTGTCCTGCCGACGCTCGCCGTGCAATACGGTCGCTTCGACCGCGGCATGCCAGCTGAACCAGCAGAAATGGCATAGACGGGATAAGAAACGCGCTTCGTTCGGTTACCAGTGCAGACCGACGCCCTCTGAAATTTGGTGCCTCGCTAAGTTTTTGTTTAACCAGGACTGCATATGCACGCGTGGTTCAATAGCATTAGCGCCCATCCGGATATTGCGCTGACATTTGTCTTTCTTGTCGCGTGCGGGGAGTCGTTAGCGGTCGTTGGGACGTTTGTCCCTGCTGGAGTCGTGATGTTTGCTGCTGGTGCGTTGATCGGGACCGGCGCTTTGAATGGGTGGGTAACGTTGGCTGTCGCCTCACTCGGTGCGATCGCAGGCGACGGAATAAGTTATGAATTGGGTCGTCGCTATCACCGCGAACTGCGAACGTGGTGGGTGGCGAAAGGGCGCGAAGCGGCGTTCGCGCGCGGCGAACGCTTTGTCCAGCGGCACGGTACTAAGAGCATCGTGTTCGCCCGTTTCTTCGCCCCGGTGCGGGCGATCGTTCCCCTCGTCGTGGGTACGGCGCAGATGCCGCGACGACAGTTCTATCCAGTCAACATAGGCTCTGCATTGGCTTGGTCGCCGGCCCATATTACGCCGGGTATAGTTTTTGGCGCATCCGCGCAGCTCGCCGCAGCGGTGAGTGCCCGATTGGCCGTGATGCTGTTATTGGTTATTGCCCTTGTCTGGCTCGTCGTGCGCTTGGGGCATGTCGCGATAGAACGGGGTGTGCTGCTCGTCAAAAGTGGGTTCGAATGGGTTATACAACGATTCAGTGGGCGGCATTCGCGCGGGACGCGCCTGCTGCTTCGCATCTTCGATCCGAATAAACCTGACTTTCCAACCCTGAGTGTGCTGACGCTACTCTTCGTTGGCAGTATTTGGATGTTCTTGGGCATCCTGCAAGATGTGGTCGCACACGATCCATTGGTTCGCGCTGATACGACACTCTATAGTTTTCTGCAGATGTTGCGTACGTCGCCCACCGATCAATTGATGGCGGGGCTTGTTGAGTTGGATGGTTACGGAGTTGGTCTGCTCGTGACAGCGAGCGTCCTGATAGGGTTGCTCATCCGACGCGGCTGGCGCAGCGCCGTCTATTGGATTTTCACTGGCGGCGTAGCGGTAGCACTGTGTCCTGTGCTCGAACGCTGGGGCGGTAAAACCGAGCCATTTATGTGGCGCATGGGTGCTGCACATTCTTCGTTGCCAAATGTTCATGCCACGTTCACGGTCGTCTTATATGGGTTTCTCGGCTGGCTCATGGCCCGACGGCAATCGCCGCTCTGGCGCAATGTCGTCATGGCGGTCATCGCCATTTGGGTGGTGATGACCGGTTTTGGCCGCCTGTATCTCGGCGAGAGCTGGCTCTCAGGGGTATTGGGGGGCTGGAGTTTGGGGCTCGCATGGTTTGCGGTAATGGCAGGTGCATACACTTACCAGCAGGTTCGTGACGACATCGGGCCGAAATCTTTAGCATGCATTGTGTGTGTGGTGCTCGCAATTTTTGGGTCATGGACGATTGCTGAAGATCTTCCGGCTGACATCGCCCTGTACAGGCCCCGAATGCATGAAATCGTGTTGACGTTAAGCCAATGGACAAACGCGGGTTGGCGTGCACTGCCCGCTCGGCGTAGCGAGATAAGTGGCGATGAGGAAGAGAGTTTCCCACTGCAATGGGTAGCGAGTGGCGGCACTATCGCGGACCGGCTCGGATCTGTCGGCTGGCGAGCAGCACCGGCATGGTCTGCAAAGGCCGCTTTGCTGTGGCTATCGCCAAAAACACCGGTGGAGGCATTGCCGGTGCTGCCGAAACTCGCAGAGGGAACAAGCTCGGAACTGGTTTTTGTCAAATTCGATCCGCGAAGGCCAACCAGCCGGTTGGTGCTGCGCCTGTGGCGGTCCCGCTACCGATTGGTCGCCACCAAAGCGCGCGACAGCCCGATCTGGTACGGCGCAATGTATCAAGAATCGTTTCAGCGGCGATGGTGGGTTGTCACGCTGGTCACCACGACAAATTGGCCGGACGCATCCGCCATTGCCCAACTGCTACCCATCGGCATGCAGGTGTTGAGGCGCTCGGCGACGCAAGATGGGGTGACTCGACAGGTGGTATTAGTTTTCCCGACAGCCTCCTAAGGGTACTGTCAACTTAATCCGACTGTGGCTTATGATGCCAGATGAACCCGCCGAAACCTCTTTATCACCATCGCCGCTTCCCTCCCGAGGTCATCAGTCAT
>Ga0208357_1003258_pt1 | contig 10097 bp, 5 predicted proteins | sample NGESurdeep092012_6_FD_184487 | JGI IMG/M metagenome (GOLD analysis project Ga0208357, IMG submission 184487) | Arctic peat soil microbial communities from Barrow, Alaska - NGEE Surface sample F52-2 deep-092012 (SPAdes) | ecosystem: Environmental > Terrestrial > Soil > Wetlands > Peat ... | reverse complement strand
CTGACACTGCGGGCCCAGCGCGCTGACCATTCCGTCATTCCCGCTTTCGCGCGAATGACTTGCGCATTACCCCTTTGCGCGCACCAAATCCGCTATCTGCTTCCGTGCCTCTGCGACGCGCGGCTGCAGATCTGGATCGGCGTTCTTCCAGAGGTCGATGAACCGGCCGTAATACATGATGGCGCGCTTCGTGTCGCCGGCATCCTGGTTAAGCTCTCCCAGCCGGTAGAGCGTCAGCGCGAGGTAGTCCGGATCGATGTTGAGGCGACTGCCGCCGGGCATGTCAACATACTCCGTCAGATACTTGCGCGCCGAGTCGGCCTGGCGGCCCCGGTCATACGCAACCCCGATGAAATACGGTGTACATGCGTCGCAGTTGTTGGTCGGAAGCCCGTCGGCATCGACGTCACCCTGGCGGAAATACGCGACAGCACTGTCAGTCTTTCCTTCTGCCATGGCGATCATTCCGCGATCGCGCGCGATTCCGACGGCGTCCTGGCGGCGCGTCACCGAGTCCAGCCTGCCCTCATATTGGCGCAACACGTCGCGGGCCCTTGCAACGGCGCCAAACTGCGCATAGGCCTCGGCCAGGAAGAGACTCTGGTCCTTCGCGAGCGGTACCGTCGCCACCGGGTGCGCGTGCAGCGCCGAATCGAGATCCGCAATCCCGCGCGACGCGTTTCCGCGAATCACGCCATCACGGAGCGCTTGATAGAAAGCCGTCATGTACGGGCTCGCGGTATCGCCGCGCGCGCGCGCCAGTGCCGGATTCGCCTGCGCGGACAGGCGGTCGGCGTCGCGCAGCCGGCCGCGCAGTTGCACGATGTTGGCGAGTACGGTCAGCGCATGGGCGGCGTGGATTGCGTCGGCGCTGTCTGCGATGTCGCGCCCGAGGTGTTCCGCTGAATCGTACTGACGCTTGTCCCACAACTCGGTGAATCGTATCCGGCCGGTGGGGAACGGCACGTGACGGCTGGCGAACAACGCCAGGACCGAATCGGCCTCCTTGTACCGGCCCATAACCAGGTATTCGACGACGATGTTGCCCAGGATCGTGCCGTTGGCCGAGTCATTGACGAGCGCGAGCTTGTACATCTGGACGGCGCCGGTAGTGTCGCGCGCGCTCGCGAGAGTAACCGCGAGCGAATTGGCCGCGTCGACGTTGGTGGAATCGAGAGCGACGGCTCGATGGAATGCCGCGATTGCCCGCCGACGATCGTGTGCGACAAATGTGTAGTACGCGCCCTGGACGTTGTACAGCTCACGTTCCGGTAACCGATCGCTGAGCTGGAACGCCTTGGTGAGCTCGGTGTTCGCTTCCGCAATCCGCGCTGGTCCGCCCAGCGTCTGCAACGTGAACGCCAGCTCCACATGGGCCATGGCAAAGGTGCTGTCCTGGCGGATGGCATCCTGATAGTGCTGGATCGCGGCCGGGTAGTCCGCCTGCACATCGTTGGCGAAATTGCCGGCGGCGAAACTTCGGAGCGCGCCGAGCGAAGCAGTCGTGACCTGATCGAGAGGCGGTGCGTCACGCACCGATTTGAGCGACTCGCCGATCTTCCGCCGCATCTCCTTGGTGACGCGATCGACCGCGGGAATGAGATCGCCCGCATCCTTCGCTGATTCGCTGAACGATGCGAGATCGTTGCCGCTCTCTGTACCGACCAATCTTACATTGATGACGTAACCCGCTCCAGCGGGTACGATGCTTCCTGCCACCACGGCCTTAGCGCCGCTACGTTGTGCGATCTCGCGCGCGGTGGCAAAGTCGACGCGCGCTGTATCCGGTCGCCGCATCTGTTCGAGTGCCGCGACCACAGCAGTGGTAGGCATGACATGTACCGCGTTACTCTGCGATAGACTGGTCTTGACGGCTTCGGCAATTGTCGAACCGAGCGATGAATCCGCACCCGGCGAATCGAACGCGGCGACTACCACGTTGTCATTCGCGGACAGCGTCCCAGCAGCGAGCAGCGACCCGGCCGGTCCGATGCCGAGCACTCGGAGCAGCATGTAGCCCGCAATCAGCAGCACAAACACGCCCACTGCCGCGACGCCGCCGCGAGCGGTCTGGCGCCACGATACGTGCGGGCTCGCCTTGATCGCTATGGTCGCCATCGTGCCGTGGCCAGCGAGCGACCGCGTGCCGCCTGTCGTGTAGGCCGGCGTCGCCGTTGCAACTCGGCGGGCGATGTACTGCGTGTACGCGGTGAACAGCACTACTGGCAATCCAAGCGCCATGACGACGAGTGCACCGGGAAAAACCCAATCCGGCAACCCGATCGCAATGATCGCGGCGCGCGCCACGATCGCGACACCAATGAACGCGGCGACGTAAATCCCGAGTGCGCGCCAGAGCATCGGACGTCCGCCGATCAGCATTGCCGGCATGGCGCCACCGGCGCCCGACGTGGTGACATCGAGGCGTTCCAGCAGTTCGTTGGCACTTGCCGGCCGCGAAGCGGGATACTTCTCCAGACACTGCATCACCAGCGCCGCGAGCGCGGGCGGGCAATCTGGACGCAGCTCGATGATGGGCTTTGGCGTCTCGGTCATGTGCGCGACCAGCAGCTTGTGCGGCGCCAGGTCAGGAAACACCGGTCGCCCGGCGAGCAGTTCGTACGCCAGGCATCCAAAGGCGTAGATGTCGGCGTGGTGGTCAGTCGCAGGGTCGCCCGCCGCCTGTTCCGGTGCCATGTACGCCGGCGTTCCCACCGCGGTGCCGAGCTGCGTCAGCGTCGCGCCGGCGGGACCTTGGGCGGCCGCCGCGATCGCCTTCGCAATACCAAAGTCGGTGACGACGGCGGTGTGGCCAGAAAGGAGAACGTTGTCCGGCTTGATATCGCGATGCACCACGCCGCGTTCATGCGCGTAGGCCAGTGCGCGCGCGACATCGCGCAGGATGCTGAGCACTTCCGAAATGGCGACCGGTCCGCGAGCCAGCCGCGCGCGGAGGCTCTCGCCTTCCACATACGGCATGGTGTAGTACGGAATGCCGTCGATGTCACCGGCTGCGAGAACCGGTACGATGTTGGCTTGCTGTAGCGACGCCGCCACTCGGATTTCGCGCTCAAACCTCGGCACCGAAATCGCCGCCGCCAGTTCAGTCGACACCACCTTGACGACGACCCTACGCCCGAGTCGATCTTCGGTGGCCACGAACACGCGCGACATCCCGCCGCCGCCCAGCTCGCGCTCAAGCGTGTAGGTACCGGACAATGACTGCTCAACGCGTGATCGAAGATCCGCCAAGGCGCCTGCTGGTTGGGGCTGGAAGCTCGTAGAATATATGGATTGCCATACGCGGGGGCCAGCACGCCACTCGCCGTCAACAGACGCAGGCGCGACACGGTTGCGGCGGCCAGCCGGTGGGGAGGTATATTCGCCCACGCGACTTTAGTGTTCCCTCTCCGGAGCCAACCCATGCGACGACATCGTTCCGCCGCGGTTATCCCGTTCGCCACCTTCCTGCTCGTTGCGAGCGTCGATCCCGTGGCCGCGCGCGCGCAAGCCGTGGATTCTCTCGCGCCTGACCTCTCGGTCAGGGTCGCCGCCGCCGTCAACGACGTCCTACGCACGACGCAGGTTCCCAGTGCATCGGTAGGCATCGTGCGCAATGGACGTATCGTCTACATCGCGGCGTTCGGTCACTCGCGTCTGACACCACCGATCACGGCGACGCCTGCGATGCACTACGCCATCGGATCGATCAGCAAGCAGTTCACCGTTGCGGCCGTGATGCTGTTGCAGCAGGAAGGCAAACTCTCGATCGACGATCCGGTCTCAACCTGGTTCCCTGAACTGACGCGCGCCAACGAAGTCACTCTTCGCAATCTCATGTCGCATACATCGGGTTATGAAGATTACGCACCGCAAGACTACACAATCCCGGAATGGACCAAGCCATCTTCGGCCGGGAAGATCGTGCATGAGTGGGCGACCAAACCGCTCGACTTCGACCCCGGGACGCAGTACCAGTACAGCAACACGAACTTCAACATTGTGGGACTCATCGTCCAGAAGGTGAGCGGTGAACCATTCTGGCAATTCCTCGAATCGCGAGTGCTCAAGCCGCTCGCACTTGATCACACGATTGACCTTGATACGCAGCACGGTCTGCTCGAGCCCACCGGCTACTTCCGCCACGCGTTGGGACCGCTCCGGCCCGCGCTATACGAAGCGCCTGGTTGGTACTTCGCCGATGGCGAGATGGCGATGCCCGTAGGCGATCTGCTCAAGTGGGACGTCTCCGTCATCGACAAGTCGCTTCTCGCGCCCGCGTCGTACGCAGAAATGGAGGCGCCGACCAAGCTCAAGAACGGGAAGATCAGCAACTACGGACTCGGCTTGAGCACCGGAACTCTCAATGGCCACCGAATGGTATCGCACGGCGGTGAAGTTGGCGGCTTCGTCGCCGCCAACTACGTCTTTCCCGATGATAGAATTGCCGTCGTAGTGCTGACCAATCAGGAGGCGAGCCCGGCTGCTGGCATCATCGGAACAGCGATAATCAACCTGGTGCTACCGGGAGCAGCACCGGTTGCTGATGTCGCCGCACAGGACTGGGCGCGCGATGTCCTCACAGGATTGCAGCACGGACAAATCGACCGGTCGCTCTTTACGGCCAACTGCAATTTCTACTTTGACGCAACTGCAATCGCTGACTACCGCACCAGTCTCGCACCGTTCGGGACAATCGCCAGCATCAAGGAAACGTCGAAGTTCGATCGCGGCGGAATGACCTACCGTGGCTTCGCCGTGGAATTTGCGACTGGGAAACGAGTGAACCTGTCGACGTTCACGGTGCCTGATGGAAAGATCGAGCAGTTTCTGGTCGAGCCGACGAACTGACACCGTCGCTCCGGGATTCCGGAGCGACGGCTATATCAACAGCGAGCAGAACTACTGTTGCGTGTCAGTCTGCGTTTCCGCATGCGCGCCGGCCATGTGGCCGTAGCGCTGGAACCAGCCCTCCACGTACAGCTGCGTGCGCAGGAAGTTTGACGGAGTGCTCGATGTGCCGTGATACTCGTTGTTCATGCGCAGCATTGCCGTGGGCACGCCGCGCAATTTGAGCGCGCGGTAGAACTCCTCGGTCTGCGGAATCGGCGTCCGCAGGTCGAGCACGCCGGTCATCAGCATCGTCGGTGTCTTGACGTTGCCCACATACATGATTGGCGAGCGCTTCAGGTACTCGCTCGGATCCTCCCAGAACGGCTTGGCGAAGTTGCCGTACCAGCCGGCGCCGTCGGTCACGCCGACGAAACTGATCCAGTCGATAACCGGGCACTGCACCACTGCGGCCGCGAACCGATCGGTGTGGCCCACCGTCCACGACGTGAGCACGCCACCGCCCGAGCACCCGTACACGAACAGGTTCTTAGTGTCGATGTACCCCTTCGCGATGACGTTGTCGACGCCGGTCATCAGGTCGTCGAAGTCGTGGTCGGGATAGTCGTTGTCGATGAGGTTGGTGAACTTCGTGCCGTACCCTGTGCTGCCGCGCGGGTTGGTGTACAGAACCACGTAGCCCTTAGCCGCTTCGTCCTGTCGCGCGAAGTTGAAAGCGACGTTGTACATGCTCTGCGGGCCTCCGTGGATCTGCAGAATCAGCGGATACTTCTTGCCTGCGTCGAAGTCGGGTGGCTTGACGATCCAGCCCTGGATCTTGAGCCCATCCTTCGATGTGTACCACATCTCCTCGGTCGTGGCGACTTTCTTTCCGGCCAGGATCGAAGCGTCGATGTTCGTCCGTTGAGCGAACGTTGACACCGTGCCCGTCGTCGGCGCGAGAAACGTCACTACGTCGGGCGGCATTGTCGGCGTGGTGCGCGTGCCGACCGCGAGCCCGTTGCGTGCCATGTCGGTAACGACGAGCACGTGTGTGCCGGTGGTAACCGGCCGCACCTGCCCTGACGTCGAGGCGTAATAGAAGTTTTCCGAACCCTCGCTCTGCACGCTGAAATAGACACCGGCGCCGTTCGGTGCCCAGAGCACGCCCGACACTGGGCGGTCGAGGCTAGCCGTGAGATTGTGTGGGTTGGACCCGTCGGCGTTCATCACCCAGATGTTGCCTTCAGACCACGCCGAGTGGTTTACGGAATCGGCGTGCGTGTACGCCACCAGCCGGCCGTCGGGTGAATACACCGGGCCTCCGGCCGTACCGTTGCTGTGTGTCAACTGCTGTACCTCGCCGGTACTCACGTTGGCCGCGTAAATCTCCGAGTGCCGAAATGCATGCTCGGCGTCGGGAGTGCGGAGCGACGAGAACGCTACCCATTTGCCGTCACCAGAGAAGGCGGGCGCCGACGCGTTCCAGTCCCCTTTGGTGATCTGCCGAGCTTCGCCGCCGTCGGCCGAGATGACGAATATCTGGTGATAGTAGATATCGACGTAGCCGATACGGTCGGAGCGGAAATTGAGCCGGGTGACGATCTTCGGCGGTTCCACCCACTTGGCGCCTTTGGGTGGCGTGGGCATCGAAATGTGCCACTCTGGGTCCGGACGCTCCGTCACGTTCATATTGAACGCCAGTGACTTGCTGTCAGGCGCCCACTCAAGGTTCGACGGCGACTCGGTGAGATTGGATATCTGCGATCCCGGACCGTCGACGTCGGCCCACTTCACAAAGATCTGTGCGCCCGAAGGCTGTCCGTCGGCCACGTAAGCGATGCGCTTGCCGTCCGGCGACCATTTGATTCCCGACCCATCGGCCAGAAAGCGATCATGCGTGCCGTCGGCGTTCATGATCCAGAGAGAGGTGCGCCAGCGGTCGTTCATCTTGTCTACGTGTCTGCGGCCATAGACAATCTGTGATCCGTTGGGGGAGATCTGCGGCGACTGCACATCCTGCCAGTCGAGGTACTGGTTGAGTTGGATGTGGTCGGGCGGTGCCTGCTGCGCACCGAGTGTCGGCGCAGCCACGAGGGCGAGGAGCACGACGCTGGCGAAGCCGCTGATCCGGCTGGCCGCCGCGCGGCGCGCATGCGGCGAGGCAAAGAACGATGGACTCATTGGTAGGTTACTCCTTGGATGGGCAGGAAACGCTACGATCTTACGCGCTGCCACCACCAGCCGCTAGTGACCCACGCTGGGCCGGATCCGCGGCAGGTCGGCTTCATTCGCATGCAACTGAGCTCTGTTGAGAGCTGGCGAAGTACCTTGCGCACGAGTCCGCCGCAGGCATCTTACCCGACGCGCTTGCAACGTTATCGAATCGCCGGCCAGTAGTTGTGTAACAACTCAACCCCGAGGAGAGAGCATGAACAACGTGAACCTCATGAAGGATCTCTAGGCTGCGTTTGGCAGCGGCGACATGCCGACAGTCCTTGGGGCGATGAGCCCGGACATCAAGTGGCATGAGGCGGAGAGCAATCCGTACATGCCCAGCGGCAAGGCATGGGTCGGACCGGACGCCATCCTGGATAATCTGTTCGTGAAGCTGGGCGCGGAGTGGGAAGGATTCTCCGTCCATCCGAAGTCATTCCACGATGCGGGCGACAGTGTGATCGTCGAAGTCCGCTACGGTGGTAAATACCTCGCGACCGGGAAAAGCATGGACACGCAGGCCTGTCACGTCTGGGACATCAAGGGTGGTAAGGTGACGCGGTTTCAGCAGTACGCCGATACGGCGAAGCTCCAGGACGTCATGGGAGCCAGGTAGACGCTCGCGAACCCAGCGCAGGACGGGGACCGACACCACTTGAGCTCATGGGCGCGATTCTCGGCCCGCGACTCCGTGCCAATGCGAAGATTCGCGCGCTATGGCCCAAATTGGGCGGTCGGGTGAACTAGAAGCAGCGAAACTTGGCGCTCGACAGCGTCCTTCATCGGCTACACCGTAGCAAGCGATCCAAACCATTTCGTGAGCGCGTCTACAAGTTGCGCCTGCGTTTGATCTCCGACCCACGCGACATATCCATCTGGCCGAATCAATACGGCGCTCGACGCACTGATCGTCCCGAGTACTGGCAGCTCCCACTCTCCCGCGTATTCGGCGTCAACCAGCCGAACGCGATCCGACCATCGATCAATATCAATGCTTCCCACGTCACCGAGATTGAGCAGCACCGGTCGCGCATCGTGCAGCAGTGTGTAAAGCCGAAGCGGCCCGTTCGCGGTGACGAGATCGAGGTCAGGCATCCGGCGGCCAAGCAGCGGATGTCCCTCGCCCATATCGTATTGAATGTCCAACCCGGACAACCTCGCAGCGAACCGTTTGCGCGGCTCATCCATTCCGAGTAGTTCCGCCATTGTTTCGCGCACTGCATTCGTGCGCTCATCCTGGCGACGAAGCGCGACGGCCGCCATCGTATTGCGCAGCACTCGTTCAGCGACGGGGTGTCGCTCGGTGTGATACGTATCCAGCAGACTTTCCGGCGATGTCCGCTTGACTACCTGCGCCACCTTCCATCCCAGATTCACCGCATCCTGCACGCCGATCTGCAGGCCCTGTCCACCGTCGGGGGGATGTACATGTGCGGCGTCACCGGCGAGAAGCACACGTCTATCACGATACGACGCGGCCTGCCGAGTCATGTCGGTGAAACGTGAGATCCAGATGGGACTGTGAACCCCGTAATCTGTCCCGTATGCAGTGATGAGCGCATCGCTCAGATCACGAAGCGTGGGCTCCGTTGCAGGTCCGATCTGTTCCTCCGTCAGCATCACTCGTATTGGCCCGTGATCCGCATACACAACTTCACCATCACGGATCTTGTACTCCACTCTGCCGATGCCATGAATACCCGCAGCGGTGCGATGCATTCCAAATTTCGGCTGCTCGGCCATCTCGACTTCTGCAATCAGGTTGCTCGTCGTCGCGTCCCAACCTGGAAAGTCGATACCGGCGAACTTCCGAACAAGACTGCGCCCTCCGTCGCATCCGACGAGATACTCCGCTCGCACAGATCGGCCGTCGAAAAGTTGAACGTCCACGCCAGTATCATCCTGCACAAATGCAGTGACTTCAGTGTCGTAGTAGATCGGCACGTTCAACTCGTGAACCCAGTCAGCCAGAATGCGCTCGATGTGATTTTGCCAGAGCCCGAGGCCATAGTTGTGTCGGGTAGGGAAGTCGCTGATGTCGAGAGTCACCCCAGCGAAACTCGCGACCCGAACCTTCTGTCCCTCCGCCAGGAACCGGTCGACGATTCCACGCTGATCCAGAATCTCGAGTGTACGCGAGTGAAGCCCACCCGCACGCGATCCGGCGAGTTCCTGACTTGCGCGCCGCTCAAAGATCGCAACATCGACACCGGCCAACGCCAACTCGGCCGCCAACATCAACCCCGTCGGACCGCCCCCGGCGATCAATACGGCATGTTCGGTCATGGCAACTCCCTGATTCGGAATGAGCGCGAATTATGAACCCGCACGGGGGGCTTGCCGCAAGCCCGGGGGTAGGTGATAATGTGTACAGGCGCACACGTGCGCAAAGCGTCGCTACGGAGCCCCTATCGTGCTTCCAGTCAGCGGCGTTTCGCTTTTTTGGCCACCACTGACGCGCCGCGACCACGCTTCGCGCGGCTCTCCTGCCTCGTCCGGCGCACGTAATCGACCAGCGCGCGAAGCACGGGCGAGGCGTGCCTCCGCTGCGGGTAATACAGGGAAAATCCGGGAAATGGAGTCGAGAACTCCACCAGCACCGCGACAAGCGAGCCGTTGCGAGTGGTGGTTCCGAGGAAATGAAGGACACGGGCGCGCTTGCGTCGTCCGGTGACGGGATGGTTGACGGGGGGACATGATCACGCCGACCGACGGTGGGCCACGCACCAGCGCGGCTGTCACCATCCGTGCTGCTGAAGCAGTTCATCTCCCCGCAATCGGCCGCCTCGGCGCGCTCCTGGTGCGCACACATTACGAATTCGACCCCGAGCGCTTCATTGCTGCCACACCCGGAACAGCGCACGCCTACGAATCGTTTCTTGGGAGCGGACTCAATGATCCGAATATCATCGTCCTCGTAGCCTTGCGGGGAAGCGACGTGTTCGGATACACCTACGCTGGTGTTGAGAGTTACGACTACATGTCGCTTCGCGGGCCGGCTGGCGTGCTGTACGACATCGTCGTCGACGCGGCGCATCGACGGGAGGGGA
>Ga0208357_1003257_pt1 | contig 10100 bp, 10 predicted proteins | sample NGESurdeep092012_6_FD_184487 | JGI IMG/M metagenome (GOLD analysis project Ga0208357, IMG submission 184487) | Arctic peat soil microbial communities from Barrow, Alaska - NGEE Surface sample F52-2 deep-092012 (SPAdes) | ecosystem: Environmental > Terrestrial > Soil > Wetlands > Peat ... | reverse complement strand
TCGCGCCCCCATCCTGAGCGGCGAGGGGCTGAAGGCGGGATTGGAGCGCATCCGGTTCATGCCCAGCACGACCGGCGGCAGGCAGACACACATCGCCTGCGCTCCCCACGAGCACGGGATGTTCCGCGGCGACTGGCTCCTCTATGGCCGGGTCCGGAACAATGCGTTGGAGTTCGAGGGTCTGTTCGAGCCATGGGAGTAATGATGCGAAGGTTCGTCCGCCCCGTTCTCTCGTCTGCCGCCGCCCTCGTTCTCCTCAGCGCCGGCATGATCACCGTGGCCGTGACCGGAGACGCCCCGCAGGCTGAGGCCGCCCCACAGCCCATCACCCTGGCCTTGATCACCTCGCTGACCGGTCCCGCCGCGGCCGAGTTCTCGCAGGCTCCGGCGGGGTTTCTGGCCAGAATCGCCCTCCAGAACGCCCAAGGGGGGGTCAACGGGCACCGGCTGGTGCCCCTCGTGATCAACGACGACACCAGTCCCACTCAGGTGGTCACGGCCGTGCAGAACGCCATCGCCAAGGGTGCCTTCGGCATCGTCTCGGACTCGCCCCTGTTCTTCGAGGCGGCGAAGTACCCACAGCAACAGGGCATGCCGGTCACCGGTGGTTACTTCGACGGTCCCGAGTGGGGCGAGCAGCCGTATACCAACATGTTCGCCTCGGACAACGGCAGCATCGACCCGAAGTATCCCGCCAACGTGGGGATCGGAAACTTCGTGAAGAGTCACGGTGGCACGAACCTCGGGGTCTACGGCTATGGCATTTCCCCTTCCTCGTCGATCGAAGCCAACAGCGCCGCGCTGGGGTTCAAGCACATTGGCGGCAAGGTGAGCGTCGTGGACACCTCCATCCCGTTCGGCGGTGTCGACTTCACCACGGAGGCGCTGGTGGCCAAGCAGAAGGGCGTCAACTCCGTCTATCCGACGATGGACGTCAACTCGAACTTGGCCCTGGTCACCGCGCTCGAGCAGGCGGGTGTACGTCCGAAGGTGGTGGTCTTGCCAACCGGTTACGACCCCACGGTGGTCACGTCCCCCTCGTGGAGCGCCGTGCAGGGCGACTACTTCCTGTCCGAGTTCCGGCCCTTCTCGCTGCCCAATGCGGGGACGCAACAGATGGCGGCCGCGTTGAAGAAGTATCAGCACTTCACCCAATCCCAGTTCCCCAACTACTCGCAATACGAGTCGTGGGCCGGAGCCGACTTGATGATCAAGGGCCTGCAGCTGGCGGGCAAGAACCCGACCCATGCCGGTGTGATCAGCGCTCTTCGCCATGTGAAGTCCTACAATGCCAACGGGCTCCTGCCCAACACGATCGACTACTCGACCATCTTCGGCCACAGTCCCGAGCCCACGTGCGAGTACTACATGGTCGCCAGGTCCAAGGGCTTCGTGCCGGCTTCGCCCCAGCCGATCTGTGGCCGTGATATCCCGGGCACGACCTCCAAGTCGTAGCCACCAGCGAAAAGGAACCATGGCATATCAACACCTGAAAGTGGAGCGGCACGGTCCGGTGGGCTGGCTCATAAACAACCGGCCCGACCAGCTCAACGCCATGAACGCGGCCATGAGGGACGAGTTCGCAGATGCTTGGATCGAGCTGCGTGACGACCCCGAGGTTCGGGTCATCGTCCACACCGGCGAGGGTCGTGCCTTCCAAACGGGGGTGGACGTTGCCGAAATCGCCACCGACGGGCAAGGCATGCAGCGCTACCGGGAAGGCCTCGAGGACCTCGACATCCATTTCACGGCTTGGCATCAGCGGGTCTGGAAGCCGGTGATCACCGCGGTGAACGGGATCTGCGCCGGCGGCGGACTGCACTGGGTGGCCGATGCCGACATCGTGATCGCTGCCTCCGATGCCACCTTCTTCGATCCACACGTCTCGGTCGGACAGGTGGTCGCCATTGAGGCCATCGGCCTGCTCCGCCGGATGCCAGCCGAAGCTGTCATGCGCATGGCCCTGGTCGGTCGCTATGAGCGGATGACGGCACCGCGAGCGCTCGAGCTCGGCATGATCAGCCAGATCGTGGATCCCCCCGAGGACCTCCGACAGGCAGCCCAGGAGCTGGCGGAGAAGATCGCCCGGAATTCGCCTGCCGCCATGGCCGCGACCAAGCGGGCCCTGTGGGGTGCCTTTGAGCTCGGTCTGACCGACGCCTGCAAGGCGGGAGCCAAGGAGCTGGTCTCCATGTGGGGTCATCCCGACCAGAGCGAGGGTCCTCTCGCCTTTGCTGAGAAGCGAGCGCCAAACTGGCTTCCCCTCGAGCCGACCTGAGTCGGTGATCGCCCAGACCATCCCCGGGGTGGTGCGAGAGGCGGCCGAGCGTTTCGGCCACCTCGAAGCGGTCGTCGACAACGATCGGAGGATGACGTTCACCCAGGTGCTCGAGGCAGTGGAGGGTATTGAGCGGGCCCTGATCGCCTGGGGAGTGGAATCGGGTGACCGGGTGGCCATCTGGGCCCCCAATGGTCTTGAGTGGGTGCTCCTTTCATTCGCCGTGTACGGGGTGAGTGGCGTGCTGGTACCGATCAACACCCGGTACAAGGGAGAAGAGGCGGCGCACCTCCTCGAGGCCGCCGGCGTGACGCTGCTGTTCACGGTGACCGATTTCCTGGGGAACGACTACCTCGAGCTCCTGGACCGCGCCATCCCCGGACGACAAGGTCCCCAGGCCGTGGTGCTGAGTGGTGCCGTTCCCCACGGGGCGGTCCCCTGGGCTGCCTTTCTCGAACGAGGCCACGAGGTCTCGGCCGACGCCGCCGCCGATCGGGCCAGCAGCGTGGTCGCCGATGACCCCAGCGACATCATCTTCACCTCGGGAACGACCGGGCTTCCCAAGGGGGCGGTGCTCCGCCACGGCGCCAGTGTCGTCACCTATCGACAATGGACCAGCGCGGTGGGGTTGGCCGCCGGGGACCGGATGCTCGTTCCCTACCCGTTCTTCCATACCTCCGGTTTGAAGTCCTGCATTCTCGCCTCCTTCCTGGTTGGTTGCACCCTCGTCCCCCACCCGGTCTTCGACGTGCCGTCCGTCGTCGCCCGGGTCCAAGAGGAGCGGATCACCGTCCTGCCCGGACCGCCATCGGTGTTCCAGTCGATCCTGACCCATCCGGATTTCGAGTCCTTCCCCCTGGAGACGCTCAGGCTCTCCGTGACCGGAGCCGCCGTCATCCCGGTGGAGCTCATCGAGGAGATGCGCGATCGGCTGGGCCTCCAGTCGGTGGTCACCGCCTATGGACTGACCGAGACCCATGGCACGGCCACCATCTGCGAACAGAGCGACCCCATGGCCACCATTGCCAAGACGGTCGGACATCCCCTGGAGGGTCTGGAGCTGCGCATCGTGGACGATGACGGCATCGAACAGCCGACCGAGGGTGCCGGTGAGGTCCTGGTCCGGGGTTTCAACCTGATGACCGAGTACTTTGGTGACCCCGATGCCACACGGCAGGCAATCGATGGAGAGGGGTGGCTCCACACCGGCGATGTCGGGTTCGTGGGTGCAGACGGCTACCTGCGCATCATCGACCGCAAGAAGGACATCGTCATCGTCGGCGGCTTCAACGTCTCGTCGGCCGAGGTCGAGGCGATGGTCCGGCAGCACCCCGATGTAGCCCAGGTAGCCGTGGTCGCTGCTCCGGACGAACGCCTTGGTGAGGTGGCGGCGGCGTTCGTCGTTCCCCGGGCCGGCCGGCAGGTCGACGCGGTGGAGCTGATGGGGTGGTGCCGGGAGCGGATGGCCAACTTCAAAGTGCCTCGTCATGTCGAGGTGGTCACCGCCCTCCCGCTGAACGCCAGCGGCAAGGTCCTCAAGCGAGAGCTCCGGGATCAGCTCAGCCAGCGGTTCCGAGAGGGAACGGCACTTTAATTTCGGGTTCCCGAATGCGAGGGGGCCGAGGGTTTCAGTCCCCGTCCGGCGTCCGGATACCCCTAGCGATGCCGGGCGCCGGGCGCCGGGCTCGGGTACTCGTGGCTCAGGTGCTCGAGCCCACGATCGGCGCGTTGAGCGGCTGGCCACCCATTGAGTCGTAGAACTGCGCGTCACCGTAGGAGAAGACACCGCCATCGGCGGCGAACAGCCGATAGCCCTGGCCGCTGGCCGTCGGCGTCATGGACACGATGGGGGCGTTCAGATGCTGACCAGCTGCCGAGCCGTGCACGCGAGCGTCGCCGAAGGCAAAGACATTGCCGTCGGAGGCCACCAGCCAGGAGCCGCTTGCCGAGGGAGTTGATGCCATCCCCACGATGGTGGTGCCCGGCATCACTGAAGGAAAAGACACCGCCGTCGGCGGCGACCAGCCAGTAGCCCTGGCCGCTCGGCGTGGGGGCCATGCCCACCACCGGCGCTTTGAGGGGCTTGCCTCCCTGGGACCCGAAGAAGCCGGCGTCGCCGAAGGAGAAGGCATGGGCCGAAGATAACGATGGCAGGTGAACGGGAAGTCATCGTTGATAGAACGTTTTCGCGGAGACCGGGGCGCTCGGCTCAGTGCGCTCTTAGGTCGTGGTCGTGGGGATGTCCGATTACCACCGACCAGAGCAAGGCGGCCTCAAGGAGTGCTGCATGGGCCACGCATGAACCGTGCTAGACGGATTCGTGTTGCCCCACAGATTGCAGACACCAGTGGTCACTTCGCTGACGGGATTCCAGTCGGCGACGGCCTGTAGCCATCCAGATATGTGCTGGGTGGACACCTACACGTGGGTGCGTCTCTCCATCACCTGGTCGCCGCGACCAGGGCTTCGGCCTCCTCGCTGACGGCCGACGCCATGCGTTGCAAATCCGGTACGAGCTGCGGATCGGCACAGAGCCCGAAACAGAGCTGGTCGGCGTGCGAATGGACCGAGATGCGGAGGGCATGACGTTCGCCGATCTCGGCGATCCCAAAGATGCCGGTGACCGGCAGGCCCAGCATGCTGACCGGAAGACGAGGCCCGGGGACATTGGAGACGCTCAGGGCGAACCGGCGCGGACTGTCTTCGAGACTGGCGGCGAACTGTCTCAGCCGGGGGGAAACCGCGGCTAGCTCGTGGTAGAGCACCTCGAGATGTTCGGCATCGGCCTCTGCCTTGCGGCGTGACGTGGCCCGTTGCACGGCCCGAAGTCGCGCAAGAGGATCGACTTCGCGAAGCGGGAGCTCAAGGGAGAAGTACGAATCCCGATTGAGTGCCTCGTCGTGTTCGCTATGAAGGCTGACGGGCACCCGCACCCGCACGTTGTTCAGCCGGCCGTGGTGATGTTCGATCCAGTGGCGGAGCGCTCCGGCTACGACCGCCAGGATGGCATCGTTCACCGTTGCCCCATGAATGGCTTTGGCCGCCTGCCGTAGGTTCGTGAGTGACGTCTCGGCCAGTCCTATCTCCCTCTTGGTCCCCACGGCGCCGTCGAATGGTGAGGAACCATGTTGGCGACCGAACTCTCGTGTCAGGAGGGCGGCAAGGTGATTGCGCCGTCGGGCGCTGTCGTCCACATCGTGCCTGGCGTGGGAGCTCGCTGACATCACCGGCTTGTCGGGGCTGTCCCACAACAAGCGTTCGGCGAATTTGGCGGCCGTGGTGCCATCGGCCAGCGCATGGTGAATGCGCCATACGAGCGCGGAGGCTCCGCCCTCAAGGGCAAACAAGGAGATGCTCCACAGCGGCCGACTGCGATCGAGGTGCTGTTCGAACAGCTGTGCAATCGCATCGCACAACTCGTTCCGGTCGAGCGGGGTCTGCATGGGCGGGGCGGATACATGGTTCTCCAGATCGAAATGGGGATCTGTGACCCAGAAGTACCCGTCCGGCCGTTCCTCTAGCCGGCAGGTCAGCAGCGGTGTGTGACCGATGTGTCCGGCCAGCCTGTTGAGGAGGGCTTCCCTGGTCAGCTGACCGTCCACCAGGATCACCCTGCAAACGTGACCGACGATGGTGTCGCTTTCGAGGGAAAGAATGGCGACATCCTCGGGCGCAAGGGGCTGCGCAAGTGGCGCCGCATGATCGTCCACGGTCGCTCCGGTCTCGACTCTCGACTCTCTTCCTGTCCCGGTCACGAATAGAGGACGACACCCCGGATGTTGGTTCCCGCGTGCATGTCCTCGTAACCCTTGCTCACCTCGTCCAGGGCGTAGGTGGTGGTGATCAGTTCGTCCAGCTTGAGCTGGCCCTCTCGGTACATGTGCACTTGGCGCGGAATGTCGGCCGTGGGGTTGCACGCACCGAACAGCGATCCCTGAATGCGCTTCTGGGACAGCGTCAGCTCTAGCAGCGAGACCGGGATGCCCACGTCGGACATGGGGCCGATGGCGGTGACCACCACGGTGCCCGCTTTTCGGATGGCGGCGAACGCCTGGGCTACGTGTTCACCGGAGACCACACCGACGGTGACGATGGCGGCATCGGCACCCTGCCCATCGGTCACGCTCTTGGCGAACGCCGTGGCCTCGGCGATTCCCTCGAAGGCATGGGTGGCCCCCAACTCCAGGCTCTTCTCGCGCTTCATGGCCACCGGGTCGACGGCGATCACGTGCGATGCGCCGGCGTGGGCGGCGCCCTGTACGGCGTTGATACCGATGCCACCGACGCCCATGATGATCACCGTATCGCCCGGTGTGACCCCGGCCGAGTTCACTGCTGCACCCCAACCGGTTCCCACCCCACAGCCCAGCAGGCACAGGGTCTCCAGAGGCAGGTCCTTGGGCACCTTGACCGCGGACATGACCGATACCACCGTGTGCTCACAGAAGGTGGAGATGCCCGACATCTGCCCCACGCGCTCACCCTCGACGGTATGGAGCCGGAAGCTGGTGGGGTCGTCCGGTCGGGCGCCGCTCAGGATGGTGGCGCCGAGCGTGCAGAGATTCTGATGGCCGGTGGCGCACCACCGGCAGCGGCCACAAGCAGCCAGAAAGGAGAAGACGACATGGTCGCCCACCTCGAAGTCGGGTGTGTTGGGGCCGACTCGTTCCACCACTCCTGATCCCTCGTGGCCTCCGGCCATGGGGAACACCGAGGTCTGGAGGTCGCCCGTGGCCAAATGGTCATCGGAGTGGCACAGGCCCGCAGCCACCATCCGGACCAGCAGCTCGTCCTGGCGGGGTTCGTCCAACTCCAGCTCGATGGTCTCGTATCGGCCCGGTGAGGACCTGATGACCGCACCCCGTGTCCGCATGGAACTACCCCCTGGTCTCGCCTGCCGGCGTGCTGTGATCTCAGAGAGAAGCTACCAACGTTGCCGGATGTCGGCCTCCCATCAGGCGCGGCGGTGTTTGCTGCGCACTGCGGCCACGTGGACCAAGAGGTTATAGGTCACGAGTGCGATGGCCACGTGCATGGCCATGAGGACGACCACGGCTCGGGTCGGCTGGCCCTTGGCCAGCAGCCACAGGTCGGGAAGAAGCAATACCGCCGTCACCAGGATGGCCAGACGGAAGAACAGCCAGCGGGGAGCCGATGAGATCCGGGTCACGATCGGCCACGCCGCGCAGGCAATGACCACGCCGATGATCGTCAGCTTCGAGTAATCGGCGAATTGAAAGTGCGAGTAGCCCTTCGTGGCCGGAAAGACGGCGGTCCCGATGGCGACCAGGATCGCGTCGGCGGCCAGGGACCCGCCAATGGAAGCAACCGTGGCCAGTGCCACCAGGATCATCGACGGTTGCCGGTGTTCGGGCTGCAGGTCGATCCGGAAGAGCGAGAGGGCGCGCCGGAGCCCCGGTGGCATCGAGCTCAAGATCGTTTCCTGCCTATCGCCGGCCATGGATGCCATAGTGCCGGTTGGAGCGGGCCAAAACATGAAGTTTGACTCCCAGGTTCTCATCGAACCTTCAGGAAATGGCGTCTGCCCCGGTAGCGACTACCGTCTGCCCGCGGCAGTCAAGCGATCGGGGGACAAGTGGTAGCGGACCTGACATGGGGGGTAGTGGACCGGGCGGAGCTACAGCGACTGGTGGTGCTCTCGCCGCACTTCGACGATGCGGCGATGGGGGCCGGGTACCTGACCGCCAGCTATCCGGGGACAGCGGTGATCACGGTCATGGGCGGACAACCTCCTGCCTACCCGGCCGAGCCCAGCCCCTGGGACGCCCTCGGAGGATTCGGACCCGGTGACGACGTGGTGGCGGCCCGCCAGCTGGAGGATCGACAGGCCATGGAGGTCCTGGGGGCGACACCGTACTGGCTGGACTTCCCCGACCATCAATACCTGGCCCCCGAGGACCGCCCGACGGCCGACGAGATAGCGCCCGTTCTGGAAGAGGCCATCCTCTCGCAGCGACCCACTGCCATCTTCGCCCCCATGGGTCTGGCCAATCCCGACCACGACGTCACCCACCAGGCCGCCATGCTCGTTCGCCAGAATCATCAGGATCTGGCCTGGTACTGCTATGAGGACGCGGGGTACAAGCACCTGCCTGGGCTCTTGGCCTGGCGGGTGGCCCGGCTACTGCGGCACGGGCCATGGCCGACTCCTGCCATCGTGCCCCACGAGGAAGACGAGGAGCGCAAGCACCGCGCCATCTGGTGCTACACGAGCCAGATCGCTCCGCTGGAGCAGGACCACTCCCTCAGCGGCCGATTGGCGGGCAGGGCGCCCGAGCAGTTCTGGCGCCTGGCCCCCGCTCCCGACGGTTGGGGCCCCCTGGCCGACCTCATCTGACCTGGACGAGCTGCGATGACTTTCGGGTGGCGCCGGCGTCGTAGCCGTTTGAAAGCCGTGACCGAGTCTTCCCGAGAGGAACTGCAACGATGCAGATATTCGCCCGCTTGTGCATGAGCGCCGATGGGTACGTCTCCACGCCGGACGGCTGGCCACCGCAGGTGGTCGACCCGGCGCATGTCCCCGGCGAGAGTCATGGCATTCCGGAGTTCCTCGAGACTTGTGAGGCGGCGCTCATGGGTCGAACCACCTTCGAGCCGGCTCTCACCGTCGATCGGTGGCCGTGGCCGGATCTGAGTGTGTTCGTGCTCGGTTCCCACCGGCCCGCCGGAACTCCCGACCATGTCACCGTCGACAGCGACCCGGTGCGACTACTGGAGAAGGTGCGGGCGGCTAATAGGGGCGGCGATGTCCACCTGATCGGCGGTCCCACCACCATCGAGACGTTCCGCGCCATCGGCGCCATCGACAAGCTCGAGCTGGTCGTGCTGCCCTTCTTTCTGGGAGGGGGTATGCGATTGACGCCCACGCTGGATCCGGGCACCGGCCTGACGTTCGAGAGCTCACGCGCCCTTCCCGGGGGGTCGGTTGAGACCGTCTACACCGTCGGCCGCTGAACGGCCGGGCCGGCCCCTGATCGAGGATCTATGCTCCGTGGGTCCACGCGGTGTCCGTCATGACGAGGGTGCAGCGGCTCCGTTCATCACGCCTGCAGGAGGCCTCCATGCCCGATCTCGGTGCGATCTTCGATCGCCACGTTTCCCTGGAGTTCGAAGCCAAGGATGCCAACGCCACGATGGAGACGATGGTCGATCGACCCACCGTTGTCCATGTGCCCGTGCTCACCGGAGGTCGGGACGCGGCGGAACTCCATCGGTTCTATCGCGATTCGTTCATTCCGGCCTGGCCCGAAGACACGACGGTCGAGCAGGTGTCGCGGACGGTCGGCGCAGAGCGTGCTGTTGACGAACTGATCATTCGCTTCACCCACACCACGGAGATGCCCTTTTGGCTTCCGGGTATCGCTCCGACCGGACGGCGGGTGGAGATACCGCTCGTGGTCGTCATGGGATTTGATGGCGGGAAGGTCGCTTCCGAGCACATCTACTGGGACCAGGCGTCATTGCTTGCCCAGATCGGACTGCTCGATACGACAGACCTGCCGATCACCGGTTCGGCCCAGGCCCAGGCACTGGTGGATGCAGGCATTGCGCTGAACGAGCTCATCGACCAGGCCGGTTGACTGGCAACCGCTCCGGCCGGTCACGGTGAACCGTCGATCCTCGGAACGACGCTGGAATTCAGGCCGTGGCCCGGGCCACCATTCGATCGGACAGTCCGGCGAACCTTCGCAGCGTGGCCAGGAGCCCTTCCGGATCGCGGTGGGGTACCAGGTAGTCGGAGTAGGCCACGCGCAGGAACATCTCTGCCGCCTGTTGGCGCGACAGCGCCCCGGACCGCACG
>Ga0208357_1003256_pt1 | contig 10100 bp, 7 predicted proteins | sample NGESurdeep092012_6_FD_184487 | JGI IMG/M metagenome (GOLD analysis project Ga0208357, IMG submission 184487) | Arctic peat soil microbial communities from Barrow, Alaska - NGEE Surface sample F52-2 deep-092012 (SPAdes) | ecosystem: Environmental > Terrestrial > Soil > Wetlands > Peat ... | reverse complement strand
TATTGCGCGCGTCTCCGGTCAGTGCCAGCGCCTGACAGCGGCAGCCGCCGTAATCGATCTCCTTGCGGGCGCAGGATCGGCACGGCTCCGGCATCCAATCGGTGCCGCGAAAGGCATTGAAGGCCGGAGAATTCCACCAGATATCGGCGAGCGAATGCTCGTTGACGTTCCAATGCTCCAGGTCCGGAATGGTCTCCGAAGCATGGCAGGGCAACACCTTGCCGCGCGGCGTGATATTCAGCGTGCGTTTCCCCCAGCCGCCCATGCAGGCCTTTGGGTAAGTCGCGTAATAATCCGGGATCACGTGATCGATCACGATTTTTCCGGCATAAACCTCACGCAGCGCTTCGACCTCCGCCACTGCCTTTTCGATCTGCGCGCGCGTCGGCATCAGCGCCTTTCGGTTGACCAGCGCCCACGCATAATATTGCGTATGTGCGATCTCGACGCGCCGGGCACCAAGCTCCACTGCAAATTCGACCATGCGGCCGGCGCGCTCCACATTGGCGCGATGGATCACCGCATTGATCGTCAACGGCAGACCGACCTCGTTCACCCATTTGGCGACATTGATCTTGCGGGCGAAACCACCTTCGTAGCCGGAGATATGATCGGCGGATGCCGCTTCCGCATCCTGGATCGAGAGCTGCACATGCTCAAGTCCGGCATCGGCAAGACGCTGCATCGACTCGCGCGTGAGACCGATCCCAGACGTGATGAGATTGGTATAAATGCCGACCTTGGTGCAATGGGCGACGATCTCGACGAGATCGCGCCGCGCTGCTGGCTCGCCACCGGAGAGATGCGCGTGCAGGACGCCGATTTCGGCGGCCTCCGAAAACACCCGCTTCCAGCTTTCCGTATCGAGTTCGCCGCCGCGAAGTTCCGCTTCCACCGGATTCGAGCAATACGGGCAAGCGAGCGGGCAACGATAGGTCAATTCAGCGAGAAGACCGACCGGGGCAGGAATGCGTTTCGCCGTGGTTTCTGAAGGAGACTGGAGCACGTTCATAGATCCACCATGCGTTTGGCGGCAAGTTCGCCGAGCATCGCCCGAACATCCGCAGCAACCCGGCCATGATCGGCCTTGAATTGATCAGCGAGAGCGGCGACGATCTCACCTAATGTCGCGACACCATCGCAGCGTTTCAAGATCTCGACGGCGATTGGGTCGGTCTTGACCACCCGTTCCGGCGCAAGAAGCAGCCATTCGCCGCGCGTGTCGTCATGCTTGAGGCGGACGCCACGCGGCAGCCGCGGCTTGACAGTATCGGCGATGACCGCGGCCTCGTTCATCTCATGACCTCACGCCGCCCTGCCGTGACCGGCGACAGCCGTGCCAGGTTCCCAGGCACCCGGCGGAACATATTTATCGACATAGGCGGTCCAGAGCGCATCGAGTTGCGTCCACAGCACGCTGCATTTGAATTTCAGCGCCTTCACGACGCTTTCCTGCTCGGCCCGCGTCTTCGCATGCGTTTTGACGAAGGCGAGCGCCCATTCGGAATCGCGCTTGGCCTGCGGCGGACGCTGCGAGAAATAGGCAAGCGTGTCCTTGCTGACAAAATCATAATTTGCCAACATGCCGGTCAGTCGCTCGCTGATGATATTCGGCGAGAAAAGCTCGGTGAGCGATGAGGCCACAGCTTCCAGCGGCGTCCGATCGCGGCAAAATTCGACATAGGCGTCAACGGCAAAACGCGTGGCCGGCAGGATACCCTCCGTCGACGTCACGTAATCGCGCGAAAAGCCGAGACTGTCGGTAAGCTTCAGCCAGCGCTCGATGCCACCGTCGCCTTCCTTCAAACCGTCATGGTCTTCGATGCGCTTGCGCCATTGCCGCCGGTCTTCGGTGTTGGTCAGGCGGGTCAGCACTGTCGCGTCCTTGATCGGGATCATCGACTGATAATAGTAGCGGTTCAGCGCCCACGCCTGCACTTCGTCATAAGAGCAATGGCCGCCATATTGGCGAGCGTGAAAGCGATGCCGGTTATGATAACGCTCGGCGCCGGTCTTGCGCAAAACGCCTTCAAGTTCATCCGGGCTCATAAGGTTCGCGTTCAAAGCGTCACCTCCATGCCGTCATGGGATACGCCCCATCCTGCTTTTTCCACGATCCGGCGCTCGGGCGAATCCTCAATCAGCACCGGGTTCGTATTGTTGATATGCACATAAATCCTGCGGCCAATATCGAGATTGGCCAAACGCGCCATCGAACCCTTCTCGCCGCTCATCGCGACATGGCCCATGCGCCAGGCTGTCTTTTGCGACAGGCCGAGCTTCACCATCTCATCGTCGGTGAAGGTCGTGCCATCGAAGAACAGAAGATCGGCGCCCTTCACCCGTTCCTGGATCTTGGGGGTCACTTCGGCACAGCCGGGAATATAATAAAACCGTTTGCCGTCTTCGACGATTTCGAGGCCGACCGTCGACTCGTCTTCCGTCCCGATCTGCACTTGCGCAGTCTCGAGCCAGAGCGGCACTTTGCCGGGAACGGCAAAGGGCGTGATGGTGAGGCCGAGGCCTGTATCGACGGGAGTCTCCAGATGCACAGGCACCGAGCGAACAAGCTCCTTGTTCAAAACGCCGAAGACGCTCGTGCCCGTCAGCGCCAAAGTGAGCTTGCTGCCATAGAGCGTGAAGCGTTGCTGCTCGCGCATGGTCAGAAGACCGGTCAGATGATCGACGTCGCCGTTGGTCACGAAGACGCCGGCGATTGGCGATTGTCGACTCGCGCCGCGCGGATGAAGCCGGCGCGACGCGATGATTTGCTGTCGAAGATCAGGCGAGGCGTTCAACAGCAGCCATCTTTCGCCATCACTGCTGATAGCCAGACTTGACTGCGTCCGCGGCTTCACACGCTTATCGCCCGCCCATGCGAGCTGACATACCGGGCAGAGGCAGTTCCATTGCGGGAAACCTCCGCCGGCTGCCGATCCAAGGACGACGATATGCACTGTGACTCTCGCTTAAGCCGTGTCTCGCTTGCTTATTCGACAAACTGACGTTTCAGCCAATCAGATTTCGGCAGAAGCGTAGCTAGTGACTTCCATGCCGACGCAAACTTCGACGATCGACGGGGTGGTCCAAGCCATGATGTCCTCCATTGGGGTTGCTTCAAAGATGGACAGGCTACCCTGCCCACTGAGTCAAATGGCACATATGGTCGCAGCTTTCCACCCCAAGTTAGAGCGTCCTAGCTTTTCTTACATTAGTTTTACAATCAACCGCTTGCACCTCTTACAGCGCTCTTACATCCGGTCATTCGCAGGGCTTTGCGGACGCTTTTTCGAGTGTTTATGGCCGAGCTTGGGAGAGTATCGCCTTGGCTCAAGCGTTGCTTTGCGCCAACCGTGCCGTCAGTTCGGCAGACTGTCGTTGAAGCGCAGCACTTCGCCGGCCAGATACAGGCTTCCGGCAATGAGGATACGCGGCGGCACAGGCCAGTCGCGCGCCGCGAGGAAACGCATCGCGGAGTCGAGGCTTTCGCAGGCGACGGCCGGAATGCCTTCCGCATTGGCCAACGTCGCAACCTCGCGTGGCGAACGGCCGGAATGGTCACCGTTGACGGGCACGGCGAGAACTTCCTGCGCAAGCCCCTTGAAGGCGCGCAGAAAGGCAGCCGTATCCTTGGTCGAAAGCGAGCCGCAGATCAGCGCCAGCGGCCGCGGCGCCTTGTCCTCGAAGTCTGCGAGCGCCTGGGCGAGAACGCGCGCACCGTCTTCGTTGTGCGCGCCATCGAGCCATATTTCGGCGCCTGCCGGAGCAAGCGCCACGAGCGCGCCCCTCCTGAGGCTCTGCAGCCGCGCCGGCCATTCGGCCGTCATCAATCCGGTCTCGAAAGCCGAGGCTGAAAGATCCGGCTCCAATATCCGCAGGGCAGCGATCGCGTTGGCGGCGTTTTGATGCTGATGGCGGCCGGCAAGACGCGGCAGGGACAGGTCCAGAAGGCCTTGCTCGTCCTCATAGATGAGCCGCCCGTGCTCTTCCCGCACGCTGAAATCCTCGCCCGCGATGCGCAGCGGTGCCCCCCGCCGGCGGGCCTCCCGGATCAGCACATCCGAGGCTTCCTTCGATTGCAGGCCAAGGACGGCCGGCACCCGCGGCTTCAGGATTCCGGCCTTTTCGAAAGCAATTTCGGCCACGCTCGTGCCGAGGAATTCCGGATGATCATAAGACACCGGCGTAATGACCGTCGCTGCCGGGGCTGCGATGACATTGGTCGCGTCAACCCTGCCGCCCAGACCGACTTCGAGGAGCAGATAATCGGCAGGGTGTTCACTGAACAGCTTGAAAGCGGCAGCGGTCGTTATTTCGAAGAACGTGATCGGTTGACCGAGATTGGCCTTTTCGCAGAAAGCCAGCGCCGAGGCGAGTTCCGAATCCTCAACCAGCCGTCCACCACCCGGCTGGCCAAGCCTGATCCGCTCGTGAAAGCGCACGAGATGCGGCGACGTATAGACATGAACGCTGCGCCCGGCGGCCTCAAGGATCGCGCGCAGGAAGGCGACGGTCGAACCCTTGCCGTTGGTGCCGGCAACATGGATGACCGGCGGCAGCCGCAACTCGGGATGTCCGAGCGCATCGAGCAGTCGCGCAATCCGGCCGAGCGACAGATCGATCTTCTTTGGATGGAGATCGAGCAACCGGTTGAGGATCGCTTCCCAATCGTCGGCGCCGCTGGCGCGCGGAACCGCACTCATGCGGCCCCCGCTTCAGGCATAGGAGCCCGGGTGAAAAAAGCGCAAAGCCGCGCCAGCGTTGCCCGCATGTGATGCCGGGACACGACCATATCGACCATGCCATGCGCCTCAAGATATTCGGCGCGCTGAAAACCTTCCGGCAGGCGCTCGCGGATGGTCTGCTCGATGACGCGCGCGCCGGCAAAGCCGATGACCGCGCCGGGCTCGGCGATCTGCACGTCGCCCAGCATTGCATAGGAAGCTGTTACGCCGCCTGTGGTCGGATTGGTGAGCACGACGATATAGGGCAATCGTGCAGCCCGCAGACGCTGCACTGCGACTGTCGTGCGCGGCATCTGCATCAGGGAGAACATCCCTTCCTGCATGCGGGCACCGCCGGACGCGGTAAAGATGATGAAGGGCGTGCGCCGCTCGACGGCGGCGAGCATGCCGGTGATGATGGCTTCGCCCGCGGCCATGCCGAGCGAACCGCCGAGAAAATCGAAATTCTGAATGGCGGCGACAATCTCGATGCCTTCGAGCGTGCCGCGGCACAGGCGCACGGCATCGTCGGCGCCGGTCTTCAGCCGATTTTCCTTCAGCCGGTCGGTATAGCGTTTGACGTCCCTGAATTTCAGCGGATCGAGCGGCACTTCGGGCGTCGGCAAATCGCTGTACGCAGCATTGTCGAAGAGCATGTCCAGCCGCGCCTTGACCGGCATGCGCATGTGATAGCCTGAGCCCGGCACGACATAGAGGTTGGATTCTAAGTCCTTGTGAAAGACGAGTTCGCCGCTTTCCGGACATTTGACCCAGAGGTTTTCGGGCGTCTCGCGGCGCAGGAAAGACCGGATCTTCGGCGGAACGACATTGGACATCCAATTCATGGGAAGCCTTCAACTCACATCGCTACAGATTTATTCGGCGGATGATCCTATCCCAAAAGGCAACTCTTTTGGGATAGGATCTTGAAAACCACTGTACATATCGGGGCGGTCGAAAGCCGCACCAAATCAAGAAAATCGTAAAGATCCGCCAGAGTCTGGCATGCCACAGAGCGGCGCTTACTTGGCTGCGGCGCGTGCTGCCGAGCGCACCCCGGTGGCCAAAGCCCCGACCAGACCGGCGACACCGGCAACGGTTTTCGACGTAGCTTTCCCGTCGGCATCAAGCGTGTGGCGGACTGCATCGACCAGGGCCGAGCCGACGACGACGGCATCGGCCACAGTGGCCATCGCCGCAGCGCTCTCAGCGGTCCTGACGCCAAAGCCGACGGCAATGGGTAGGCTCGTGTGCTGCTTCAAGCGCTGCACAGCGGCCGCGACCTGCGGCATTTCGGGCGCTGCCGACCCGGTGATGCCAGTGATCGAGACATAATAAACGAAGCCCGACGTGTTGGCGAGCACGGCTGGCAGCCGTGCCGCATCCGTCGTCGGCGTGGCGAGGCGGATGAAGGCGAGGCCGGCGGCGAGCGCCGGCACACAAAGCTCCGAATCCTCCTCGGGCGGCAAATCGACAACGATGAGCCCGTCGACGCCGGCGGCTTTGGCGTCCGCCAGGAAGCGCTCGACGCCATGCACATAGATCGGATTGTAGTAGCCCATCAGCACGATCGGCGTCGTCTGATCGGTCCTGCGGAATTCGCTCACCAAAGCCAGCGTCTTGACGAGCGTCGTGCCCGCTTTCAGCGCCCGCAAGCCAGCGGCCTGGATCGCCGGACCGTCCGCCATCGGATCGGTAAACGGCATGCCGATCTCGATGATGTCGGCGCCTGCCTGCGGCAATGCCTTCAGAATAGCGAGTGAAGCCGCGAGATCGGGATCGCCCGCCATCACGAAGGTGACGAGAGCGGCGCGGTTCTGCCGGCCAAGTTCAGAAAAGCGGGTGTCGATGCGGGTGGTCATGGGCGTGGGGCTAGCATGAAGAGGGGGCGGGAGGAAGGTCCCCTCATCCTGAGGAGGGTCCGCAGGACCCGTCTCGAAGGACGGGGGAACCTTAGATTAATAGGGCAAAACGAGCTCTAGCAGTCTTGCCGCCGCCCTCGCCCTTCGAGACGCCCGCTTCACGGGCTCCTCAGGGTGAGGGTGCGGGGTGTATAAACGGCTTGGCAGTACATTTCAGAGTGGAGATCGAGCTATGAAAGTAGAGAAATGGGGCAATTAGCCTTGCTCTGCGCCTTCCCGAATCCCTGGTCGAAGCGCTGCAAGTCAAGGAAGGCGACGAGATTACGATCAATGTCGGCGGCGCACATGCCTTCGAAGTTGGGAAAGCGCCATCCGCCCCGGAACTGGTCGCGCGCTTGCGAACATATCGTGGGGGCTTACCAGATGATTTTCGGTTTGATCGGCTTGAGGCGCATGAACGACGTTGAAAATCTTCAAAAGGGCGGAAAATTGGCCTTCGCAGGTTTCCTGCCGAGACCAAGCATTGCCACCCGCCGCGGCCGTTTCGTACCAGACATTTGCAATATACAAACCACTGAAACATCAAGACCTCAGACGTGTTGCGAAATTCTTGGATACCGTTGAAAAAGCTACTGACGGGCCGATTTTCTGGGCGGTTTGATTGCCGGGATTAGGTCTTTCGGGCGTTTTGATCTTCGTTGTCCCTCCTGCCTTGCGGCCAGGAGGGCATCCTCGGCGTCTTTTCACACTTACACGGGATAGGAAGCGGCGCCTGGTGGACCGCAGCTGAGGAATCGAACGAGTTTTCGTAAGTTCTGGGCGGTGGCGGCCAGCAGGAACTCATCTCTTGCGCCAGTGAGCCCGCGCAGCCGCAGGCGCCGGAAATTGAGGTTTCGCTTCAGATGCGCAAAGCACATCTCGACTTTTTTGCGCAGCCGCGCCGAGCGCTTGAAAGCGGGCGTTTCTTTCAGCCTCCGCACATGCTCGCGCTCGCCCTCGTAGAGATTGCGCGTCAGGATGCGCTTCGAGCCTGTCGTGCAATGGGCCTTCAACATGCATCCGCGGCAATCTTTCGTGCTGGCGCGATAGGGCATGGTCCCATCCGCGCGCACCAGGCCATTGTTCGTCAGTTGCTTGCCTCCTGGACAGATGAAGACATTTGCCGCTGCATCGAAGCTGAAGTCGGCGCGTGTGAAGGTGCCCTTCGTTTGATGTTCGCGATCGATAAGCGGAATATGCGGTTCGATTCCGCGCCCCATCAGCCAGCCGAGCATGAGGCCAGAGCCATAGGCTGTGTCCGCAGCCAGCGTTTGCGGCGTCAATCCAAAGCTCTCTTGCGTGCGCGTCAGCATCGTCTTTGTCGCAGCAACCTCAGCGCTCCAGCGCGCCGGCGTGGCTTCCACGTCGATGATGACGGCTTCCTTGGTGTCGATCAGATAATTGGTCCCATAGGCGAAAACGGCTTTCATCTGACCTTTGTTGGTCCAGGCTGCCGCCGGATCGGTCAGCGAGGTAAACTTCGGTTCCGAAGGCGGATTGCCGGGCGGCGCGTCATCAGACTCATCGGCGCTTCCAGCGGTCTCGGCCGCCGCTGCTTTATCGAGTGCCCCCAGATATTCGCGCACCGGACGCATCGCCTTTGCATCGTCGGGAAGCGCCGTGAGCTTGCCTTCGATACGATGATTGCGACTCGCATCCGCCTCGATCACGCTCGCATCAATGGCGAATCCTTCGCCGCTGACCAGGCCAGCTGTCATGCAAGCCCGCACGACGTCCTCGAACACACGGCGAAAGACGTCGCTTTTGCGAAAGCGTCCGTGCCGATTCTTTGAAAATGTCGAGTGATCGGGAACCGAGCCTTCGAGGCCCAGACGACAGAACCAGCGGAAGGCGAGGTTGAGATGCACCTCTTCGCACAAACGCCGTTCGGAGCGAATGCCGAACAAATAGCCGATGAGCAACATCCGGATCATCAGTTCCGGGTCAATCGAGGGACGGCCCGTCGCGGAGTAGTGGGGCTCAAGAGATTTTCTGGTCGCGGCGAAGTCAAAAACCGCATCGACTCCACGCAGCAGATGATCATGCGGAACATGGCTTTCGAGGCGAAACGCGTAAAATAATTGCCCCGGCTCTTCCTGACGGCCCATCATCGCGAATCTCCGCATGCGAAGCACTCACAGAGATGGAATCACGCCCCCAAACCGCATTCAATCGGTGTTTTTCAACGGTATCCTTGATTTTTGCAACAGTACCGAATGTCCGGGTTTTGCCCGATTTCAGCCTGCGAAGGGTCGAAAACCAAAACTCAATCTGAGATGCTACGAAGCGTCCAGATGCCAGCTCAACGCACAGCAGGGTCGAGACCCAATTATTCCGTGACACAAAACAACGTGCGCGTACCCTCTCCCAGTGGGAGAGGGTGGTCGGCGAAGCCGACCGGGTGAGGGGTTACGAAGCTGCCATTCGAACGAGATTGTGACCCCTCATCCGCCCCGCTCCGCGGGGCACCTTCTCCCACTGGGAGAAGGTTGGCGCGCCACAGATTTATGTTTCCGCCCGTCAGACTGCATCGTTTATGAAGCCGCTCCAGTAATCACATCCCGCCGAGATGATCCGCGACGGTGAAAAGATCCTTGTCGCCGCGGCCGGAGATATTCACCACCAGGAGATGCTCCTGCGGCTTGTCCGGCGCGATCTCGGTGACTTTGGCAAGCGCATGCGAGGGCTCCAGCGCCGGGATGATGCCTTCCAGCTTCGAGCAGAGCTGAAATGCCTCCAGCGCTTCGGCATCCGTCGCAGAGAGATAGGTCACGCGGCCAGTTTCCTTGAGCCAGGAATGCTCCGGCCCGATGCCCGGATAATCGAGCCCGGCCGAGATCGAATGACCCTCCTCGATCTGCCCGTCGTCATCCATGAGCAGATAAGTGCGATTGCCATGCAGCACGCCGGGCCTGCCGCCTGCGAGCGAGGCCGCGTGTTTCTTGTCGAGGCCGTAACCCGCCGCTTCGACGCCATAGATTTCGATATCGCGATCGTCGAGGAAAGGATGAAAGAGACCGATGGCATTCGAGCCGCCGCCGATGCAGGCGAAGAGCGAATTGGGCAAACGTCCTTCCGCCGCGAGCATCTGGGTGCGGGTCTCCTCGCCGATGATGCATTGGAAATCGCGCACCATGGCCGGATAGGGATGCGGCCCCGCTGCCGTGCCGATGCAGTAGAACGTGTCCGCCACGTTGGTCACCCAGTCGCGCAGCGCCTCGTTCATCGCATCCTTCAAGGTTCGCGCGCCGGATTGCACCGGCACCACCTTGGCGCCCAGCATGTTCATGCGGAAGACGTTGGGCTTCTGCCGCTCGACATCGACCGCGCCCATATAAACGATACATTCGAGGCCGAAGCGCGCGCAGGCGGTCGCGGTGGCGACGCCATGCTGGCCCGCGCCGGTCTCGGCGATGATCCGCGTCTTGCCCATCCGCCGGGCGAGCAGGATCTGGCCGAGCACATTGTTGATCTT
>Ga0208357_1003253_pt1 | contig 10106 bp, 10 predicted proteins | sample NGESurdeep092012_6_FD_184487 | JGI IMG/M metagenome (GOLD analysis project Ga0208357, IMG submission 184487) | Arctic peat soil microbial communities from Barrow, Alaska - NGEE Surface sample F52-2 deep-092012 (SPAdes) | ecosystem: Environmental > Terrestrial > Soil > Wetlands > Peat ... | reverse complement strand
CATCCGCGCCACCCAAACCAGCCACAAGACATTTCCGCGACACCACGGCGGCGCCCCGCGCCTGCACCGCTCGATACGCCCGCTCCTCGCTACTCGACCACCGAAATGGTCGGTATCGACGACTTTGAAAAGGCCCTGGTGGCAGCACCGGCAGCGGTGAGGTGCAGCTCAGCTCCGGTGGCGGCGACTGGACGACGATCGGCACCCTCACCGACACCGCGTACACCGAGCTTGACGCACACGGCGCCACGGCAGACGCGATCCGCCTGCTCTGGACGGCCGGCTCGGCCACACCGTCAATCGCCGAGGTAGTGCCCTGGTACGGCGATGTTCCGGTCGCTGATCTGACGGTGACCCCGGATGCCGTCGACGTGCAGCTGGGTGCAACCACGACGGTGACGGCGACTCTTTCGGCCACGCGCGCGTATACGGAGAACGGCACGCTCTCGGCCGCACCGCCGAGCAGCGTGAGCGCTGCACCGGCGGTGGCGACGGCATCCGTTCTGCGAGGTGGTCAGACGGCGGTGGACTTAACGCTTGGTGGGACTGCGACGGGAACGTATGCGGTGCCGCTGACCTTCACGCCGTCGAGCGGGGACCCGATCACGGTGTCTGTGACCCTGAACGTGCGGCCGAAGGTGAGTGAGACAAATGTGGCGCTGGCGTCCAACGGCGGTGTGGCGACGGCTTCGAGCACGGAGGACGGCCTGGCGCAGTTCACTCCTGATCACGCGATCGACGGTGACCCGTCGACGCGATGGTCATCAGATCACTCGGACGACCAGTGGCTGCAGGTGAAATTCGCGTCGGCGCAGCACTTGGGCAAAATCGTTCTGAGCTGGGAGACGGCGCACGCGACGCAGTACAACATCGAGACGTCGGCGGACGGCGCAACCTGGACGACGGCGGCGCACATCACCGACAGCCAGGGCGGCACGGAGACGGTGTGGATCGACGAGTCGAACGTTCAGTACCTGCGGATGCAGGGGTTGGGTCGATCAACCGTGTACGGGTATTCGATCTACGAGTTGCAGGCGTATCCGGTTGTGGGGTGAGGGGTTTCTCGCATTCTGTGCGCCGGAGAAATCTCCCCGACCGGGAAGGTTTTATAATTGGCAATCGTCCAGGGGCGCAGGTTTTTCTCAAAACCTTCCTCAATTGGGAGATTTCCGAACGAAGAGGCTGCGGGAATCTACCCAAGGTGAGGGATTCGGAGCAGGTTTCTGCCATAATCTACCCATATGGGCAGATTGTGCGAACGAATCTACCCGGTGAGGGAGATTCAATGGGCGAGATTCGGATCGGAGAGCTGAGCGAGTCCCTCGGTATTCCTATCAAATCGCTCCGGCGTTTGGCGGATAGCGGTGAGATTCCGTCAAGTCGGACTGCCGGCGGTCACCGTATCTTCGACCTGGAGGCGGTCCGCGGCGCACTTGCTGGCAAGATTCCAGATGCCTCAATCGTTCCGGCATCAGCTCCGGACTGGCAGGGCAACTTCCGCCTTGACGGATTGCGCGAAGACCAGGTGTGGTCAGAAATTGCGCGTGATCTTCAGATTGACCAGCGCACCGACGGCGGTCACATTGCGGCTTACGGGTTCACAGAGATGCTCAACAACGCCGTCGACCACAGTGGCGGTAAATTCGCCAATGTCAAAGTCTGGGCAGGCACAGACGAACTCGCATTCGAGGTCGCTGACGACGGGCAGGGTGTTTTCGCACGCCTTCGGTCCGGCCTCGGACTCGAACGCGACTTGGACGCCGCCGGCGAGCTGACGAAAGGCAAACGCACTACCTTCCGTGAACACCACACGGGAGAGGGAATCTTCTTCACGTCGAAGGCTGTCGGCGCTCTACGTCTTTCCGCGAACGGGCTGCGCCTCACGTTCGACAACGCGCGCGGTGATGTTGCCCTCGGACTCTCAAAGGTCACAACCGGAACCCACGTCGAAGCGAGTATTCCCCAGCCTCCGGCGCGAACACTTCGCGCCGTGTTCGAACAATTCACCGACGGCGACCAAGTGTTCGCAAAGAGCCGTCCCGCAGTCAAACTTTTCGGCGCAGGGATAAGTTTCGTCTCCCGATCAGAGGCACGACGTCTGATGGAGAATATGGACACATTCGACGAGATTGACGTGGACTTCGCCGGAGTCGCGGATGTCGGCCAGGGCTTCGTAGACGAAGTGCTGCGAGTATGGCCCTCACAACATCCCGGCACGAAGCTGAAACCAATCAATATGAACGAGGCCGTGGAATTCATGGTCAATCGGGCCCTACGAAACACATGACTCGCGGCAATCCGCCAGCGGCATGCGTGCCTGTCGGTTGTGTGTGACCGTGGCTTGAATGTTCGGCGCGGCCGCACGCTGCGTGTGACCTATCACTCAGCACATTTACAAGTGCGCTGGTGCAGGAACTGGGTTATGGTTTTGGGTACCCGAAGGATGCTCAACTTATGATCTGCACGTGTATTTGGACCGACCTCGCTTACCCGACTGTGATCGATCCCTTTTGCTACCACGCTCAGGCTGCCGCCGCGGAGCCGAACATGCGGTCCGCGCGGCACTGATCAGCCGCGGCACGTGGCGGTTGTGGCGCCTGCTCGAAGTCATGGCTCGGTCGCGAAAGATGACCCTTGACGATTAAGCGTGTTTATCGCGCTCGGAGCGACCGCATCCGTCGAGGTCAGGAGATCTGTCGAGCGGGCGACGCGCAGCATCCGCTCGATTTGGTGCTGTCGAATGCCCCGCGCGTTGGATGTCCGCACTTTGACCGTGTAGCCACGATCTGCTGGGAACGTGCACATTCACTGCAATTCGATTCACCATCCGATTGCAGACACAGCAGCCCAAGTCGTGACTGATTGTCTTACAACGACTGGTAGGCTCTGTGGTTGATGTGGGGTAAGGGAACCTATGAAAATGAACGCAACGCCTAGGCAGGGCCAGCCTGAAGAACCGCGAGGTCCCGCCGCCGTAGTGACCCTCTCGCGCAAGGAGGCCGCGGGGGCGGCCATCAGGCGCGCGATCATCAGCGGCGATCTTAGGCCTGGAGAGAAGCTCACAGAACTGCAGCTGGCCGCATCTCTCGGTGTCAGTCGGCCCACGGTGCGCGAGGCGTTGAACCAGCTGACCCGCGCGGGCCTCATTATCCAGGAGCCATATCGTGGCTTGCACGTGGCAGAGGTGAGCATGCAGGAGATGCGCGATATCGCTGTGACGCGGGTCGCCCTGGATATGCTCGCCATCGATGCGATCCTCGCTGACGTCACCGGCGAGCGGCTCCAGGAAGTGCAGCGTGGGTGGGAGCGTTTCCAGAGGGCGTCGATGGACCCTGACCCGGTTGTTCAGCACAATGCTCACGTTGCTTTTCATCGTGCGATTTGGGCGGCTTCCGGCAACTTCCTTCTCTTGAAGCTGTGGCCCGTCACGGAGGCGCATCTGACGCTCGCCCTCGCCGAAGACCAGGCGACCCGGTCAGACCCGGAACGCGCTCGGCTTCTTCACGCGACGCTTATGGAGGCGATAATGACCCGCGACCGCGACATCATCCACGCGGCGCTGATCACCCACACGGTCGGCAGCGCCGAAGAGCTCATCGCCCAACTATCGGCCGACCAGCACACGGAGCAGGGGGCCAAGTGAAGATCCTGCTCATCGGCGCCAGCGGTTATGTCGGGCGCGCAGCCGCCGACGCTCTGGCCGTTCGCCATGAGCTGATCGGCGTCACACGTCATACGACTCCCAGTGTTGACCTGACCGATCCGGACTCTGTCCACCGACTCTTCGACGCCGTCGGCGAGCTCGATCTGGTGGTAAGCACCGTCGGAGACGTGCCCTTCAAACCCTTAGCCGAGCTGGATCGAGCCGACTATCTGGCAGGCTTCATTGGTAAAGTTCTCAGTCAGGTTGATTTAGTCCGCATCGGCACCCCGTACCTGCGCGACGGTGGCTCGTTCACGGTCACCTCCGGCATCCTCGCCCGCGAGCCGATCGCCACTGGGGCGGCCGCGTCGCTGGCCAATGGGGCCATCGAGGCTTTCGTCCTGGCCGCGGCCGCGGAACTGCCCCGGAGCATACGCATCAATGCCGTCAGCCCCACCGTCCTGGAGGAGGCCAATGCGTACCACACAGCTTTTCCCGGGTTCATCCCCGTGACTTCGCAGCGGGTCGGACAGGCGTTCGTCAAGTCAGTCGAAGGCATCCAAACCGGTCGTGTGCTCGTCGTGGAATAGCTGTGACGCAACTGTTACGTTGTCGGTTCCCTCGCTGGGGAAAACCCCTGGATCACTGCGATCCGGGGGTTTTTCGTATTCGGCGCGGCAGGGTGGTTCTGCGGTCGTTAGGGAGATTTTTGTGAGCTTGACCGTTTTAATACTTGCGTGCGGGAGAACACAGGGCTAGCTTGAAGAGGTCGTAAGATTGTTTGACATTCAGACAGTGAAGTCGAAAGGTCACAAAATGCAACGAGCGCGCTCAGCTGTCTCCCAGACCCCTGGCACGGGCCGAGGGGCAACCGCCTTGCGTCGACGCATTGCGATCCGATCGGTTGCGACATCTGAGCGGAACAGGAGCGCTGGCATACCCCCGGCGCCCGCATCTAGCCGCTAGCCTCACCCATGGCGCCCCGGCGCGCCCCACATACAAGGAGGGACACTGTGTCCAGGTCAAGCAAACTCATCCTCAGCATCATCGGTATCATCATCCTCGCGCTCGGCGGGGGCTTCTTCGGCTCCAAGATGGCTGGTGGGGGAGGAGGAACCGCATCCGCATCCGGTGGCGCGGCTTCGGGCTCATGGATCAACGCGATTAAGAAAAGCGGCCAGTTGCGTGTCGGCATCGCGGTGGCCGCACCAATGACGGCCACTCAGCCCGACGGCACGCTCGGGGGGCCGTTGGTGATACCGATGCAAAATCTCGCCAAGCAGCTTCATGTGAAGTTCGTGCCAGTAGCCACTACTTGGGGCAACATCGTCGCGGGACTGCAAGCCGGCCGCTACGACGCTGCGGCCTATCTCGACAACACCCTGGAGCGAGCCACGTCGATCCAGTTCAGCAACCCGGTCCTGACATATCAAGCAGTGTTCGTGGTCAAGGCTGATTCGCCCTATACGACCAGCCCGCAGGTCTTCGATGCCGGGCAGCCCATCGCTTCGGCTCAAGGCGCGACGCCGGACCTTGCGGCCGCGGCCGCGGGTGGCAAGATGCTTGAAGTAGCGGATTACGCAGGTGCTACCGCTGCGCTGAAGGTCGATCGCGCGATCGCCGTCGCCGTCGACCTGCCAACTGCCGAGGGCATTGTGCAGCAGGACAGCTCACTGAAGATCGTCGTGCCGGATCCTGTCTTCTACCAGTCGGGCTCTGGCTTCGGCCTCCCCGAGAGCATCGACCCTCGCTCCTTGCAGCTCGTGAATATCGCAATCCTGGATGCGCAAGACTACGGGGACATGACCGCGGCGTACAAAAAGGTCGGCTACCGAGAGATCAATAGTCTCGGTGATTGGCAGAAGAGGTAATTACGAGCGGGATTGAATAATGTTGCACTCATATGACTTCGACTGGAATGTCATCACCGATAACATTCCTCGGCTCGCGCAAGGACTGTTGACCACGGTCGAGCTAGCTGTCATTGTGATCGCGCTCAGCATGGTGCTCGCAGTGCCCGTCGCCTTCGCCCGAATGTCCAAGATCGAGGTGCTGCGGTGGGTGGCCCAAGCGTATATCGAGGTCTTCCGGTGCACGCCACTGCTGGTCCAGCTGTTCTGGATCTACTACGCGCTTCCGACTCTGACTGGGGTGACGATACCCGGATTCGCGTCCGCGGTCATCGCCTTGACTGCGAACCTAACGGCATTCATGGCAGAGGCCTACCGCAGCGGCTTCCAGGCCGTGCCCATAGAACAGATCGAGGCCGCACAGATGTTGCGGCTGACCAGGCTGCAGCGCACGATCTACATAATCTTGCCGCAGGCTCTGCGCCAGCAGTTGCCGGTGATTTTGTCCCTGAACATCTCCTTGTTCAAAGACACCGCACTGGTCTCCACGATCGCGGTGGCCGATCTGATGTTCGTCTCCAACACCATTGCAACTCAGACTTACCGCTCATTGGAGGTGCTGACCTTCGCGGCGGTGATCTACTTCGTCGTCGCGTTCCCGGTCTCGATGATCACAAGCCGCATCGAACGAAACATGATGACCGCCGGCCAAGCGGCGACCGTGCCGCGCCGTCGTCTCCGGCGACTCACACCACAGACACCAGTGGGCGGTGCAGTATGACTCACACCGATAACCCAGCGATCAGCACCCGTTGGGGACCGGCCACCAGCCCTGTCTCCGCGGTCACCGCGGGTATTGGCGAGGTGCTCGTTTCCGCCCGCGGGCTGCAGAAGAGCTTCGGCGACCGGCCGATCTTGAAGAACATCGACTTCGATATGCTGGCCGGCGACATCACCGTGATCATCGGCAAATCCGGTTCCGGCAAGAGCACGCTGCTACGCACACTGGCCGGGCTGACCGACCCGGACGCCGGGCGCATCGTCTTCGACGGGAAAGTCGTCTTCGATGAGCAGAAGCGCACGCAAGACTGGTCTGATGTCGAAGCCAATGTTGGGATGGTTTTCCAGAGCTACACTCTGTGGCCTCACATGGATGTCCTGGCCAATCTCACATTGGCCCCGCGCAAGCGCCTGAAAATGTCCGCCGCGGAGGCGAGAGAGCGAGCCGAGGTTGCACTGGCCGAAGTCGGGATGGGTTCTCATCTACGCAGCCGACCAGCGCAGCTCTCAGGCGGTGAGCGGCAGCGTGTAGCGATCGCGCGAGCCCTGATGATGGGCCCAAAGCTTTTGCTGTGCGATGAAATCACCAGCGCGTTGGACCCGCCGGTCGCGGCTGAGGTCCTGGAAGTCTTGCGGCGCCTCAAGCAGGAGGAAGGCATCGCAGTAGCGCTGGTCACGCACGATATGGCCTTCGCATCGAAGGCCGCAGACAGGGTGGTGTTCTTCCACGACGGAGAGATCACTGTCAATGCAACCCCGGACGACGCGTTCAACCACTGTGACGACCCCAACCTGCAGAAGTTCGTCGACTCGGTTCGCTTCTAAGCCGTGTGGCGCGGGACTATCACCCGCGCCTCGCAACGTCGGCACCACCCAACAAGCACAACCAGAGTGAGGAGGAGAAGAGGCCGTGCACACGCTCGTCATCGGCGGTGGAATCATCGGATTGACCACTGCATACCAGCTATCCTGTGCGGGGGCCAGCGTCACCGTGGTCGACAGCAGGCAGACTGGACTCGGTGCCTCTAACGTCAATGCCGGCTGGGTCGTGCCGGCTGAGGCAGCCCCCGTCCCCGGCCCTGGGGTGGTCTACCAATCCCTCAAATGGATGCTGCACCGCGACAGCCCCCTGTACATCCGCCCATCCCTGGCGCCCTCCTTTCTCGGATTCATGCTGGGCATGTGGCGGGCATCCAACGGTCCCGCGCAACGGGCCGGTTTCGCCGCCCACCTCGCACTGGCCGAAGACACTGTCGAGGTGTTTGACCAGTATCGTTCCGACGGTATCCAGTTCGAGATGCACAGCGAGGGACTGCTAATGGCCTTCAGCGACCGCGAAAACCTCGACCACCACTTGGCCCATCTGGATCTGGTGAAGCAGTACGGCTTGGAGCCGACCACCCTCATCGGTGACGCCGTGCGGGAGCACGAGCCGCTGTTGTCCGACTCTGTCCAAGGCGGCTTATTCTTCCCGAAAGAGCGCCACCTTGTCCCCGGTGAGCTCGCACGCTCACTGCACGCCAAGCTGGAAGTCTCAGGCGTGCAGATCGTGGAAAACGCAGCGGTCGACCACGTCGACATTCGCGCCGGTGCGGTCCACAGCGTTCGTGCTGGCGGCCGCACCTTCGAGGCTGACCGCGTCATCCTTGCTGCGGGAGCCTGGACCGGGCGCGTGTCCAAGTTGTTTGGCCACCCGCTGCCGGTCCGTCCTGGGAAGGGATATAGCGTGGAGGTTCCACCGCTGGGCCTGCGCGGTGCCACCAACCTCTCCGACGCGAAAGTCGCCGTCACCCCTTTCGATAGTGCGCTGCGTATCGCCGGCACGATGGAGTTCGGTGGCTTGGACGAAAAGATCAACCAGGTCCGCGTCGATGCCATCCTGCGCGCCCCGCGCACGTATTTCCGCAACTGGGAGCCGCCGGCCGGCGGGATCACTCCCAGGGCCGGCATGCGGCCGATGACCCCCGACGGATTGCCGATCATCGGACGTCTTGGCGAACTGAAGAACGCGTACGTCTCCACCGGCCATGGCATGCTCGGGGTCACTCTGGCTCCCGGAACCGCCCTGGCGCTGACCGAACTCGTGTTGCACGACAGGCTCTCACCAAGGCTCACCCCGTTTACTCCGGCCCGCTTCCGCGGCGGTCGCTGATATTCACTGGAAAGGAAACCCACATGAAATCCCACAAGACCGTCGAGCTGCACGGCATCCTCGCAGCCGTCGCCACCCCATTCACTCCGGACGGCGCGGCCGTGGACGAGGAGACGCTGCGCGACCAAGTCGACCGGTTGATCGCCGCGGGCATCCACGGCCTCGTGCCGACCGGATCCACCGGCGAGTTCGCCGCTTTGAGCCCACAGGAGTACCGGCGAGTCATCGAGCTTTACGTCCAGGCCGCCGCGGGACGGGTGCCGGTGGCCCCGGGCATCGGCAGCCTGACCACGGCCGGAGCCATCGATCTGGCCATGCATGCCGAAACGGTCGGAGCCGACGCCGTCATGCTCGTGCCCCCGTTCTACGATCCGCTTTCATTCGAATCACTGAAGGCGTTCCTGCATGATGTCGCCGCCGCAATCACCCTGCCGATTGTTTACTACAACATCCCGGCCAATACGGGCCTGAAACTCACTAGCACGCAGCTGGCCGAACTCGGCGAAATCGACGGCGTGGACTACCTGAAGGACACCTCCGGTGACGCCGTTGCACTGGCCGAACTGCTCGCGGTGCGCTCCGGCCAGATCAAGGCGTTCAACGGCTGGGACACGCTGACCTTCTTCGGCATCGCAAGCGGCGCCGAAGCATCCGTATGGGGGGCGGCCGGAGTCGTGCCCGAACTGGCCGTGGACCTGTGGAACGTGCTGGCCGGGCAGAAGGACCTAGCCCGCGCACGTGAATTGTGGAAACCGCTATGGGAACTGAGCGATTTCCTGGAGTCCGGCAGCTACGTCGCCGGCATTAAGGCAGCCTTGGAGATCGTCGGACACCCCGCCGGGCCCGCTCGACTGCCCGTCCAACCTCTGAGCGCGAGCGAACGTGCACGGCTGACCGGCATCCTCGAGCGGGCCGGCGCCGTTCCGGCGCCAGCCCGCGCATGACCACGCCGACGTTTCAGCTGGAGGCGATTGAGGTCCACGCCGAGGGCGAGCCCGGCCGGGTGATCACCAACGCTGCCGGGCTGGTGCGCGGCGACTCGATGCGGGAGCGCTTCGCATACTGCCAGAATCACCTCGACGGGCTGAGACGAGCCATCTTGCACGAGCCGCGCGGCTACCCCGGCTTGTGCGCCGTCTTCTTGCTGCCACCGGTGAATACGGGCTCGGACTTCGGGATCGTAGTCCTGGAACAGGGCGGATTCACGCCGATGTCCGGATCCAACACGATGTGTGCGGTCACCGCTGCGCTTGAGGCAGGCATCGTGCCGATCACCGGGACGGTCACAGAGGTCACGATCGACACCGCTGTCGGTACAGTCAAAGCATTCGCGCACGTCAAGAACGGCAAGGTCACCTCGGTAACCGTTCTCAATGTGCCGTCGTTCGTCGTCGGCCTGGACATGCCGCTGAACGTGCCTGAGTACGGGACCGTGCGCGCCGACATCCTCTTCGGCGGGCAGTTCTTCGCCCAGGTGCGTGCCGCCGAGCTGGGTCTGGAACTGGACCCGAACAACGGGCGTCAGCTGGTGCGTGCGGGCGCGCTGATCAAGCTCGCCGCGCAACAGCAACTGAATCTGACACATGACGTGTACTAATGGTTTGAGACACTCATCCCGGTAAGGAATTCTGTTCTCATGTCGAAAGTTGTTCCGCGTTATTCTGATCAGTTCAAAGCTGAG
>Ga0208357_1003251_pt1 | contig 10109 bp, 9 predicted proteins | sample NGESurdeep092012_6_FD_184487 | JGI IMG/M metagenome (GOLD analysis project Ga0208357, IMG submission 184487) | Arctic peat soil microbial communities from Barrow, Alaska - NGEE Surface sample F52-2 deep-092012 (SPAdes) | ecosystem: Environmental > Terrestrial > Soil > Wetlands > Peat ... | reverse complement strand
GATCTCGCGCGCGAGGGCGCCAATGCGCTGCTGAAAGTGCTGGAGGAGCCGCCGGCACGCACGCTGCTACTTTTGATCAGCCATTCGCCGGGACGCGAATTGCCAACGATCCGCTCGCGCTGTCGCAGGCTGCTGTTGCGGCCGCTCGCCGCGGACGACCTTGTCCGCGCGCTCGGCGTCGCGACCGGACGCGCGGCGGACGACCCGGAGCTCGCGCAAGCCGTGGTCGCCGCCGATGGCAGCGTGGCCCGTGCGCTGGCCTTGCTCGACGGGCCGGCGCTGGCGCTGCGCCAACGCGTTCTCGATGCGATCGGGCAGTTGCCGAATCCCGATCCGCGCGCGCTGCACGCACTCGCCGATGCCCTCGGCGGAACCGATCCGCAAACGCTTGCCACTTTCATGGATCTGGTGAACGGCTGGCTGTCGCAGCGGCTCGGCCGCGGCGAAGGCGACGCAAGATCGCTCGCGCGCATCGCGGCGACCTGGGACAAGGTCAACCACCATGCGCGCGACGTCGACGCCTACAATCTGGAACGCAAGCCGTTCGTGTTCTCGGTGTTCGCCGAGCTCGCCGCGATCGGCCGGCGCTGAAGCGACCTACTGCGCCGAGCCGGTCGTGATACCCGGATTCTTTTGCAGGTAGTCCAGCGCCGCCTTGAGCTGGGCGTCGTTGTCGGTGCCGATCAGCTCGTTCTTGATCGGCGTGGCGAAGTCGTTCTCGCGGCCCTCTTTGGCGGACTTTTTATCGTCGCTGTTGGCCGACTGGCTGTTCGGGTTGCTTGCCTTGCCATCCGGCTTGGCGGCGGGCTTGCCGTTGAGCGGGCCTGGATTGGTGAAGGCACCCTGCAACTGGCTTTCGCGCAGCACGAGGCCGCCTTCGACCTGCTGGTCCTTCGGCACGTCCACGACGACATTTGGCGAAATGCCCTGGCCTTGGATCGAGCGGCTGCTGGGCGTGTAATACAGCGCCGTCGTCAGGCGCAGCGCGCCGTGACCGTTGAGCGGAATGACGGTCTGGACTGAGCCCTTGCCGAAGCTCTGCGTGCCCATGATGGTGGCGCGCTTGCGGTCCTGCAACGCGCCCGCCACGATCTCGGAAGCCGACGCCGAGGCGCCGTTGATCAGGACGACGACCGGCACGTTGGCCAGGAGTTCGCTGCTTGAGGATTTGTAGACGTGGTCGTCTTCCGGATTGCGGCCGTGGATGCTGACGACGGTGCCGTTGCCGAGGAAATCGCCGCCGATCGCAACAGCCGCGGTGAGCAGTCCGCCGGGATCGTTGCGCAGGTCGAGCACAAAGCCCTTCAGGCCGCCATTCGCCTGCTGCTTCAGATTCAGCACAGCCTTCTTGAAATCTGCCGCCGTGTCCTCGCCGAACTCGGTGACCCGCGCATAGCCGACATTGTTGGCAAGCAACTTCGGCTTCACCGTCGCCACCTGGATGATGCTGCGGGTGATCGTAACGTCGAATGGAGTCTTATTGCCGCGCAGAACGGAGATCGTCACTTTGGTGCCGGGATCGCCGCGCAGGATGCGCACGATCTTGGTCAGACCCAGCCCCTGGGTGCTCTGGCCGTTAACGGCGATGATGAGATCGCCCGGCTGCATGCCGGCCTTGTCGGCCGGGGTGCCGTCGATCGGCGCGATCACCTTCGGCACGCCATTCTGCGACGAAATCTGGATGCCGAGCCCGCCGAACTTGCCGGCGATGTCGGCCTGGGTCTCACGAAATTCCTGCTCGTTCATGTAGTCGGAATGCGGGTCGAGCCGGTTGAGCATTCCTTTAAGTGCGTCGTCGGTCAAAGTCGCTGAATCGACGACGTGCACGTAGTCGTGCTGCACCAACTCGATGATCCCGCCGATCAGCGCGAGATCGGACGTCGAGAGTTTCGACTGATTATTCTGATTCGCTTGGCTGTTGCGTGCGACCGCGGTGAAATTGGCGAAGGGGAGCGCCCCGATAACGGCGAGCGCCGCGCCGACGAGAAGCAGACGCGTTTTTTGCATGCAGGAACCCCAAATGAGTGCGCAACCCTTCGCATAACCGATAGAGGCTGGGCGATGTTCCCCCGCCGCAGGTATTAGGCGCTGCGCCGCGCCGGTTCAAGCCGGCAGGGTTACACCGAATCCGGTGAGTCGCGTCCTTGCGGAGGGCGATTCCGCGTCGCGCCAGCCAGACCTTTGCGCCTCACGCCGCGCGGCTCTGCTGCGGACCGGAAGGCTGCGTTTCTCTGGCCCGCCGCTCGAACTCAGCGGCCAGCCGCCGCAGCTCGTCGCGACGAATGGATCGGCGGTCTCGGCCGCAGAGCGGCGGCAGTGCTCGGCCTGGTTTTGAAGATATTGCTGCGCGGTCATGGACGCCCTTTGGGTATTCTTCTTGTCGTCCCTGGTTGTGCGCACATAACGCGCGCGCCGGCTTTCGGTTCCGTGCATAACATCGGAGCAAATTCCGCCTTGCGCCGGGCGGCGATGAGGCGTAACGCGCTGGTCATGCAGGAGTCTTTGCCGCTCTGTCCGAACTGCGTGCAGCCGATGCGACTGACGCGCCGTATCGCCTCCGACGAGACCCATCACGGCCAGAATGTATTCGAGTGCACCGCCTGCCGCGTCGCCATGACCCAGACGGCCCGCGCCGAAAGTCACGTGACGCGCTAGCCGGTTTTCATTTCTTCATGTGACGCTCGAAGAGAGCGTCGTTAAATGTTTGCCTCCGTGAAGGCGTTGACCCACATCGCGCAGATGCCGGAGCGGACGATGTCGCCGCGGCCGAATTCGATGACCGGCACGGGCAACCTTTGCTTGGCGATGATGTCGATGACCACGCGCAAACCGCTGTCGCGGTCGAGATCGCATTGGCTGATGTCGCCGTTGATGACCGTGGTGCAGTCCTCGCCGATGCGCGTGAGGAACGTCTTGATCTCGGCCGGCGACGCATTCTGGGCTTCGTCGAGCAACACGAAGGCGTTCTTCCATGACCGCCCGCGCATCACCTCGAAGGGCACCATTTCGATCGCACCGTTCTTGAGCGCGATATCGTAGGCGGCCTTGCCGATGCGTTCCTTGATCGCCTCGGCCACAGGCACGGCCCAGGGCGCGAACTTGTCCTCGAGCGAGCCGGGGAAATAGCCGAGCGAACGGCCGCAGGGCACGTTCGGCCGCGTCAGGATGATCTTGTCGATCTCTCGGTTGCGGTAGAGGTCGGCGGCATGCGTTGCCGCGATCCAGGTCTTGCCGGTGCCCGCGGGCCCGAGAACGATCACCTGGGGAGACTTGCGAAGGGCATCGAGATAGTCGGCTTGGGTCGGGTTCAGCGCCTTGATCGGCGGCAGTGCGCGCTCACTTTCGAATTTGGAGTTCTGGAAGTCGATGATTTCGGCGGATCCCAGCAGGCGCTCATGACGGCGCCTCTTCTTCGCGAGGTTCTTAGCCAAGGGTCTGATCCTTTTGGTGGACTTAAGGATTAAGTGCATACGCCAACCCACTGCGCGGACGCGCGGATACCAAGCCGAGAGGGTGTCGAGGGAAGCGGGGCGGTCCGGCCGCGCGGCCGGCATTCGGGGTCTCCTGGAGTGCCCCGCCTGCCTTTCGATCCGTAAGCTACGAACCGCCATGGAGGAAAGGCTAAGCGATTCGCGTGACGGATTTCTAAAAATTATTGCGCCGCGTGGGGGCTGTGGGCAGATGCCCCCAAAGTGATCCCGGCCGCAAATGGCAGTCGCCGGAGCCGGGCAGCTATGATTGAATTTGCCCGGGAGAGGCCGCAATCAGAACGGCCGCAGGAGGAGAACACATGACTATCAAGCTCAGCCGCCGTCAGTTGCTGGCCGGTGCCGCCGCGGCCACGCTTCCCATGCCCGCGATCGCGCAGAATGCGCCGATCAAAGTCGGCCTCCTGACGGTGAAGACCGGACCGCTTGCCGCGGGCGGCATCCATTTCGAGGAAGGATTTGTGACCTTCCTGAAGGAGAAGAATTACACGCTGAGCGGCCGCAAGATCGATCTCATTGTTGCGGACACGGGCGGCAATCCGGCCGGCGCCAAGACCAAGGCGCAGGAGGTGGTCGAGCGCGACAAGGTCGACGTCGTGCTGGGCCCGTTCGCCGCCTTCGAACTGCTGGCGACCCTCGACTACTTCGCGCAGGCGAAGATGCCGACGATCGCCTTTGCCGGTGCCGAGGACGTCACCCAGCGCAAGCGGAATGCGTATGTCACGCGCAGCTCCTATACGTCGGCGCAGTGCCTCTATCCCCTCGCGGACTATGTGCTGCATGAGATGAAGCTCAAGACCGCTGCGACCGTCGGCGACGATTTTGCCTTCGGCTATGAGCAGGTCGGTGGTTTCCAGCGCGTGCTGGAGGAGGGCGGCGGGCGCATCGTCAAGAAGTTGTGGTCGCCGCTCAACACGGCCGACTACGCCCCTTACGTCGCGCAACTGCCGCAGTGCGACGTCGTTTGCGAGGTGCTGGCGGGCTCCAATCCGCTGAAGTTCACCAAACAGGCGCGGGGGCTCGGCGTGAAGCAGCCGCTCGTTGGCGGATCGACCGTCGCGGACGACACCATCATCGCCGCGCATGACGACAGCGCGGAAGGACTGATCAACAGCAATCCCTATTCCCTCGACCACGAGAGCGAGGCGAACAAACGCTTCATCGCCGAGATGCGCAAGAACTACGGCAAGGACGTGCGCATCGGCCATTACGCCGCGTGCTTCTACGCCAACGGACAGCTGATCGAGGCGACGCTCGCCAAGACCGGCGGCAAGGCCGATGATCGCGAAGGCTTCGTCAAGGCGCTGCGCTCGGTCTCGCTGAACGATACGCCGCGCGGGCCTTTGTCGTTCGACGCCTACGGCAACGCAGTCATCGACGTTTATGTGCGCCGCGCCGGCAAGGTGAACGGCAAGATGGCCAACAAGACGGTGAAGACCTATCACAAGGTCAGCCAGTTCGGCGGAATGGACCCGAAAGCGTTCCTGAAGGAGCCGGTGTTCTCGCGCGACTACCCGCCGATGAAATCCTAGGGCGCCGGCGTGCCATCTCGTGCAGTTCTGATCACCGGCGCCGCCGGCGGGCTGGGATCGGTGATGACGGCGGCGCTGTTGAAGGACGGTCACGCCGTCGCCGCTGTCGATCGCAGTGCCGAGGGGCTGTCCCGGCTGATCGCCCGACAGGGGGCGGGGCAGGAGCGGCTGCTGCCGATCGAGGCCGAGCTGTCGGATCCGGTCGCGTGCGCCGCCGCGGTCGAAACGGCGGCTGCGCATTTCGGCCGGCTCGAGGGCGTTATCAACAATGCCGGCATCGGCATGAGTTCGATGCGGCCTGACGCGGAAGCAAACCATCCCGGCATCGCCGACATGCCGGCGGACGTCTGGGACCGCTTTTTTGCCGTGAACGTGCGCGCGCCGCTCATCGTGACGCAGGCGGCGCTGCCGCACCTGCGCAAAGCGGGGTGGGGCCGCGTCGTCAACAACACAACGAGCTACCGCACCATGCTCCGCGTCCTCCCCTACGGCGCGACCAAGTCGGCGCTGGAATCGATGTCGGCGGTGTGGGCGCTTGAGCTCGACGGCTCAGGCATCACGGTCAACGTGCTCGTGCCCGGCGGGCCTACCGACACGCCCTTCATCAACGACGCGTGCGGTTGGCCGCGCGATCAGATGCTGCGGCCGGCGATCATGGGCCCGCCAATCGCCTGGCTGATGTCGGATGCCTCGAACGGCGTCAGCGGGCGGCGGTTCACGGCGCAGAACTGGGACGCATCCTTGGCGCCCGACGACGCGGCCAATAAGGCGGCGCGCGACATCGGCTGGCCTGAGCTTGCCGCCGGGCCGGCCTGGTTCACAACCAAGCCATGAGCGAGCGGTGACCGTCTATGTCGCGCTGCTGCGTGCCATCAATGTCGGCGGCACCGGCAGGCTGCCGATGAAGGACCTTGCCGCGCTGTGCAGCGGGCTCGGCTTCGACAATGTGCGGACCTACATCCAGAGCGGCAACGTCGTGTTCGAGAGCCGCAAGGGCGAGGAGGGGCTGCGCAAGGCGCTCGAAAACGTACTGTCCGAGACGTTGGGCAAGCCCGCCGACGTCGTGGTCCGCTCGGCCGCCGAGATGGCGGCGGTGCTGGCCGCCAATCCATTCCCGAAGGCGCCGCCGGCGAAGGTTGGCGTTGCCTTTCTCAACGGTCGGCTTTCGAAATCCGCGCTCGAGGAGGTCGTCATTCCCGGCAAGGAGGATGTCGCCCTCGGCCGGCGCGAGGCCTACGTCCACTTCCCGGATGGCATGGGCCGCTCGAAGCTCAAATTGCCGAAATCCTGGGGGCCGGCGACCATGCGCAACGTCAACACGATCGACAGGCTCGCAGCGATGGCGGTTGAGTTGAGCGGCTAGGGCCGCGCGGGGCGCCGGGGCGGGCGCGGGCGCGGACGCAACCTGCCCTTAAGACCTGCCTTGCATAAGCCGCCGCGGCCCGGCACAAGGCCGGTCGGACTCCGGGAAAACGGCGCATTGCGCGCCACTATTGTCACACGAATGGCCGCCAAGACCCCTTTCTACATCACCACCGCGATTTCCTACCCGAACGGCGAGCCGCATATCGGCCACGCCTATGAGGTGGTTGCGACCGACGCCATCGCCCGCTTCAAGCGGCTCGACGGCTACGACGTTTTTTTCCTGACCGGGACCGACGAACACGGCCAGAAGATGCAGCAGACGGCGGCCAAGCTCGGCCTGACGGCGCGGCAGCTTCGCGACCGCAACGTGCCGCGCTTCGAGGCCATGGTCGCCCGGCTCGAATGCTCGAACGACGACTTCATCCACACCACCGAGGAGCGCCACTACCGCTCGTCGATGGCCATCTGGGAGCGGATGGAAAAGGCCGGCGACATCTATCTCGACAAATACGCCGGCTGGTACTCGGTGCGCGACGAGGCCTATTACGCCGCGGACGAGACGCACCTCAACGAGCACGATAAGCGCATCGCCACCAAGACCGGTACGCCGGTCGAATGGGTGGAGGAGGAGAGCTACTTCTTCCGCCTCGCCGCTTACCAGCAGAAGCTGCTCGACCTGTACGAAAAGGTCCCGGACTTCGTGCTGCCGCGCGAGCGGTTCAACGAGGTGGCGAGCTTCGTGAAAGGCGGGCTGCAGGATCTCTCGGTCTCGCGCACGACCTTCGACTGGGGCGTGCCGGTGCCGGGCAACCCGAAGCACGTCATGTATGTCTGGGTCGACGCGCTGACCAACTACATCACCGCCGCCGGTTTTCCCGATACGGCGGGCGAGAAATTCACCCGCTACTGGCCGGCCGATCTGCATGTCATCGGCAAGGACATCGTGCGCTTCCACGCGGTCTACTGGCCGGCCTTCCTGATGTCGGCCGGCATCGCGGTGCCGAAGCGCATCTTCAGCCACGGCTTCCTGTTCAACCGCGGTGAGAAGATGTCGAAGTCGGTCGGCAATGTCGTCGATCCGTTCACGATGTCCGACACATACGGCGTCGACCAATTCCGCTATTTCTTCATGCGCGAGGTGCCGTTCGGCCAGGACGGCAATTATAGTCACGAGGCCATCGTCAATCGCATCAATGCCGATCTCGCCAACGACCTCGGCAACCTGGCGCAGCGCTCGCTGTCGATGATCGGCAAGGCCTTCGGCGGCGTGCTGCCGGAGCCGGGGGAATTGTCCGACGCGGACAAGACGATCCTCGCCGCGGCCGATGCGATGATCGGTACTGTGCGCGAGCAGATAAAAACCTGCCAGCTTCACCAGATGCTTGCCACGATCTGGGCCGTGGTGGCCGACGCCAACCGGTATTTCGCTTCTGAGGCGCCGTGGGGCCTCGCCAAGACCGATCCCAAGCGGCAGGGAACGATCCTCTACGTCACGGCGGAGGTGCTGCGGCAGGTGTGCATCCTGGCGCAACCCTTCGTGCCCTCGTCGGCCGCCAAGATGCTTGACCTGTTGGCGGTTACGCCTGAGGAGCGGAGCTTTGCTGCCTTGGGCACGCGGATCGCCGCTGGGCGTACGCTGCCGGCGCCGGCGCCGGTCTTTCCGCGCTGGATCGAGCCCGAGGCTGAAGACGGTCCCAAGCCGAGAGAAAAGCCGCCGAAGAAGCCGAAACCGAAGTCCTGACGATGCTGGTCGATAGCCACTGCCACCTCGATTTCCCGGATTTCGCGGCTGAGCTGGACGCCGTCGTGGCGCGGGCGCGGGCGGCGGGAATCGGGCGTATCGTGACCATCTCGACCAAGGTGAAGAACCAGCCACAGCTCATTGCGATCGCGGAGAAATATGTCGACGTGTTCTGCACCGTCGGCACGCATCCGCACCATGCCTCGAGCGAGTTGGACGTCGGCGCCGGAACGCTGATCGACCTGGCGAAGCACCCCAAAGTCGTGGCAATCGGCGAAGCCGGTCTCGACTACCATTACGACACCGGGCCGCGGGACGATCAGTTGAAGAGCTTCCGTGAACACATTGCGGCAGCACGGGAAACGGGCCTGCCGCTGGTCATCCATTCGCGCGACTGCGATGCCGACATGGCCGCGGTGCTCAAGGAGGAGGTGGCGCTGGCGCCGTTCAAGGCCGTCCTGCACTGCTTCACCGCCGGGGCGGAGCTTGCCCGCACCGCCGTCGATCTCGGGCTTTACATCGGTTTCACCGGTATCCTGACTTTCAAGAGTTCGCTGTCTTTGCGTGAAATCGCCCGGTCGCTGCCGGCCGACCGCATTCTGGTCGAAACGGACTCGCCGTATCTCGCGCCGGTGCCGTATCGCGGCAAGCGCTGCGAACCGGCCTATGTCGCGGAAACTGCCAAGATGCTGGCCGAGACCCGCGGCGTAACGCCGGCCGAGATTGCCCGGCAGACGACCGAGAACTTCTTCCGTCTGTTCGACAAGGTGCCACAGACATTGGCCAGCGCCGCATGAGCCGGAGTTTCACCATTCTCGGCTGCGGCTCGTCCATGGGCGTCCCGCGCGTCGCGCTGGGCTGGGGCTCATGCGACCCGAACAATCCGAAGAACCGCCGCCGCCGCTGCAGCCTGCTGGTCACACAGACCAACGAGGCCGGCCACAAGACGCGCGTGCTGATCGACTGCACACCGGATTGCCGCGAGCAAATGCTTGACGCCGGAATCGATTGGCTCGACGGCGTGCTGATCACGCACGAGCATGCCGACCACACGCATGGCATCGACGACCTTCGGCCCTTGTTCGTGCACAAGCGCCGGCGCGTCGACGTCTGGCTGGACGAGCCGACCTCGCGCGCGATGCATGTCCGCTTCGGCTATTGCTTCACGACGCCGCCGGGCTCGGAATATCCGCCGATCGCTCACGAGCGCCGCCTGGTGCCGGGCGAAGCCATAACGATCTCGGGGCAGGGCGGCGACATCGCGGTGCTGCCTGTCCTCCAGAACCATGGCGACATACCGTCCTTGGGCTTCCGCATCGGCAACGTGGCCTATTCGGCCGACATCAAGTTCCTGCCCGACGAAAGCCTGCCGCTGATGACCGGGCTCGACGTCTGGATCGTCGATGCGCTGCGCCGGGCGCCGCATCCGAGCCATCTCAACCTCGACGAGGCGCTGTCCTGGATCGATCGGGTCGAGCCCAAGCGCGCAATCCTGACGAACCTGCACACGGACATGGACTACGCCGTGCTCAAGGCCGACCTGCCGAAACACATCGAGCCGGCGTTCGACGGGATGACGTTCGGTGGCTGATTGCGACCTGGAATTGGCGTTGCAAGATCAATTCTTAAGGGCAATCCTTAACGCGCGGCTGATCCGGCGATCTAGAAATATTCCATAATATGCCTTATGCGAATCAAGGGCCAATGAAGCCGTCGCGGGACATCGGCCGGCTCATCGAGATCATGGCGGCGCTGCGCACGCCCGGTTCCGGCTGCCCCTGGGACCTCGAGCAGACCTTCGAGACCATCGCGCCCTATACCCTCGAGGAAGCGTATGAAGTGGCCGACGCAATCGCGCGCGGCGATCTCGATCACCTCAAGGACGAGCTCGGCGATCTGTTGCTCCAGGTCGTTTTCCACGCCCGCATGGCCGAGGAGCAAGGCACCTTTGCTTTCGGCGACGTCGTTGAGGCGATCACCACC
>Ga0208357_1003250_pt1 | contig 10109 bp, 9 predicted proteins | sample NGESurdeep092012_6_FD_184487 | JGI IMG/M metagenome (GOLD analysis project Ga0208357, IMG submission 184487) | Arctic peat soil microbial communities from Barrow, Alaska - NGEE Surface sample F52-2 deep-092012 (SPAdes) | ecosystem: Environmental > Terrestrial > Soil > Wetlands > Peat ... | reverse complement strand
TCTTCGGGTTTGTTTAAGGTACTTTTAAATTCTGCTTCTTCGGTAGCTTTTAAGGCGGCATCGTAGGCTTCCTTCACTTCTTCTTCGGCAGCTTCCCTCTCTTTCCAGAAGTCAAAAAGTACCGAAAAATCTTCCAATTTTGTTTTCACATCATTGTATAAATTAAGCCAGTATTCGTCTAATTTGATAGATTTTAAAATAGAAGTCGCGCGCTTGCTGTCGTCCCAGAAACCGGCAGAAAGAGACAATTGCTTGTCATTATTTATCTTTTGTTCGCGGTTCTCAACGTCAAAGAAACCTCCTCAAAACCGATAAACGGTCTCTCAAATCTTTAAGTAATTCAATCGTCATATAACGCAAATATAATAATGATAGCCTAATGTTGACATATTGAAATAGAAAGCGGGTATTCTGACTTATTTTTTGGGACGATCTTAACTTGGATGGTTTTCAAATATGAGCCGTCATTCCGGAAATTATTTTAATTACTAAGGGTTTTTTAAAAACCTTAACCTTTTAAAAACAATTTTTGAATTCAATGAAATGATTTTTTGGCTAAAACAAAATACCTTTAAAATATTAATTTAATTTATGAGAAAGATCTTTTCTATCGCAGGCGTTTTACTGGTTTTTACAGCCTGCTATCATGCTGCCGAAGCTTTCTCTTTCAAAAAGAATTACCGCGCGCTCACATTATATACTTCAGTTAATAACACTCCTCTAAGAAAAATTATAAGAAGAATTGCGAAAGCAAACGTATATGTGGTCACATCTTTGAATAGTAGCAACAAAGCGGTTTCGTACCAGGAATTGAATTACCGGGATTTACTTGCGACGGCTTCTCTTGAAGAATTATCTGGTCTGGCTGCAGACGATAAAAACGCGGTGGTAAGGCTTTATGCATTTAAGGCCTTGATGGAAACGGTAAAAGACGCTCCAAGAAATATATTTGAAAAGTTTATGAATGATACCACACCTATTAAAGTGATTAATGGTGGCAGGTCGGAGATGAAACCACTAAATTCAATATCTAACGGATTTTTATATTAAATAAAAAATACAACTCTAATGAACCTGACTACTTTTTTCGAAAATGACCTTACTAAATTAGCCACTGAAATTTCCCAATTTCAAGATGAAGCATCTGTTTGGAAAACAAAAGATGGCATCACTAATTCTGCAGGCAACCTTGCATTACATCTTGTTGGCAACCTAAATCATTTTATAGGAACGACTTTAGCAAACAACGGTTATGTGCGCAAACGCGATGAGGAATTCTCATTAAAAAATATTCCGCGCGAAAAATTAATCTCAGATATTAACGACTTGAAAGAAACCATTAAAAATACTTTGCCAAAATTATCCGCGGAAGATTTGCAAAAAGATTTTCCGATAAAAATCAGGGAAGAAGTTTACTCCACACAAAATGTGCTTATTTATTTATTAGCTCATTTGAATTATCATCTTGGCCAGGTAAATTATTTAAGAAGGATGCTTTGAGGAGAATTAATAATTGGCAATTGATAACCTCAAACCTCATACCTGATTACTCATACCTGATTTCTCTCCATGCGCTTTACCAAAATTTCATTAACCGGCTACAAAAATTATCAATCACGGACTTTTGATTTTACGGAAAAGATTATAGGCATTTGCGGGTTGAACGGAAAGGGGAAAACCAACTTGCTGGATGCGATCAATTACCTCTGTTTTACAAAAAGTTATTTTTCCAAAACGGACGCGCTGAATGTTCATTTTGGTGATGAAGGATTCCGGCTGGAAGGAGAGCTGGATAATGAAATGGCAGACAAAAATTCGCAAAAGATTGTTTGTATTTATCGTGCTGCACAAAAAAAAGAATTCTACCTCAATGATATTGCCTATGAAAAATTTTCGCATCACATCGGAAAATTTCCTTGTGTCATCATAGCGCCGGATGATATAGGAATGGTAACCGGGGGGAGTGAGGAAAGACGAAAATTTATGGATACCCTGATAAGCCAGTTAGATGCGGAATACCTGCAGCAACTAATCGTTTATAACAGAGTGTTGATGCAGCGGAACAGCTTTCTAAAAAACGAAGCACAAAAAAGCAGGTTTGATTTCGCTTTGCTGGAAACTTTTGATGATCAATTAATTGTTCCGGGAAATTATATTCATAAGGTGAGGAAAAAATTTTCCACTGAATTATTTCCATTGATACAACAGTTTTATAAAAATATTTCAGGAAATAACGAAGTAGTTTCTATTGAATACAGCAGCATGATGAATGAAAACAGTTTTGAAGAACTATTAATTGCCTCAAGACAAAGGGACAGGCTCGCACAAAGAACCCATGTAGGAACGCATAAGGACGATCTTATTTTTTTATTGCACGACAATGTTTTTAAAGCAATTGCATCCCAGGGGCAAAGGAAGAGTTTGCTGTTTGCCTGCAAACTGGCTGAATTTGAAATTTTAAAAGAAGTGAAAGGCTTTCCGCCGCTTTTATTATTGGATGATGTGTTTGAAAAATTAGATGAAAGCAGGATCAAAAATCTGTTGGAGTATGTCTGCAAAAAAAATAACGGCCAGGTGTTTATTACGGACACGCATTCAGAGAGATTGAGAACTTCACTTTCGCAATTTGGAAACACGGTTCAGTTGATTGAATTGTCGTAGAGAAAGGATTTTTGAATACAGCAAACCAACAAATTTCCTTGTTTTTTATTCCGCAATCTTAAAACTATCTTTACCAAATGGAAGTATCAATCGGTGAGGCATTAAAAGAGTTTTTAAAAAAAAGCAAGCTGAAAAGTGGCGTACAGGCTATGCAGATAAAGGAAGCATGGGAAAAGATAATGGGGCGAACGATTGCTAACTATACCGATAAAATTGAAATCATTAATTCTACATTATTCATTTATACATCAATTGCGCCCTTGAAAAATGAACTGATTTATCAGAAGGCAAAAATCATAGAAAGAGTGAACGAAGCCCTGGGTGAAAAAGTAATAAAAGAAGTGGTGATAAAATAATTTCCCAACTCCCTGTATCTGGATTTATAGGATTAAAGAACAAGGCTCGTTAAAATAAAAATCATCGGTATTTGTTTACTTACTGCCTGTGCCCTTGTCTGTTGGTCAGCCATGAGATTTATTTGAATGTTGTGTTTCTTGTCCTAAAATAGGTTGACAGGAAATTAATCGGGCACGTGGTTTGTTGAACATTGGATATTGTGCTAAAAGAAAACAACAGTATTTTTAGAACAAAAAAAATGAACTAAAAAATTATAAAAATGGAATCATTAAAAGGAAAAAATGCACTAATCACAGGGGCTGGAAAAGGGATTGGACGCGCCATTGCGATTGCGTTGGCAAATGAGGGAGTGAACGTCGCTCTAATATCGCGCACTGAGAAAGATCTTAAGAGTGTGGCGGAAGAAGTGAAGGCATCCCATGTAAAAACAGCCATAGCTGTTGCGGATGTAAGTGATATGGAAGCGGTGAATAAAGCCGTTGAAAAAATAAAAAGTGAATTGGGGAATATTGATATCCTCATCAACAACGCCGGCATAGGAAAGTTTGGTAAGTTCCTCGAGTTGGATCCTGTTGAATGGGAAAACCAGGTAAAAGTAAATCTGTTTGGTGTGTACTATGTTACCCGTGCCGTGCTGCCGCAGATGATTGAAAGAAACACAGGCGACATTATCAATGTATCTTCCACATTAGGCTTAAAAGGATCTGCCGGTGCCAGTGCGTATAGCGCCTCAAAGTTTGGTGTTTTTGGGTTATCAGAATCATTGATGCAGGAAGTCCGCAAACATAATATAAGGGTAACGACATTAGCTCCAAGTACTGTTGTTACTGACCTTGCGTACAACAACAACCTGCTCAACAATAACGAAGATAATGTGACACATCCGGAAGATTTGGCTGAACTGATTGTCGCTCAGCTAAAATTAAACCGGCGCACTTTTGTTAAAGAAATATCTACATGGTCCACTAATCCATGAGGAAGATGCAATAGCCGGAAAAATTAAAGTGATTACCTTTAAACAAATAAAAATATTATGAAAGCATTTCTTGGAATGGGCCTCCTGGGCTCGAATTTTGTAAAAGCAATGTTGCAAAAAGGTCAGCAAGTAAACGTTTGGAACAGAACAGCCTCTAAAGCTAAAGCGCTCGAAACTAATGGCGCCAAAGCGTTTGATGATATAAAAGATGCAGTGAAGAATGCAGACAAGATTCACCTTACACTAAAAGACGACGACACTGTAAACGAAGTGTTGGCTATGGCACAATCTGCATTGAAGCCCGGAGCTATTATTATGGATCATACTACCACTTCATCAAAGGGAGCGGTGGAACGCACCAAAAACTGGAAAGAACGTGGGTTTACTTATTTACATGCACCTGTGTTTATGGGGCCGAAAAATGCACTCGAAAGTACAGGCTTTATGCTGGTGTCCGGCGACCAGGCTGTGATTGGCAAGGTTGAATCTGAACTATCTGCAATGACAGGAAAGCTGATAAACTTTGGCGCAAAAGAAGGTAAAGCGGCAGGAATAAAACTTACCGGCAATCTTTTTCTTATGACGCTTACAGCAGGCCTTTCGGACGCATTGGCACTCGCAAAAGCTGAGGGAATTCCCTCACAGGATGTGGCCGATCTATTTAATCAATGGAATCCTGGAGCCTCCGTTGCTGCAAGGCTCAGGTTTATTATGTCCGGGGATTTTTCGCAACCTTCATGGGAGTTGAATATGGCCCGTAAAGATGCAGGCCTCATGATGGCAGCCGCCAAAGATGGAAATGCGCGGCTATCAGTATTGCCTGACATTGCTGGTGTTATGGACGAGTGGATTAAAAAAGGTCATGGTAATGAAGATTGGACCGTAATAACAAAAGACAATATTGCTTAAGAATTACCGGTGCTATTTACACAGCGTTGCTTACTTTAAGAGTGGCGCTGTATTGTATTTCTTTCCCACATAAATGTTCCTGGTTTCTATCACGATTTTTTTCCTGCCATCTATTTCCGGATCGTGAATAATAAGTATTGATTAAAGGCCCATTTCTACAGCAAACGAAAAATAAGTTTGATTCCTTTTTTAATGTTGCTTCGAAGATTAACTAATGAATAATTTTGTATCAAAAGTCTTGGTTTGAAAAACTATTTTCTTCGAAACCTACAACGATTTCGTAAATAAATCTTGCCTTGTTAATCTTTTATCAAGAATGTGTTGGTAATATTGAAAAATTGAGTCCTGTAAAATGAAATAGATATTGCTGGAAATTTGCAAAGATTTTAAAATAATTCCGAATGAAAAAAATTGTAAACCGATCATTTAATTTCCTGGCGGCTTTTCTGATTATCTTTGGTTTTAATTATGCCAATGCTCAATTAACGCATCGAGATCTGTTACCTGAATTCTCCACTCCTGAATTGACACAGGCAATCATTCCGCAAGAAAATTTTAAGCCATTTCCTCAAACCCCGGAGGGTTGGAAAAAGATTTTGCCCGATTCGGTGATAAACTTAATTATTAAGAAAGGAGACGACGCGCTTAAAAAACCTTTTGAAGAAATTCCAGCTACAGTTATGCTGGAATACATCCGTAATAACAATCGCGCTGATTATGAAGAAATTTCTTTTCAAAAACGCAACCAGTTGTGGAATATGGTGATGGCCGAATCTGTAGAAGGAAAAGGAAAATATACTGATCAAATCATTAATGGAATTTGGTCGATATGTGAAGAAACTTTCTGGGGCGTCAGCGCTCATGTCGGCATTCAAAAAGCAGGGCCCGGATTGCCGGATGTAGAAGATCCTATTGTAGATCTTTTTTCCGCCGAGACTGGTGCAGTGCTTGCCTGGACGGATTATTTTGTAGGTCCTGAATTGGATAAAGTTTCAAAGTTGATCCGCAAAAGGATTCGTTATGAAATCGACAGGCGTATTTTCAAACCAATGACTACAGCCAAATACGGCTGGATGGGTGGAGGAAATCCTGATACCAAAGTCAATAACTGGGCGCCGTGGATAGCGTCTAATTACATCACTGCTGATTTATTGATCGAAAAAGATGAAACGAAAAGAACGCAGGCATTAAATATTGCCATCAAAATAATGAACCAATATGTAAATGGGTTGGGAGAGGATGGAGGCTGCGATGAAGGTCCTGGTTACTGGACAGCAGCAGGCGCCTGCGTGTTTGATGGTTTAAATTTATTGTCCGATGCCACCAACGGTAAATTAAATATTTACAAAGATCCTTTTATAGATAAGATGGGGGCTTATATTTATAACACACATATTGCCGGAAGATATTTTATTAATGTAGCCGATGCGCATCCTACGATGGAGCCTGATGGTTTATTGATCTTTCGTTTTGGAAAGGATGTTGATAACAAAGACATGATGAACATGGGTAGCTGGGCTTTTCATAATTATGATGAAAAAGGTACCGGTTTGGAAAATTTTCACAGAACCCGCAGCCTGTATAATCTTTTGGCTATAAAACAATGCGCTGCTTACCCCTATAAAGAAAATGATGTAAAGGATGTTTGGTACAGCGATGTCCAATTAATGGCTTCCCGTTCTGACAATGGATTGTTCCTTGCTTCTCATGCGGGAAATAATGGAGAAAGCCACAACCACAATGATGTTGGAGACTTTATGGTGTATGCCGACGGCAACCCTGTAATAATTGATGTTGGGTCCGGCACTTATACCGCCAGAACTTTTTCTATAGATAGGTACCAACTTTGGTTCAATACATCAGCCTATCACAATTTGCCAACCATCAATGGCGTGGAACAGAAAGATGGTCTTCAATTTTCAGCTGCCGGTGTTGCTTACCAGAAAAATAAAAACTTCTCTCAACTAAGCATGAATATTGCGAAGGCATATCCGGAAACAGCGGGTGTAAAAAGCTGGAACCGTGCGGTAAAATTAGACAAAACAAAAGGAGATATTGAAGTGAAGGATCAATATGAAATGAATAAAAATCCTGGCAGCCTTACGCAAACATTTATGACCGTTTGCAATACGGATATCAATTCTCCCGGAAAAATAATTTTTGATCTTCCCGGCGAAAAGAAAATTTTCCTGGATTATGATCATAAAATTTGGAACATCACCAAGGAGAAAATGAATCTCGTTACTCCTGAAGACCAGGGTTTGAAACACAACTGGGATGGCAGAGATATCTGGCGTATTTTACTGACAGCAAAATCGCCGGTTCAAAAAAAATTAATTTCATATAAAATTTATAGATGAAAAGTGATAAGTGAAACGAGAATATGAGGTAAAAAGAGATTTAAAACTGATGCGTGTTATTTTGCTGTTTCTTGAAATTCCATCTATCAAGGTGCTTTTAGGGAACGATTGCGTAAATTACTTTTTATTAATCTTTTAATTTCAGTACACTTGCTATTATTAAATTTTTATTTTTAAAATAGTTACATGAAACTAAACGAACTTTTTGACCTCACAGGAAAAACAGCACTGGTAACAGGAAGTTCCCGCGGCATTGGAGAAGCAATGGCAATAGGGCTTGCAGAAGCCGGAGCAGACGTCATTGGCGTATCTGGGACATTAAAACCCGGTAGCGATGCAGAGCAAAAAATAAAAAAAATTGGAAGAGAATTTACACCTTACTCCATAGACCTCGGCAACAGAAAAGAATTATATGCCTCTATTGAAAAAATAAAATCTGCCCACCCGGTCATTGATATTCTTATCAATAATGCCGGGATTATCAAAAGAGATCCGGCCGCAGTTCATACAGACGAAGAATGGGATGCAGTACTTAATGTAAACCTGGATGCTGCGTTTATCCTTGCCCGTGAGTTTGGAAAAGAAATGATAAACAGAGGAAGCGGAAAAATTATTTTTACGTGTTCACTGCTTTCTTTCCAGGGAGGCATTAACGTGCCGGGATACGCTGCCAGCAAGGGTGCGGTCGGCAGCCTCGTAAAAGCGCTTGCCAATGAGTGGGCCTCGAAAGGAGTTAATGTAAATGGCATAGCACCAGGATACATCGCTACAAAAAACACAGAAGCCCTGAGACAAGATGAAGACAGAAGTAAATCTATTTTAGATAGAATTCCCGCAGGAAGATGGGGAGTTCCCGAAGATTTTATCGGCCCCGCAGTTTTTTTAAGTTCGGCCGCGTCCAATTATGTGGATGGAGAAATACTTACTGTGGATGGAGGCTGGATGGGAAGATAGTTTAAAATATAGTTTAGATTGTTTAGTGTATAAGAAATAAAATTTTATAATAGTCACACTACTGAAGCAAATTGTTTCAATAAAATAATTGATAGATATGAAGAAGATTTCCCTTTGTTTTACACTTCTAATGGTTGTTGCAGTTACTTGCGCACAAACGAGTGCTTCCAGGAATATAATGCGCCAATTAATAAAAGAAAATTTTGCATTAGCGGATATGCAATACCGTTATATGATGACGTTAACGCCCGCGGACAGGTTGCCACAATCCTACGAAGAAAAAGACAACAAATTTATATCGAAGGATATCGAATGGTGGTGTTCGGGATTCTATCCCGGCACGCTCTGGTATATTTATGAACAAACAAAGGATCCGGTAATTAAAAAAGAAGCCGAACGTTCTATGGATTTGCTGGAGCCTAATCAAACTAACACAGGCACTCACGATTTGGGTTTTATGATGTATTGCAGTTTTGGGAATGCTTATCGACTAACAAAAGACGAAAAATACAAAGACATTATTTTCCGTTCAGCACAGTCATTATCTACAAGGTACAGGCCTTCGATAAAGGCGATACAGAGCTGGAACAGCAATAAGTATTTTAAATGCCCTGTGATTATTGACAATATGATGAACCTTGAAATGCTTGACTGGGTGAGCGATAATGGTGGAGATAAGAAGTATAAGCAAATTGCGATCAATCATTCCAACACGACATTGAAAAATCATTACAGGCCTGATTACAGTTCTTATCATGTGGTTGATTATGATTTACAAACCGGTGGTGTAATTCGTAAAGCGACCTGGCAGGGGGCTGCGGATTGTTCTTCGTGGTCAAGAGGTCAGTCATGGGGACTCTACGGCTATACCATGATGTACCGTTTTACAAAGGATAAGAAATATTTGGATTTCGCGCGCAATATTGCTCATTTTATTTTGAATAACCCTAATCTTCGGGAAGATAAAATACCTTTCTGGGATTACGATGCGCCGCAAATTCCCTATACGGAACGAGACGCGTCCGCGGCTGCTATCATGGCATCTGCTTTCCTTGAGTTAGGACAATATACAAATGGAAGTGAGAAACAGGAATTTATTTCCAATGCGGAAAAAATATTAGAATCGCTATCTACCGATAACTACAGAGCGAAGGCAGGACAGAATGGAGGTTTTTTATTGATGCATAGCACAGGCGCCAAACCGCTAAATTCAGAAATCGATGTGCCTCTTATTTATGCGGATTATTATTTTCTGGAAGCATTGAAAAGATATAAGGATTGGTATTTATAAGGCTAAAGGCTGAAAGCATTAAGAAAGCGATACTCAACAGTAAACAAGTAAATAAACATGATTCCTGTTTTATCGTGGCCAGCCCTGAAGTGGCGTAATGTGCTAACATTGTGCGAAGCCCGATGAAAAAAAGTTAATCAACTTTTCATAAAATCATTTTAATGAAAAAAACAATCTTCTTCGTTGTATCGTTTCTTATCTATGCAACATCATTCTCTCAGATACAACCGAACAGCAGTTCCGCCGGCATCCAGGAACGAGCCTACCTGGTAAAAACCTTAGTGAAAATTGCCAATCCTGTTTTAACAGCGTTAAGTAAAAACGAATTAAAAAAAGAGATGCCGGTAGAATCTTCCGGTGAACACAGGGAAAGATATACTCATTTGGAAGCCTTTGGCCGCCTGCTTTCCGGGATAGCGCCGTGGTTGGAATTGGGCCCGGATAATACACCTGAAGGAAAATTGCGAAAAAAATATATCGATTTAGCGAGAGTGTGCCTGCACAATGCTACCGATTCAACCGGCCCGGATTATATGAACTTTAATTGTTGCGGACAGCCGGTTGTAGATGCTGCCTTCTTAGCCCAGGGATTGCTGCGTGC
>Ga0208357_1003246_pt1 | contig 10116 bp, 9 predicted proteins | sample NGESurdeep092012_6_FD_184487 | JGI IMG/M metagenome (GOLD analysis project Ga0208357, IMG submission 184487) | Arctic peat soil microbial communities from Barrow, Alaska - NGEE Surface sample F52-2 deep-092012 (SPAdes) | ecosystem: Environmental > Terrestrial > Soil > Wetlands > Peat ... | reverse complement strand
CGACAGGGCACCGGGGTCCGGGAGACGTTCACCGTCCGCAAGGTGAGCTTCGGCGTCGGCGTCGAGCGCACCTTTCCGGTGCACTCCCCGATCATCGCCAAGACCGAGGTGGTATCGCTGGGCGATGTCCGCCGGGCCAAGCTCTATTACCTGCGGGAACGGCACGGTAAGTCGGCCAAGATCAAGGAGCGCCGCACTGTCCGTCCCTGATCGGGATCCTTTCTCCTGGGCGAGGTACTCTGCTGGGGCGATGGCTGTGGCCCGATGAACACGCTGTGATGAGCACGCTCCGATGAGCGAAGAGGATCTCGAACGATACGAATCGGAGATCGAGCTCGCGCTGGTCCAGGAGTACCGGGCCGTCCTGCCCCTGTTCTCCTACGTGGTCGAGACCGAGCGCCGCTTCTATCTGGCCAATGAGGTGGACGTCTCGGTGAAGGACGGCACCAACCCCGCCTGCGTCGAGGTCACCCTCAACGATGCCTGGGTATGGGACATGTACCGCCCGGCCCGATTCGTGCCCTCGGTCCGCATTCTGACCTTCCGGGACGTCAATATCGAGCGGCTCCCCGAGAAGGAGCTGTGACCCCGGGCGCCGAGTGGCGCCCGGACCCCCGCAGGGCCCTCGGCTCCGAGGGTGAGGCTCTGGCCGCGCAGTGGTACGAGGCCGAAGGCTACGAGGTGCTCGAGCGGAACTGGCGCCGGCGTGAAGGGGAGGTCGACCTCATTGTCCGCCGCGGACGGACGGTGGTGTTCTGCGAGGTGAAGACCAGGACCACCGATCGGTTCGGGACAGGCGCGGAAGCGGTGCTTCCGGCCAAGCAGCGCCGCATCCGGCAGCTGGCCCGGCGCTGGTTGTCCGAGTTGACCCCGGCCTCGGGTCGCTCCCTGGTGGACGTTCGTTTCGACGTTGTCTCCATCACCGCTGGGCAGGTCGACGTGATCGAAGAGGCGTTCTGAAGGCCTGCTCGCCAATCTGACGGCCTGGTGGCGAACAGGAGGTGCCTCTGACGACGCCGATTTCGACGCCGATAGGGTGTACCTCCATGTCGACCGAGCTCGAGACCCTGATCGTGGAACGCTCCGAGGGCGTCGTCACGGTGACCATGAACCGACCGGCCCGCAAGAACGCGGCCAACGGGGTGATGTGGAGGGAGCTCCTGGCCACGTTCGACGACGTCGCCACCGACCGCAACGACCGGGTCATGGTTATGACCGGTGCCGGTGACGCCTTTTGCTCGGGCGCTGATCTGGGGTCCAGCAGTGACGTGGCCGGACGGCCCGGTGACCCGTATTTGGTCCAGATGCGGGCCCTCGGGGACGTGGCCATGCGCCTCCATCGATTCCCCAAGCCCACCATCGCCAAGGTCGGCGGGGTGGCGGCCGGGGCCGGCATGAGCCTGGCTCTGGGCTGCGATCTGGTGGTGGCCTCTGACACCGCCCGATTCTCGGAGATCTTCTCCAAGCGCGGGCTGTCGGTCGACTTCGGGTCCTCGTGGCTGCTTCCCCGAATGATCGGGCTCCACCGGGCCAAGGAGCTGGCCTACTTCGCCGACATCATCAGCGCGGCCGAAGCGGCCGAGTTCGGGATCGTCAACCGGGTGGTTCCGGCCGCCGAGCTGGACGCCTTCGTCGATGATTGGGCCCGACGTCTGGCCGCCGGGCCGCCGCTTGCCCTCTCCATGACCAAGACGATGCTCAACAACTCATTTGCCGTCTCCATGGACCAGGCATTGGAGGACGAGGCCCGATCGCAGTCGGTGAACTTTGCCTCGGAGGACACGTGGGAGGCACTGAAGGCGTTCAACGAGAAGCGAGACCCCACCTTCCACGGGAAGTAGCGAACAGGGAGCACCTTCCAAGGGAAGTAGCGGACAGGCAGCACGCCAGGGAACTACCGGATAGGAGCGCCTCGGAATTCCGGGGTTCGCCCCTGGGCCCGTCGGTCCCTCGGTCTGTCAGACCCCCTCGGTAGGGTGCTGGCAGTGCCTCGAGCGGCCGGCATCCAGCTGGGTTCTGCCCAGTTCGGCCCTCCATCACAGGGATCCGATCCCCACCCCCGGCTGTGCCGAGGTACGGCGGGATCGGACTGTTCGGATGGGAGGCGCCATGATCGCCACCATTCCCTCTGCCGTCCTGGTCGGGGTGAACGGAACCCTCATCTCGGTCGAGGTGCACGTGTCCAACGGCTTGCCCGGCTTCACCGTTGTCGGTCTGCCCGATGCCGCCGTCCGCGAGTCTCGCGACCGGGTCCGAGCGGCGTTGCTGTCCAGCGGACTGACCTGGCCACTGCGGCGGGTCACCGTCAACCTGGCCCCGTCTGGCGTCCGCAAGGGAGGGTCCGGTCTCGATCTCCCTATCGCCATCGGTTTGCTGGTCGCCGCAGGTGAGCTCGATCGAGATGCCGTCGACGGTCTGGCCTTCGTGGGCGAGCTGGGCCTGGACGGATCGCTGCGCGGGATCACCGGCATGGTCGTGCTGGCCGAGGCTCTCGACCGCCACACCTTGGTGGTACCCGAGGCCTGCGCCCACGAGGCGCGGCTTCCACACGGTGATGTGCGCGCCACCAGGTGTCTTCGGCTGCTGGTCGAGTGTCTGGCCGGACGCCGGCCGTGGCCACGATTGCGTTCGCATCCGGCGACCGCACCTCACCCCGGGCCGGGATCCTCCGACCCCGGTGATGGGCGTGATCTGGCTGATGTGACCGGTCAGCCCTTCGCCCGCCGTGCGCTCGAGGTGGCGGCCGCCGGCGGTCACCACCTGCTCCTGGTCGGACCGCCCGGATCGGGCAAGACCATGCTGGCCGCCCGCCTGCCCGGCCTCCTGCCCGATCTGGACCGTACGACTGGCCTCGAGGTGAGCCGGATCCACTCGGTTGCCGGACTCCCGCTTCCCGGCGACGGCCTCATCGAGCGTCCCCCGTTCCGTGCGCCCCACCACGGAGCCTCGCCCGTGTCGATGATCGGTGGAGGCACGGCATGGATGCGACCCGGTGAGATCAGCCTGGCTCACGGTGGCGTGCTCTTCCTGGACGAGATGGGGGAGTTCTCGACCATCGTCCTCGACGCGTTGCGCCAGCCCCTCGAAGAGGGGGAGGTCCGGGTCAGCCGAGCGCGAGGGACGGCCACGTTCCCGGCCCGATTGCTCCTGGTGGGGGCCATGAACCCGTGTCCGTGCGGCGAGGGCGGCCTTCCTGGGGCATGCCGGTGCTCGGCCGGGGCCAAGGAGCGGTACGCCCGCCGTCTGTCGGCGCCACTACTGGATCGGTTCGACCTTGCCATTCGGGTCGACCGACCGTTGGTGGACGACCTGATCAGCGGCCGACCCGGTGAACCCACTGCGGCCGTGGCCATGCGAGTGGCCGAGGCCCGAGTGCAGGCGGCTCATCGCGGGGTTCGGTCGAACGCCGAACTTCCCGGCCCCAAGCTGGACGAGTCGGTCCCGATGACCGACGGAGCAGCCGCCCTCTTGGAGCTGTGCCTGCGAGACGGGACCCTGAGTGCTCGTGGACTCCACCGGGTTCGACGGATCGCCCGAACGGTGGCCGACCTCGACCGGGCCGGCGACACGGTCCAGGCCTCCCATGTCCATGAGGCCCTCGTCCTGCGGTCATGCCGGGGCGCGCTGCTGGGGGTCGACGCATGACCGGGTCCTCTGGCATCCCGACTATGGCTGACCGGCAGGCCGTGCGCGACGCGCCGGTCAACCAGCAGGGCACCGGGCCAGGCCAGTCGGAGTCGGACCTGGCCTGTGGCGCCGCCTTGGCCGGGCTACCGGGCATGACCCCGGTGCGGTTGGCCAAGATCCTGGCCGACGTGAACCCGGTCCGGGCGTGGGAGGCACTGGCTCAGGGCCGACACCCAGCCGACGAGCAACGTCGGTTCATGAGGGCGGTGAGGGAGATCGTCCCCGAAGTCGTGGCCGAGGCATACGAACGCGCCGGTGTCTCGGTCCATCTACCCTCGGCTTCGAGCTACCCCGCCGTCTTGCGGAGCGATCCCGGGGCACCGGCGGTCCTTTTCTCCCGCGGTGCACCTTCGGTGGTCGACGGCCGGCCACGGGTGGCCATCGTGGGTACCCGGTCAGCTACCACCTACGGCTTGCAGACCGCCTCAGAGCTGGCCCGCGACCTGGCCTCGGCCGGGGTCGTCGTGGTATCGGGACTGGCTCTGGGCATTGACGGGGCCGCCCATACCGGCACACTCAGGACTGGGCGGGGCGATGCCGCCCCACCTGTCGCCGTCGTGGGTACCGGACTCGATGTTGTCTATCCGAAGGGCAACGCCTCGTTGTGGCGCGAGGTCGAAGATCACGGTGTGGTGTTCTCGGAGGCGGCACTGGGAACCACCCCGCGGGCTCGCGTCTTCCCGGCCCGCAATCGGATCATCGCTGCCCTGTCCGACGTGGTGGTCGTGGTCGAGTGCCAGCTCGGTGGGGGAGCCCTGTACACCGCCGAAGCGGCCGCCCGCCGGTCCATACCGGTCTGCGCCGTCCCGGGCTCAGTGCGGAGTCCCGCATCGGCCGGCACCAACGGATTGCTGGTCGACGGGTGCACCCCGGTCCGCGATGTCGACGATGTCCTGACCGCGGTGGCCTTGTCCCGATGCGGACGAGACCATCCGGCGCCGGCCGTCCAGTCGTCGACGTTCGTGGCGGCCAAAGGGCGAGACCGCCCTTCCCAACGACCGACACCGACTCGGTCAGCCAGATCGGCGCCGGCTGGATCGGCTAGATCGGCTGGATCAGCCAGATTGGACGGATGGGCTGGATCAGCCAGATCGGACGGATCGGACAGATCGGGCACCAGGGCCACCTCAGGCCGACGCCAAAGCCAAGGCAGGCCTTTGCCGCCCCGGCCGGCGAGTGTCCAGGCCTCCTTCGATCTCGGCGTGCTGAGCGACGATGCCCGCACCGTCCTGACCGCCCTGGAGGGTTCGCCCACGACGATGGACGCCATCCTGCGCCGTACCGGTTTCAGCCTGGCTCGAGCAGCGGCGGCCTGCGATGCCCTCACTCGAGCCGGAGCCGTGGATGCGGGTCCAGGGTGGTGGGCCACCCGGTGAGGCGGACCTATTTCGCAGTCGTCGTCGTGGTCGGACTGGGCACGGACCCCGAGGTCCCCGCCCCCGAAGTGGTCGTCGTGGTGCTCGGTGGTGCGGTCGTCGTGGTCGAGGCGGGCGTGCTGGTCGTGGGCGATGGGCGGGTAGTGGTCGAGGTCGTCCCGGTGGGCGATGTGGTGCTCGTTGTCGTTGTGGTCGTCGTCGGTGGCTTGGTCCCGCCGCTACCACCGCCGAAGAAGGTCTGTCCGGAGCCGGACTGGCCCCGCACGACATCAGAGAGTGGCTTTTGCGCCACGAGCTCGATGACTGTCAGCGAGACGATGGCGATCACCAGGACGGCGATGGTGGCACCCAGGACGGGCACCCGCATGTTGCGCCAATTCCGCTGTGGCGGCCGCCGCCGCATGGCCCGGGCGCCCTGATCTGTATTGCCGAGGTTGGCCAGGCCCGCCAGCCCGGCGGGAACTTCCTTGTTGCCGCGTGGCGGTGGGTACGGTCGAGCCTGGGTGGAGGGCAGGACCGGGCGCTGTTTGGCCGCCTGACGAATTCGGGCGTGGGCCCTTCGTATCGAGGCGCTGTAGACCGCGGCGCCCAGGGTGGCGATCACGCTGACCAACACCGTTCCGACGATCGTCCCAGCCACGTTGAAAAGCGACGCCACGATGGCCGCCGATACCGAGGCCAGGGCGCTGGCGATGACCTGGATGGGGCTTACGGTCAGCTTGGGGGCATCGTCTGACGTCGACGATGTCGTCCGCGCGGGGTCAGGGGGTGACTGGGTCATGGGCTCCCGAAGTAGGCGATCGGAATCTCCCAGGGTACCGGCCGGGCCCCCGACGGCGAGCGCGCCCGGCATCGTCGGTCCTATCTTGACGACCCACATGATCCTCTACGCTCAGCGGGAATGGCCGAGCCCCGCGTGTACCGACAGATGCGATTCCAGCCGCCGCCGGGTGCCACGGAGGTGCTGCTCGTGCGCCATGGGGAATCCGAGCCTGCCATCGAAGGTCAAGACTTCGAACTGGTCGACGGGCAGGGGAACCCGGCGCTGTCACCCGAAGGTCGGGAACAGGCCGAGCTGGTCGGCCAGCGCCTGGCCGGCGAGCGAATCGACGCCATCTACGTCAGCTCGCTTCGACGAACGGCTCAGACAGCCGAACCCCTGGCGCGCCGAGTCTCCAGGATGCCCGCAGTCGACCCGGATCTGCGTGAGGTGTTCCTCGGCGACTGGGAGGGCGGTCTCTTCCGGCAGAAGCTGGTCGAGCAGGATCCCATCGCCGTCCGGATGCACGAAGAGCAGCGTTGGGACGTCATCCCCGGAGCCGAACCGGCGGCAGCGTTTGCGCAGCGAGTCCGGGCGGCGATCGAGCGGATAGCCGCCGCGCACCCCGACCAACGGGTCGTGGTCTTCTCCCATGGCGGCACGATCGGCGAGGTGCTGGCCCAGGCTTCGCATTCCCAACCCTTTGCCTTCGCCGGCGCCGACAACGCATCGATCTCTCTCGTGGCGGTCAGCAACGAGCGGTGGTCCATCCGCCGGTTCAACGATACGGCTCACCTGGGACCGGGGTTGAGCACCAGCGCTGCTCCGCTGACCTGAGGCCGAGTCCCTGACCTGAGGCCGAGCCGTTGGGGCCGAGCCGTTGAGGCAGCGCCCCTGAGACCGAGCCGCTGAGGGCCGCGGCGGCGCCCTGAGACCGAGCCCAGAGGTCAGCCGAAGTGGGTGTGAGGCCTGTCCTGTCGGACGCCGTCCAGGGAGATGTCGACCTTCTCGTTGTAGAAGCAGGCCAGGCCGGCGATCTTTTGGCTTTCGGCGAACGGGGAGCGGTAGATCCACACCACGTCCTCGTGCACGGCATCGTCCACCACCAGCGACCAGTAGGTGGCCGTGCCCTTGTACGGACAGTGCGTCTGGGTGGCCGACGGTCGCAGGAGCTCCATCCGGACATCGGTGAGGGGGACGTAGTAGCGAGGAGGTAGTCCCGTCTCGAACAGGATGCGCGGTTGGCTGGAGTCCGCTACCACCTGGCCGTCGACCTCCACCACGACCCGTCGGGTGCTGGCCAGTATGTCGACGCGCGTGTACGGGTCGCGTGGGTGAACGTAGATGGGCTCGTCCTCTTCGAACCATTCGTCCATGGCCGGGAAGTCCAACCGGACGGCGGTTCGGAGCTCCTCAATGGGCGAGTCGGGAAACCTCAGTGCCGCTCCCTTGGCCGTGGCCTCGCCGACGCTGATGTCGTGGGTGAGCCCATCACCGCGGCTGGGCGAGTGCTGGACCTCCCCGGTCGGGATGAGCTCAGCGCCCACATCTTCGAACGGCACGTAGTACGTGGGGTAATAGGGGAACTCCCACACCAGCAGCGGTCGCAGCGTGTCGGCGACCAGCTGCCCCTGGAGGTAGGCACGGACCCGCTTGCTCCCTGGTTCGACGCGCACCGAGCCTCGTTGGCTGTTCATGGCTGTCGCTCCTTCCGGAGCTGCTTGGAGCTCCACCGAGAACCTTGGCCAGCGTAGGGCCCTCGTCGTGCCGGCCAACCTTGGTTACCGTGTCCGGGTGGACAGCTCTGAGGCGGGCCGCCATGTCATTGACACCGGTCGCCCCGCGCCTGCTGGCCTGGCACCCGGACCTGTCGGCCGGTCCCCTGCAACCGAGGGCGGGGGCGGGGACGGGGGCGACCCGACTGGGCCCACGCCAACTCAGCCCAGTCCACTTGAAGGACTCACCAGCTGGTTTGCCGCCCGGCCCGTCCTCTCCCACCTGCCCGTGGCGGTACTGATCGTCGGCTACGTGGCCCGCTTCAGCGAGCTCAGCCTGCAGATGTACAACGGCTACGGGGACTCCGCCTTCGACCTGGGCATCTTCGATCAGGGCCTCTGGCTCCTCAGCCGGTTCCACGCCCCGTTCGTGACGGTCATGGGCCGCAACCTCTTCGGCGACCATGCATCGTTCATCCTGCTGCCGATCGTGCCCCTGTACTGGCTCTTCCCCGAACCGCAGGGAGTCTTGGTCCTCCAGACGTGCGTGCTGGCTGCGGGGGCGGTGCCCGTCTACCTCCTGGCTCGGAACCGACTGCACAGCACCGCTCTGGCCACGCTGTTCGCCGCGGCATATCTGCTCAACCCCGCCCTGCAGCAAGGGAACCTGGATCAGTTCCACCCCGAGGCCTTCCTCGTGTTGAGCATCGCCGTGGCCCTCTACGCCGCGCTCGAACGGAAGCCGGGTCTCTTGGCCGTCGCCGTGGTGGCCTCCCTCCTGGTCAAGGAAGACACGGCCCTGCTCATCGTGCCGCTCGGGCTGTGGGTGCTGCTGCGGCGCGATCGGCGGTGGGGGATCCGGATCATCCTGGCCGGTCTGACCTGGGCTCTGTTCGCCTACGGCGTGGCCATCGCCACCATCTTGGGTACGGCCACCTTCTATGCGGACCGGATCCCCTTTGGCGGGCTGGGTGGTTTCTTCTCCACCCTGTTCGCTCACCCTTCTCGGATGTGGAGCTATGTGCGCTCGGGCGGGCGCCCGTTCTACCTGTGGCAGTTGGGCTTCTCCGTGGGCTGGGGGTTCGTGCTGGCTCCCGAGGTGGCCGCCATCTGCCTGCTGTTGGTGGCCGAGAACGTCCTGAGCACCGACCCGTACATGCACCAGCTCACCTACCACTACTCGATGCCCCTGGTCCCCGTCCTTGTCCTCGGGACCGTGACCGCCGTGGCCACCTTAAAGACCAATGGGGCCCGCCTCGTCGCCACCGGAGTGGTGGCTGTCTGTGCGCTCTGGTCGTGCACGCTCTGGGGCCTGGCTCCGTTCTCGGTCCAACGGGTCAGCTACTGGGACCCGTCGGGTGCATACGTCAAGAGCATCAATGCCGTCGAGGCCGCGCTTCCGGCCAACGCCGTGGTCTCGGCCTGGTACCCCTACGTGGCCCACATCGACCACCGCACCGGCATCTACTTGTGGCCCACGCCCTTCAGCGCCGAGTACTGGGGCGCCACCCAGCAGAGTGGCGAACGCCTGCCGGTTGCCGATCATGTGCAGTTCGTCATGTTGCCGACCCACCTGGGCCCGACCGATGATCCGACCGTTCTCGCCCATATCAAGAGCCAGTACCGGGTGGTGAAGCGGGTCGGCGGGGTGGTTCTCTACGAGCGAATCGGCACCTGACCGAGCGGTTGAGGGAGATCGGAGCCAGGTCGAGCGCAGTGCCACAGCGAGCTTGCCGGTGAGGTTGCTAGCGTACCGACGCATGCTTCCGGACGTAGACCTACTGCTCGAGTATCCGTACACTCGCACGACGGGACCCCTGCTCGGCCAGTTCTTGACCGGGCTCCGGGATGGGCGCCTGTTGGGCAACCGAAACGGGGATGAGGTCTTGTGCCCGCCGCTCGAGTACGACCCAAAGACGGCCAAGGGTCTCGACCCTGAGCTGGTCGAGGTGGCCACTGAGGGCACGGTCACATCGTGGACCTGGGTGGCCGATCCCACGTCCACCCACCCCTTCGATCATCCGTTCGCCTTTGCCCTGGTGCTGTTGGACGGGACAGACCACGCCATGGCCCACGCCGTGGACGCCGGTTCGATCGACGAGATGTCGACGGGCATGCGGGTGGCCGTCCAGTTCCATGAGGAACGGACGGGGTCGATCACCGACTTCCATTTCGTTCCCCTGGACCGCGCTCATGCCGTCGACATCGTGGAGGGAGCTGAGCCGGTGACCGGCATCGTCCAGCTCATCGCCCTGAACTATCACGAGCCGCTCCACGCTCACCGGGCCCGCTTCGCCCAGGGCCTGCTCGATGGCCGGTTCATCGGTCAGCGCTCGCCCGCCTCGGGCAAGGTCTACGTGCCCGGCCGGGGATACGACCCGCTGGAACGGGTCGAGATGGGCGAGGACGACGAGCTGACCGTGGCCGACCGGGGCACGGTGACCTCGTTCACGGTCATCACCCCGGTTGACTACTACGGCCAAAAGGAGACCAAGCCCTACATCCGGGCATCGATCCTCTTGGACGGGAGCGACTCGCCCCTCATTAGCGTGGATATTCGCAACCTGGAAGAAGAGGA
>Ga0208357_1003244_pt1 | contig 10118 bp, 6 predicted proteins | sample NGESurdeep092012_6_FD_184487 | JGI IMG/M metagenome (GOLD analysis project Ga0208357, IMG submission 184487) | Arctic peat soil microbial communities from Barrow, Alaska - NGEE Surface sample F52-2 deep-092012 (SPAdes) | ecosystem: Environmental > Terrestrial > Soil > Wetlands > Peat ... | reverse complement strand
CACGTCGGCGATGTCGCGGTGACGGTGGCCCTGAATCGGCGGCGCTTGATGGCGGCTGCTGGGCTGCCGGCGGAGCCTATCTGGCTGCGCCAGGTGCACGGCACGAATGTGGCTGACCTTGACGCTGACCCCGGCGCCGGCACCGACCTCGACCTCGACGTCAACGCCAACGATCGCGTCGGAGTAGCGGTTTTGGCTGCCGCGGATGCGGCCTGCACGCGCCTGCCGGGGCGGGTGTGTGCCATTCTCACGGCTGACTGTTTGCCCATTCTATTTGCCACGGAGTCGGGTGATCGGGTGGCGGCGGCGCACGCGGGCTGGCGTGGGCTTGCCGGCGGCGTGATCGAGGCGACGGTGCAGGCGTTGGGTGTGCCGCCGGCTCGCCTGCTGGCATGGCTGGGGCCTTGCATCGGGCCGCGGCATTTCGAGGTGGGTGCGGAGGTGCGCGTGGCGCTGCTGGCGGGCGATCCTTCGGCGCAGGCGGCTTTTCGGCCGAATGTGCGTGGGCGCTTCATGGCGGATTTGGCGTTGCTGGCGCGGCGGCGACTGACACGCGCCGGCGTGCATCGTGTCCATGGCGGCAGCGAATGTACCTATACTCGGGCGGATCGTTACTTCTCGTACCGACGCGATGGCGTGACCGGGCGGCAGGCCACGCTCATTTGGCTGGAGACTTAGATAAGGCCGGCCGGAGAGCGCGAAACACCGTTGAATTGGCGGTGGCGCGTCCCCACGTAGTGATCCTTCGGGGCGTATTTCCACGGGTGTTTCTATGCGCATGGACAAGCTGACCACTAAATTTCAAGCGGCATTGGCGGATGCCCAGTCGCTGGCCGTCGGCCGCGACAATCAATACATCGAGCCTACGCATCTGATGGCCGCGCTGCTCGACCAACAGGGCGGTACGGCGCGTCCGTTATTGGAGAAAGCGGGCGCGCAGGTGGCGAAGATACGCTCCGATCTCGCCGGTGCCTTGGACCGAATCGCGAAAGTCGAGGGTTCGGCAGGCGAGGTGCTGCTGAGCAACGATTTGAACAAGCTTTTGAACATCACCGATAAACTGGCGCAGCAACGCGGCGATCAGTTCATATCCAGTGAGCTGTTCGTGCTCGCCGCCTGCGAGGATCGCGGTGAGCTCGGCCGCATGCTGAAGGCGAACGGTGCGGTGCGCGCCGCGCTGGAGAAGGCCATCGACGAAGTGCGCGGCGGCGCCAAGGTGGACGATGTGGGCGCCGAGGAGAATCGCCGGGCACTGGAAAAGTACAGCATCGACCTGACGATGCGCGCGATCCAGGGCAAGCTCGACCCGGTGATCGGACGCGATGACGAGATTCGCCGCACCATTCAAGTGCTGCAGCGGCGCACCAAGAACAATCCGGTGCTGATCGGCGAGCCCGGCGTCGGCAAGACGGCGATCGTCGAGGGACTGGCCCAGCGCATCATCAACGGCGAAGTGCCGGAGGGCCTGAAAAACAAGCGCATTCTCGCGCTGGACATGGGGGCTCTGATCGCCGGTGCGAAATTTCGCGGTGAATTCGAGGAGCGCCTCAAGGCGGTGCTCAACGATCTGGCCAAGCAAGAAGGCCAGGTCATCCTGTTCATCGACGAATTGCACACCATGGTCGGCGCCGGCAAGGCGGAGGGCGCCATGGATGCCGGCAACATGTTGAAACCGGCCCTGGCGCGCGGTGAATTGCACTGCGTCGGGGCGACCACGCTCGATGAGTATCGCAAGTACATCGAGAAGGACGCGGCGCTGGAGCGGCGCTTCCAGAAAGTGCTGGTGGATGAGCCCACGGTGGAGGACACCATCGCTATTTTGCGCGGCCTGAAGGAACGCTATGAAGTGCATCATGGCGTGGAAATCACGGATCCCGCCATCGTGGCGGCGGCCACGCTGTCGCATCGCTACATCTCGGACCGGCAGTTGCCGGACAAGGCCATCGATTTGATCGATGAGGCGGGATCGCTGATTCGCATGGAAATCGATTCGAAGCCGGAGGCGCTCGACAAGCTGGATCGGCGCATCATTCAGCTGAAAATCGAGCGCGAGGCGCTGAAGAAGGAGACCGACGAGGCGTCGCGCAAGCGGCTGCACACATTGGAGGACGCGCTCAAGGCGCTGCAGAAGGAATACTCCGATCTGGAGGAAGTGTGGAAGGCCGAGAAAGCCTCGGTGCAGGGCGCCGCGCACATCAAGGAAGAACTGGAGCGCAGCAAGCAGGACCTCGAGACCGCCCGTCGCGCGCAGGACCTCTCGCGCATGTCCGAATTGCAGTATGGGCGGATTCCCGCGTTGGAGCAGCGGCTCGCCAAGGCGGTGGAGGTCGAGCGCAAGCCGAATCAGCTGATGCGCAATTCGGTTACCGAGGTGGAAATCGCCGAGGTCGTGTCGAAGTGGACCGGCATACCGGTGGCGCGCATGCTCGAAGGCGAACGGGACAAGCTGCTGCGTATGGAAGACGTGCTCGGCAAACGCGTGGTGGGGCAGCAGGAAGCCGTCAAGGCGGTGGCGGATGCCATTCGCCGCTCGCGCGCGGGCCTGTCCGATCCGAACCGGCCTGGCGGCTCGTTCATGTTCCTGGGCCCCACCGGCGTCGGTAAGACCGAGCTCTGCAAGGCCTTGGCCGAATTCATGTTCGACACCGAGGATGCACTGGTGCGCATCGACATGTCGGAATTCATGGAGAAGCACTCGGTGGCGCGCATGATCGGCGCGCCCCCGGGCTACGTGGGCTACGAGGAGGGCGGGTATTTAACCGAAGCGGTGCGCCGCCGGCCGTACTGCGTGATCCTACTGGATGAGATCGAGAAGGCGCATCCCGATGTGTTCAACGTGCTGCTACAGGTTCTGGACGACGGCCGCCTGACCGACGGTCAGGGCCGCACCGTGGATTTTCGCAATGCCGTGGTGATCATGACCTCGAACTTGGGCTCCCAGGTCATCCAGGAATTATCGGGGGAGGCCAATTACGCCAAGATGAAGTCGGCGGTCATGGAGGTGGTTACCCAGCATTTCCGGCCGGAATTCATCAATCGGGTGGACGACATCGTGGTGTTCCATTCGCTCGGCCGCGAGCAGATCCGGGCCATCGTGGATATACAACTCGACAGGCTGCGACAGCGCCTCGCGGAGCGCGATATCACGCTGCGTTTGGACGACGATGCGCGCGACAAAATCGGCGAAGCGGGATTCGACACGGTGTATGGCGCACGGCCGTTGAAGCGCGCCATCCAGTCGCAGATCGAGAATCCCTTGGCGCAGCGGATTCTGCGCGGCGATTTCATCGCCGGAGACCGCGTGGTCGCGAAGCTCAAGAAGGACGTGCTGGTGTTCGATAAGGAACGGCTGCACTGAGGCTTCGGTGCGGGGCCGCCGTTCGGTATACTTCGGCGCGTTGGCCGAAGAAGACAGGCCAAAAAAGATGGGCCCAACCAAAGTAGGCCAAAGAACAGGAAATACATGCCTTTTTACGAGTATCAATGCAAGAACTGTGGCCACGCACTGGAGGCCATGCAGAAGGTCAACGATTCGCCGCTGCGTAAATGCCCGCATTGCGGCAAGTCGCAGCTGCAGCGCCTGATGTCGGCGCCGGTGTTCCGGCTCAAGGGCTCCGGATGGTACGAAACCGACTTCAAGGGCGATCAGGACAACAAACGCAATCTCGCCGACCAGCGCGAGCCGGATGCGCCTAAGGACTCGTCCGCGGACAGCGCTAAAGATGCGTCCAAAGACACCGCGAAGGATGCGGACGGCAAGGGCAAGGACGGCGCCGGTAAGGAAGGTAACGGTAAGGAAGGCGCCGCTAAAGAGGGCAACGGCAAGGAAGGCAGTAAGGATGCCAAGGGCGCGGATGGCGCCGGTGCCGGCGCCAAAGACACGGGCAAGGGCAACGCCGCCAAGGACAAGGCGGAGAAACCCGCGGGAACTACGCCGGCGAGTTCCCGGGCGAAGCCGGATGCGCGCAAGAGCGCAGCGCAGGGGCGTACCGTCACGGCCCGCAGAGCGCCCGTGAAGCGACCGGCCAAGAAGCCCGCGGCCAAGGCCAAGCGTCGACGCTGATGCGCACTCATTATTGCGGATTGGTCAACGAACGTTTGAGCGGACAGGTCGTTACCGTCGCCGGTTGGGCGCAGCGGCGGCGCGACCATGGCGGTGTGATTTTCGTCGATTTGCGTGATCGCGAGGGATTGCTGCAGATCGTGTTCGACCCCGACCAGGCGGCCATGTTCGCGATGGCCGAGCGGGTGCGCAACGAGTTCGTGCTCCAAGTCAAAGGACTGGTGCGGCCGCGGCCCACCGGTACCGTGAACGCCAACTTGAAGTCCGGGCAAGTGGAATTACTGTGCCAGGAGCTCGTGATCCTCAACCGCTCCGAGCCGCTGCCGTTCCAGCTCGATGAGCATGTCAGCGAAGAAGTGCGCCTGCGCTACCGTTACATCGACCTGCGCCGCGAGGAAATGCGCGAACGGCTGTTGCTGCGCCACCGGATCACGCGCGCGATGCGTCACTACCTCGACGATGCCGGTTTCATCGACATCGAAACACCGATGCTGTCGAAGGCGACACCCGAGGGAGCGCGCGACTACCTGGTGCCGAGCCGCACGCATGCCGGCAAGTTTTTCGCTTTGCCGCAATCGCCGCAGATCTACAAGCAATTACTCATGATCGCGGGCTTCGACCGCTACTATCAAATCGTGCGCTGCTTTCGCGATGAGGATTTGCGTGCCGACCGGCAGCCGGAATTCACGCAGCTCGATATTGAGACTTCGTTTCTCGATCAGGCGGACATCCAGGTGCTGATGGAAGGCCTGCTGCGGCATTTGTTCAAGCAGGTGCTGAACGTCGAGCTGCCTAACCCGATGCCGCGTATGAGCTATGCGGAGGCGATGCGCCGCTTCGGATCGGATAAGCCCGATTTGCGGGTGCCGCTGGAATTGGTCGATGTGGCCGATCTCGTCAAGGGTTGCGACTTCAAGGTGTTCGCGGGGCCGGCGGCCGATCCGCGCGGCCGGGTGACGGCGTTGTGCGTGCCGCAGGGCGGCCGGCTGTCGCGCAAGGAGATCGACGACTACACGGCCTACGTCGCGCGCTACGGCGCAAAGGGGCTCGCCTACGTCAAAGTCAACGACCTGGCCAAAGGACGTGAGGGCCTGCAGTCGCCCATCCTGAAATTTTTGAGCGACGCGGCGGTCAACGGAATTCTGCAACGCACCGGCGCCGCCGACGGCGATTTGATTTTCTTCGGCGCGGACAGCGGCAAAGTGGTGAGCGATGCCTTGGGCGCGCTGCGCCTCAAGGTGGGCCAGGACTTGAAGCTGGTGGCGGAAGGGTGGCGTCCCCTATGGGTCGTGGATTTCCCCATGTTCGAATGGGACCCGGATGCCAAGCGCTGGCAGGCGATGCATCATCCGTTCACCAGCCCGGCGAACTTGGACTACGCGGCGCTGGCGGCCAGCCCCGGCGAGGCGACGGCCAAGGCCTATGACATGGTCCTGAACGGCTCTGAAATCGGCGGCGGCTCGGTGCGCATTCACACCCAGGAATTGCAGTCGGTGGTGTTCGATTTGTTGGGGATTTCACCCGAGGAAGCGCGCCTCAAATTCGGATTCCTGTTGGACGCGCTCAAGTTCGGCGCGCCGCCGCATGGCGGCATCGCCTTTGGCCTCGACCGGCTGGCGATGCTGATGGCCGGCGCGGACAGCATTCGCGACGTGATCGCGTTCCCGAAGACGCAGACGGCTGCGGATTTGCTGATGGATGCGCCGACCGAAGTCAGCGAGGCGCAGCTCAAGGAGTTGCATATTCGCGTCCGCGTTCCACCCAAGATCGAATAAGCGTCCACGGCGAGCAGACCGTTGCACTCCTATCGTCGCCCGGAATCGGTCTTGATCGTGATTCATACCGAAGCGGAATTTCTGCTATTGGAGCGCTGCCGGCCGCCTAAGTTTTGGCAGTCCGTGACGGGCAGTCTGGAATGGGGCGAGTCGGCGGATGGCGCCGCGCGGCGCGAAGTGGTCGAGGAAACCGGCATCACGCAGGGCGTGCTCGTGAATCTACAATGGACCCAGGTGTACGAGATCCTGGCGGCGTTCGGCAAAGTGTACGCGCCCGGCATCACGCGAAATCTCGAACACGCTTTCTCGTTGCGTCTGCCGCAGCGCGTGCCTGTGACTTTGAGCGCCAGGGAGCATGTGCGTTTTCGCTGGATGTCAGGTGCCGACGCCATGGCGACGGCATCGTCGAGCACCAACCTCGCCGTCATTGAATCGCTGCGTTTTTAGAGTGACCACCGCGTGAGCGAGATGATCGTCTACGTGCACGGACTGTGGCTGAAGGGGCGCGAGGCGGCTTGGCTATGCCGCCGCTTGTCGCGGGATCTCGGTGCGCAAACCCGGACGTTTTCCTACCCGTCGGTGACCGCCGGGGTGGCCGCGAATGCGGCGGCCCTGGGCGGGTACCTCGCCGAAACACCGGCGGACAGACTGCACTTGGTGGGCCACAGTCTGGGCGGTTTGGTGATCTTAAAGTTATTCGAGAACGCGCCGGCACTGCCGCCCGGCCGCATCGTGCTGCTGGGGTCACCGGTGCGCGGCAGCAGCGCGGCACGGCGTGTGGCGAGGCTGCCCTTCGGCAAGAAGGCCATGGGACGCGGGGTGGACGAGGAACTGCTCATCGCACGCGAACGCCGCTGGAGCGGTGCGCGTGATTTGGGCGTTATCGCGGGCGATCTGGCATTTGGCCTAGGGCGGCTGGTCGGGCCCTTCGGCGCGCCCAACGACGGCACCATACGGGTTGAGGAGACGGACTTGCCGGGAGCCGCCGAGCAACTGACGCTGCGCACGAGTCACAGCGGCATGTTGTTCTCGGCCGCGGTGGCGCGGCAGACCGGCGCCTTCCTGCGCAGCGGACGATTCATTCGCTAGAGGGCTTTTCGCCGCGGTCCAGCTGTTGCAGCCGGAACAATAGTTCCAGTGCCTCGCGGGGAGTCATGCAGTCAGGGTCCGCCGCGCGCAAGGCGGCGATGGCCGCGGACGGGTCAGGCGGTGTGGATGCTGGCGGGTGCGCGGGCGCGAACAGCGGCAGTTCACCTTGCGGCGAGGTGGAGCTGCGCAGAGCGTCGCGCTCTCGTTCCAGTTCGGTCAGGTAGCGGCGCGCCGTGGCCGTCACGGATTTTGGAATTCCCGCGAGCGCGGCGACCTGCAATCCATAACTCTGATTGGCCGGCCCCTCCTTGACGCTGTGCAGGAATACGAGGGTATCGCCGTGCTCGATCGCTTCCACATGCACGTTCACGACGCCCGGCGTCTCGCTACTTAGGCTGGTGAGCTCGAAGTAGTGGGTGGCGAACAAGGTGAAGGCGCGGATCTTGTCGGCGATGAAGGCGGCGCAGGCCCAGGCTAAGGACAGGCCGTCGAAGGTGCTGGTGCCGCGACCGACCTCGTCCATGAGCACCAGGCTTTGGTCGGTGGCGTTATTGAGGATATTCGCCGTCTCCGTCATTTCGAGCATGAACGTCGAGCGCCCGCCGGCAAGATCGTCCGAGGCGCCGATGCGCGTGAAAATACGATCCATCGGCCCCAACACCGCGCGCTTGGCCGGCACGAAGCAACCGATGTGCGCCAGGATGGCGATGAGCGCCGTCTGGCGCATGTAAGTACTTTTACCGCCCATATTGGGGCCGGTGATGATGAGCATGCGGCGCGAGTCATCGAAGCGCAGGCCGTTGGGAATGAAGGGCTCGCGGCCGGCGCGCTCGACCACGGGATGGCGTCCGCCGTCGATCAACAACTGCGGCTCCTCGCACAGTTCCGGCTGCACGCCGTCGAGCGTCACAGCGCGCTCCGCGAAACAGTTCAGTACGTCGATTTGCGCGATGGCGGCGGTGGTCGCCTGCAGCGCCGGCAGGCCGGCGATGAGCTGGTCGAGCAAGGCCTCGTACAGCGCCTTCTCGCGCGCCAGCGCGCGATCGCGTGCGCCGAGCACCTTGTCCTCGAAGGACTTCAATTCGGGCGTGATGAAGCGCTCAGCGGATTTTACGGTTTGACGGCGTAGGTATTCCGCGGGAACGCTGTCGGCCTGACTGCGGCTGACTTCGATGAAAAAGCCCTGCACGCGATTGAAGCCTAATTTCAAGCTCGACAAGCCGCTGCGCTCACGCTCGCGGCGTTCCAGATCCAACAGGAACTGTTCGGTGTCGCTGCCCAAGAGCCGCAGCTCATCGAGCTCGGCGTCGTAGCCTAAGGCAATCACACCGCCGTCGCGCAAATAGTGCGGCGGCGATTCGATCACGGCGCGGGCCAGCAGTGCGTGTTCTAGCTCGTGACGCCCTAGTTCGGCGATCAGCCGCTGCAGCAGGGGCGATTGCGCGCTGCCCAGGGTTTGGTGCAGTGAGGGCAGCGCCGCAAGCGCGGCGCGCAGCTGCGTGAGATCTCGCGGCCTCGCCGAGCGCAGGGCGATCCTGGCCAGGATTCGTTCCAAGTCGCCGATCGCTTGCAGGGGCACAGCGACCGCCACGTAAAGCGCTGCGTCGATCAGCGTCGCGACCGCGTGATAGCGGGCGCGCAACAGGCTGTGGTCGCGCAGCGGCCGGTGCAGCCAGCGGCGCAGCATGCGGGCACCCATGGCAGTCGACGTGCGATCGAAGACGCCCGCCAACGTCAGCTCCGGCTTCCCCGCGAGACTTTCGTCGAGTTCGAGATTGCGGCGGGTTGCCGGATCCATGATCAGCGCGGCGTCGCGCTCTTCGGTGGTGATCGACAACAGATGCGGCAATGCCGATTTCTGCGTCTCACGCACGTAGGCCAGCAGTGCACCCGCGGCCGCGATGGCCAGTGGCTTGTCGGCACAGCCGAAGCCGGCGAGATCCCGGGTGCGGAATTGTTCGGTGAGCGCGCGGGTCGCAGAGTCGATATCGAAGTGCCAGGGCGCCCGCAGCCGCCACGGCCGATCGGTAGGATACGAAGAATGCGCGGCAGAAGCGGAAGGCATGGAAGAAGCGGAAGCAGCGGAAGGCATGGAAGGCGCGGAAGGCGAAGAGGGCGCGGCGGGCGCGGCGGGCGCGAGCGGGAGCTGCGCGCCATCGGGCGCCAGTAACTCAGCGGGATGCAGCCGCTCGAGTTCCGCCTCCAGCGCGGCGCGATCGTCGAGTTCCATGACGCTGAAACGCCCGCCCGATAGATCGAGCCAGGCGAGGCCAAAGCGGCCACCGGCTCCGCAAACGCTGGCCAGCACGTTATCGCGCCGCTCGTCCAGCAACGCCTCGTCGGTGATCGTGCCCGGCGTCACGATGCGCACCACCTCGCGCTCCATCGGGCCCTTGGTCTTACCTGGTTCGCCGCGCTGCTCGCAGATCGCGACCGATTCGCCCTTGCGCACCAGTTTCGCCAGGTAGGTATCGAGCGTCACCGCCGGCACGCCGGCCATCGGTATGGGCGCGCCGGCCGAAGCACCACGCTGGGTCAGCGCGATATCCAAAAGCCCCGCCGCGCGGCTCGCGTCGTCGTAAAACATTTCGTAGAAATCGCCCATGCGATAGAACAACAGCACGTCGGGATGCTGTGCCTTGATGCGCAGGTACTGCTGCATCATGGGGGTATGTTCTTGTGATGGGGGGTTAGTGGTCACGCGGACGGTATTGTCCACGTCTGGAATACGGATCGCACGTACTACGTGCTCTTCACGCGTTTTGCGCCGAGCCGGGCCGCCGGCGGGCTCCGTTTGGCTGCGTGGAGATTTCATGACCAGATTATAAATCTAAAGTATAAATTGGGTCATGGTTCGGCCATGTACGTTCAGAAATGCATCGCGCCAGCCTTCGATTTTTGCTTATGATCCGGATATGACGACCCTTGGGGAGTACATCGACGACCGGCTGTCGCAGGGCCGTGCCTACTTCTCTCGGCAAGAGGCGCTGCCGGTGCTAGGGTCTACGCCGGTGGCGCTGGGCACCGCCTTCGCGCGGCAAATCAGAAAAGGCCGCCTGGCCAATCCCCGGCATGGTTTCTACCTGATCCTGCGCCCCGAGGCGGACGCGGACGCGGAAATCGAACGCGTGCCCGATCCGACGCTTTGGATAGACGCTCTGATGAAGCATCAGGGGATCGACTACCGGATT
>Ga0208357_1003243_pt1 | contig 10120 bp, 5 predicted proteins | sample NGESurdeep092012_6_FD_184487 | JGI IMG/M metagenome (GOLD analysis project Ga0208357, IMG submission 184487) | Arctic peat soil microbial communities from Barrow, Alaska - NGEE Surface sample F52-2 deep-092012 (SPAdes) | ecosystem: Environmental > Terrestrial > Soil > Wetlands > Peat ... | reverse complement strand
ACGCAAGGCCGTCCGCCGGTGATTTGGGGGCGGCCGCGAAAGGCTCCGCTTTGATGGGGATGCGGGGCCAGGCCGGCCAGGCTGGCGATGGCGCGGCGACCTCCCGGGGGCGCAAACAATCCATCGGCGGAATTGGGGGATGTCATCGTATATGTCACGCGGACACCATCACTGCCATGAAAAGTAAGGATTTTGTCATTTATAATCGCATCCAAGGGGGTCCAACAGGCGGGAATTCCAACTGGAGAAGCGCCATAACAGTAGATAACGCGCGCCGTCGTCGCGCCATTAAGAGATAACATAAAGATCAGAACAGAGATCAAAGGCGGGCCTTCGGCCGCCGCGAAAGTTCCATTCCCCTTCCCACTTACCCGACCATGGCGAATTCGACGTCTTGATCGAAAAAGTAGGAGATTGCATCCCGTGACAATCCGCTGCCGCCCAACTTTTGCTGGCCGGGCCAAGTAAAGCCACAGTGATAATAAGTGGAAACGTAGCCCGATTCAGACTGAAAAGAAGTCGTCGCCGCATAATTTGATCCCCCTAATTAATCAATCCACGAAAGCAAAATCCTATACCTGCATCTACCCATTAAGGTGATGGGCCGACAAAGAAAGCGTCGAAGGTATATGAAATTCAATAGGAATCAGTCGGCACTTCATGGAATTTATATGAATTCAGATTAACGGCGGTGCGCCATCCTCAATGTCAAGTCGCTTTGCTTCTTCGACAAACCGGTCCCAATCTCCCTCGACGAGACCGAGCTTCAAGGCCACGTCCCGGACAGTCGTCAAGTCGTGGGCACCCCGGATATTGAGAAGTGTGCCACGCCGCCAAATCTCATTCCAATAGTCATGAAAGAAACGCTGGAACGGCGGTCCCGATAAGCGGATGCCCGGCCGGTCGCGCGGCGGAACGCCGGTCCAATAGGCGCCGAGTAGGAACTCTTCCTCGTCGAAGAAATAACCACCGAAAGCTGGGACGACCTCGCTGATCCCAGCGCAAAAGCTCATTACGAGATAGGGGCGTCCGTCGTAGCGGATGATGTTCGAGAGAATTTCCTGGAGGCGACGCAGATCATAGAAAATCTCGATCCGCTCGACTTCGAGGGTTCCGTCCCGAATTCGCCGGTCGACAAGGTTCCGCCATTCAATTTGAACGTGGGCGGGTGTTACGTACGGTGCGGCGAGGCGTAAGGCGCGAATCCGCGTGCTCGTGCGTTGTGTTAGATCAATCAGCAAATCCGGTAACACGGAGACCGTATCCACAAGTGTCGCCGTGGTTAGCGCCGGGTGCGTGTCGATGTTCAGCTTGAATAGCGTTTCGAGATCGACGCCCAGCACTCGCGCCAGAGAGCGACGCCGTCGCTCTCGTGGAAGGCGATTGCCACCTTCCCATCCGGCAATTGAGCTGACGTCAACCTTGAGGATGACGGCAAGCTCCGCCCGCGAGATACCCTTCGCTTCCCGCAGACGCTTGAGGCGATCTCCCGATGCCAAATATTGCGTTGTCTTAGCTTCCAACCCGCACCACGTTTTTCTTGAATTCACAAAAACTCATACAAACGCAGTCTTCTAACATTTGGCGTGCTGCCTTTACAATACGTCAACCAAGATTGGGGAAACGATGTTCGCAAGACTTTTCAATGGCTCGCGCGCAGCGCTATTGACGCTATTGGTCATAATCGTTTTCACGAACGTTGCTATTGCAAACGACGATTGGCTTGTCGGTTATTGGGAAGGTCACTTTGATGATGGGCAGGTTGCGGAAATCCGGATTCGATCGGTGAGTCCCGACGGGAGTTTCCGTGTTTCTTGGATTAGGCGACAAGATCCGCTGTCTGGTGGTGAACGGGAAGGAAAAATCGCGGGAGGCGAAGTAATTTTAAAATTTTCATATGGAAGCAAAATATTCGCGCTTGCGGAATTGAAGCGCTCCAGTGACGGAAAACTTCTGGGAACTCTGACTCCGAGTGGCAAGTCTTCACATCGGCTGACAATCACGCGGGTTTCTTCGAATTGGGACTACCCCACCGGTATCAAGGGATGTGATTATAGGTTCTATTCGGGAAAATATAACGAATTTGGGCGGCCATTGGGAACGAGGCATGTGGAAGAGGGACAGAAGGAGGCGCGGTTGGGTACTCGAATTTGGGTTGTTTGCTCCCATGGAGTACTAATCGATCCACGATAAATAAAATCTGAAAATGACCTAGCCTAAGCGCGCCATCATCGGCGGGATTGTTGGGGGAATTGTGCATCGCCTGCCATTGTGCATTGTAATCGTGTGCGTTTGTGCGCTGTTGGTCGCGGGAGGCGACGCATTCGCGCAGGCAAATCTGCCGACCACCGTGGCGCCTGGGCAGATCGAGCGACGTCTTCAGCCGTCCGTCCCGCCGCGCTCCGCGCTCGAAGAGGTTTTACCGGCGGTTCCGAAAGAGCGCCTGCCGCCGACGCAGGCGGAGAAGATTCATTTCACCCTGTCTCGGCTCGACATCATCGACGCGACCGTCTACGGGGCGCCGGACCTGCTGCCGTTGTATCAGCCATATCTCGGCAAGCGCGTCTCCGTCGCCGATCTATACAAAATCGCCGACGCGATCACGGTCAAATACCGCAACGACGGCTATATCCTGTCGCGAGCGTTTGTTCCCGAACAGCGGCTCAAGGATGGAAGCGCCCGCATTGAAGTAATCGAGGGCTACGTCGATGCCCTTCGCTTCAATGGCCGGCCGCCGGGACGCGAGGGCCTCTTCAGTTATTACACGGAACAAATCACGCATTCGCGGCCGCTTCAGCTTGCGGTTCTCGAGCGGTATCTGCTGCTTGCCGGCGACCTCGCCGGCGCGAATGTACGTTCAGTCTTCGAGCCTTCGGCGACGAACGTCCGCGCCGCGACGCTCGTCGTCATTTTCGCCGAAAAGCAGTTCGACCTTCAGGGCGGGTTGGATAACAGGGGCACGAGGACGCTCGGCCCCTTGGAACTCAGCGCCGGCGCCGGCGCAAATGACATTCTGGGCATCTACGATCGCACGGCATTCAATTTCCTGATTACGCCGCAAGCCGCCCAGGAACTTCAATACTACAATCTCGTCCACGAAGAGACGCTGGACGGCGAAGGCACGAAGGCCGCCCTCGCCCTCACCTATGTCCGCACCCATCCGGGCGACATCCTTTCGCCGCTCGATGTCGAGGGTCGCGACACGACGGTCGCGTTCAACCTGTCGCATCCGTTCATTCGCTCTCGGAACGAAAACCTCTCCGGCTCGCTTTCCTTCCGCTGGGAAGACGTCACCACCGACGAGCTCGGCGCCCGTGCCGCCGACGATCGCGTGCGGTCCCTCATTCTCGGCGGTTCGTACGATTTTTCAGACGCCTGGCGCGGCATCAATCAGTTTCTCGCCGCGATTCATCAGGGCCTGCCGATATTCGACGCCACTACCGATGGCAATGCGCTCGCGAGCCGCCCTGGCGCCGACACGACATTCACGAAGCTGACCTTCAATGCCTCCCGCCAGCAGGAACTGGGCCAAGGCTTCTCCGTCGTCGCGCAGGGCGCCGCGCAGTATTCCTTCAACCCGCTCGTTATCTCCGAGCAATTCGCTTACGGCGGCGAGCCCTTCGGCCGCGCCTACGATCCCTCCGAGTTGACGGGTGATTCCGGCGTCGAAGGCAGCCTCGAACTCGATTTTGCGCCGGGCATCAACGACAACCTATTCCGCTCCGCCGTCCTCTTCGGCTTCTACGATGCCGGTCTGGTGTATGACCGCATCCATCCGGGGACGAACGGATATGCCTTCGGCACATCGGCGGGCGTCGGTGTGCGACTCACGCCCGTGCCGTGGCTCTTCGGCTCGGTCGAGGCCGATAAGCCCCTGACGCGCATGGTTGCCGCGGAAAGCAGCAAAGACTGGCGCTTCTTCTTCCGTCTTAGCGTGAGGTACTAGCCATGGCTGCTATTCCGGCTCGCGCTCTCCCATTCGCACTTTTCGGTCTCGCCCTCGCCGCGAGCAGCGCGGAGGCCAACCCGCAGAACGGCACGGTGGTTGGCGGCCGGGCCACGATCACCCAGCCGGCGCCCGGCAACGTGACGGTAAAGCAGCAATCGTCGAAGGCCATCATCAACTGGAAAAGCTTCAGCGTCGGCAAACACGAATCCGTCCTTTTCAAGCAACCGAATTCCTCTTCCGTCGCGCTTAACCGTGTCACCGGAAACGATCTCTCGACCATCGCAGGGTCGCTGTCGGCCAATGGCATCGTCTTCCTCGTGAATCCGAACGGCGTGGTATTCACTCGCACCGCGAAAGTGGACGTGAACGGTTTGATCGCGACGACCAGCGATATCGCCAATAAGGACTTCATGGCGGGAAAATTCAGTTTTACCGTCCCGGGCTCGCAGGGATCGAGCGTCGTCAATCAAGGAAAGATCACGGCTGCCCAGGGAGGCTTGGTCGGCCTCGTCGCCCCATCGGTGCGCAACGACGGCGTCATCACCGCTCGGCTCGGTCGCATCGCGCTTGCCTCGGGCGATGCCTTCACCGTCGATCTCTACGGCGACCAGCTCGTCCAGTTCGCGGTCCCGGCGGTGCAGATCAAGGGCGCATCTCCGTCGAGCGGCCCGCTCGTCAGCAATACCGGCACGATCTCGGCAAGCGGCGGCACCATTTCTCTCACCGCCGACACGGCGGCACGGATTGTCGATGAGGCGATTAATAGCAAGGGCCTGATCGAGGCGAGCGCCGTCCATGAGCAGGGCGGCGAAATCGTCCTTGATGGCGGTCCCAAGGGCGGCGTTGCGGTTGCCGGAGTGCTCGACGCTTCAGGGAAGAGGGCTGGACAGGCAGGCGGAGCGGTAAAAGTGCTCGGCGCGAACGTGGCGCTGAATGCCGGCGCCAAGATCGATGTCTCTGGGGGTGTCGGCGGCGGTATCGCTCTCATTGGCGGTAATTTCCATGGCGCCGGGCCCGAGCACAACGCTGCGACCACGATCATTGCGGCGAAAACCGCGATTGATGCCGACGCGCTCACCTCCGGCAACGGCGGGCAAGTCGCGGTGTGGAGCGACCAAAGCACGACCTTCAACGGTAACATCTCGGCACGCGGCGGCACCATTTTGGGCAATGGCGGATTCGTCGAAGTCTCCGGCCATCAGCATCTCGCCTATGGCGGCGCCGTTGATTTGCGCGCCCCTGCGGGACTATCAGGCACGCTGCTGCTTGACCCCGAAAACGTCACGATCGCCGCAACGGGCGACACGCCGACGTTACCGACGTCCGGTGACACGACCTTAACCGGAACGGCGGACAACTCGGTGCTTGCGGTCTCGACGCTTCAGAATGCGCTGTCGCTTGGAAACGTCACCGTTCAAACAGGAACAACGGGGACGCAGGCGGGGGATATCGAGGTCGCGACGAATATCGGCTGGGGCAATGGCAATTCGCTGACGCTCAGTGCTTATCGCAACCTCATGATCGACAACCGAGCTACGATTTCGAACACCGGCTCGGGCAATCTTTCGCTGCGCGCTGCCAATACCGGCACCGGCATTGGCACGGTGGTGTTCAATGGCACCGGAAAGGTCGATTTCTCGCAGAGCACCGGCTCTGTTTCCATCTACTACAACCCGGTTGATAACCCGACAGGAAGCGCGGTCAACGCCGTCAGCTATACAAGCCCGATTGATTACAGCCCGAGTGTCTTGGTTAACAATAATGTGCCGAACCAGCTTACCGCATACATGTTGGTGAACTCGGTTTCAGACCTCCAAAATATCGAGAACAATGTGTCGGGCAGTTACGCGCTCGGCCGCGACATCGATGCGAGCGGTACGGCTGCCTGGAACAGCGGGGCGGGTTTTAGACCAATTGGAAATGCTGCCAACCCTTTCACGGGCACATTGAACGGACTCGGGCGCCAGATTGATAATCTGACGATCAATGATTCTACAGATCTTGAGATTGGTCTTTTCGGGGAGATTGGATCTCGGGGATCGGTGAGTTCGGTTACCCTCGCGAATGCATCGGCGGCTAAGGGAACACCTCTGATAATTGGGTGGAGCCGGGGGATCGTCGCGGGAACCAACAACGGAACCATAAAAGACATCGTAATGTTGAATACCGATGACGAGCTTGTCGGTATAAACAACGGATCGATCGTGGGGGCAAAAGTCGACGGAATCAATCTCAATATAACCTCTGCGAATAGCATTGATGTCGGCGCGATAGCCGGTCTGAACACCGGCTCGATTTCTCAAGCCTCGGCTAAGGGGATAATCACTGTCGATGCAGAGCAAGCGGAGATTGGCGGACTTGTCGGTCAGAATGGCGTCTCCGGTCAAAACACGGGAATTGTGTCGTTGTCGAATTCCTCGGTAGCCGTAACGGCAAAATTTGCCGCGCCAGTTTCAGTTGGCGGTCTCGTGGGCCTTAATTTCGGAGTCATCAATAATTCCGGCGCCAGCGGGTACGTCTCTGCGGCTGCTGGTTCGCAGGCGGGAGGACTGGTCGGCGTCAACATCGGAACCATCAGCCAATCATTTGCTCAGGGCAATGTCACAGTATCAAATGGCGATTCAACAGCGATGGCTGGGGGATTAGTGGGCGGTAATGCTGGAAAGATTGTGCAGTCCTACGCAACGGGCGCGGTTTCAAGTGACGGCCAAGTCGGAGGTCTAGTGGGAATAAATGCAGACTATGGAACAATAGCGCAATCATACGCGACTGGGGCAGTAACCGGAAATGATGCTCCCCAGTTCGATAACTCCGATGTAGGTGGCTTGGTTGGCTTCAGTTGGAAGCAGATCGGCGATTCGGCGATATCCGAGTCTTACGCAACCGGTAAGATCACTGCCAGCCCCTCGGATGCTAACACGACTGGCGGATTCATAGGTGTCCTATCTGGCTCGACGGTTTCCACGTCGTACTGGAATGTAGAAACCACGGGGAAAGCTCTTGGCGTCGGACCAAACTCGGGTAACGCATCAGGTATATCAGGTCTGACCAGTGCCCAGCTTAAATTTGACCTTCCAATGGGCTTTGATTCTGCGATTTGGAGCATCCGGCCAGATGTCAATGGCGGATACCCTTACCTGAAGTGGCAGACAGCGAGTTCGGGCGGGGGTGGTAGCCCGCCGACGCCGACGCCGACAGTCGTGAATTTTGGTACTGGAGCGCCGCCACCTGTGCTGACTGAACTTACCTGGAGCGTCGCTAATGTCTCCTCGACATACGGCACATTGGCGCTTCTCGGAAGTGACGCACTGTTCGGAGTAGCTCCTAGCGACGGCGGGTCGGTGATAGGGGCGGTAGGTCTCTTTAAGGGCAATACGCCTGTGACTCTGTCCCCGACATTGTCCGCGGGTACGTATAACGAAGAAGTGACAGGCCTTACCGGCTCGGCCGCGAGCAAATATACCTTGTCCCCCACGGGCGATACGGTCGGCACGCTCACCGTAAATCCCAAGATGTTGACATGGATGGTCGCCAATGCGTCCGCGACCTTCGGTCAGGTTCCGACACTCGGGGCCCTGACGCTGACGGGCGTACTTCCGGCCGATACGGCGGTGGTATCCGGAACGATTGGTCTGTTCAGCGGCTCCGCGCCGATCTCGCTTTCAAACGCGCTTCCCGTTGGTGGCTATTCCGAGAAGGTGACAGCACTGACGGGGTTGGCGTCCTCCAACTATGTGTTGGCGATAACCGGTAATAGTCCTGGAATACTCATCGTTAGTTCGGGGCAAATAAATCCGCCGCCCCCACCGGGAGCCGTGACGTGGAGTGTGGGGGATGCGTCCTCGACCTATGGTTCATTGGCTATGCTCGGCACCGTAACGTTATTTGGTGTTTCGCCAGGCGATGCCGGATCGGTGTTTGGTTTGATGAGCCTGTTCAACGGCAACGTTCCGATCTTGCTCTCCTCGACGTTACCCGCCGGGACCTACAAAGAAGAGGTGACCGGTCTAACCGGGCAATCCGCCGGCAATTACATCCTTTCCCCGAACGGGGACGTGGTCGGCACTCTTGTCGTCAATCCAAAGGCGCTGACGTGGGCCGTCGCGAATGCGTCGAGCATCTTTGGCACGGTCCCGACGCGCGGCGCTGCGACGCTTGACGGAGTTCTCGCGAGTGACAGCGCCAACGTCTTTGGCACGGTCGGCGTGTTCAACGGCTCGACGCTCGTGCCGCTCTCAAATGCGATTCCCGCAGGCAGCTACTCCGAAAAGATAACGACGCTAACCGGGTTGGCGTCGTCAAACTACACGCTCGCCGGCACCGGCAACACGCCCGGGACACTAACCATCAACCCAACGAATTCCCCGCCGCCGAAGAACAATCTCACGCTGCAACAGCAGCAGGCAGTTACCCAAACCCAGGCGGAGACGACGACACAGCCCACGATCTCGAATGTTCCGATTTCATCGGATAGGAATTCTCTATTAGCGGTTCCGCTGGCTCCGAACATCACGCCGTCGCCAATGAACGTTGCTGGAATTTCCGAATTGGTAGCCATGATGAAGCAGCGCGTTCCTCAAATTGCAAACTTTCTATCAGACTCCGCGCTAAATACGTTGCTCGGCGATGTCATAAAGCTCTCAGGCGGAATGACCCCACAGGATTTTGAGGATTTTGTCACGGGCTACCTAGAAAGCCCAGGCTATAGAAATCTTATCAATCAGTCAGCGGGCAAGAGTTTGACCTCGGATATTTCAGAAGGCGTGATCGACGACGTGATCGTCGATTTTGGAAGTCAACTAGCAGGTTGGATCGCTAGAAAAAACGGGGCATCTGCGTGGACGGTCGAATTTGACGAGAGTTTGGTAGGTTTGACAGTAACGGGGCTCATTGATGGGCCCCAAGCCGAAGCGATCTCGGCAGGTCTACAGATTGCGGAGTCCGTTCGCGCGTTGACGATCCAACAAATTGACAACTTCAACTCAGCAATTGCTCAAGCCAATGCGATTGCTGAATCGGCCGACGCATTGGCGCAGAAAGATATCGCGGAAGGCAATCACGCAGAGGCAGCAGTTATCCTAGGGATCGCAGCTAAGGAGCGCCAAGCAGTCGCCGACCTCTACAAGGAGCATCCTTACTTGGCATCAATGAGCGTGATTGCGAACTGGTTTTGAGGCATCCTATGGCGTGCCAAGAGGCGCAAGCACATAAAAGAGCCACGCGGTGAAGACGGCTAGGACGACCATAATCGTCCAAAACCGAAGTTGGCATCGATCGGCTCAGTACCGCAATCCGCCTCAATGCCGGGACAGAAAAAGTACGACGGATGGCCATGGCGCTCCCGCCTATACCGAACGGAGGATCCGTCCGCTGCAACAGAGGCGCTAATCCGTTCGCCTCCCACGGCAAGCGTGACCAGGATATGCCGCCCTACCTGTGGGGATGTTAATTTCGCCAGCCGCCGTCACGGTGGCATTCATTGAATGCTGTGCAGGGACCACTTTCACTAATCGTTCACTAATATTAGTGAGTCATAAAACATGAATATTTTCAATCTGTTACAGATACGCCAGTTCTCGAAGCGCGAGCCGTGGGTCAAGCCGCCCAAAGTGAGCCACGGCAAAGGTGTTGTACGCCGACCGAGCTTCGACGAGACCGAATGGAAAATCATCTACGAGCGCCTGCGTGAATGGTGGAGGAGGAAATCACCACCACCCCCGGCGCAAACGGCGGCAAATTACACCGTTCGGGCCCGCACGCCATGCACCGCTATCAGCGCGAGCTCTTGCGCAATTACGTGCTGTTCATGGCGAACAGCGGTCTTCGGCCGAACGAGGCGCGGCAACTATTGTGGCGGGACATCCGCACCGAGATAGACGACGAGGGCAAGCCGTCGCTCGTGGTCGAGGTGGCGCCTTCGACCAAGACCGGCGCCCGAACCGTCGTCTGCCGGGAAGGTGTGGAATTCTATATCGAGCGGCTGCGCAAGATGTCGAAACACGGCGAGCCGGGCGACTATGTTTTCGCCGGCTATGGAGCGTGTGAAGGATTCCCAATTTTATTGGGATGTGATTCTCTTTGCGGGAGCGGAGGGGGTGGTGGTGCGCGGGTGTTGCAGGCGAACCGGTCACGGTTGTCGTGGGATTTAGTGGATTTGGAGGCTGTGCTGGC